>Ga0206127_1000242_pt1 | contig 71245 bp, 58 predicted proteins | sample Helgoland_Spring_6_FD_148646 | JGI IMG/M metagenome (GOLD analysis project Ga0206127, IMG submission 148646) | Pelagic subsurface seawater microbial communities from Kabeltonne, Helgoland, North Sea - Helgoland_Spring_Bloom_20160419_1 | ecosystem: Environmental > Aquatic > Marine > Epipelagic ...
CAATTAATGCTTCCCCAGTTTTAGCATCTTTAACATATCCACTTAAAGTATGGTTTTGAGAAACCACAAAGAGTGGAAAAAAAAGGATGTAACAGAGTAGGTTTTTAATCACGGAGCGAAAATAATAAGTTTTGTTTAATTATTACTACAAAAGACTAAACATTTTCGTTTTTTTCTTAAAAAAGTCTGTTAATTTAAATTTCTATATTCAAATGGTGATAAACCTGTTTTTTGTTTAAAAAGTTTACTAAAATATTGGGGATATTCAAAACCTAAATTATGGGCTATTTCACTTATCCTATAATTTGAGTTTAATAATATTGATTTTGCTTCTTCAATTATATAAGAATGTATAAAACTTTGTGCATTCATTCCAACCTCATTTTTAAGCAGGTCACTTAAATAATTAGGAGATAAATTGACCTGGCTTGCTAAATACTTAACAGTAGGCAAACCTCTATCGTTATGTTTGTTGCTTTTAAAATACAATCTTAAGTAATTTTCCAATTGGATCAAAACATGGTTATTTATAGGCTTTCGGATAATAAATTGTCTTCCATAATATCTAAGACAATAATTAAGAAATAGTTCAATATTTGAGACTATAATATTTTGGCTGTGAATGTCTGTATTTTGTGAGAGTTCTTTTTGAATATTTTGTACACATTCAGACAAGACAAGTTTTTCTTTTTCTGACAAGTGTAATGCTTCTGACATTTCATATGAAAAAAAGGAATATTCTTTAATCTTTTCTCCTAATGATGTCTTTCTAATAATATCTGGATGAAAAAATAAACCCCAACCTGATTTATCTTTTTTAGTTTCCATATCATTTTCTACTTCATTTTGAAAAGTAAGTATTTGGTTAGGGGATAGACAGAATAAACTTCCGTCTTGAAAGTCTAATTTTTCTCTTCCATAAGAAATATTACTGGAACAATAATTTTTAAAAAATATTTGATAAAAATCTGCTGTGAGTTTAGTCCCTGAATCAAATTCAAATTTAACGTTCGAAAAATCTACAACAGAAACTAATGGATGTTGCAAGGTAATTCCTTCTAGTTTCGCTAATTCACTAATAGATGATAAATGTAAAATTGGTTTCATTTTGCAAATAACTTATTAAAATTTATATCAATCAATATATTATGAACTATTTCATTTGAGAACCAAACCAAATCAGCCAAGAATAAGAATTTATATTATACTTTTTAGCTAGTTTATCCAAAAAAAATTGAGATTTAGTTATTATATAAATTTATTAAATCTTATTTTCTAATATTTTATTTACTGCTATTCCAGACTCTACAATAGTTTCCTTGACTGAAATTGGATTCCAATCAAAAATTTCTTTTGTTTGTGAGGTATCAAATATTGTTTTAACTCCTAAATAAGTTTTCATTGATTTCATATCGCTGTTAATCAAAGCCATCATTTTAACAACAAAATCAGGAAGTTTTTTTGATGGTGCTTTATTAAAACCACTTTCTCTTAAAAATTTTGCTACTTCCAACATTTCTATCGGTTCGCTATGGCTACAAATAATTCTCTTGTTTTCTGAATCTGGCTTAGTTAAACTTTCAATATGAAGTTTAGCAACATCTTTTACGTTAATAAAACCAAATGAAATATTTGGGCAAGCTGGAATTTTCCCAGTAATAAATTGTTCAATAAAATTCATAGAAGTTCCAGAAATATTTTTGCCAAGAGGAGCTCCAAATATCCCCGATGGATGAATAGTAGTCAGTTTCATTGAAGAATTCTTCTCTTTATTGACAAATTCCCAAGCAGCTTTTTCAGCAAAAGTTTTACTTTTCATATATGCATCAACTCCTTTTGAACTATTGGTATTGGTCCAATCTTTATGGCTAACAGTTATATTTTGTTTATTATGACCAAACGCAATGGAGGCAACAGAAGCAGTAATAATTACTCTGTTAATATTTGCTTTTTTGGCTGCATTTAAAGCTCTTAATGTACCATCTACTGCAGGCTTAATTAAATCTTGTTCATTTTTAGGTTGTTTAAATGGAAATGGAGAGGCAATATGTATTAAAATATCACAACCCATCATAGATTCTTCCCATCCTTCATCTTTTAATAAGTCTAAAAAACAAAATTCTAAATCTTTAGGGTTTTTTAAATGCTCTTTAATTGAGTTTAGTACTTCTACTTTTTTTGATTCGTTTCTTACAGAAGTTTTTACTTGATAGCCATTTTCAATGGCCATTTTAATGCAGTGCAAAGCTAAATAACCACTTCCACCAGAAATAAATATTTTTTTCATTTAAATAAATTTAATTATTAACAAATGTAGTTTTGTTAAAGACAATCTAATAAGACAAATTCAGGATTATTAAATACTTTTTACCGTTTATTCGAATAATAGATAGTGAAAAAAAAAGGATTTATTTGGCACTAAAAACTATACATGGTTCTTAAGTAAACACCCGAACCCATAGACTGGAATTTAGTGTTTAACTCTCCAAAGGCAGATTGTGCAGTAAGCATCAACTCCCAATCATCGTTAATATTGTAAACAATAGATGGCATAAAAAGAGCAAGATTTATTCCTTGCATATAAAAGACAGCAAATGATCCATTAAGTGCAGGATTAAATGCACCACTAACTTGTCCAAAATATGTCCATTTTGATGGCATTAACGACTTGGCAGAAATATCTCCTATAAAAGTTTGAAATAAATTCGAAGAATTTAATGGCTGACTAATTCCTGAACTATTGTAAAGAACTGAGGCGTTGATATAAGTGCCTTTTTTAAACGAATAATCTAAAGTGGTAGACAAACTTAAAGCACCGTTACTTTCAAAAAATTTAGATTTGGGTTGAAAATAAGATACTTCAGTTTTAAATCCTGCTTTTTTAATATTACCAGCCCATGCAGTTCCAATAGCAATATCTTTAAAATAGTTGGCGGCAAGAAATTGGAAATCGTACTTCCATTTATTGAATTTCCACAATCCAGCTATTACAGAACTATCCAAGGAATTTCCAATTTGAACAGCTCCTTCAAAACTAGACATATCGTCTCCATAATATTGAAACCTAACTGCATCCACTCCTGGTCTTTCTTGGTAATCAAAATCAACCAAACTGTAGGCATTAAATAAATCGTTGGGATTAAAAGCCAAATTAACACCCCAATTAATTCTTTGTCTACCAACAGTTAGCTCCCAGTTATCTTCACTGTATCTCATATATGCTCTATCTAAAATAGAATGAATGACTAAAGGATTTCTATCCAAGGAAACAAAAGACAAATCTACATGTCCATTGTCCTTTTCTAATTGTTTACCTAAATAGGGATTTAAACGAGTTGCTTCTCCATATAATATCCTATTTCGCATTTCAATAACAGTAGTTATTTTATCGCTTAGATATGCTTTGAATCTTATTCTATTGTGAATTAAATTGTCTGTAATTAAAGAATCCAAATCTACAACCGAAGTGGTATTCATATACTTTACAAAACCAGAAAGCTCTACTTTTTCCTTCCACTTGTTTTTTTTATTTTCCTGAGAAAAAAATGAAAAACTAAAAGAAAATAATAGAAAGCTTAAAAAATAAATTCTCATTTTATTGCTTTTTGTCCGAAAGAATTTTCCCGTCCTCCAAAGTAATTATTCTTTTAGCTCTATCTATAACCCTTTGGTCATGGGTAGAAAATATGAAAGTCATATTCTCTTCCTTATTTAGTCTATGCATAATATCTAAAAGGTTAGAAGTAGATGTAGAATCTAAATTGGCAGTAGGTTCATCTGCTAAAACAAATTTGGGTTTTGATGCCAATGCTCTAGCAACTGCTACTCTTTGCTGCTGACCACCCGATAGTTGTCCTGGTCGTCTATTTATTTGATCTGACAAACCAACCGCATTTAAAAGTTCCTCTGCTCTAGATTTTCTATCGCTTGCAGAATCTCCTTGCATTAACATAATAAACTCTACATTTTCCTTTGCCGTCAATACAGGAATTAAATTATAAGCCTGAAAAACAAAACCTATGTTGCGCAATCTAAAATCTATAAGTTCATTGGACTTTAGGTTGGTAATATCGGTATCGTTAATGACTACTTTTCCTGACGTGGGTGTGTCGAGTCCACCAATAGAATTTAAAAATGTGGTTTTTCCAGAGCCGGAAGGACCAACTATTGCAGTAAACTCCCCTTGCTGAAAATTAATAGACACATCATTTAGAGCCTTTACTTCAATATCTCCTTGTTGGTATATTTTAATTAAATTATTGGTTTCAATTACATTCATATTTATAAGTTTTATAGTGCTCTAACTGCTTCTGCAGGGTTTAATTTTAAAGCTCTTCTTGCAGGAATTAAGGATGAGAAAAAAGTTACAATCAAAGTCAAAATGGTAATATTTATATAATTATCGAAAGATAATTTGGTAAAGACTCTTGTTCCAATTCCGAGTTCTTCTAATCCTTCGCCTACAGAAGAAAGGTCTATACCATGAATTCCAAAATAAGAGATAAAAGAATAGGATAAAAATATGCCTATTGGAGCTGCAACTAAAGAAATAAATAGAGTTTCAAAAACTACCATGAAAAATACTTTTCTTTTATTAAGCCCCACAGACATTAACATACCCAACTCTTTTTTTCTTTCCAATACTGCCATAAGCATAGTATTGATAATCCCAAAAGAAAGTGCTATTAAAATAATACCCATAAAAATATAGACCACACTTCCCATAATTTCTTGTGCATAACCCAACTCAGGGGCAATCTGTCCCCAAGATTCTATCTTATTATTAGGAAAACTTTTATTTAGAGCATCTACTTTACTATCCACTATATTTAAATCTTCACAAATAATTCCAATTTCGTGAATGGCAGAATTGTTAGCTAATATTTTTTGTAAGTCTTCTCTTTTCATGTAGATATTGGTACGGTCAAATAAGGTGCTAGCTGTTTTAAAAATACCCTCTACTTTTAGTTTAATGCGTTGCTGGTCCCCATTTTCATCTACAAATGTTAAATAGATTTTCTTTTTAATATCTAATTGCAATTTCTCTGCTAATTTTTTACCAATTAAGGCTGGTTTACTCTTTATACTATTAAAGTAAGTACCCTTGACCATGCTAGTATGCACATTAGTAACTTTTGATTCTGAAGTGGGATCAATTCCAATTAGACGAATTCCTGCCGAACCATGGGCTGTAGATGCCATTCCAGAAATAATTGTTCTTGAACTAAATGCCTTAATAGTTTGGTCATTTTTAAGCGAAATTTTAAGGGAATCAAAGTTTTCTACAGTATGCTTTATATCAAAGTTCTCATTAAAAGATGGATGATGAATTTGAATATGGGAAAGATAGGAATCCACTGCACTACCCATTCTCTGATCATTTAAACCCAGCATCATAGAAACAGCAAAAAGACCAGAAAAAAGACCTAAAACCATAGAAACAATCACTGTTAAACTCCTCAGCTTATTTCGCCAAATATTTCGCCATGCTATTTTTATTACTGTTTTCATATTATCTTTTCATGGCTTTAACAGGGTTCAACTTGTAAATAGTAATAATAGGATAGATGCAAATAAATAGTGAAATAAAGAATATAATTAACCCATGGGTAATAGGAATATCGTAAGAGCTCATAAATGGAATAATCGCTTCAAATCCTTGATTTTCCATCATTTCAGCTTGTTCTGCAGGAAATTCTAACGGATTGTTGTGAAAGTGGATAACAAGCGGCCTAGATAAGACAACTCCAGTAAGAACCCCAATTGAGGTTAAAAAAATGGTTTCATAAACCATAGAAATCATTAATTTTATTTTCTTCATTCCTATGGAGACAACCACCCCAAATTCGTATTTTCTCTCTTGAGTCATCATTAGTACGGTTCCAAAAATTCCAAAGGTTATAATCATATATAAAATAAAAATCATCACAAGACCTCCGGCACTATCGGCTTGAATAACCTGCTGAATTTCTGGCATCATTTCTTGCCATGTCATAATTTCATATTCCTCCTTAAAATTTTCACTTAAAGAACTAACTATAGTTTGTTCATCGCTATATTCTTTTTTATTAATGACTAAATGTGTCATTAAATCATTAGCCGATAGAAAATCTTGAGCAGTAGGCAGCGACATGAATACACTTACATTATTCAAATTAGGATTTTTCATGTCTAAAATTCCACAAACAGGAAAAGCTCCCACAGCTTGCATTCCATGATATCCTTGACCAACAAAAATTAAGGTATCTCCAACTTTCAAATTGTAATATTTGGCAATTCCTTTTCCAATATTTACAGAACTGGAATTTTTAGTCAATAATTCTCCATCTACTAATCTTTTATTCCAATCGGTCATTAATTGTTCTTTGTCTGGTTCTATTCCATTAACAAAAACAAATTTTGATAAATCTTTATAGGAAGATAAGCACCCACTTTGAAGTCTTTTAGTGGTGTGGTCAACCTCTTGATTGATTTCAATTTTCTCAATTAATGAATCGTTATATTCAAAAGCATTATCTATGGTTTGTTCTTCCCAGTAGCCATTAGAATGAATTTGAATATGGCCAGAATAAGAACCAACAATATTTTGAATCATATTGTCATACATTCCCAATTGCAAAGAACGCATTACAACTGCTAAAAATACAGCAATCACAATAGCTGTAATGGTTATGATACTTCTTTTTTTGTTGCGCCAAATATTTCGCCAAGCGAGTTTAATTAACATCATCTATTTTAATCTTGATACATATTGTGTTGAAAAATAATTGGAAGGTATTTCCTTATCAAATTCCCAAGAATTGTATTCAATTACTGTTTTGTTACCTTCATCTTCCAAAGGAATAAATTCAATTTTGGAAGGAAGTTTTTTATTGCCAAACATTTTAAAATTGTATCCATTCATTAAATTAACTAGCTCTTCATCTTCATCATAAAACTCTACTTTTAACTGCATATAATCCGATTTATCTATCCAAATAATTAACTTACCCCAAACTACGGTAGCCTCTTCGTTGGGTAATAATTCTAATTTCCAACAGTTCAATCCCTCTACTGTTTCTTCTTTTAAAATCTTATGCGAATAATCTACTACCATTGAAGATTGTTTGACTAAATCATCGTTGGTTAAATCTGTCCCCATAAAGCTTTGGGTCATCATGGATGGTGGTAGTTTTATAGTTCTTTCCAAAGAAGGTAAGTAATTCCAAACTTCATTTTTTCTTTTTAAAAAAACAGAACCTTTTTCTTTAGCAGGACTTGTAACTAAAGAAACTGAATAATCTGTTCCTTCTGACCAGCTTTTCATAGTCATGGTCTTTTGCCATTTTGGTCTAACTATAGTTATAGTCATTTCAGAATAGGAAGACTCTCCCCTTAATTTAGCATCTGACTTTTCAATAATTTCTATAGCTGTTTGACTGAACATATTAATAGAGCTGAATAATAATATTATAAAATTTATTTTTTTCATTATTTTAAAAATTGTTTTTTTAGAATCTTTTTCACTTTATCAATTGGATATAGAGGATTAAAAGTTACGTGCAATTGAACCCCTTCTAAGGTTGAAAAAAAATAATGCATCATAGCTTTAGGATCATCGTTTTTTTTAATTTCAAAAAACTTCATGACATTATTCATAAATGGTTCGGCTTTTTGCATCGTTATTTTAGTCATAAGGTCCATAACTATAGATTGTGCTGTCAAAGCAAATAAAAGTTTAGCTCGAGCTTTATCTTCAAGTATAAATTCAAATGATTGGTCAATAAAGTATTCAATATGACTATCATTTGGAATAGAATCAATTGGAGTATATTTTTCCATATACCTATCCATAATATTGGTAATAATATTACGTAACAAGTCTTCTTTACTTTCAAAGTAATTGTATATAAGTCCTTTAGAAATATTCGCTTTATCCGCTATTTTGTTAACCGAACTGGCATGGTATCCTTCTTGGGCAAATACTATTAAAGCAGTTCTTAGGATAAGATCTTTCTTCTCTTGTCGAATAATTTTATTTTGAACAACTGTCTTTGGACACATTTTTGACTGACCGTTTAGTCAAAGATAAATTAAAAAAAAGGAAATTCCATATCAACCACCCTTTAATTTCACTGAAGCACCTAGGTTTTGTAAAAATTTGGAAACTTTATCTCTTTGATTTCCCTGAATATAGATTTCTTTATTTTTGTATCCTCCTCCTACACCACAAAGTTGTTTTAATTTTTTTGCCAATTCTTTAGCGTCTTCATCAGATCCTCTAAATTGTTCAATTAAAGTAACTGACTTCCCTCCTCTGTTCTTTCTATCAATAGAAATATATAATTTTTGTTCATTAAAAGGTATGGATATTTCATCATCCGAGGGTTCCTCAAAATCAAAATGAGGATTCGTTGAGTAAACTACATTTACACGATTTTTTTTGGATTTCCCCACTTTCTACTTATTAAAAATTAGAACTTTATTATCGTTGGAATAGAAGGTATTTAGCTCTTTAATTATAAAATTCTCAACATAAGATTTCTGGAAATTTTTGAGAGTATCGTTATTCCACCTAATAACAAAAACAAAATTAGTGTCTTTAACGCCATTTAACTCGCTGTAGGATTGACCATAATTTAAGGATTTTATGGATGGAAAATGGGTTAGAATCCTAGTATTTAATTGATCCAAAGCATTTTTCTCTCTCATAATATTTTGGAGTTCGCTCTTATACAAGTCTCTCTCTTCTGAAATAGATAATATCTTCTTGTCATTATCTACCAATATTTTATTTAACAACTCTTCTTCATCAATAGCCTTGGACTGTAAATTATGAATCTCTAAATTCACATTGCCCATTTCATAATTAGTAAGCTGTAATTTCCAATTATTTATCTGTTCTTCATTGATGTACTTTCCTCCAATATTTAAAATTATTTCAGGATTCTCGTCCTCGTAATTTAATTCTTTGGTCAACACCTCAATTTCTGGATTAATAGATATTTCGTTTTTAATAAAGTTATCTGCGCTTTGTATAAAAATAGACTCGTGTATTATATGGTAAAATTTAAAAACACTTGGTATTACTATAAGAAGTAAAACTGTAAAAACATAAATTTTTACTTTTCTCTCAATTCTAGGATTAACAAATTTAACCTTTGGAAAATTCAACAGTCTGAGAACAATAAAAGTCGATAGACATATAAAAACACTGTTTAGTAAAAACAAATAGAAAGCACCAATAAAATATGGCCAATTTCCTACTGCCATTGCGTATCCAACAGTACACAAAGGAGGCATCAAAGCAGTGGCAATTGCAACCCCAGGAATTACTGTTATTGTGGTGGCTTTGTTTTTTACTGTTGTTGCTATAACACCAGCTAGACCACCAAAAAAAGCAATTAAAATATCTAATACATGTGGTTTAGTTCTACTTAGAAGTTCTGATGTTTCTGATTTAATGGGAGTGATTAAATAAAATAAATAAGATGCCAAAACACTTGCAGCTACCATTATTCCAAAGTTTTTTAAAGACTGAATAAGTGCTTTAAAATCATTAGCAGATAAAGCATACCCTATTCCCCTTATGGGGCCCATTAATGGAGATATTAACATGGCTCCTATTATTACAGCTGGTGAATTGTTGATTAAACCAATGGAGGCAACCAATATGGAACAAATTAGAATCCAAATATTAATAGAGGAAAACTCAATATCGCTTCTTATATCTTCAACAGTTTTTTCTTTATCGACTCCGTCGTAAATAGAAAATAAATTTTTTAAGAAATTAGTTACCGAACCAAATGCCTGTTTTACAGAAACCTTATCTGCTTCTGATTTAATAGGGTCGTAGTCTATTTTATTATTTTCTTCCATATAAGTATCCTTCTACTCTAATTTACAAGAAAAAGTTAAATTTTAATATTCATAATAGATTTTATTATTTGAGTTGTGCTCTTTGGGACATGAATAATAGTACATAAACCAAATGAATCATATTGTTAAAAAGTGGAAACATGACCAATGCAATGCCAGTAAAATAAGGCCAAGAAGCTTGAAATTCAAAATTTAAAAATATGTAGGGAGCTAAAACATAAGCTACTTGAAAAATCCAATAAAATGTCCATCCTAACTTTATCTTTAAGTACATCAAGGCTACTCCAACCATTGCCAATATATCAAAGACAATTCTTAAAGCATATAGACTTCTAAGTTGCGAAGCTAAATATTCGTTAAATTCAAAACCATTTTCACCTAGATTATCTATTACTAAATTTAAAAAACTACTCTTTTCAGACTCCACAGATAAATCATCCAAAAAGAGAAAGAAATATCCAATATCTGAAACAAAACAATAGATAAAACCTATTAAACTTAGTAGACAAAGCCACTTAAGAGCGTCAAAATTTTTCATTCTTCAAAGAATTTATATTTAAAGTACTGATTATCATTACTAGAATTCATATTTATATCCAATATTTTTCCATTTCTACTGACTTTCAATACAATTTGGTCATTTTCAAAATAATTCAGCCAATGGTCCAAATTATTATCTATCCTAAAATCGTTAATAGACAATATTTCATCTTCCTTTACTACTAATGAGTCATAAGCAGCACTTCCCTCTAGAACATTTAAAACTTTAAGATGACCATTTTTAAAATAAGTCTTTAATCCAAGTTGCCAACTTATATTTTCGGATTTAATTACTGAAAACCTCCAACCAAAAACCTTTAAAGCCTCTTCAAGAAAATTCCTAAAATCTTCTTTTCCATAAATGATTTTATCAAAAATAGAGGTAAAACTTTCTCCAGATACAGATTCTAAAGCATTCTTATAGCTATTCATATCATAACTTGTTATTTCATTTGAACCAGAGTAGAAAGCTTTCATTACATCATGTAAGGATTTTTTATGGCCAGTGGCCTTTCTTATTTTGGCGTCGCAAATCATAGCTATCAATGCACCTTCTACATAAATAGAAACTTTTCTGCCGGGAATTCCCTGAACATATCCGTCTAACCATGTATCCCAACTAGATTCTGAAACAGAATAATGATTGCGACCATCGCTATGAAAGTGTCGTTGAAATAATTTTTCCAATTCATTAAAATATTGATTCGTAGAAAAAACACCACTTTCAAAGAGTATTCTATCTCCCATATAAGTTGTAACCCCTTCTGTAACATAGCCCATATGAGTAAAATTTTCTTTGGAAAAATCATAGGGCAACATATCGCTAGGTCTAATTCCTTTTACGTTCCAAACATGGTATAATTCATGAGAAGAAACACCCAATAATTCTTTATATAATTTTTCGAAAACATCGTAGGATGGACCCAATAATATTACTGTAGAATGATGGTGTTCAACACCATGGTAAGAACTGAAAGGGGTTATTTGAAAGAGAAACAGGAAACTTTTGTGGGGAAATGAACCAAAAAGGTTTATCTGATAATTGATAAAAGAAGTAAAATCTTTAAGCATCTTTTCCCAATTAACTTTTACTTCCCCTTGAAAGCAAAAACTAAAATTAACGTTATTAATAGTTAGAGATCTTTGCTGAGCAGAATTACTGGCAATTATTGGAGAATCTGCCAATTGGTCAAAATTTGTAGCTTTTAGAGTATTATTTCCAAGGTTTTTAAGTGATGTATAAATTTTATAATCTAATGGTAATTTAAATTCTATTTCATATTCTAAATCAATATCTTGAGAATTGTATAACATGCAGTTTACAGGATTTATGTAAAGTTGGTTTTGATCTAAGTAAGTAGATCCTGCATTAAGTTCTGAGGCATAATAGCTGTAGGAGACTGTAAATAGGTCCGTTTTTTGACAATCGACTTCCCACAAATCTTTTGTTTTTTTCGAAAACCTCACTTTGTTATTCTCACTATCTACCACATTAAAATCTTTAATGTTTTTGGCAAAATTTCCAAGTTCATATCTTCCAGGTCTCCAAGAAGGTAGTTGTAAATTAATCTTTGACAAACCTTTTGCATCAACAATTAACTTAAAATCTATAAAATGTCTATCCGAATCTTTATAACTAACCACATATTTCATATATCAAAAATAGAATTTATGAGACATAACAGGTCTTAAATTGTGTAATAATTATATTTGCTCCTATGAAAGAATTTGATGTTGTTCTATTAACAGATTCGAGATATGTTAATCCTAAAAAAATAGATCCTTACATACAAAATGTTTTAAAAGAAGACAGATTGGTAATGGATGGAGTAGAAAAATTGAATCTTAGAACCATTAAAAAAGATTGGAACGATACTAATTTTAATTGGTCTTCTACAAAAAGTGCAATATTTAGATCTACTTGGGATTATTTTGATCAATTTTCCAACTTTAGAAATTGGCTAGAATTAGTAAAGGAACAATGTTATTTAATAAACCCCTACGAGCAAATAAATTGGAACCTTGACAAACATTATTTATTAGACTTACAAAAACTAGATTTACCAATTGTAGAGAGTGTTTTTGTTTCTAAAAAAACACAGCTCAACCTAGAGACTATTTCAAAAAGTAAAAACTGGAAAGATATTGTTATAAAGCCAACTATTTCGGGAGCTGCTAGACACACTTATCATTTAAAAAATGATGAAATAAAAAAATTTCAAGACAAATGGCTTTCTCTAACCAATAATGAAGATTTTATGGTTCAAGAATTCCAGAAAAATATTTTATCGACTGGTGAAATTGCAGTTATGCTTTTTGGTGGAGAATACTCTCATTCTGTACTAAAAAAAGCAAAAAAAGGAGATTTCAGGGTACAAGACGATTTCGGAGGAAGTGTTGAAATAATAAATCCTTCATTGGAAATAATTGAGTTGGCAGAAAAAACTGTAAAAAGTCTTAAAACTATGCCTCTTTATGCGAGAGTTGATATTATTTTTGACAATGGTAGTAATCCTGTAATTTCAGAACTAGAACTTATAGAACCAGAACTTTGGTTTAGATTTAAAGAAGAATCTGCCTTTAAATTAGCAGAGATTGTTAAAGATTTTTTAAACAAATTGAATTGTTAAGCTATTTGAAGAAGAGAATTTATAAATTCGCATAAATAATTAAATTTTGAGCTATGAATTATGACGTAATTGTTTTAGGAAGCGGACCTGGTGGGTATGTAACTGCCATAAGAGCTTCTCAACTTGGTTTAAAGACTGCAGTTGTAGAAAAAGAATCTTTAGGAGGTGTATGTTTAAATTGGGGATGTATTCCTACCAAAGCATTGCTTAAAAGTGCCAATGTTTATGAATATATTAACCATGCTGACGATTATGGAATAAAAGTTTCTAGCCACAAAGCAGATTTTAATGCGGTAATAAAAAGAAGTAGAGATGTTGCCGAGAAAATGAGCGGAGGAGTTAAGTTCCTAATGAAAAAAAATAAGATCGATGTTATTATGGGAACTGGGAAAATTCAACCCGGAAAACAGATAGAGGTAACCAATAACGAAGGAAAAAAAACAAGTTACAGCGCAAAACATATTGTTATAGCAACTGGTGCTAGATCAAGACAACTTCCAAACTTAGAACAGGACAAGAAACAAATAATTGGATATAGAGATGCAATGGTGCTTCCAAAAATGCCTAAAAAAATGGTGATAGTTGGCTCTGGAGCAATTGGAGTTGAATTTGCATATTTCTATAATGCAATGGGAGTTGATGTAACTATTGTAGAATATTTACCAAATATTGTTCCTGTAGAAGATATAGATGTTTCTAAACAATTAGAAAAAACTTTTAAGAAAAAAGGCATTAGTATTATGACCAATTCATCGGTTGAAAAGGTTGAAAAATCTGCCAAAGGTTGTAAGGTAAATGTAAAAACTACCAAAGGCGAAGAGGTTATAGAATGTGACATTGTATTATCTGCAGTTGGTATTCAACCCAATATTGAAAATATAGGTTTGGAGGAAACAGGAGTTGTTGTGGATAATGGTAAAATAGTAGTGAATGAATTTTATGAAACCAATATCCCTGGTTACTATGCAATTGGAGATGTTGTAAAAGGACAATCTCTTGCTCATGTTGCTTCGGCTGAAGGTATTACATGTGTGGAGAAAATTGCTGGTCACCATCCAGAATCTATTGATTATAACAATATTCCAGGTTGTACTTACTGTAGTCCAGAAATTGCATCTGTTGGTATGACAGAAAAAGTTGCAAAGGAAGCAGGCCATGAATTAAAAATTGGCAAATTTCCGTTCTCTGCATCAGGAAAAGCTAGTGCTGCTGGTCACAATGATGGATTTGTCAAACTAATTTTTGATGCTAAATACGGCGAATTACTTGGGGCTCATATGATTGGAGCTAATGTTACAGAAATGATTGCCGAAATCGTTGCCTTAAGAAAATTAGAAACTACTGGACATGAACTAATTAAGACTGTTCATCCTCATCCAACTATGAGCGAAGCAATTATGGAAGCTGCTGCTGCTGCATATGGAGAGGTTATCCATATGTAATTTACTGTTTTAGTATATTTAGCAACTCTTCGTTAGACTTTCCAAAAACATTGTCTAGGTAAACCTTTGAGTTTTCACTCAATGGATGGTTAGGATAAAGCTCTATCAATTCTTCAAAGGCCAATCTTGCATTATTTTTGTCCATTAATATATTGTCTAGTATTCTAGCTCTATTATGTAAGTAAATTGGAGCATTATCACTTTCTGGAAACTTTCTTTGGGCTTTTAAAAAATAATCTACAGCATCTTTATATTTTTGAGCCGCTTCAGATCCAGTAGCAGCGCATTGCAATAAAAACTCATTTTCTTCATCATTGAAATTTTTGTGGTATCTAACATAAAGATTTAAGGATTGATTTTTTATATTAATCCCTAATTGATAAATAGTACTAAGATCTTTTGGATTAGATTTTATTAGTTGATCGTTAATCTCTCTAAGATCCTCTAGCTCTTGGTAATAGCTAGGAATAGTCTCTTTATTATTAGCACAGGAAAAACAAAAAAATATTATTGAAATGTATATTAATTTCTTCATTTTTTAAAAAATTTCATTTTGTAATTAACCTCTACTTTACCTTTAGATATTTCTTCTAATTTTCGTTTCATCAATCTCTTTTTTAAAGGATTTAAGTGATCGGTGAAAAGAATTCCTTCAATGTGGTCGTATTCATGCTGAATAATTCTAGCAGCTATTCCTTGATAAGACTCTTCAAAAAAATTCCAATTTTCATCATAGTAACTGATTTTGATAACTGCTTTTCTTTCTACATCTTCTCTTATTCCAGGGATACTCAAACATCCTTCAGAAAATGGCCAAGGTGATCCTGTTTCATTTTCAATAATAGGATTTACAAATACTTTTTTAAAGTCTTTTAATTCTTTTAATTTTTCATCCAGTTCTTCACCTTCTTCCGGTTCTGCAAACGGAGATGCATCCACAGTAAAAATTCTTTTTGAAATGCCTATTTGAGGACCAGCAAGACCTACTCCACTTGCGGCATACATGGTTTCAAACATATCCGAGACTAATTCTTTAAGAGATTCGCCTTCTTCAAATTCATCACATTCTTTTCTTAGAATTGGAGATCCATAAGATAGTATTGGTAAAATCATTGGGCAAATATAAAATGATTTAGCATTAACTTGAAAATTGATTAAAATTCTAGGTCTAAATTAAATTTTTCTTTGAAAATATGAAGGTCTGGATTTTTTTCTGCCATTTGGAAAAATCTCTCCTTACTTGTTAACTGAGTAAGCTTTGGATTGTCAGATTTTGTAAGCTCTAAAGCCAATTGAATATGTCCATTTTTAAGTTCAGCTCTTAAAAAATCTAAAAGTAGCTGGTTTTGAGTCTGAAATTCCATCTTCTGAACTTCGCTATCCAAAATAAATTTTATCAAAAAATTGTCTAAAAGTTCAGGAGTTTGTTTGGTTAGAGTTGTGTACAAACCTATTTTTCCTTCTTTATTTTTAATTTCTGCAAATTCGTTCCATTTTTCTTCTAATAGCTTTTGAGAAAATTTTGAGGATTCTAAAACTTCCACCCCTCCATCTTCATTTTTAGCAATTGATTCTTGATTAATTTGTTGTCTTATTCCAGTGATAGAAGCTGCAACAGATCTCTTTTTTATACTTAATGAAGTTTTGGGTCTGATAATTTCAGACTTCTCAGGTTCATAAGTCTTTGCGGGAGACTGCATTTCTTTAGGTTCTATAACTTCCTTCAATGGTTGATTTTCAACATGTTTGGTAGAAGGAACTAGATTTATGTCTTTAAAATCGGGAGCAATTATAGGGGCTTCTAAGAAATTAAGCTTTTTTTTTTCTGCTCTTAAGGAACAGAGCTTCATTATTAAGATTTCTACAAGAAGTCGCTGGTTTTGACTGGTTTTATAAAAAGAATCTGCTTCATTTGTAAGAGATAATAAATCGGTTAAATATTCATTATCAAAAAGTTCTGCTTGAGTTTTAAACTTTTCAATCGTGTCTTTGGTATATTCTAAAATTTTCAAGGTTCTTTCGTCCTTTGCTATCATTAAATTTCTAAAATGAGAAGCCAATCCGTTTATAAATAAACGACCATCGAAACCTTTGGAGATAATTTCGCTAAAGAGCAATAAACTTTCGTGAATTAAGTTTTTTTGAATAAAATCAGCAAATTTAAAGTAGTAATCGTGGTCGAGGATATTGAGGTTTTTAACTACTTCTTTGTAAGTAATATTGCTGTTGGTAAAATTCACCATTAAATCAAAACATGAAAGAGCATCTCTAAGAGCGCCATCGGCTTTTTCAGCAATTACGTGCAAAGCTTCAGGCTCTGTTTTCACACCTTCTTTACTAGCTATATTTTCTAAGTGTGCTACCATGTCCGGAATGGATATTCTATGAAAATCATAGACCTGACATCTGGAAAGTATGGTAGGAATAATTTTATGTTTCTCTGTTGTTGCTAATATAAAAATAGCATGTGGAGGTGGTTCCTCTAAAGTTTTTAAAAATGCATTGAATGCACTTTGGGACAACATGTGCACCTCGTCTATCACATAAACTTTGTAGTTTCCTCTTTGTGGCGGAATTCTAACCTGATCGTTAAGATTTCTTATATCATCTACTTGGTTATTTGATGCAGCATCCAATTCATAAATATTGTAAGTAAAGTCTGTTAGGTTAGGATCGTGCTTTAGATTAATAGACTTTGCAAATAATCTAGCAGTTGATGTTTTGCCAACTCCCCTTGGACCACAAAACAAATAGGCTTGTGCCAACTGGTTAGAATCTATTGCTTGCTTTAGGGTAGTTGCAATATTTTCTTGACCAATAATAGTCTCCCAACTGTTGGGTCTATATTTTAAAGCCGATACTGTATAGTTAGAATTGGACATGTTTTAACAAATATAAAATAAGCTTCAATGTTTTAGGGATTTAAACACAAAATATTTCTAAATAAATTTATACTTGGTTTTATTGGTTAAATAATTTTATTTTTCAGGGAATCTTATATCTTTGCAATCCAAATTTTAAATAACTAACATGAATCATTACGAAACTGTTTTCATTTTAACTCCCGTTTTGTCTGATAAACAGACAAAGGAAGCAGTAGATAAATTCAAAAAGTTATTGAAAAGTAGCAGTGCTAAAATCAATAACGATGAATCTTGGGGGCTAAAAAAATTAGCTTACCCTATTCAGAAAAAATCTACTGGATTTTATTTCCTTATCGAATTTCAAGGCGAAGGAGATGTTGTTCAAAAATTAGAAGTTGAACTCAAAAGAGATGAGAGAGTGATGCGATTTTTAACAACAAAAATGAATAAAGATCATTTCGAATACGCAGAAAAAAGAAGAGTTAAGCTCTCTAAAACTGCTTAAATTATTAATTTTTTAAAACACTAGCTATGGCTGACAATTCAGAAATTAGATATCTCAATCAAATTGACATTGAGATAAAAAAAGAAAAATATTGTAGATTTAAGAAATCTGGAATTAAGTTTATTGATTATAAAGACCCTGATTTTTTAATGAAATTCATTAACGAGCAAGGGAAATTATTACCAAGAAGAATTACTGGAACTTCTGCAAAATACCAGAAAAGAGTTTCTCAAGCAGTTAAAAGAGCAAGACATCTTGCAATATTGCCTTATTTAGCTGACCAATTAAAATAAGCATCATGGAAGTTTTATTAAAGAAAGATATAGATAGATTAGGCAGCAAAGACGAGCTTGTAGAAGTAAAAAACGGTTATGGTAGAAATTTTTTAATCCCAAAAGGATTGGCAATTTTAGCTACTGACTCTATCAAAAAAATGCATGCGGAGACTCTTAAACAAAGAGCACATAAAGACAACCAACTCAAAGAAGAGGCTGGCAAAATTTATGAGAAGATGTCTAAGAAAACATTTCAGGTTCCTGCAAAAGTTGGTGAAAATGGAAAAATATTTGGCTCTATTACCAATATACAATTAGCTGATTCTTTAGACAAAGCTGGATTTAAAGTAGAGAGAAAAAATATTACTCTTCCTACTGGAAATTTAAAATCTGTTGGCAAATTTGAAGCAGACATTGTACTTCATAAAGAAGTAAAAGGAAAAATTTCTTTTGAAATTGTACAGGGATAATACTTTACTCAAACAACTAATTTAAAGACTCTGTTTACAGGGTCTTTTTTTTGTCTAATTTTAAAATGCTTCTCCAATAAAAAAATAGAATCCACTTCCCTCTCTAGTTAAAGCATAGTCAATCCTTGTATAAATATCCTTTTCTGGAAATAGCAAGAAACGAAGGCCTGCTCCTCCGGTAGGTAATAAGTTTTTGAATTGGAAACTATTATAAGAGTTAAAAACTTCTCCTGCAGCAAAAAACAAACTTGCTCCCCAACGCTTAGCAAAAGAAAATGGAAGCATTCTGTATTCAACCTGACCAGCCAATAAGTGTTTGTCTCTATATCTTCCTAGATAATATCCTCTCATTAAACTCTCTCCACCCATTAAAGAGAGCAAATTAAAAGGAGGATTACCATTAATAAATTGTCCTTGTAGTTGAAATGCAAGTACATTATTTTTTCTTATTGGAACATAAAATCTATTATCTGAAAGAAAGGTAGTAAGATTGTAATCACTCCCAACTTCACTTCTATAATTCAAAAATGCCAATTCGCTAAAAATTCCATTTCTCGGATTCAACACATTATGAATGTTGTTGTAAATAATTCCCCAACCCAAACCAATATTAGTAGAACCATTACCACCTTCTGGTTTTGAAAAATTGCTTGCTGAATTTTTATAAGAAACTTTATTCATGATTTGAAGATCAAATTCAATTCCAGTATAAAAATTTGGAAATACTTCTCTAAGAAACCTTTCCTTAAAATAAGTGAAATTGCCATCTATTCTAGCTATAGGATCTTTGGGTGATTCTGACCCTATTCCATAATATAGTAAAGGAAAAGATTGAAACCTAGTTCTCCCAAAAAAAAACCACTTGTTTTCATTGGAATATAGAGCATGGTCTAACCAAATGCCATATTGATTTTCCATTGTATAAAAAGTAAAAGCTTTTATTTCACTAAGTCTATTTTTTAAATCTCTATTTGCTGAATAAATATATAAGCTCGACAATCCTATTTCCCAGCTTGTTTCGGGTGAAAAAGCTAGTGTGGGATAGTTCATGAATTTTGGAGCACTTAAATCATTGGTGTCGTTTATTATTTTATTAATGTACTTAAAAATAAAATTTGAACTCGAATTTCCCTCTTGACAATTCCCTAAAAGATAGGATGCAGATAACAAAATATAAAGGACGAATTTCTTCACTACTTTCAAATGCTTTTTCCAAATCTCTAACATTTTAACACAAAATTTGTATTATTATTATTAAATTATTAACAAGATTAATGGAAACACTACTTTTTTAAAATTAATACGTTAGTAATTTAAAAACTCGTCCATGAGAAAATCATTTATTCCAAAAATTTTACTTTCAATAACTATTATAGTTTTTATAATAGCTTGTAATAAAGAAAAAGAAATTGGTTGTACCGATCCTTCAGCAGTAAACTATGATCCTGACGCTACTTCAATTCCAGGATCAGATATTGGTCACTGTATTTACGACTCTTCTTGTTTGACTTTAATCCAAAATGTAAATATTAATGATTATTTATTGGACTCCTACACTATTGATACAGCATTTATTTACGGTGACTTTTTAAAAATTAATATTAGTTATGGTGGTGGATGTGAAGACCATATTTTCAATTTAGTACATGAATTTTTATTTTGCGGGACTCCTCCAGTTCATGTTCCTCTCTACTTAACACACAATAGCAATAATGATAATTGTGAAGCAGCATTGGTTCAGGAACTTTGTTTTGATATATCCAATTTATACGATTTATGTGCAGATACATCAGAACTATTTATTTCTTTAAACGATCCTGAAAACAATACTTTTATTCATTTTTAATTTAAATTTTTATGAAAAAAATAATTTTAATATTTCTCGCCTTTATTTTATTTAATAGCTGTGAAAACCCTCAAAAAGAGGAACAAAAAAAAATAAAATCAGCTTATTTAGATTATTCTTCTAAAGATGATGTCCTTAGCGGGGGAGTAAAAATGATTCCAATTCAAACTCAATCAGGTGAATTTAACGTTTGGACCAAAAGAATAGGAAACAATCCTACAATGAAAGTTTTATTGCTTCATGGCGGGCCAGGTGCAACTCACGAATATTTAGAAGCATTTGATTCTTATTTTCCCAGTGCAGAAATAGAATATTACTACTACGACCAACTAGAATCTTATTACAGTGATCAGCCAAACGATAGCTCATTGTGGACTGTAGAAAGGTATGTAGATGAAGTAGAACAAGTAAGAGTAGCCTTAGGACTTAATAAAGACAACTTTTATTTGTATGGTTCTTCATGGGGAGGAATTCTTTGTATGGAATATGCAATAAAATATCAAGAAAATTTAAAAGGCCTCATTATTTCTAATATGATGGCGTCCATTCCAGAGTATGTAGATTATGCCAACAATGTTCTTGGCCCTCAACTAGATTCAGCAGTTTTAGCAGAAATAAGAGCATTGGAAGCAAAAGAAGATTACTCAAACCCTAGATATAACGAACTAATAGTTACTAATTATTATCCAGAACATGTTTTGAGAATGCCACTAGAAGATTGGCCAGACCCTGTTAATAGAGCTTTTGCAAATATGAGTCAAGGCCTATATATTACCATGCAAGGACCAAGTGAATTTGGTGTAGTGGGCGATGCTAAACTTAAATATTGGGATGTAAAAGAAAAACTAAAAAATATTAGTGTACCAACATTATCCATTGGGGGAAAGTACGATACTATGGATCCCGAGCATATGAAATGGATCGCATCTGAAGTTCAAAACGGTAAGTTTTTATATTGTGAAAATGGTTCCCACCTATGTATGTATGACGATCAAAAAACTTTTTTTGAAGGTCTTATAAAATTCATTTACGATGTCAATAACGGCAGCTTTTAAAATTCTCTGTCTCCAAATTCGCTTTTTATAAAGTTGGTATTAGATTTTGATTTATTAAAATTATAGGAAAGATTTAATAAAAACACATCTACTTCGTAAACATAGTTAGTAGTGGTAAAAAAGCTGTTTTCTCTTGAAGTTGTTATTCTTTGTTCATTAGAATTAATTAAGCCCATATCCATATTTAACCACTGAAGACTCATCACCAAAGAATTATCTAGGTAAGATTTTTTAAAAGTTAAACTAGGTAAATAAAATCTAGAGTCTTCCCCTTGCGCAGTAATTCTCTGAGATAGGTAGTTTAAACCAAACTGAATTGAACTCGAAGAGTTAAATTTGAAAGTAGAATTACAATTAAATGAATATACCATTGCATTGGTATTTACAGGACGATTATCAAACTCACCAGTTATATCTTGATAAAATATATTTCCTCCAAAATAATTGCTCCATTTTTTTATGGGTTTCAATTGTAACCCTAACTCTAATCCATAAAGAGAAGAATTACCAACATTTGAATATATTCTGTTAAGAATAGAATCGTTGTAAACATTATTCACTCTATTTATAAGATTGTTTGTTTTCCTAAAGAATAAGTTAGAAAAGAAAGAAAACTTGTCACTAAAGCTATTATCGTATCCAATTTCAATATTGTCTATAAACTCTGGAAGCAAACTTGGATCGCCTTGTTCTAAGGTCTCTGAATGTTCTCTTTCAGGAAAAGGATTCATCTTAAAGGTGGTGGTTCTTTGTACTCTCTTGCTGTAGGTAAACTTAATTTTACTTTTAGAATTTACATCGTAAGAAATAATTGCGGTCGGAAATGGTTTTAAAAAATTATAACTATAACTAGTGTCTATTAATCCAGATTTATCTTTTAGTTGTAGTTCTCTTTTCATTTGTTCTACTCGAATTCCAAAATTATAATTCCACTTGCTCTTACTTCCAACTAGCATTCCATAAGTAGAGTGAATGGTTCTTTGTAAATTAACTTCACTTGAAAATTCAGAAACCAATTCAAAAATTTCACTTGTGGGATTTTTTCTTTCATAAATAAAATCTCCTTTATGAGTAAGATTTCTAAATTGATAGCCAAATTCTAAATTTCCTAAATTGGTTTCTATGTTAGAATAATCGACATTTATTCTAGTTCCTAAAAGTGGGTTGTCGTTGGTATTGTATTCATCTTGGTAAATTTCCGATGGATTAGATAAAGAAATATTTTGGTTGGTTGTTGGCCCACCTAATAAAGTATATTCCATTAAGAAAGAAGTTTTCACAACTGTTTTATTTTTAAAAACATGGTTGTAATCAAAACTTCCTAAAGCAAAATCTCCAGTTCTAGTTCTTAAATTATGGTTGAAATATTGAAAGGGATTTAATTCTAAACTATTTGAATTTTCAAGAGAATAATTATTGTAAGTAATGTCTGCCAATCTATCTTTTTTCCTTTTTCCTGCGAATAAACCAAAATGTAATTGGTTGGAAGAATCTAGTTCGTATTGAAAATCTAATCTTCCATTAATGTTTTTCTTATCAAAACTTCTTTCTCCAAGAGAATTTAAATATCTAGTAGTATCGTTTTTAACTGTATGCACCTCTCCTATTCTTCTTCCACCTAAGTCATTTCTTAAATAGCTTACCGACATAGACAAATTCAATTTATCAGTTTTCTTATTAAAGGTGAAATCTGCTCCATATCTTTGGTGATAAACATCATTTCCATAGTTTTCAACAGATGGAAATCCTCCTTTTGTATTTACTTGAAAATAAGTGCCATTAGTTTTTCCTTGTTTAGTGATTATATTAATCATGCCTGATTTGCCCTCAGAGTCATATTTAGCAGATGGAGAAGTAATTAGTTCAATTTTATCAATAGCATTTGCCGGAATTTGAGCAATTAAATTCTTTGGATCTCCTTGAATTAACTTTCCATCAATTAAAATTATAATTCCATTACTTCCTCTTAAAGATATATCTCCCTCAATATTAATATTAACAGAAGGTAAATTTCTAATTACATCCAATGCGGTTCCTCCAACACTATTTTCAAATTGATCGGCATTAAAAGACTGACTTTCCATTTTATTAGAAAAAACTGATTTTTCTCCAACGATGGTTACTTGTTTTAATTTTGATCCAATAGAAAGTGAAATTGGTGAAAGTTCTATTTTAGAAGTCTTTTTAGTTATAATTATATTTGACACTAATACAGATTCAAACCCCACAAAAGAGCACTTAAGGTAATAATTACCAATCGAAGGTTTATCTATTTCAAATTCTCCATTTTTATCAGTTATTTTTCCCGAAACTATTGTGCTATCTAAAGCATTGAATAGAGAGACTGTTGCATACTCAATAGGTCTGTCTAAATTATCTTTGGTAGTTCCTGATATTTGAGCAGAACACAGACAAGAAGCAAATAAAAGTAAATAAAAGAATAAAAATTTATTCATTTTTTGAAAATTTAAATAAAATTAGTGATAAGATTAATATCAAGTTATTTTACAATAATTAATGTTTTATATTAAACAAAAAAAATGAAACCTCTCCATTTCAAAATCTCTAAATTTTTTTTCTTAGTATCAGTTTTTGCTGGTATAATTTCTTCTTGTAAGAAATACAGAGAGCAAGATAACGATTCTTACGAAAGTTACAGGTATGAATTATGGAAAAACTTAGTACATAATAACTATAATTTTGACTTGGTGGGAAGACAAAAAGATTACGGAACCTACGAAGAATATTTAGGTGAAGAATTTGACAATGACCATGAAGGGGCTGGGGGTTATGAATCGGAGGATGTACTAGACGATATAGATGAGATACTTGCAGCAATACCGTCAACAGATGTTGTTCTTCTAAGCATTGGGGGAAACGATTTATTGGATGGTGGAAATCCACCTTCAGAACCAATTGAAAATATTGTTGAACTTGTTGAAAAATTACAAACCCACAATTCTAATATCACTATATTTTTAGAAGAAATAGCCCCAGCTAATAGTGAAACCATGACTTCTTCTTTAACTACCAACTTAAATGATTTTAATTCTCAAATTGCTTCTATTGCAAATACTTTAACTACCAATACATCCAAAGTTATTGCCCTAGATATGAATACTAATTTTAATGAATCTTATTTAGCAGATGATGTACATTACAATGAAGCTGGTGCTAAATTTATAGCAGATATTTATTTTGGTGGAATTCAATCAAACTACGCTTCTTCTTCTGCAATAAACATTTTGCCACTCGGAGATTCTAGAGTAGAAGGAAATAGACCTTAATGGTACATTATCTAAAAGATAGAATTTACCCATAAAAGATTCTTTCATATCATGAAGATGGAAATAAAAATGACATACTTAATATCAATTCCAAGATGATTTTTTCTATTTCATTAAAGTGAGAGTTTCTTATTCGTTAAATTCATCATTAAAAATTGCATGTGTAAAAAATTGACAAACAGACATTTAGAGCTATTGTTAATATGACTAAGTTTACATAAACTAACCATCATGATTGAAAGATTAAGTACTAAAGTTTTCTCGGAAGAATTTAAAAATAAAACAGAAAGAATTTTTGTCACCCTTTCTATAGTAAGTTTTGTAATTCACCTACTTTTAATTTTTCTTAAGTATTTAGAAATTCTAAATTTTTCAGACGACAAATTACTTACCAACCCTATTGCTGCAATTTATACCCCATTTTCTTTTATTTTGGTTTACGAGGTTTTCTTAGTTGTTTATTACCTGCCAAGATCTATTTCTCAATACATAAGAAAACAATACGAAATAATCACATTAATTATCGTAAGAAGAATCTTTAAGGATATGGCCAATATAGATGTTAGTGCCAACTGGTTTAATCAACAGTACGATCTACAACTTACCTATGACTTAATTTCTACACTTGTTCTTTTCTTTATCATTTTTTTATTCAACTACTTTAATACTCGAAGCAAAAAACTCAATCCAAAAAAAGGAAAAATAGAGAATCTAGATTTATTTGTAAAACGAAAAAAAACCATCGCTCTTTTCCTTCTCCCAGTTTTAATATTTTTAGCCCTTTCAAGCTTGTTTAAATGGATTTATATCGAAGTTGCTTCTGTTGACCAAGTATTCTTCTCTATTCAAGATATTAACGAGCTTTTCTTTAACGAATTCTTTACTGTTTTAATTATGGCAGATGTACTATTACTATTAATATCGCTCTATAAAACAGACAAATTTCATGAAGTTTTTAGAAATTCAGGATTTATTATTTCTACTATATTAATTCGTTTATCTTTTTCTGCCGATGGACTAATGAACAACCTACTTATTGTTAGTTCTGTAGTTTATGGGTTTTTAATGCTAATTCTTCACATCCAGTTCGAGAAAATTAATGTTAAGTTCCCTAAGGAAGTTGCTTTAGAAGAAAAGGAATCTGATAAAGTTATTTAAATTTTATGGTAGATAACCAAGAATTACCATTCGAAGATATTTCAAAAACCCCTACTGAATTAACAGCTACTAATACTCTTTTAAGAGTGGTGGAAGGATTGGCATTTAGATATCGCTGGGCTACAGAAAATCTAAGTGAAGATGATATTAAATTTAGACCACACTCTACCAGTATGAGTATTGAGGAAGTAAACAGTCATATTTTTGATTTGGTAGATAGTACCTTTAGAGTTTTCGGTGGAGAAAAACAAAACAAAGATTCCTTAAACTCATTTCAGCAAATAAGAATGAAATCTTTCTTAGTGTTGGAAAATCTTTCAGAAAGATTAAAAAAAATGAGTGATGAAGATTTATTAGAAATAGAAAAAAATACTTCTAGAAAACTACCTTTTTGGTATTGGATCAATGGTCCACTTGCAGACGCACTAACCCACGTAGGACAAATTACTTCTTGGCGAAGAATAGCAGGGAATCCTCAACTAAAAGGGGTGAATGTATTCATTGGAACCAGCGACAAGGTAGAAAAGTATTAATGAAATATCAGACTTCTAATTTCACTATATTTATCAGCATAGAAATTATTATGATTAAAAATTTTAAAATCTTCTTACTTTTTATTTTAAATTTTTCATTCTTACTAAGCTGCGGTTCTTCAAAAGAAAATCCAACTAACAATCAAGCTTTTGTTAAAAACTATAATCCAGAAATAGTTATAGCAGATTCAATATTAGAAAGTTATAGACTGCAAGAAACATCAAAAAAAGTAGGAGAAGTTTCTTTCGAATTGTTAGAAAACCCATTTAATGAAAAGGACAATTATATTAAAGTTATTTCTAGTAATCAACCCAGTGAAACCTGGAAAAAATGTGATACCAGTTCATTCTTCTGCTCCAAATTCTATTTCACTAAATATTTAATCAATTTCCATCCAGTATTTGCGGATAATAATGGTAATTATCTATTCTTTGAAGGAGATGAATGGATATTTTATAATCAATTTCCCACTAAAGAAATTATGGAGAAAATTGCCAATGATGAAATAACAGTTCCTAATGAAGATAAAATTTGTTATTCAAATAATTCTTTTGATCCTACTACCTATTCAGCTTGGATTTTTGATGACATAAGCCATAATATTTCCTATGGTAATCCTGACTACAAAGACAAATTAACCTTAGGGAAAGAAGATTCTCAAGTTTATAAAAGTCTTTTTTGGGATAGCAGCTATAATGGAGACAACATAACATTTGAAAAACAAACCACAAAAAATAAATTATTCAAAAGCCTTGAAGAAAATTATCAATTATTAAAGTCATATAATAATTCAAGTGACAGTAGTAAATTAAATTTTGCACTTGTACCAGATAGCAATAACTATGGAAAAAACCATGATAAAGAATTAATTCTAAAATCATATATCAAAGCAAATTATCCAGTAGAGCTAGATTCTTCCAATTACATAAAAATCAATGATGAAAAACAAGACAGATTTGGATATATTAAATTTGATTCCTTAGTTGCTGGACCATTAAAGTATGTTTTAAATACGGAAGCACTTCAAATGGGATTTTATTCTGAAATAAAAATTATTTTCCCAAAATGTAAGGATGATTTAATATGGAGTTTACTTCATTGTTTAGGAATTAATTTGAATGATTCTGAGAACGAGTACGGTTCTTGCGGAATTCACCAATTCGACGAAGTATATAATTCAGAGCAAGAAACTTTAGAGATAAATTATAAAAATGGACAAACTATATTAACTTATATTTTAGAGGCTGGAGGTTGTTAAATCTTGTTATGAAAAAAATAAATATATCCCAAAAGTTAGCTCAATTCAAAGACCATTGGAATCCTAGAATTATTGGAGAATTAAACCAGCAACATGTTAAACTTGCCAAGTTAAAAAGGGAATTTACTTGGCACAAACACGATGAAGAAGACGAGATGTTTTTAGTTCTAGAAGGAACCTTAAAAATAGCATTTAGAGACAGAACAGAAACTATCCAAGAAAATGAAATAATTATAGTTCCAAAAGGAGTTGAACATAAGCCTATTGCAGAACAAGAAGTTTCTATAATGCTTTTTGAACCTGTTACTACTATCAATACTGGAGAATTGGAAAATGAACGCACAAGAAAAAATCTAGAGTATCTATAGTATGAAGCTGCCAATATTTCAAATAGATGCTTTTAGTGATAAGGTATTTGGTGGGAATCCTGCGTGTGTAGTTCCTTTAGAAAACTGGCTACAAGACGAAGTCTTATTAAAAATTGCTCAAGAAAATGCAGTGGCTGAAACTGCTTTTTTTGTGAAGAAGGGGAATAACTTTCATTTAAGGTGGTTTACCCCTGATATAGAAATGGATTTATGTGGACATGCTACACTGGCAACTGCACATTGTATTCTTTCTGAACTAAAATTAGAGTCTGAAAAAGTAATCTTTGAAACATTGAGTGGAAAATTAGAAGTATCCTTAAATAATGGACGCTATTTAATGGATTTACCAAGAAGAGATCCTATTGCAGCAACACTGCCAGATGAAATAAAAAATGCTTTAAATATCCAACCAAAAAAAGTTCTAAAAGCAAGAGATTATTTATTGGTTTATGAAAATCAAAAAGAAATAGAAGATATCGTTGTAAATAGAGAAGTATTTGATCAAATCAATCTTAATCTTGGTGGTGTGATAGTAACAGCCAAAGGAGACCATTGTGATTTTGTCTCTCGTTTTTTTACACCGCAAGCTACAATTTTAGAAGATCCAGTTACAGGCTCGGCACATTGTACATTAACCCCTTACTGGTCAAATGAACTCCTTAAAAGAAGGATGAATGCTCAACAAATTTCTGAAAGAAAGGGCGAATTATTCTGCGAACTAAAAAAAGACAGAGTTGAAATAAGTGGAAAAGCAATAACCTATTTTGAAGGCTATATAAGTATTTAAAATAAATGATACTCATATCTAAACCACTCACTTTTAGTTAAACATCCGTAAATGATTTTAAATAAATAATTTATAATTACGTTGTGAAAAAAATAAGATTAATATTTTTAGGACTATCATTTCCATTTTTAATAAAATCTCAAAATTGTGGAGATTTAAGAGTTCACTTGCTTCCTCAAAATTCTTTTACGGAAGTCGTGCTAACTACCAATTACGATAGTTTGGTAAATCTAAATCCTAACATTTCTAATGTTTCAGTTTTTTATGACTGGAGAGCCTATCCTCCTGGAAGTCATAATTGGAACGGAAATACCCACATATGGCAAAGCACAATTCCCGATCCTACATACAGCGTTTCATTTAATGATGACAATATATTCTTTATTTTGTCACTACTTATGGGAGACACTGCAATCTCAACAACGCCTGTAACTAATTGTATTTTACCATTTTTCATATCTAGGGATAGTTTAATGCCTTCTTTTTGGAATCTTTCTATGTTGAATACTGGATTTACCAATATTTCAAATTTAGAATCTAAGAATAAGAAGCTGGTAAATGTTTACAATCTAGCTGGACAAATTGTAGATCCTGAAAAAATCAATCATGGAATGGTAATCTACTTATATTCTGATGGTTCTACAGATAAGAAATTTATAAATAAATAATTTTATTTTCTTACCTCACCCCCCACTTATTTAAAATTACTTCGTTTACAGCTATGTTGATTCGAATGAATCATTTAAAATTCAATTCTAATTAATAAAAAAAAATGATGAAAAAATTACTTTTAACAACAATAACCACATTATCTATAATATTTGGTCAAGCTCAATCTACAGCTTGTGATTCGTTAACCATTACTGGATCACAATATCAATTACAAATTACTGCAAACAACTTAAATACATTTGTTTACTACTGGGAGACCATGGGTTCTGATGGAACAATTTTAGAACAAGATTCCAGCATGAGCACAACCCACAACGTATATAACTTCAATATGTCTACTGGACAACCTTATGATACTTTAATTACATGTATCTCTACTATGAACACATTTTGTTGTGCAACATTGGTTTGGGATGGAAATAATTGGATCAATACTTCTGGTAGTAATCCTCCACCTCCACCTTTAAATTGTAATGCCAATTTCTACTGGTGGCAAAATTTTGATAGTACTCTTAATACTTTCACTACTGATATTTATTGTGTAGAAAACTCTACTGGTGGGACAGGTCCTTTTACCTACAATTGGGTCTTTGGTGATGGAAATACTTCCAATCTCCAGTATCCAACCCATATATACAACCAAGTTGGAGACTATAATTTATGTTTGACTTATACAGATGCCAATGGGTGTAGTAGCAATTACTGTGATACCATTACTATAAGTTCAAAAAGTAGTGGATATACGCTACATGTGATTGACGAAAACCAAATTAACACTTTAGATATTTTAAATTCAGAACCTAAAAACAAATCTAAAATTTATCCAAATCCAGTTAATAACCTGTCATTCTTAGATTATTCATGTGATAAAAACACAAATCTTAGTTTAACTTATATTGACTATTCTGGAAAAATTATCAAAAATGAAAATGTTAAAATTAGTTCTGGAAACAATAAAATAGAATTGTCTACTGAGGAGTTAACTAATGGGCTTTATTTCCTAAAAATAAATGGGGAAAACCATGTAGAAACACTAAGCTTTATAAAATAAATTGTTATAATTAACTTTTAATAAACTACCATAATATTTACAAGACTAAAAGATATTATGGTAGTTTAATTAAAATACATACTATAAAAATAACTTTCTTACCCACCACAACCTTAAATTATTTTCGTTATAGTTATTAATGAATTTAGATGTAGAAAAAGCGGAAAGAGCATTGGAGTATATTAAAGGGTATGCAAAAGGATATATTACAGATAAGGAGTGTAATGAAATGATGGATATAATACAGTTTGAAGAATACCAATCCTAAATTTAGTAAAACTGAAAAACCAGATAAAAACATAAGCTTAGTGAAATAAATTGTTATAATGCTAAAAATCACTTGCCTGAAAAATTATTGAAATACTAATTTAATGGCATTAATTTATTTTTTTTGGAATTAGATAATTCATTTATTAAAAAACTAATTAACCAAGATAGAAGAGCTCAACTCGAACTTTACAAAAAGAGTTTTGGTATTCTAATGAGCGTAGCCTACAGATATAAAAAAAACGAAGAAGATGCAAAATCATTATCTATAACCTCATTTTTAAAAGTGTTAACCAATTTAGAATCTTACAAACCTAATATTCCATTCAATGCTTGGATAAGAAGAATTGCTATTAATACTGCAATAGATGATTTTAGGAAAAATTCAAAGCATAATTTAATTGAGTACAGTGATGAAATATCTACTAATGAGAATTACACTATAAATGATTATGATTTAGAAATAAGAGCAGAGGAGTTAAACAATATGATTTTAAAACTTCCAAAAGCTACCAAGTTAGTTTTTAACCTTTTTGCTATAGATGGTTATTCACATAAAGAAATAGCAGAGCAATTAAATATTTCTACTAACACATCCAAATGGCATGTTAAAGAAGCAAGAAAAAAATTGAAAGAACAAATATTAAAAAACAAAATTTAGTTGAAAAATAGCGATAGAAATATTGACGATTTTTTTAAGAGCAATCTTGAAAATAGGAACTTCAAAATGGATGACCAACATTTGCAAGATTTTGAAAATCAATTGGATAAGTTTAACAATCCAAAAAACATTGATGATTTTTTTAAGAGCAAGCTAAATAAAAGAGAGTTTTCTCTGGACGACAAGCATTTAAGCAATCTTGAGCAACAATTGGACCAGCTTAGAAGATTTAAATCGAAATATTGGTACAGTGCAGCAGCTGCTTTGTTGTTATTAATATCTAGCTTACTTTATATTAATTATTACGAAAATGAGACAATAGTTAAATCTACTAATAAACAAATAAGTGAAGAGAATCTAAATATCAATAAAGAGGATTTAGGAGCTGGTAAAACTAAAGCTAATGATGTTAAAAAATCTGAAAGTATTTCAACAAATCAAGAAAATTCAAAAATTAATAAACCAAAAAATAGCAATTCAAAAACTAAAAAAACTTTAGAAACCTCACAGAGAAAAGAAGTTTTAAATACAGTCTCTAAAAGTAGCACTTCGTTAGATATTCCAACATCAAAAATTTCTGTTGTAACTATAAATACAAACGTATTAGTAAAAGAAAATGATTTAGAAAATAGCAAGGATAAACTAGCTGAATTAGCATTAAATAATCCAAAAAGTAATTCCATTTTAATTAAAGAAGAAGAAATAATTAAAGACATTACAACAGACTCAACTTACAATAATCTTATAAATCCATTGATGATTGATTCTACAGATGGTTTTAATGCAATAAATGATACTTCTCTAAAAGAGATAAGTGATACGTTAGAAAATGTAGTTTTCTTGTTAAAAGATTCTATAACAGATGCACTTTCACAGAATCTTTTAGAATCAATTATTAAAGATTCTATTCAGAAAGCACCTGATTCACTACAAAATGAAATGGTAGAATTATATGATTCTATGAAAGTTGAAAAAAAATTCAGCATCTCATTTTCTCTAGGAACTAATTATATTATGAAACAAAATTCAATATTAGATCCTAGCCAAGGAATGGCACCTAATCCTCAGAATTCTCAGACATTGGAAGATTGTATTGTTTCATTACCATTAGATCTCAGATTTAATTACAATTTAAATAATAAATTCTCTTTATCTACTGGTATTAATACAGCTAGTCTTGGAGAAAAAATTGATTACAACGACGTTCATGAAAACTATATGGTATATGACTCTAATTTTATTGATACTGTTTGTAATATCGGAACATTTCATATTCCTTACTACGATATTAATACCAATCAAATGGATACTGCAATTTATTCTGTAATGATGGATACATCTTATTGGGTTAATGAGAGCTATGAAGAAGAATCTATAAATAATTACAATGTACAAAACAGATATACCTACTTAAACATTCCATTTATGATAGGTTATCAATTTAAAATTAAAAATATAAGTATTGGATTAAGAGCAGGTGGTGCTGTAGGATTTAGAATTAATAATAGTAATGGAATGTATTACAATTCCAATATTCAAGGACTTCACAGTTTTAAAGCAAAAAAGACTATTTACAACATTGTAACTACTGCTTCTGTTGGATATCAATTTAAAAAAATCGAAATGTTTGTTGAACCAAAATACTGGTTTAACTTAACCAACTCCGTTTTAAAATCAAATATTGATCACAAATACCATCTTTTAGGGTTAAATATTGGGGTTGCTTTAAGGTTATAACTAACTGATTTTTATCCCAATAGCCATACTAGTATGGCTGTTGGACAACTAAGATTATGAACAAATTTATTTTATTTTTAATATTCTACTTATTTTACTCCATTACATTTTCTCAAAAAAAATCTTCAGAAAAAGTTAGTGTAGAAAAATCTATTTTATCCATACAAACCGGCTATTTTGGCACTTGGATAAATCATGAATTAAAACTTCACAATCAATTTGCTTTGAGAACAGAAGTTGGGACTGAGTACAGACTAAAATTTGCGATTAAGCAAAGTTTTGACTCTTTAAAAAATCAAGTGTCCATTTTTTTAGAACCCAAGTATTATTTTAACCTTACAAAAAGAGAAAGCAAAAATAAAAACATTAAAAATAATGCTGCAAACTATATTTCATTAAGAACCAATTTTAATATTTTAAATAATTTAGAAAATGGAGAAATTTATTTTCATACCCTAACTCCTACTTATGGAATAAGAAGAAATATAACTTCTCATTTTAACTTAGAACTTAGTTTTGGTTACGGAATAAGCTATTCAAATTCTGTAATAACTCTGGAAGCCATGCCTTCCTTTAGAGTTGGTTATGTCTTCTAAACCCTCACTTATTACTTTATTTCTCGTTACAATAACAAATTAAAAATCGTTTTTATCATATGTTAAGAGAACATACTTAATCTTTTATTAATTTTGTTCAATGTTTTATTTAATTAATTAAACATTATTAATTTCAATTACTAATTATGCGTAAAGTACTTTACTCCCTTCTGATATTAGTTTTTTCTATTACCAATACCCTTCACTCTCAATGTCATTACCTAATGTACATGTACGATAGCTACGGCGATGGTTGGAATAGTGCTTACTTAGAAGTTAATATGAATGGGACTTTTGTTGGCAACTTTGATTGCTCCCAAAGTTTTACATTAGATTCAGTATATTCTACAACAGGTTCTGCAATGGAGTTTATTTGGCATTCTGGGAATTGGGATAGTGAGATTTCATTCACCATTATGGATCCCATGGGAGATACTTTGATAAATGTAATTTCAGCATCTGACTTAGACGATTTAGATTTTTTCACCCATACCTCTAACTCCTCGTGTCAGAGTAATAATCCTTGCTTGAGCCCTATTTTTCTAAATGCTGGAAATATTACTCCAAATTCAGCAGATTTATTGTGGCAAGCTGGAGGAAATGAAACCTCTTGGAATTTAGAATGGGGAATAAGTGGATTTACCCTAGGAAGTGGAACTTTGGTAAATGGATTAACTAGTACCAATTACAGTTTAAGTTCTCTTTCTAACAATACTTCCTACGATTTCTATGTTCAAGCTAATTGCAGTAATTCTAACGTAAGTTCTTGGAGTGGACCTTATACATTCAACACCAATAATATTCCTACTGGTGCTGCATGTGGCACCTTCACTTTAACACTTTACGATTCATTTGGAGATGGATGGAATGGAGCTTCAATTGATGTAGTGATTAATGGTCAAATACTTCAAAATATAACACTTTTAACAGGAAACGGACCAGAGATATTTACATTTTCAACAGATTCTAACGATGTGATTGACCTAATTTACAATACTGGAAACTTTGATGATGAAAATACATATATTTTATTTGATAACTTAAATAGTCAAATTGTAAGTCAAGGTGAATTTGGATTTATACCAAATGTAGACCCAGTAAGTACCTTTGGAATTATTGCATGCCCCAACCTACCCCCACCGCCACCTGGACCCATAGGTACTTGTGGTAGTTTCACTTTAGAATTATACGACTCTTATGGAGATGGCTGGAATGGTGCTTCTTTAGACATAGTTATAAATGGTAATCCATTTCAAAACATAACTTTAGCCAACGGAAGCGGCCCAGAAATATTCACATTTGCTACTGACTCAAATGATATAATAGATCTAATTTACAATACTGGAAGTTGGGATGATGAAAACACTTATAATTTAACAGACAATTCCGGAAATTTAATAGTTAGCCAAGGTGCATTTGGCTTTATTTCCAATGTTGATCCAGTTAGTGTCTTTGGTATTGAAGCATGTATTTCTTGTCCGCAACCTTCCAACCTTTCTGCAAATACCTCAACTGCTGGTACTGCACTACTTGACTGGAATGGTGGCAGCGGAACTTTTAATTTAGAATGGGGACCAATAGGGTTTATTCAGGGTAGTGGAACTTTAGTAAACAACATTTCTGTAAATAGTTATTTATTAAATGGACTGAATAATAGTACAACTTATGATTTTTATGTTCAAGAAGCTTGTAGTGCAAATGAAATAAGTACTTGGGCTGGTCCTTTATCTTTTACCACAGCAATTGTAGCTGGTTCTTGTGGGATTTTTAATTTAGAACTATACGATTCATTTGGAGATGGGTGGAACGGAGGTTTTATGGATGTTGTGATCAATGGTAATGTTGCATTTTCTGGACTGACTTTAGTTAGTGGAAATGGTCCCGAAATTTTTCCAATTTCCGTAAATATTGGAGATGTACTAGATTTCATTTATAACCCTGGATCTTATTCAGGAGAAAACTCCTACAAAGTTTTTGATGAAAACGGTGTTTTAGTATTTGAAGAAGGGTTAGGGAATAGTACTCCAAATAGTGTATTTGGAGTAGAAGCTTGTCCAAGTTGTCCAGCACCATCCAATCTTTCTGCCAATACTTCTACAGCAGGTACTGCTTTATTAGATTGGGTTGGTGGGTCGAGTCCTTTAGGTGGTTCTTTTAATATTGAGTGGGGACCTACAGGATTTAACCAAGGAAACGGAACCATTGTTAATAATATCAATGGAGTGAGTTATTTACTCAATGGCTTAAGCAGCATTACCACTTATGATTATTATGTCCAAGAGGTTTGTAACGCAAATGATTTAAGCAGTTGGGTGGGGCCTTTAACCTTTACAACTATCTATTTTTCTTCAGGAAGTGAATGTGGGGTTTACAGTCTTAAACTGATTAATAATTTTGGTCAAGGCTGGGGCAATTCTTTTGCAAAAGTGAAAATTAATAATAATGTGTACCAAACCCATACATTATCTAATGGAACATCTGAAACATTTAGCTTCCCCTTAGATTCTAACGATATTTTAGATGTAGTTATAAATTTTAGTTCTAGTGGGGTTTGGGGTTCTGATTTACAGTATATTCTTTACGACCCTAATAATGTTGTAATTACTAGTGAACAAGGAACTGGAAGTAATGAGCCTCCTAAAAACACCTACGGATACCAAGCATGTGCCACTGCTCCTTCTTCACCCAACGATTTTTGCGATATATATACCCTTATTATGAGGAAAGTATTTGGAGGTGACTGGCAAGGCAATGTAGAAATAGAAATAAATAATAATGTTGAATATGTTGGATCTTTTGTTGCTGGCGGATACAGACGAAGTGAACCTATTTCTTTTGGTGTGAGAGGAAACGATGAAGTAAGAGTTATAGCCAACGGATTAAATGGTTTTGATGAATACTACTCCGTTCAAAACGGCTCAGGAGATACAATTATTGATGTTAGTATTAGTAATGGTTATAGTCCTACGATAACTGTACAACCTTGTTACTTTGTAGGATTTGAAAATCCGGATATTAACCAGGACATAAAAATTTATCCAAATCCTACAAGAGATATATTATTCATAAGTTCTGTTAGCGAAATAAAGAATATAATAATTACCAATGTTTACGGACAAATAGTGTATGAAAATTATGAAACTGGGGTGAATTTTGAATTGGATTTATCTAAGTTGTCTAATAATTTGTATCATATTTCATTTACAGATGCAAATAATATAAGGTCTTCTAGCAAAATTATGGTTACCCATTAATTCATTGGATAGATAAAGTTGATATTTTTTTCTACTTCATTAGATAAAGTGTGGTGAACTGGACAATTGTGAGCAGCTCTTTCTAATATTACCTTGGTTTTATCATCGTAATCCTTAGGAAAAGTCAACTCTATATCAATCTTAGAAATTCTTCTTGGATTATTGCCCATGGTTTTCTTTACAATAGCATTAGTACCCTTAATGTTAATTCCATTTTTCTCCACTGCTATAGCCATAATAGTCAATATACAACTTGCCAAAGCTGAACACACCATATCTGTTGGGGAAAAGGCCTCTCCTAACCCATGATTGTCTTTTGGAGCATCTGTATTAATCTCAGAACCAGAATCTAAATGAGTAGCTGTAGTTCTTAAATTTCCTTGGTATTTGATTTCAAATGTGTTCATAATATAACTTTGAGTAAATATAACTATATGCTTATTATTTGTTATAATTACTTATTCTAAAAAAACAATCTCAATTGAAAATAAATAAATGGCTTTTAATTTTAATGTTTTCAGGGAATGGTTTAACTTTTCTTACACAAAATAACAGAAGTCTTGTAAAGTTTGTTGACTATCCCAAAGTTCAAGCTTACAAAGCCAAGAAGAGTAAGAACTCTTCAATGTTTCAAGGGAATAAAAAAACAAAAAAATATTTTGAAGGTTGGTATTTTAAAATGGTTTCTCAAGATGAAGGATCAATTTTAAGTGTTATTCCTGGTATTTCAATTTCAGAAGATGGTTCTACCAAACATGCTTTTATTCAAATTATTGATGGAAAAACTGCCAAAACAGAATATATAAGTTATCCAATCGAAGATTTCTATTATTCAAAAGATGAATTTTTAGTTCAAATAGGAAATAATTTTTTCTCCAAAGACAGCTTAATTTTAGATATATCTAAAGATGGTATTTCTGCAAAAGGAAAAGTTAATATGAGAAATATAGTAGCGCTAATTCCTAATGTAAGCAATGGACCAAAGAAAATTATGGGATGGTATGACAAAGTTCCTTTTATGCAATGTTACCATGGTGTAGTTAGTCTAAATCATGATTTGGAAGGAGAAATTAAGGTGAATAAAAACACCTACACTTTCCATAAAGGGAAAGGATACATAGAAAAAGATTGGGGCAAATCAATGCCTTCTTCGTGGATATGGATTCAATCCAATAATTTTAAAAATAGCAATTCATCTTTTATGCTTTCTATTGCAAAAATCCCATGGATGGGGTTTTCTTTTACTGGATTTCTTGGCTTTTATTATGTGGACGAAAAAATAGTACGCTTTGGTACTTATTCCAAAGCAAAATTTAAAGTATCAAAAATGCAAGAAGATAGTCTAAGTCTTAAGATATATTTAAAAAATGAAATTATAGAAATTAACACCAATAAGAGAAATTCTGGTTTACTAAAAGCGCCAGTAATGGGAAGTATGGACAGAAGAATTGCAGAAAGTATTGATGCTAAACTTTCAATTAATATTACCAACAATAAAAATAATTCAAAATTTAAAGATATATCTTCTATTACGGGACTAGAGACCGTTGGTGAAAAAAAAGATCTTTTTAATAAGAAACACTTGAAAAAATAGTAACTTGGTGAATACAATAAATACAAAAAACAAACGAATTGCTTCATTAGATTTATTAAAAGGTGCCATTATGATAATTATGGCCTTAGACCACGTTAGAGATTATTTTCATTTTGATGCTTTTTTCTTTGACCCAACCGATCCTGAAAAAACCAATATAGGACTATATTTAACTAGATGGATTACCCATTATTGTGCGCCTACTTTTAGTCTTTTAGCAGGTGTTTCTGCTTATCTAATTGGAATTAGAAAAAGTAAGAAAGAGCTTTCCTTGTTCTTATTAAAAAGAGGGCTTTGGTTAGTTTTTATAGAGCTCACGGTGGTAAACTTCTCATGGTTTTTTGACATTCATTTTCAAACATTTGGTCTTTTTGTCATATGGTCTCTTGGAATAAGTATGATTTTTCTTGCTGCTATTATACATCTTAAGCTAAAACATGTTTTAATATTTAGTCTTTTAACAATTTTTGGGCACAATGCACTAGATTCTATTCAAATTGGCAACCAAATATTTTGGTCCATTATCCATGAGTTTAACTTTATAGATTTACAAAGTGGAAGAAAGTTATTAGTAGGCTATCCGATAATACCTTGGATTGGCGTAATGTCACTAGGCTATTATTTTGGTTCTTATTATAACTCTGCAGTAGATCCAACTAAAAGAAAAAGACATTTTATAGTAATAGGTATTTCTAGTGTTTTGTTATTTTTTGTTGTTAGAATACTCAATGGATATGGAAATTTTCAATATTGGAAAAGTTATGAATCCATACTTTCTACTGTATTTTCTTTTTTCAATCCATCCAAATATCCTCCATCAATTTCTTATTTACTAATGACTTTAGGGCCAGTATTTATAATTTTATCTCTTACTGAAAACTTAAAGGGAAAAATTATTAATACCATTAGTGTCTTTGGAAAAGTTCCATTTTTCTATTACATACTGCATATATATTTAATTCATCTATTGGCTCTGATAACTGCATGGATTACTGGTTTTGGGTGGGAAAGCTTGATAATTAAAGGATGGGTAACACAATCGCCGTTATTAAAAGGATTTGGATTTAATTTATGGATAGTTCACCTTATTTGGATTGCAATTGTAATAGCACTTTATCCACTTTGTAAAAAGTTCAGTACTTACAAACAAAACAACAAAGACAAAGCTTGGTTAAGTTATTTGTAAAAACTCATTTTGAATAGCAAGAAAAGAACCACCTACTTATTAATTTTTGGTTTAATTATATTATTAGTACCATTAATTGGAATGCAATTATCTAGTGAAATAAATTGGGGGCTTTTTGATTTTATTGTTGCTGGAATTTTAATTATTGTACTGATTTTAGTTTTAGAACTAATATTTAGAAAAGTTCAGAGCAACAAAAAAAAACTTTGGCTGGTAATACTAATTGGAATTTTATTTATTATGATTTGGGTTGAATTAGCAGTTGGAATTTTTGGGAGTCCATTTGCTGGTAGCTAACTTTTTAAAAGAAGGTTTTTACACCATAAATGATTTAATCTATCAAAAAAATTGCAAAAAAAAGAGTAGAATTAACTACTCTTAACTTCTTATATATTTAAAAAAAAAAAAAATTAATCTGTTAATTTAGAAACATACTTTTTCTCTGAACTACCATCACTATACAAATGAATTATAATTTCATTATTTACATCATCAGTATTTACTTCTTGACCCAAAATATTAAAAGTTTTCAATAATACTTTTTCTTTATTATTTACGTTTGGAATACCTGTTGATTGATTCATTTGAACATAAGAGAAACCTCCATTAGAATTATTATTGTTTGAAGGAATAAAGGAAACCCCAAATATAGTTACACATGTCTGATTATCTAAAATAGTCATATTCAACATCATTGTAAGTGTATCCATTATTGTATTTGACATATAAGTGTCTTGTGATAATGTACTGCTCCATAAGCAATTAATACACGTAGAAGAAGTGTCAAAAGAGTTATTAAACAAATCCTGAAAATTATTATAGTGATAGGCTCTCCAACGGTGCTGAACATTGTTGGATGAAATTAATCCAGATGCAACAAGACTATCTACATTAGATCCTACTTGAAAAGAATAATTGTTTCCTTGTGTTCCAGTAGCTGAAAGATTTATAAAACCACAGTCTCCAAATTGTGCATGAGATGTAAGAGTAGCTATAATAATGGTTATTAAAAAAGTAATTTTTTTCATTTTATTTTATTTTAAGGTTACAGAATAGATTACGTGTATAAATTACTATTTGGGGGGGGGGGTGAGGGATTAATAAACGTAAATTTCCACATATATAATTGATTTTTAATTATTTAAAAAAAATAAATATTGATTCAAAAAATTAATTTTATCATTTTTTGGTTTTATATTTAAGGGAAATAACCAAAATATTCAACCATGAAAAAACCTCTATTTTATCTATTTATTAGTATTATAATTTCAAGCTGTTCTTCAAATGAAATGTCAAACGATAAAATGGTAAGTAACCAAAGCAAAGCTAAATGCCCCATTCATTTTGGAAGTAATCAAACAAGTGGATTAACTACAACCAACCAAGGTAATACCAATCGCGATTGGTGGCCTAACCAATTAGATCTATCAATTTTAAGACAAAACTCCTCTCTTTCCAATCCAATGGGAGAAGATTTTAATTACTTAAAAGAATTTGAAAGTCTAGATTATTTTGTACTTAAAAAAGATATTGAAACTGTGATGACCGATTCTAAAGATTGGTGGCCTGCAGATTATGGAAATTACGGAGGTCTTTTTATAAGAATGGCTTGGCATAGTGCAGGAACATACAGAACTGGAGATGGTAGAGGTGGTACAAGAGCTGGACAGCAGAGATTTGCCCCTCAAAATAGCTGGCCAGACAATGCAAATCTAGATAAGGCAAGAAGGTTGTTGTGGCCTATCAAACAAAAATATGGTCAAAAAATTTCTTGGGCAGATTTGATGATTTTAGCTGGGAATGTTGCTTTAGAATCTATGGGTTTTAAAACTGTAGGATTTGCAGGTGGAAGAACAGATGTATGGGAGCCTCAAAGTAATGTTTACTGGGGGATTGAGAAAAAGTTTTTGGATGACGAAAGATATAACGAAGACAGGGAATTAGAACAACCTTTGGCAGCTGTTCAAATGGGTTTAATTTATGTAAATCCGGAGGGTCCAAATGGAGAACCTGATCCGATAAAAGCTGCTGCAGATATAAGAGAAACTTTTGGCAGAATGGGAATGAACGATGAAGAAACTGTTGCTTTAATTGCAGGGGGCCATACACTAGGAAAAACCCATGGAGCAGCAAGTGGAGATAATTTAGGTGCTTCTCCCGAAGGAGCAACTATTGAAGAGCAAGGAATGGGATGGAAAAGTGATTATAATACAGGTAAAGGCAAGGACGCAATTACATCTGGATTAGAAGTTATATGGACGGAAGATCCAACTAATTGGAACCATGGATATTTTGAAAGCCTATTTGAAAATGAATGGGAATTAACTAAAAGTCCTGGTGGAGCAAATCAATGGGTGGCCAAAAATCCTCATAAGATGTTTCCAGATGCTTTTGACGATGAAGTAATTCATAAGCCTACCATGCTCACAACAGATTTGTCACTAATAGAGGATTCTGCTTACAGAGTTGTTTCTCAAAAATTTTACGACGATCCAGCTGCATTTGAATTGGCATTTGCAAAAGCGTGGTTTAAACTAACCCATAGAGATATGGGACCAAAATCTAGCTATGTTGGACCAGAAATTCCTGAAGAAGATTACTCTTGGCAAGACCCTATTCCAACCGTTAATCATGAATTAGTTAATGCAAAAAACATTGATTTAATTAAAACAGAAATTAAAAATTCTGAATTAACAAATGAAGATATGATAACCACAGCTTGGGCTTCGGCATCTACATACAGAATTTCTGATAGAAGAGGTGGTGCCAATGGTGCAAGAATAAGACTAGAACCTCAAATAAATTGGGAATCTAATAATCCTGAGGAGCTCAAAAGAGTAATTAAGGTTTATGAATCGATTCAGGAAAAATTTAACAAAGAATCTCAAAATCAGAAAATATCTTTAGCTGATTTAATTGTTTTAGGTGGATGTGTTGGTATAGAAGATGCCGCATCTTTAGGCGGAAGAACAATTAATATGCCTTTTTCACCTGGTAGAATGGATGCATTAAAAGAAAATACAGAAATAGAAGGAATGTCTGTTTTAGAACCAATTGCAGATGGATTTAGAAATTATAAAAAAGCTGACTATACACTAAGTTCAGAAGAATTATTAATTGACAAGGCTCAACAACTAACCTTAACTGCGCCTGAAATGACTGCTTTAATTGGGGGAATTAGAGTACTAAATTCAAATTATAATCAATCTAGTATTGGAGTATTAACAGAAACTCCAGGTGTTCTAAACAACGATTATTTCAGAAACCTTTGCAGTATGGATTATGAGTGGAAACCAAAATCAGAAGAATCTACTATTTTCAATGGGTTTAAACGAGGAACAGAAGAGTTAAAATGGACTGCTAGTAGAACAGATTTAATTTTTGGATCTAATTCAGAACTAAGAGCAATTTGTGAAGTTTATGCGAGTGATGATGGTGGAGAAAAATTTATTACAGATTTTGTAAAGGCTTGGACAAAAGTGATGAACTTAGATAGATTTTCCATCTAAATTTTAACTAATAAAACATTGTTCAATACTTATTAGAAATATGTCATTTTAAATGGGGAGATAAATTAATTTTGCCCCATGCGCAAAGCTATATTTTTACTATTTCTGTTATTATTTATTAACGGGTATAGTCAAAAAGAAATTAATACTTCAAAAAGGACTGGTCAAATATCATTGGATGGCTACCTTGAAGAAGCCGATTGGGTAAATGCCAATTGGACTTCTGGTTTTACTCAAATGAAACCATTTCCAGGTGAAAAAGCATCTAAAAAAACAGAGGTTGCTATGTTATTTGATCAAGAAGCTATTTATTTTGGGGTAAAATGCTACGACCATCCAGATTCTGTTTCTAGAGTACTTTCATTAAGAGACGACTTCAACCCGAACTTAGACTTTTTTGGAATATTTTTAGATACCTATAACGACAAACAAAATGGGTTTTTCTTCGGTTTAAGTAGTAGAGGTGTTCAAGTAGATGCAAAAATTTTCAGCGAAGATTTTAATGATTTACTAAATCTAGTATGGAGAAGTAAAACACAAATAAACGATCAAGGGTGGTTTGCAGAAATTAAAATTCCCTACTCTGCTCTAAGATTTCCAAAATCAGATATTCAGACTTGGAATATAAATTTTGCAAGGCAAATAAGTAGATTTAGAGAAGACAACAACTGGAGTCCTGTAAATCCAGATCTAGAGAATTACCTACTAGAAAGCGGAGTGGTTAAAGGAATTAAGGATATTACTCCACCGGTAAGATTGGCATTAATTCCATTTTTATCGAGCTACAATAGCTTCTCAAAAGACACAGAACCTGTTTCTACTTTTACAGGTGGTATGGATGTTAAATATGGAATAAATGAAGCTTTTACTTTAGATGTCACCTTATTACCAGATTTTGGGCAAGTAATTTTTGACCAACAAGTGCTAAACATAAGTCCTTTTGAAATAAGGTTTAATGAAAATAGACAGTTTTTTACTGAGGGAACAGAGCTTTTTAATAAATCAAACTTGTTTTACAGTAGAAGAATTGGGGTTCAGACACCTTCCAAAGTTTACAAAAGTCAGTTAAATGACAATGAGGAATTAAATGAAATTCCAACTTCAGTTCCTTTAATCAATGCTAGTAAAATATCTGGTAGATTAAAAAACGGATTAGGTATTGGTATTTTTAATGGTGTTACTGCAGAACAAAAAGGCAAAGCAATCAACAGTTTAAATGGTGATGAAAGAGAAATTTCCATCAGCCCATTAAGCAACTACAACGTCATTGTCTTAGATCAGAATTTAAAAAATAACAGTTCAATTACCTTTACCAATACCAATGTTTGGAGAGCTGGAAATTTTTACGATGCCAATGTCAGTGGTTTGGATACCAAGCTCAATACTAAAAGCAACGATTATTTTGTGCAAACTCAAGCAAAAATATCCAATATATTAGATACCAACAGTATTTCATTGGGACATACTTGGGGAATTGAAGCTGGCAAACAAAGAGGGAATTTTACATACGGGTTGGAATATTATGAAGAGTCGGATAGTTATGACCCTAACGATTTGGGATTTTTAAGAGCTAACAATAGTCGAGTTGGCGAACTTTATATAGGTTACAGGAATTTCAATCCTAAAATTGAAAAAATAAATAGATTTTTCACAAGTGCCTCCCTTTCCAATGAATGGTTGTATGCTCCCAATTTATTTGGAGGAAGTTTTTGGAATGCTAGAGCTACAACAATAACAAATTCTTTTAATGCTCTTGGCATAAGATTAAGTGGAACATTAAATGAGTCTAACGACTATTTTGAACCAAGAGGGGATGTTATCGGAGAAGAAAAGTTTATTCGACCAGTATGGACTAGTACCAGAGCGTGGTTTTCTTCCAATTATCAAAAAAGAATTGCTGCAGATATAGGTATTGGTTATGTTTTTGTAGAAAGAAATGACTGGTGGGAATGGAACTACGACTTTGAAAATAGGTTTAGAATTACCAACCAACTATTTTTAATTCACTATTGGGAACAAAGATTCCAAAATAACAGTGAAGGATATGCAGTAAGCTTTGGAACACCTGAATTTACACATAATGGAACTATTTTTGGAAATAGAGACAGAATAAATACTACTCAAACTCTTGGAATAGACTATACATTGACCAACAGGATAGGAATCACATTCCGATTAAGAAATTACAATGCAATTATTAAATACAATAGCTTTTCAGAACTTCTTCCAAATGGGAGATTATCTAGCTTAGAAAACTATTCTGGTAATGATATTGATGGCAACTCAGTATACGATATCAATTACAATGCTTTTACCATTGATATGCTTTTTAGATGGGTATTTTTTCCTGGAAGTGAAATTAATGTTGTATGGAAAAATTCTATTTTTTCAGACGACGAAGGTATTGATCAAACTTACTGGAATAACTTATTTGGTAATTTACAAGACGGTCCAATGAATACATTTTCTATTAAATTAATATATTGGCTAGATGCACAATACCTCAAAAAATAAAAAGACACACAGTTTCCAAAAACCTCAACAGATTATTTTATTCTGAAAAACATTATTACTTTTATATTAAAACTATTTATCATGAAGAAAACTACTCTCCTAAGCGGCATTATATTTCTAGCGTTTAATTTATTTGGACAACAACAATTAAATAGAACTTTATTTTTCGATGGTCAAAATAGAAGCTTTATTGTTTATGTTCCATCTACTTACGATGGAAGTACTCAAGTACCTATAGTTTTTAATTTTCATGGTGGTGCTGGAACATCAAGTGACTTTATAAATTATGAAAATGATATGCGTCCAATTGCAGATACAGCAAATTTTATAGCTGTTTATCCTCAAGCTGCAGTAGATCCAACGGATGGAAGCTATTCTTGGTTGCATAAAACCCCAACAACTCATAACGATGTAAATTTTATTGAAGCAATTATTGATACACTAATTAATGATTATAATATAGACAATGATAGAGTTTATGCTTGCGGTTACTCTGAGGGAGGACTTTTTTCTTATGAGCTAGGATGCAGATTGAATAATAGAATTGCGAGTTTTGCATCAGTTTCAGGAAGCATGCTTACAGAATCCTACCGTCTTGATAATGGTTTTGGATCATGTTCACCAATTCATCCAACAGCAGTTTTACTTATTCCAGGGACTTCGGATGGGAGTTTCCATTCTATGTACAATGGTTTTCAACCATATTATTTATCAGTCAATGAAATAACAACTTACTGGGCCAATCATAACAATACAGCTATAAATCCAACTATAACTAATGTACCTAATACCAATACTTCGGATGGAAGTACTGTTGAAAAGAGAATTTGGGAGAATGGTGATAATTGTGTCGCTGTACAAGAACTTAAAGTGATTAATGGCGGCCATGATTGGCCAGGAAGCTCAGGAAATATGGATATTAATGCATCTCAGGAAATTTGGAATTTTGTATCTAAATACGATATTAATGGTTTAATAAATTGTGGTTCTACAGAAATCTCAACTTCTAATGATGTGGAATTTAAAATATTTCCAAATCCGTCCTCCAATATTATTTATGTAAATAACTTAGATAAAAACAACTGTAATTTTCAAATTTTTTCTTCAATAGGAAAATTAGTGATGAATGGTGCTATAAATAGTACAAGTCTTTCAATAGATATTTCAGATTTGAAGCCTCAACTCTATGTTTTAAAAATTGATGGCATTTCATATAAAATAATCAAGGAATAAAAAAAGCAGGTCCATCGACCTGCTTTTAAGTTAGAAAGGAGTGATTAGAAAAGATGCACAAAAGGCACCAATAGTCCAATCAACTCCTTAGAATTTTTTTCGATAGACATTTGACACCTCCTTTCTATATTAAGTTAAACATGGCTGTTGTCACAGCATTAATTATTACTCCATGAATATAATCAAGAATTTGATTTGAAACGATACTTGTTCAATAAATATGAAAAAAGAAATTAAATAATGTACTTTTGAGCTGTTAAAATAAATGATTTATGGGAATACTTATTCCAATAATTTTAATTGTAGTAACGAGTATTGTCATTTGGAAATCTTCCGATGGTTTCGATGTTGCTTCCTCCTACTTAGGAAGAAATTTGTCTAATGGTGTTAAAGGAGCTACTATTAATGCAATATCTAGCTCTATGCCAGAACTTTTGACAACCGTTTTCTTTTTAATTTTCTTAAAAGATGCAGAAGGTTTTTCCGGAGGAATGGGAACAGTTGCTGGAAGTGCTGTTTTCAACGCAATGATAATCCCTGCATTTTCTGTTTTAGCAGTCTATTATTATGGAATTTCTAAAACGATAAAAATTTCAAAAAATGTTATTTATAGAGACAGTTTTGCTCTTCTAATTTCACAAATTGCCCTTATTTTAATTATTTATTATGAATTTCTTTCTTGGTTAGGAGGCTTAATATTGATTTTACTATATAGTATATATGTCTTTTATATGTTTTATAAAATGCCTAGTAGTATTTCCTCAGATTATAATGAGGAAGAAAATGAAGGAATCATTCAAAATAGAGTAGTTTTATTTTTAAAATTAGACTTTTATGGTTCTATAATTGGCAATAAAAGATTGAACAACAACAACTCTATATTTTTACTTGTTGTTTCATTGATTTTTATTGGCTTGTCGTGCTTACTTTTGGTGAAAGCTTGTGAAATGCTTGGTAAAGCAGAGTATTCTTTTTTGGGACTAAATAATTTAAAAGGTCTTGACTTACCTATCTCTATTGTCGCTGTTATTATTGCAGCTGCAGCCACAAGTGTTCCAGATACCATACTATCCATTAAAGACGCAAGAAAAGGAAATTATAACGATGCTATTTCTAACGCATTAGGGAGTAATATTTTTGATATTTGTTTTGCCTTAGGACTACCAATACTACTATACACTATTTTTTATGGACCTATAGTGATGGATCCAGAAACCTTATCGTTTAGTTTAAATGTATTAATAGTACTTTTTATTCTCACAGTCTTTACATTTTTGATTTTTATATCTGGTGAAACTATTGGAATAGCAAAAGCTGTAATTCTTTTATTGATGTATGCTGCTTTTATAGGATACATCTTTGTTTTTCATCTTTAAAAGTTTTACCCCTCAGTTTTATAAAAAATTAACGTTTACATATATAAAATAAATTTAAATATAGAAATACCTCCCCTAGAGGTGAACCTTCATTTAGATTTTAATACTATTATTACAAAAAAATTCAAACTAAAAACTATGAAAAAAATTATACTAACATTATCTATTGCCTTAGGTCTAACTCAGATAATAAAAGCACAAGTAATAACAGCTGTTCCTTGTGACATGTTAGATATGTCTGTAAATGTAGGTTCTAGTACTAACTCAATCAGTATTTATCATTCAGGACAATATATGACCCATCCTCAAGAAAATAATATCTTTTCTTGGGAATTTACAGACCAGCTAGGAAACATATTACATCAAGACACGATAGTTGATGATGCATTTTGTAATTTTAGTCATAATTGGTCACTTACAGACACCATTAATGTTACCGTACATTTAGTAAATGATTCTGCCAATTTAGATGCTTGGTATACAAATCAAGGTTTACCACTTAATGGTAATTCCATAAATTGTTTATTTACAGATCAATTGTATTGGAATACAGGTGCTAGTACGCCATGGGGAAGTTGGACGTTTATTCATGGAAATCCTGGAATAGATGTAACTAATGTAAATGAATCTCAAATAGTTGAATCCAACTTAAAGCTCTACCCTTCTCCTAGTTTCAATTACCTAAACTTAGAAGGACCAAAAGAAGATTATTGTTTACAAATTTTTAATATTCAAGGGCAATTATTTCATGAAATGAAAAATATAAATGGAAACCAAAAAATTGATGTTTCTTTTCTACCCTCAGGTTTATATTTTATTAATGTTAATAACAATAAAGTAAATCAAACTATAAGGTTTATAAAGCGATAAGTTTATTTTCAATAATCTACATTGATAAATAATATTATCATGTAACAAGACAAAGTGTATTTCAACTCCTATAATTGGGAATTGTTGCGTAGATTCTTAACTTATAAGTGATTCTGCTTTTGTTTTGTAGTGTATGATTCTGTTTGCAGGTGTACTGGGGTAAATTATGGTAATTCTTACGAGGCAGTTGTGTCTGGTGGTTTGACGGCTTATCTTGTGGGTGAATGTACGAATTGAATTATGAAAAATATTAAATGTATAATTAGCAGCTTAAAAAGCTGCTTTTTTTTAATTCTAAAATTTAAAAAAAAAACATTAATTCATTTTAAAAATTAAATATTTTTTATCACGGTATATTTAACTATTTTTAACTGTTAAGATTAATTACGTTTTAAACCTTTTTATGAAAAAAATATTCCTTCTAATCTTTCTTTCTACAATTGTTTGGTCAATAAAAGCACAAGTTAAAATTCCACAAAACACATTAGATCATGCAAGAATTCCATCTTGGATTATTGCAAAAACATCTGAAATTAAAGAAGAAAAAAGAATTGAAATTATAAATGATCCTATGTCATTTTACAATGCTCAGGAATCCAAAGATATTAGAGAACTAAACTTATCTAAATTAAATGATATTACTGTAGGGTTATATCAACTATACGATTCTTTAAGCTATAAGAGTAATTTTGTAATGACATCTATTATAAATTCTGAAAGAGATCAGGACTGTTTTTTTGTCTTCAACTCTTTTGACCTTGAAAGTACAGTTTACATAAATGGAAACACTAAAGTATCTAACGACAATACTGAATATTTTAATGGAACTCTCAAAAAAGGAAGAAATGAAATTGTAATATTTAGCAAGTCTTTAAGAACTAATTTGTCATCATACATTTTTGAAATTTACAGTGATAAATATTCACAGTTAAAATTAATTGGTCGTGATAAAAATAAGAACTTAACACCCTATGCTTACACTCAAATTTTAAATGAAGATGGACTAGTTAGGAATGAAAGATTAGATGAAAATGGGGAATTGAATATTAGACTTATACCTGGAGATTATAAGTTTAGAATTGCAACGACTAAAGAACATATATGGTCAGATAAATTCAGCTTAAAGAGTGAAGAACAAAAGACAATAAATTTAATACTGAAAAATAAAGCTGTAATTTCTGGAAATTTATATAAATATGACAATAAAACTCCTAATTCTGGAATTCAAGTTTCTATAATAAATAGTGAAGATAATAAGGTAATACAATCGTTATGCACAGGGAAAAAAGGGGAATTCAAGTTTTTTCCTCCGGACGGGCAATATAATTTAAGGTTTACAGTAAATGATAAATATGTATTCCACAAATCTGATAATGAAATAACCAACTTTGTTATCAATTCTAAAATTTATGACCATAAAAATTTAAAATATAGTTTAGCAAGTCAGTCAGAAGTTTATGTTAGGAATGTAGGAATGTTCGATGGATTATTAAGTGACGAATGTCATAAATTAACTATATCTAAAAATAAACTCTTGTATATTGGAACTTACAATGGTCTTTCTGTTTATAATGGAGTAACCATAAAAAGTTACAATTATGAAGATGGCTTGCCTAATGGTTCTATTTCAGATGTTATCGAAGATTCAAAAGGTAATATTTGGATATCGTTTGACTTAAAAGGATTAGTCAAATGGAAAAATGGAAAAATTTTAAAACATTACACTACTAAAGATGGACTTCCTTCAAATTATGTAAATGTTATAAGAGAGGACAATAAAGGAAATATAGTAATTGGGACAGGTAGTGGATTGTCAATTTATGATGGTAAAGAATTTAAAAATTATAATTTCACTGATGGTATTTCAAATGGTTATATTACTGCTTTAGAGATAGTAGGAAACAATATTTGGATTGGATGTAGTTATGGAAGAAGTTATGGAAATCCATTAGGTATTGGTGGGGGGCTTTCAATATTTAATGGGAAAAAATTTAAATCGTTTGAAATAAAATCTTCCTATTTCGATTACAATACATTTCTAATAAATTGTATTAAAAGCGATAAACAGGGAAATATTTTAATTGGAACTGATGGAGGATTATTAAAATACAATGGCTCAAATTTTACAATTTATAGAAAAAAAGAAGGACTTATTTCAAATACAATACAGTCTATTTACGTGGACGATGATCAAATTCTAATAGGGACTGATCAAGGCTTGAATTTCATGAATGGAGACAAAATAAAATCATTTGTAACTAAAGAGAAAAGTGAATTGAGTAATGGAAGAATATTTTCAATTAACAAATCAAATGATGGTGTTTATTTTGTAGGTACTACGAGTGGCTTATTTTTATTTGACCCTAATTCTTTTGATATTATATCAGATAAACAAGGAATTTCAAATGCTAATACATGGTTTAGAGGAATTATGGACTTGGAGATAGACAGTGATGGTGTGATGTGGGCAGCAAGTGGGAATAACGGGGTATATAAAATTGTAAATAATAAAATTGAAAAAAACTACAATACAAGAAATAGTAATATTTCTTCAAACTATGTTATTGAAATTGAAATTGCAAATGATGGGGCTATTTGGCTAACTCATTCAAATGGTGGAATTTCTAAAATTCAAAAAGAAATTTCTGAATCGATGAATCAAAAAATAGGTATTAAACCTGGAACAACTGTCACTGATCTAGCATTTGCTAACGACGGATCAATATGGCTTGCAACAAATAAAGGTTTGGGACATTATAAAAATGATTCTTTAGTCTTTTATGACGAATCGGATGGATTAATTACTCCAATTTCAATTGCAGATGTTAATATAGGAAACAAAGGAGAGGTAATTTATTCTACATATGGTGAGGGAATGAGTATTTACCATGATGGAAAATTCACAAATTATACAGAAGAAAATGGGTTGAAAGACAACAGAATATGGGACTTAGATGTTGATTCTAAAAATAATTATTGGCTTGCTTTAGATGGCAAATGTGTTCAAAAGTTTAATGGAGAAAAGTTCACTCATTATGGATTAGACGATGGTATTACTGCAGGTGAAACAAATACCGCATACGTAGATGAATTAGATAATGTATGGATAGGAACATTTGGAGGGGGAGTTTGTAATTTTGACGGGGAATATTGGAACAGTATAGACTCAAGAGATGGTTTATTAGAAAATACCATAACTTCAATTTGTGGGGTGAATGGAAACAAATACTGGTTTGGTAGCCAAAATGGAATTTCATGTTATGTTCCAAAACATCAGACTCCCTCTGTTTTTATTGAAAAAATTGAAACATCAAAAGGATCATTTGAATCTTTTTCTGAACTTAAGTCTAAGAATGAAAAACTACTTCAGGACTCTAGAATAACTTTTACGCTCAATTCTAATAGTTTTAATACTAAAGAAGAAAAGCAGAAGTTTTTAGTTTCAATAATTAGAAAGGGGGGAAAAGATACCAAGATAATTAAATCCAACAAATTCGATTTTTTTCCTGAAAAAGCTGGAAAATATATAATTGAATTTCAGTCTATTGATAGAGATATGAACTATTCAAAATTAAAGCAAATAGAAATTAAAGTAGTGGGGCCATGGTACAAAAACCTAGCTACAGCTATACCATTTTGGGGTGGACTAATTTCCATTATATCGCTTTTAATATATGTTACCAAAAAATATTTCAACCAAAGAAGATACTCTATCCAATTAAAAGAGGAATCACAAAAGAATGATAGGGAGGCTAGAGCAAGATTAGAGGAAAAAAACAAAGAAATTGTCGATTCTATTAATTATGCAAAACGTATTCAAGATGCCATGATGACATCTGATAGTTATAGGAAATCAGTAATTCCTAATAGTTTTATTTTCTTCAAACCTTTAGACGTTGTCTCAGGAGACTTTTATTGGGTTTATAAAGATCAAGAAGATAATATATTTTTTACTGTGGCAGACTGTACAGGTCATGGCGTTCCAGGTGCATTTATGAGTATGATTGGTACATCCCTACTTAATGAAATTATTGTAGAAAAAGGAATTAAAGACACTAATAAAATACTAGATGGAATGAGAAAACAAATTATTAAATCTTTAAATCAAGACACAGAAGACGACCAAAAAGATGGAATGGATATTTCTATTTGTAAGCTTAATATGAAAAAGAAAACGTTAGAGTTTTCAGGAGCACATAATCCTTTGGTAATTGTAAGTGGCAATGAATTAAAAACAGTAAAAGGGGATTCACAAGCAGTTGGTCTTGAAACTGTAGATATAAAACCTTTTACTAAGCATTCTATAAAACTTAAAAAAGATGATATGATCTATATATATTCTGATGGATATCAAGATCAATTCGGTGGAGAAAATGGCAAAAAATATATGACTGCTAATTTCAAAAAACTGCTTCTTAAAATAAGTAAAGAAGAAGAAAAAAAGCAAAATAAATTATTAGAAATAGAGTTGGCAAATTGGATGAAAAACGAAAATCAAATTGATGATGTTTGTATTATGGGGGTGAGAGTTTAAATTTTAAATTATGACTAAAAAAATATTAATTACATACTGCTTGATACTTTCTACAATAGTTATTTGTGGACAATATATAATTCCAACAAATTCTTCATCTAAAACACAATTATCTAATTGGCTAGTTGCCAAATTATCTAATATAGACGATGAACAAATCAATGATATAGTAAAAAATACAGAAAACTATTTGAAATCAATTTCTTCGAAAGACATTAAGGAATTAAATCTTTCAAATTTTAATGATGTAGCAATTCCTTTTTATCAAGTTTTTGATACAATCAATTTTGAAAATTCTTTAATTGCCACTACTATGATTGAGTCTGAAAAAGATCAATTTTGTCAGTTACAATATGCTGGATATGACATAATATCAAGTACTTATTTAAATGGATCACTTGTTGCTTCTTCATCATATACAGATAATGAGATTCACGAAGTAAAATTAAAAAAAGGGGAAAATAAATTAATAATAATTGGTAAGCCAACGGGGGCATATAACGCTACTATCGCAATGAAAATTTATAATGAAAAGATAGGGCAACTAATAGTAAATATCAAAGACAAAAATGGAAAAAAAGTAGATTTTGCTAATTCAATGTTGTACAATAAAAACTCTAGTAGATATAGAAATATTAGTTCAGGAACAAAATTTAAATTACCAGCAGATAATTATAAAATAATAGTTGGTGATGGAACCTATTCTTCATGGTCAAATGAGGTTGAAATCAATGAGTACGACACAAAGGTCATCAATCTTACATTAAATAAAGAATATGAAATCAGTGGCACTATATATACCATTGATGAAAAAACTCCAAATCCTGGCATTTCGATTGAATTAATAAATTTAAATAATGACGAAGTCCAGGCAATTACTCATTCTGACGACAACGGTAGGTTTACTTTTTTTCCACCAAAAGGAAAATGGAATATAAGAGTATTTACGGAAAAAGGTTACTTATATCATCAAACAAATGGCATTAATACTATAATAGAAATGAATGACCAAAAGCAAATATATAATGCTAACTTATCTATTCCTTTACAAGTAAAAGGCACATGGAATCAGATTTCTATGTTTGATGGCATGCTTAGTAATGGCGCTCATGTGTCTTTAGTTTCAAGTGAGGATTTATTGTACTTAGGAACCTATAATGGATTGTCAATTTATGATGGACTAAAAGTTAAAAGCTATAATTATGACCAAGGCTTACCAAATGGACCAATTGTAGAATTATTTGAAGATAGTAAAGGATATATCTGGATAGGATATATAGAAAAAGGTTTAGTTAAATGGAAAGATGGTCAAGTAATAAGTCATTATACAAAAAAGGAGGGACTTCCTTCAAATTTTGTAAATGCTTTGGATGAAGATGAAAAAGGAAATATAGTAATAGGTACAAACTCTGGGCTATCAATTTTTAATGGGAAAGAATTTAAAAACTATGATTTTTCTTCAGGAATTGGAAATGGTTTTATAACAGATGTAAAAGCTGTGGGAAAAAGTATTTGGATAGGATGTGGTACATCTTCTGGTGTTGGGAATTGGATGACTATTGGTGGAGGACTATCTGTTTTCAACGGAAACAAATTTAAATCATTTGACCTTTCAAAGTTCACTGATTTTAACCATAGAGCATCATGGGTGAATTCCATAGAAAAAGATAAGAATGGAAATGTGTGGATTGGTACTTTAGGCGGCCTTTTAAAATACGATGGATCACAATTTACTTTAATTAACGAAAGAGATGGACTTCAAGACAACTCCATTACTGAGCTATATTCTGATGATGATGGGCTTTGGGTAGGAACTGATAATGGTTTAGTTAATATTAAAAATGGCATAATAAAAACTATTGTGCCAATTGAAAAGAATGGACTAGGATTTGAAAATATTCAATCTATTAGTAAATCTTCAGACGGTGTTTATTTCATAGGAACTGCAAATGGTGTTAGTCTTTACGATCCAAATTCTTTTAGAAAAATGACTTCTCTAGAAGGCATGCCCATTCCACCAAATTGGACAAGTGGAATTTTAGATCTCAAATTTGACAAAGATGGATTCTTGTGGGCAGCAAGTGGTGTAAATGGCTTATTAAAAATCAAAAACGAAAGGATTGAAAGAGTTTTTAATACGGAGAACAGCAGTTTAGAATCCAACTATGTTAATCAACTTGAATTTGCAGATGATGGAGCTATTTGGCTTTCTAGCGGTGGAAGTATCTACAGATATAATAATGGAGAAATTAAAATTATGGATAGTGAATTAAAAATTCCAGCATATACCAGTATTCAGGACATAGCTTTTGACAATGAAGGAACTATTTGGTTGGCAACTAACAGAGGACTTGGACGCTTTAAAAATGGAGATTTTAAACTTTTCAATGAAGCAGATGGCCTGGTAAGACCAGATGGAAATTGTGATGTAAATGTTGGAAAAAATGAAGAAATAATTTACAGTACTTATGGATATGGCTTTTCAATATTTAATGGTAATGAATTCATAAATTTTGATGAGAAAAGTGGTTTGGGTGATAATAGAATATGGGATTTAGCTGTAGATTCCAAAAATAATTATTGGCTGGCTTTAGACGGAAAAGGAGTTGAAATGTACGATGGAAAAGAATTTCACAGTTACCAAATTAAAGATGGAGTAACTGCTGGAGAAACATTTACTGCTCATGTAGATGATTTTGATAATGTATGGATAGGTACTTTTGGAGGTGGGGTTTGCTACTTTGACGGTGATATTTGGAACAGTGTAGATACTAGAGATGGTCTTTTAGACGATTTAGTAGGATCAATATGTAGTATAGATGGAAATAAGTATTGGTTTGGTAGTGAAAATGGAATAACTGCTTATATCCCTAAACAACAGACTCCATCCGTATTTTTAGAAAAAATTGAAACAGCAAGTGAATCATTCAATTCTGTGGAGGAACTCTTGGACAAAAAAGGGAAAATACTTCAAGAAACTAGAGTTACTTTCACATTGAAATCCAACAGTTTTAATACCAAAAAAGAAAAGCAAAAATATATAGTTAATGTAATAAGAAAAGGTAAAAAAGAATCTCAACTAATAAAAAGTAACAAATTTGAGTTTTTTCCAGAAAAAATAGGAAAATATATTATTGAATTTCAGTCAATTGATAGAGATATGAACTACTCTAAATTGAAGCAAATTGAAATAAAAGTAGTTGGTCCTTGGTACAAAAACCTAGCTACTGCTATTCCATTTTGGGGATTCTTAGTTCTCTTAATCTCTCTATCTGGATATTCCTCAAATAAATATTTAAGTCAAAGAAAATATACAGCAAAATTAAAAGAAGAAGCTCAAATAAAAGATAGAGAAGCAAGGGAGAGATTAGAGGAAAAAAATAAAGAAATTGTTGACTCAATTAATTATGCCAAACGAATTCAAGATGCCATGATGACCTCAGAGGGCTATAGAAAATCTGTTATTCCAAAAAGTTTTACTTTTTTTAAGCCTAAAGACGTTGTTTCAGGTGACTTTTATTGGGTGTTCAAAGACAAAGAAGAAAATGTATTTTTCACCGTAGCTGACTGTACTGGACATGGTGTTCCTGGTGCTTTTATGAGTATGATAGGTACTTCCCTACTCAATGAAATTATAGTAGAGAAAGGCATTAGTGATACCAATAAAATTTTAGATGAGATGAGAACCCAAATTATTAAATCTTTAAATCAAGACACAGATGACGACCAAAAAGATGGGATGGATATTTCTATTTGCAAACTCAATATGAAAAAGAAAACATTAGAGTTTTCAGGTGCCCATAATCCTTTGGTAATTGTAAGTGGCAATGAATTAAAAACAATTAAAGGTGATTCGCAAGCAGTCGGTCTTGAAACTGTAGATATAAAACCTTTTACTAAGCATTCTATAAAACTTAAAAAAGACGATATGATCTATATATATTCTGATGGATATCAAGATCAATTCGGTGGGGAAAATGGCAAAAAATATATGACTGCAAATTTCAAAAAACTGCTTCTTAAAATAAGTAAAGAAGAAGAAAAAAAGCAAAATAAATTATTAGAAGTAGAGTTGGCAAATTGGATGCAAAAGGAAGAGCAAATCGATGATATTTGTATTATGGGGGTGAGAGTTTAAATTTTAAATGATAAAAAATGATTAAGAAAATATTTTTTCTAGGAAGTTTAGTTTTAATGTCCAATTTCTTTTGTTCGCAGGTTCAAATTCCATTGAACTCCACAGATAAAACAAGTGTAAATAAATGGACGATAGCAAAATTTAACGACTCTCTAGATATTCAAAAATTAATTGAATCGGAAGATTATTTTAGCTCTGTAAATAAAGATGAAATAAAAAGCCTCAACCTTTCCAAATTCAACAATGTAACATTTTCCTTATATCAAATATTTGAAGAAATAAATTTCAACAACACATTTATAATTACAAGTAATATTGAATCTAAAACAGAATCTAAATATAGTTTTATTTACAATAATGTGGATATGAGTTCTGAGATTTATATTAATGGCGAAAAAGCATTACTTCCAGACGGCTTATGGAATTTAAAATTCGAACATCTTCTAAAAAAAGGGAAAAATAGAATTGTAATTGTTGGCAAACCAAACGGAAGCTATAAATCAAGTTTTAGTTTAAAAATTAACGATAAAAAACTTGCTAAAATTAAAGTTAAAGTTTTGAAGGATAATTTAGAGCCATATAAGAACGGATTTTTTGGAATTAAAGGGAGGAAATTGGTTAGGTATTTCACTTTAGATGAAAATGGAGAATATACTATTTCAGTTATTCCAGGTGAATATTTAATTGTGAGTGGAAATTCTAAAGTATATAAATGGTCAAATAAATTTAATCTTTCAGAAGAAGAAGAAAAAGAAATTAAGTTAGTCTTAAATCAGAGTTCAACAATTTCGGGAAATATCTCCACTTTTGAAGGTAAAAATTCACATCCAGGTATTAATGTTAGTCTAGTAAATTCTAAAAACAATAAGATATTTAGGACAGTTGTAACTGATAATACTGGAAATTATAAATTTAATCCGCCTTTGGGTGATTGGCAAATTAAAATATCAAGTAAGTCCAGCACTAATATTTTCTTTGGAGAAAATGAAGAAAAAACAATATTTAAAATTAATAGCAATACAAAACCTATTGAGAATATAAATTTTGAAATTCCAACACAAATTAATACTTCTTGGGGGAAAGTAACCATGTTTGATGGGATGCTTAGCAATAGTATTATTAAATCTATCATTTCTAAGAGAGACATTTTATATTTTGCAACATTTAATGGCCTTTCAGTTTATGATGGATTGACTGTTAAAAACTACAATTATGTAAATGGGTTACCTAATGATCCAATAAGAGAAATTTTTGAAGATAGAAATGGATTTATATGGTTAGGATTTTCTACCCAAGGGTTAATACAATGGAAAAATGGTAAAATAATCAATCATTATACTATAAAGGATGGATTACCTTCAAATATAATAGGAGCGATAAATGAAGACAACAATGGAAATATTTTAATTGGCACAAACAAAGGTTTAGCTGTTTTAGAAAATGAAAAGTTTATCAATTACAATTTTACAAATGGAATTGGGGACGGAAATATTCAATGTATCACAGTAATTGGTAATAATATATGGATTGGAACATCAAATGGTTTATCGATTTTTAGTAAAGGAATAGTAAAACCAATTAATATTGAAAAATTTAGTAATCTAAGTTGGGGAGGATATTTTGTAAATGTTATTAAAAAAGATAGTGACAATAATATTTGGCTTGGAACCGCATCAGGGTTAATTAAATACGATGGAGTTAAATTTAAATTTTACACTAACGAAGATGGACTTCCTAACAATACAATTTTAGATATTCATGTTGATGAAAATAGTCTATTGATTGGCACACAAACTGGTCTTTGCAGATTGAAAGATAATGAGTTTAAAAATATTGTAAGTCTTGAAAAACAAGGATTAAAAAGCTTTAGAATAACTTCTATTGATAAAACTAAAGATGGTATGTATTTCATTTCAACAAATATGAATGGTGTATTTTTTTACGATCCAAACTCAATTAATACAATTACTGCAAATGAGGGATTTGAAATTTCTGAAACCGTTAATGATATCAAAGTAGATAAAGATGGGTTTATTTGGGCCGGCGGTTTAAATGGGTTATATAAAATTGAAAATGGAATTATTACCAGTCATTACAATAAATCAAATAGTAATATGCCAAGTGACTTAGTTTTAGATATTGAAATTGATAGTGACGGATCTATGTGGTTAATACAAAAAAATCATATTACAAGATTTTATGATGATAATTTTGTAAATATGACCGAAACAATAGGATTTACTAATACAGATCTAATTGATTTAGAATTTGACAACGATGGAACTATGTGGTTGGCAACTACTAGTGGCCTTGGAAAATTTAAAAATGACTCATTAACCATTTTTAAAGAGTCAGATGGTTTAGTTAGACCAATTATACTATCCAATTCGGCAGCTCAACCGTGTGCAGTAACCATTGGTAAAAATAATGAAATAATTTACTGTACTTATGGATCAGGGTTTTCAATTTATGATGGTGATAAGTTTACTAATTTTTCTACTGAAAATGGGTTGGCAAATAATAAAGTTGAAGAAATAGCTGTAGATTCTAAAAACAACTATTGGATAGCTCTAGATGGGTCTGGGGTTCAAATGTATAATGGAAAAGAATTCAAACAGTATACTATGGAAAATGGATTGAGTTCAGACGAATCCTATACTATTTATGTAGATGATTTTGACAAAGTATTTGTAGGTTCTTGGCATGGAGGAGTAAATTATTTTGATGGAGAATTATGGAACAGTTTGGACTCTAGAGATGGTTTGTTATTTAACACTATAAAAACAGTCTATGGTCTAAATGGCAATAAATATTGGTTTGGAAGTTATGGAGGAATTACTTCCTATGAACCAAAAATTCAAACTCCATCAATATCTATTAGTTCTATAGAAACTCCTAATGGTTTTTATAATTCTTTAAAAGAGATTGAAGAGAATAAGCAAAAGTTTATTTATGACACTCGTTCTAAATTCACACTGAATACTACCAGCTTTAACACCAAAAAAGAAAAACAAAAATATTTAGTTAAAATAACAAGAAAAAGCAAAACAGAATCACTGATAATATCTTCTAACGAATACGTATTTCAACCTGAGAAAACTGGAAAATATACTTTAGAATTTCAATCTGTTGATAGAGATATGAATTATTCAAATCCACTTAAAGTTAATATTTCAGTAGTTGGCCCTTGGTACAAAAATTTAGCAACAGCTATCCCATTTTGGGGATTTCTTATTCTTTTAATTTCAATTTCTGGCTACACTTCCAGGCAATATTTAAGTCAAAGACGTTATACTGCTCAACTTAAAGAAGAATCTAGAATAAGATTGGAGGAGAAGAACAAAGAAATTGTCGATTCTATTAATTATGCCAAACGTATACAGGATGCTATGATGACTTCAGAAGGTTATAGGAAATCCGTAATTCCTAAAAGTTTTACTTTTTTTAAACCAAAGGATGTTGTTTCTGGAGATTTTTATTGGGTATTTAAAGACAAAGAAGAAAATGTATTTTTCACCGTAGCTGACTGTACTGGACATGGTGTGCCTGGAGCTTTTATGAGTATGATAGGTACTTCCCTACTCAATGAAATTATTGTAGAAAAAGGAATTAAAGATACCAACAAGATTCTAGATGAAATGAGAAAGCAAATTATTAAATCTTTAAATCAAGACACAGAAGACGACCAAAAAGATGGGATGGATATTTCTATTTGCAAACTCAATATGAAAAAGAAAACATTAGAGTTTTCAGGGGCTCATAATCCTTTGGTAATTGTTAGTGGTAATGAAATAAGTACTTTCAAGGGAGATTCTCAAGCAGTTGGACTAGAAACTGTAGATATAAAACCTTTTACTAAACATTCTATGAAACTTAAAAAAGAAGATATGATATATATATATTCTGATGGATATCAAGATCAATTTGGTGGAGAAAATGGAAAAAAATATATGACTGCAAATTTCAAAAAATTGCTTCTTAAAATAAGTAAAGAAGATGAAAAAAAGCAAAATAAATTATTAGAAATAGAGTTGGCAAATTGGATGCAAAAAGAAGAACAAATTGATGATATATGTATAATGGGAGTAAGGGTTTAAAGACCATCTACCACTATTCCAACAATATTATTTTCTCTACCGTACCATCATTATAGATATTTAAAATGAATTTATTTTTTGTCTGACCTACTTCTTGACCAAAAAGATTAACAGTTCTTACAAGCTTTTTCTTTGGTTTTAAAGTTTCGGCATTTATTGATGTATTATTCGAAGAAATATATTTAGTGAAAAAGTCCCAAATTTCTTCTTGCACATTGATATCATCTACATTCCATGAATGGCCATTTTTGTGCTTGTAAAGCCATACTTCATTTATTGAGTTAGTGGAAGAGTATTTATAGCTAATTGTAAATTTGAGGTTGTTATTCAAGTTAGCAAGAGTATCTATCGATAAATTAGTGAGATTGGAATTGTTTGCCCAATAATTAATAATAGAATCTATACCTAAATAAGGACCCCAAAACTGGTCATTAGGATTACCATTAAATAAAGTTACATTGTCATTTTCTCCATGAATTTCAAAAATTGGAGATGCAGTACCATTACAGATATTATTTGGTAAGCCATCAGTAAAAATAGTTCCCGCAACAGGCGCATAGGCCTTAAAGGTTCCTGGGGATTCACAAGCTACTAAATAACTTAGCTCTGCTCCGTTAGACATCCCTGTGAGAAAGGTGTTTTCGGTAGAAAGATTGTAAGTATTTTGAAGTTCTTGAGCTAGAGAAATTAAAAAATCAACATCATCTACATTACTTCCAGATGTAAATAAATATCCGACATTCCAAAAATTATTTCCGCCATTATCTTGAGTTCCTTGAGGATAACAAACAGCAAATTGGTTTTGAAGAGCTAATAAATTAAATCCTGAGTAGTTCATTATATTTTGAGCACTAGACGAATAACCATGGGTTACAAAAACTAATGGTGCTTGAGGACCTAATCCACTAGGATGATAGAAAATATAGTCTCTATTTATCCCATTATGATTGTAATTTAGGTATTGCTGACCAAAAACTAACAGAGGAAAAAGAAAAAAAAAGAGGAAGAAATTTTTCATAAAGACTAGCTATTGATTTTAATAAACTATTTATTTCTAAAATCTAAATATAGATTTATTTAGGTGTTTTTAACTATAAAACGTTGAAAAATTCAAGAATATTTAACGACTTTAAAGACCTATTTAAGGATAAATTTTAGATAATAACCTTATATTTGATTAAAATTAATTAAATGGGTAAGTCACAAGAAACTTTTAGCAAAAAAGAAAAAGAAAAAAAACGTTTAAAAAAGCGAAAAGATAAGTTGGCTAAAAGAGAAGAAAGAAAAGCTAATCCAAAAAAGACGTTTGAAGAGTCGATTGCTTACATTGACGAAAACGGTAATTTTACCGATACCCCACCAGACAAATCCAAAAGAACTGTTATAAAAGCAGAAGATATTGAAATTGGAGTGCCAACAAGAGAAAATGAAAATGACGATCCTATTAAGTCAGGAAAAGTTGAGTTTTATAACGATGAAAAAGGTTATGGATTTATTAAAGAAGATGTAACCAACGATAAATACTTTGTTCATGTTAGTAGTTTAAATGGTGATATTGGAGAAAATGACAAAGTTTCTTTCGAGTTAGAAAGAGGTCCAAAAGGATTAAATGCTGTAAGGGTAAATAAGATTTAGAGGTTTCAAATCTTCATTCTGTAAATTTAAAATTCATTCAATAATACCTGTAAAATGGTATCTACTAAAATCAAATAAATAATTATAATTGTTAAATATGAAATTTTCTTATAAAATACTGTCTATAACTATTCTATTGATAAGTACCATTTTTTCAAATGCTCAAGAATTAATTATCGGAGAAGAAAGAATTGAACCGGGAATTGTTGTCATTTTTGAAGGAGCTATAAAAGATATGATTATGCCATCTTCCACCAACTTAAATGAAAATTTAACAGATATTCATATTGAAGCTAGAGTTAATTGGGACGTTGATAATATTCCTAAGGGAACACCAAAAGGTGGATTTGTTCCTTATTTACATATCAACGCATTGATTACTAACCAGAAAACTGGATTAAAAACATTTATAGACTTGATTCCACACATCAACCTTTCTGACAATTTTCATTACGCTAGAAATATTTCATTACCTGGCAAAATTGAGGATTTATATTCTGTAAAATACACCATATCTCCACCTTCAAAATACGATGTTTCTTTACATATGGATTGGAAAAAAGAAATAGGCAATAGTTTTTTTGAAACTGTGACCTATACCTACAAGGACATCAAATTCGAAGAAATTGCCAAAGCATCTAGACGATAGATTAATTATTATATAAATACCATATTTATTGTATATTATATATATATAGTATATATTAATTATATCTTACTTGGCATTAATACTTTTTAAAGAATAAAAACCTATTATCTTTCGAAGATACTAGAATACCTTAAAACTGTCTGAATGTTAAAAAACAGACAGCTAAATGAAGAAAAGGTATTTTCATTCAATTGACTCATTGCGTTTCTTTGCATTTTTGAAGGTTTATCTTCTACACCTACCTATACAGGGTGATTTTCCAATATTTTCATTTTTAAAAAGTGGTGGCGGTATTGGTGTATCTTTTTTCTTTGTTCTTAGTGGATTCTTAATATCCTATTTATTAATATTTGAAAAAGTAAAAAAGAACAGAATAAATCTAAAAAAATTTTTTTTTAGGAGGGCTTTAAGAATTTGGCCGTTATACTTTTTAATGGTAATTATTGTATTTATAATACCATTTGATTTTAAAGAAAAAATTGGATTTCATATGGTGGGTGGTGGATACGACTTAGACTGGAAATACTCTTTTACTTTTTTAGAGAACTACAAAATGCTTTTGGCAGATCAGTTCCCAAAAACTACACCAATAACTGTATTTTGGTCTCTTTGTATTGAAGAACATTTTTATTTATTATGGATGATTTCTTTATTTATTATACCCATAAAACATGTTTTAAAATTCTTATTCCTTTGCATTTTTATTTCGTGGGAAGCAAGAGCTCTTGAGACGACTATCTTTAATAATAGCTTAATTGTCAGTAACGATTTATTTACCAACTTAGATTACTTTGCAATTGGCGGATTATTAGCATATTTCATTGTTACTGATTATCAAAAAATAATTGATTTCATACAAAACATTAGTGTCCAAATAAAAAGATTGATGGTAATTGTGGTGGTATTGGTAGTAGTTTTTCAAAAATATATCTTACCAAACGAGTATGGAACTATACTTTATATTTTAAGACCTACTATAATTTCTTTACTTTTCTGCATATTAATTTCAATCTTTCTTCCCGAAAATTCATCTATTAAAATAAAAAGTAAACTATTGTCTTTCCTTGGTGTTCGTGGTTATGGATTGTACATTTACCATATAATTTTTATTCATTGTGGTTTTCAATACTGCATTACGGAAAATATCAAAATTGATAATTGGTTAGTTATTGGTGCCTTTATAATATTTACTTTAGGAGGAACTATTATTTTAAGTTCAATTTCTTATAAATATTTTGAAATGCCTTTTTTAGCTTTCAGAGAGAAAAAATATTTTAATTAACAACTATTATCTTTTGTAGATATTCATTATCAACCAATAGTTTTAAAAGGTAAGTTCCTTTGGATTTATTAGATAAATCTATTAAAATTTCTCTTTGTTTTTCAAAATCTTTTTTAAAGACCAATCTACCTGTAAGATCAAAAATATTGAGCTGAACATTAGAATTAGACATTGGTTCGTAGTCAATTTTAAAGACACCTTTCGATGGATTTGGAAAGACTTTAAAGGACTCTTGGAAGTTTTCATCAATTCCATTTGTACTAGGGTCTATTACAGTAATATTATCACAATAAACGGAAGATCCACATGAAGTATTTAAAGTTAGACATACATTATAAGTTCCCGAGCCAGAAAATGTATGCCAAGGACTGTTTGAGGAACTTGTATATCCATTTCCAAAGTCCCAAGAATTTGCACCAACAGTTGACGTATTTGAAAAATAGACTGTCAAATCAGAGATTGTATAGGTGTAGCTTGCTTGATTCAATGAAGGCTCTAATATGTTAAAAGCTGCTGATTGCGTGCATCCATTAGAATCCGTAACAATTACTGAATAAACTCCAGAAGATAATCCACTTAAACTAGAAACATTCCCAAAACCAGGGCCCCAATCATAAGAATAACCAGCACTTCCTGATGCAACTACAGAAATAGAACCATCGTTGGCACCATTACAGCTAATATCGTTAGAAAAGTTACTAAGAGATAAAACTGTAGAGTAACTTAAATCGTAACTAATTATAGTGTCACATTGCAAAGAATCAGAAATCTCAATAGTATATACTCCTGGTGACAAATTACTAATACTAGATGAATCACCAAATAAGCTTCCCCAATCATAAGTATATCCTGGTGCTCCACCAGAGACTACTACGCCAATACTTCCATTATCCATACCCTGACATTGAGGATTATTTACAGAACTTGAAACATTCATTCCACAAATTGTAGGAGGAGTTACACAAAAATTATTGATTTCTTGATTTCCATAATCAGCATTAGCAGCAATAGTTGAAGCCAATACAGTTCCACTGTATACATGAGTAATCGTATAATCTCCATCTACGCTACAAGACCCCCATTGAGAGCCAAACATACCATCTCCATATGAGTCATTTATAATAAAATCATAACAGTCGTCTGCCAAACATATACTTTCTGTAATATACTCGCCACCAACAACATCAGAATATGGACCTCCGCTAGCCAAAACATTTGAATTAATATCTTCTATTGTCCATGTTACTTCAGATCCCCAACAGTCTGTATTTATCTCTAATAATATATCTTGACCTCCAATTGTAGCTGAGTAATTTGCACTTGCTGCATCGTTCAAGGGATTACTATCTGTATTTCCATTTGGAAGAAATGTAAATGCATTAAAAGTATGAGAACCTGCAGTACTAATCATATTTGGAAGAGTTATAATTTCAGTTCCTCCAGGTGCTAAATTTCCTGTCCAAGAATAAGAATTATTGGTAGTACCATCGATATCATAATTTATGGAAACTGTTGTTAGATTATTGGTACCATAATTTCTTAGTGTTATTTCTGGGTCGAAATTATCTACACAATAGGCTCCCTGAGGAGAATTTATTGTAGATATTCCTGCATCGTCTGGAAGAGTTGGTGTATTAGGATCCCATCCATCATCTGTTAAAGTAGAAATTCCACAAGAAGTTGGTGCTAAATAAGTATCCAAACCATTATTCCATGAAACACCCATTCTACCATAATAATCGTATTGGTTGTTATTTACTGTACCAGCACATGCTGCCGCGCCACCGTATAATTGACCAATAATTCTGTGGTTCTGATCAAATAAAGGAGATCCTGAAGAACCTGGTTCTGTTACTCCTTGTTCCCACTGAGTAATATACCAAGTAGCTGCTCCTCCGTTATTAGAATGATAAGGAGCATCATTCTCTCTACAAATCTTTTTGACATCTCCAGAAGGATGGTGAATTCCAGTTGCTTGGGTTACTGTAGTTAAATCTGAAGCATCCCAACCAGCATAAAAACAGTTCCAATTTTGAGCGTTGGTTAGGGTCATATTATTAATTTCTAGAAGAGCAAAATCAGAGGCTGCCGAATTCACTAAAATAGTAGCACCATTAGCAGTTTGATCGTATGGAGGACCAGGATCAACCGAACCTGCAGTTGTAGCGCAAGACTCTGTACCTGGTGGACTTTCCCAGTTAAATCTAAAGGCCCAAGAACCAGTACTTCCGCCTAAACAATGATTGGCTGTTAAAAAATAAGTGCTTCCATCATTACAAGTATTATTAACCAAAGCTCCCGTACAAATACCACTTCCACCAACAACAATCATGGCAACAGATCGAATTTCACTATCCCAACCATTTCCTAATGGACAATTGACATCTATATTACAATCCCCGGATGAGTTAAGAGCTCTTACTAGATTTTTTTCAATTGGAGCCAGTGTTCTGTAGCCATGTATCACGTTAGAAATTGTAAATCTTCCAGATTCTTTAACATCTGCTGGCTCTACATATTCAACAATAATTTTTTCTCCGTGTACTAATTCAGAACCTAACTCTCCATCCACTCTGTTATTGATAGAGGTATAGGCTCCTACTCTATTGGTTTGATCTATATCGTATAAATATAAATAAGCTCCTTTGGGAAGTTGAAAATTTTGAAATAAAAGATTTACTGTCAAAGCCCCTTGACACTCTATTGCTAACTGCCAAATTTTATCTCCGTTTGGCAATACTTTCCAAGAACCAGAATTTTTTAGATTGTAATTAACATCATATTTGTAACCAAATCTCCAAGGTCTATCTTTTAAAGCATCGTTAGTAATATCTTCCGAATCTACAATCGACTGATTGAACCCAGACATGGTTTTTTCTGGAATATTTTGTAGACTTACTTTCCCATTCCAAGATAAAGGATTTCCTAAATTAATTGTTTGGCAACAAAGACTTAGTGAAAATGCTAAAAGGAAAAAAGAAATAATTATTTTTTTCATTTTTAAAAGAATATTTATGATTTAAGTAAAATTTACAATGAAATATAAATAATATTTATACAACTAGAGTAATTGTGAACTAATAATATATTATATAGGTTAAAATTTATTGTAAATAAAAATTTCCAAAACATATACTTTGAGAATTTTTAATTAAAGTTTACAATTATTGTAGAATAGAATTATCTACATATTTCACAAATACCATTTACGTTAACAGCTACATTATGAATTTCATGTTTTGGCAAAGAAATTTTCAAGGAGTTTAAAAGATCTTCACATGTCACAGTTTTGCACTTTAAACATTTAAAATGAACATGATTATGGGAATGATTGTCGGTGCTACAATCCATTCCACAAATCGCATAATATACTTCGTTGTTGCTTTGGTAAGCAGTATGTATTATTCCTTTTTCTTTTAGTTTTTCTATTGTTCTGTACAAAGTAACTCTATCAATAGGTTGCATGGTATTTTGAATATTGGAATAACTCATAGCAGAACCATTATTTTGCATTTTCATTAATAAGTTTAACCTATTTGAAGTAGCCTTGAGATTTCTCTTTTTAAGTATTTCTTTTATGGCATCAATTTTCATACTGTTAATTTAAAAAAAAAAGCAGATAAAATATTATCTGCTTTTAATAACTGTTGTAGCATTAGATATAATACTAATGATCTTCACCACAATGTACAACATGTACAGTTCCAGTTGAATCCGTTGGGTCTACATATCCAGTGTTTTCTAAATCTTCAGCTTCATCACCACAATATTCTCCTAATTCAACTTCTGCTCCATTAACATCAGCATGACACTCATGGCATTTATTACATGATGTAAATCCAATAAGTACAACTGCACTAAATAAAATTGCTACTTTTTTCATTTTTTTTTATTTTAATTGGGTTCTATTAATAACTAAAATTTTGAACATAATCAGCGAACCCATTTATGATTTTATTCAAACAATATTTTTATAAGGTTAAAGATAGTTTCACGAAAAAGTTTCTTCCAGGATTTGGTATATCATAGTTTTTCAGTCGCGATAAATGATCTATGTAATTAATATTAAGTAAATTATTTACACCTACAGAATACCCGATTTTATGTTTTTCTGAAATTGAGCCTATACAACTAATATTTATTATTTGGTATGCTGAACTTGGAGTTTCATAAGGAGCAATACTATTTTGATCAAAAAAGTGAATGTATTGTGCTGAAAAACTATTTAAATTAAGTTTATTTTCATTCTCAAACTCTATCTTAACAGTGTTATTTAATCTGTTTTGAGGAATAAATGGCAGGCTATCCTGGTTAAATAATAAAGAAAAATTACTTTCTAAATGTAACCAGTGTGCAATATGTGGATGATAATGTATTGCTATCTCTCCTCCTGCAAAAAAAGCATTGGTTTGTCTCATATCAAATATGTAAAGTCCAGAATTGTTATCTATCGCAGGTTGATTATTAGCATCAAACCTTTGAATTTTATATATGTAATTATTGATCTGATTGATGAAGGGATTTACAACAATTTCAAGATGTTCAAAATGTGTACCTAGATAAAAGTCAATTTGACTTGCTTTTTCAGATTCAAAATTTCGGTCTCCAACCAAATATTGCATTGTTGCGTGATGTACTCCATCTGCCAGCAACTCAGAAATATGTGGAGGTCTGAACCCAGTGGATGCATTTAACCTAGTTGTAAGGGTTTTGGACGATCTTGAAATACCTGCAGAATAATTTATTCCATTGAAGCTTTTATCAAAACCATCTATATCCTCATTGGTGGTTACACTTCTCTGATCGTATCTTGCACCAGCTTGAATGTTCCATAAATTAAAAGTTCCTTTAAGTAAAGTGTAAGCACCCAAATCATTAAAGTTGGAATTGGGGACTAAAATTTCTTCTGCTTTTTGGCCATTAGTATTACTTTGAAACATACCCTGAGATCCCGAAACTATATCAAAGTATTTATTGAAATTATGTTTCCAGCGAATACTGTAAGAACTATTTTGCAAAGTCATATCAATTCCTGGTGTGAAAATTTTTTCTCCAAATTCTTTTAAGTCGTTTGAAGTAAATCCAAGTTGAGCAATTACTTCATCGTCTTTAAAATAAAATTTGTTTTCCCATTGAGCTAAATGATTGATGATTTTTTGAGCAGGTATGGTATAATTTCTAGATTGATTTGAGGAAATGAAACTGGATAATTCCCAAACACTATCATGGGTATGACCTGGAAGTCCGTTTTGAAAATAAAGTAGTTGGTACCTAAAATTGGTTATCCAATTGTTTTTGTTGTAGCCAATAGCTGTTTTAAAAGATCCACCACTATTTTTGGAATTGGTAACAAACTCTTTTTCAGAAGTGTTGAAAATTTGCGAATTTCCAACAGCATAATTAGCTCTTGAAAAGTAGCCTCCATATACTGCAAATCGTAAATTATTTTTGGAGGATTTATAAGATATTTTGTTGACTGTAGCCATAGAGTTGGTCTCCAGTTTTGTGCTTGC
>Ga0206127_1000245_pt1:0-2500 | contig 70863 bp, 76 predicted proteins | sample Helgoland_Spring_6_FD_148646 | JGI IMG/M metagenome (GOLD analysis project Ga0206127, IMG submission 148646) | Pelagic subsurface seawater microbial communities from Kabeltonne, Helgoland, North Sea - Helgoland_Spring_Bloom_20160419_1 | ecosystem: Environmental > Aquatic > Marine >...
TAAGTATAACAAGGAAAAATCAAATATTTTTCAATTTTTCCCTGTAATCTATTAAGATCAAGTTTCTTAACGTGATAAACGTTGAATTTGTTGAATAGCTAACGTGCCGATATTTATTAACGCCCAAGTTCCTGCAGTTAGTAAAGGAAGAGCAATTATAAGTAAACGAGTATCCATAGCCGAAAATCCTCTATAAATATTAAAAATTTAAATACAGAAAATGATATTAATAACTAATATTATAATCCACATTATAGTTCATATTATATAATAATATTGGAAATATTTGTTATCTATCTCTTTCTATCTTGTTGAGTTTATGACTAAATTTTAGTAAAGATTAATTATACCAAAAAGTTTTTGGTGCATAAAATAGTAGTTAAGTTGTTGATTTAATTAAAACTTTGGCATTGAGCTATTTTCCCAGGAGGTCCCCCCCCAAGTATCTTCGCCGATTTATAACGTTTCACAGCTGAGTTCGAGATGGATCAGCGTGGTTCCGTTCAGTACACTAAAAACACCAAAGCAAAAATCTTTAAAGTTATTAAACTTTAAAGATATAAGATATTTTTATGATAAAAATATCTTTTAAAAATTCAAGTCCTCGGTCTGTTAGGACATCTCAGCACATACATTACTGTACTTACACTTAATGCCTATTAAACGGTTAGTCTTACCGTGACCTTACTCACTTTCGTGATGAGAATACTCATCTTGAGGTGGGCTTCCCACTTAGATGCTTTCAGCGGTTATCCACTCCATACTTAGCTACCCAGCGTTTACCGTTGGCACGATAACTGGTACACCATAGGTATGTCCTTCTCGGTCCTCTCGTACTAAAGAAGGCTCCTCTCAATATTCTAACGCCTACACCGGATATGGACCGAACTGTCTCACGACGTTCTGAACCCAGCTCGCGTACCGCTTTCATGGGCGAACAGCCCAACCCTTGGGACGTACTACCGCCCCAGGATGCGATGAGCCGACATCGAGGTGCCAAACCTCCCCGTCGATGTGAACTCTTGGGGGAGATCAGCCTGTTATCCCTAGAGTAACTTTTATCCGTTGAGTGACGGCCTTTCCACTCAGTACCGTCAGATCACTAAGACCGACTTTCGTCCCTGTTCGACTTGTAGGTCTCACAGTCAAGCTTCCTTATGCCTTTACACTCTAGATACGATTTCTAACCGTTCAGAGGAAACCTTTGTACGCCTCCGTTACCATTTGGGAGGCGACCGCCCCAGTCAAACTGCCCGCCTGAAACTGTTCTTTGACCAGATAATGATTCAAAGTTAGAAATCTAACATTAGAAGAGTGGTATCTCACTGATAGCTCCGATACTCCCGCAAGTGTATCATCAAAGCCTCCCACCTATACTGCGCGACTAAAGTCCAATTTCAATTTCAGGTTACAGTAAAGCTTCATAGGGTCTTTCTGTCCTGGTGCAGGTAGTCCGCATCTTCACAGACAAGTCTATTTCACCGAGCCCCTCTCCGAGACAGTATCCAAATCATTACGCCTTTCGTGCGGGTCGGAACTTACCCGACAAGGAATTTCGCTACCTTAGGACCGTTATAGTTACGGCCGCCGTTCACCAGGGCTTCAGTTATCAGCTTCGCTAATGCTAACCAACTTCTTTAACCTTCTGGCACTGGGCAGGCGTCAGCCCCCATACATCGTCTTACGACTTAGCGGAGACCTGTGTTTTTGATAAACAGTTGCTTGGATCTTGTTATTGCAGCCTTACGAATAAGGCACTCCTTCTCCCGAAGTTACGGAGTTATTTTGCCGAGTTCCTTAGAGAGAGTTATCTCGCGCCCCTTAGTATACTCTACCTACCCACCTGTGTCGGTTATGGTACAGGCATTTTTTATTTATGACAGTGCAAGCTTTTCTTGGAAGTCTGATATACACCACTTCAACGCCTTAGCGTCTCGTACTCACGTCTCAACTCAAAGCGTTTTCGCCGCTTCTCAACATCTCGAACGTTTAAACCGGTAACCAATATCCGGCTGGTTTAACCTTCTCCGTCCCTCGTTGTCAATAAAAAATGGTACTGGAATATTAACCAGTTGTCCATCGACTACGCTTTTCAGCCTCGCCTTAGGTCCTGACTTACCCTCCGCGGACGAGCCTTCCGGAGGAAACCTTGGGTTTTCGGGGTATAGGATTCTCACCTATATTTTCGTTACTCAAGCCGACATTCTCACTTCTGCTTCGTCCATATCCGCTTACGCTAATACTTCGACCTACAACAGAACGCTCCCCTACCGATATATCTTTATATATATCGCACAGTTTCGGCAAATTACTTAGTCCCGTTCATTTTCGGCGCAGGTTTACTCGATCAGTGAGCTATTACGCACTCTTTAAAGGGTTGCTGCTTCTAAGCAAACCTCCTGATTGTCTATGCACTCCCACCTCCTTTATCACTTAGTAATTATTTAAGGGCCTTAACTGGTGCTCTGGGCTGTTTCCCTCTTGACAATGGAGCTTATCC
>Ga0206127_1000245_pt1:5000-32500 | contig 70863 bp, 76 predicted proteins | sample Helgoland_Spring_6_FD_148646 | JGI IMG/M metagenome (GOLD analysis project Ga0206127, IMG submission 148646) | Pelagic subsurface seawater microbial communities from Kabeltonne, Helgoland, North Sea - Helgoland_Spring_Bloom_20160419_1 | ecosystem: Environmental > Aquatic > Marine >...
GATCGTCGCCTTGGTAGGCTCTTACCCCACCAACAAGCTAATCAGCCGCGAGCTTCTCTTCAGGCGAATAAATCCATTTCACTCGAAAGCATATGGGGTATTAGCAACCGTTTCCAGTTGTTGTCCCCCTCCTGAAGGCAAATTCTCACGTGTTACTCACCCGTCCGCCACTTGAGTTAAAAACTCTCGTACGACTTGCATGTGTAAGGCATACCGCCAGCGTTCATCCTGAGCCAGGATCAAACTCTCTTTAAATTTCCTTAAGTTTTTTTTGTAGATTTATTTTACAAATCTATTCGTTGTTCTGCTTTTAATTGTATTCAATTACTAAATAAAGGCAAATTTAGAGCAAAAAAATAAAATAAATAATTAATAAAATTTAAATATAAATTAATTATTTATTTATTTTAAAATATTACTTAATTTAAAAAATATAATTAATTAAGTAATAAATTTATTCATAAAAATATCAAAGATATAATCCGAATCATTGGAAAGTTTACAAATTAAATTTGATGATATTTCAGGTAAATGATGCAAATTATCGGCTAAAGGTTTTGTTATTTGTTGATGTTGAGAAAGATCTTTTAAAATTCGATCTGGTAAAAATTCAATTTCCAAATGAGCATAATTCTTTTTCATGAAATTCAGAATATCAATTCGATCTGTATACCAAAACTCTCTTAATGAATTTGGTATTGAATGTGTATACCATAATGAAGGTAAATATCTAAATAAAATAACATCTTGCACTTCATTGTCAATCATCATTTTTCCAGGTTGTCCTTCACTAGGTAAAAATGGCATAGTAAAAACTAAATGATTTAAGGAATCTGCTAGTTTACCAGTTAAACCTAAAATAATTGGTGCGGTTAAATCAACACCTAACATTACTGGTGAAAGCCCAGTCATAAAATCTTGAATCCAATCTGTTAAAGAAATAAGATAGATCCACGGTCGTGTATATGGGTTGATAGTTAAAAACCAGTATAATTTCATACGAAATTCTACCAAGAAGAAAAAGCCAATTAATCCTAAAAAAACTGATTGTTGAATAATTTCTAATGGTGTTGTGTCCACTGAAATATTTAAATTAATTTGAAGCCATTGTGATAACCAATCAGGTAAGAAGAAAATATTCTTATAATTTGGAACATAAAAATTATAAAACCCATCTGATTTATGTTCATAAAATGTTCTATCGATTCTAGACATATCTGGAAAATTTCCAAAAAAAACCTGACTTAATGTTGCTGGTGCTGCCGGAGGTGGAAAATTTGTTTGATGAACTGGTAATTGAGATAAATAATCTACCATTGATTGCTGTTTAGCATCATACTCAGGCGTAAGTGGCATACCTAGATTTTGTGGATAATTAAAAATCTTAGTTGCAATTTGTTCAGTTAAGGATTCTAGTCCACTAACGAAAACTACTTTGAAATCTAATAGTTTATTTGCTAAAGTCATATGTGAATTAAATTAATTATATTTTTAAACATCTTCGTATCAATGAAAATTATAAAATAAACCTTTGAAAGTAATAATTTAATCATTTAGTTAAAAATGTTTCTGTGTTTGATCGATAGGTTAAATTGAAATTTTATTTTGTAAGAATTGTATATGCTTAGTCAGATTTTATAAAATTAAAATTTCTTGAATAAAGAAACTTTTGAAGAATAATCGAATCATTACCAGTAATATAAGTAAAAAAAAATAAAAAATAAAGGCTTATTAAAGCTAAGTTTTAATAATAATATCGGGATAGTAGGATTTGAACCTACGACACCCTGGTCCCAAACCAGGTACTCTACCAAACTGAGCTATATCCCGTTCTTAATAATATTCAATTATAGATAATAAATTCAGGATCTGCAAACTCTATCTAAAAAAAATAAAATCTTTAAAAATAGTATCTAATGTTAAGGTTTAGAAACCTAAAATCAAATACTATTACTTAATATATTATTTTTTTGCTAGTTGCTCTTCAATATATTTAAAAGCATCATCTACAGTTGCCATATTGCCAGCAACATTATCATCAATTTTAATATCGAATGTAGCTTCAAATGCTAGTACTAATTCAACTACGTCTAACGAATCTGCACCTAATTCTTTTGTAAAATCCGATGTTGGTAAAACTTTTTCCGGCTCAATTCCTAATTGGTTACTAACAATTGTTTGTAATTTAGTAAATGTTTTTGACATAAGAATGCTCCTTTAAATTTTAATATAAACACGTCACACATTTTATTATAACGAAATGTTAGTTTATGAAACAATAAGTTGAATTAACTTTGTAATCTGATAAATACTACTTCGATTTAAGCCATAAATTGGAATATTTTTTTGTTTTGCTAAATATTGAAGTTTTTGATTTTGTTGCAAATGTTTTTTTAATCCAATTATTAAATTAGCATTTTTAATTTCTTTTGTTAAAGTAATATTAACATCTAATTTTGCAATTATTTCTTTCAGTAAATTATATGAAAGGGAATATGAATAAACATTTAATTTTTTTGATTGATTCAAAGTATTTAAAAAATTAAGTTGATTATTAATAACGGACCAATTTTTTTGCGAAACTGTTGATACAGTTTGAGGTGTATTGAAATTAGTAAACCTTGAATTTATTGGTAATGTTTGATATTGGATAAATGTTTTTTCATTTTGAATAAATTTTCGTGTTTGATTAATTAAAAAGTGGCCTCTTAATAATAAATCAATAGATTCTTGTACATTTTCATGAATTGTCCAAGAATTTTGATCATGAATTTCAATAGCAATTTGAAACGCCGGATAACCTTTACGTTCTAAAATACTTTTTTGCGTTTTACGTCGTTTTGCTTCTTCATCACTTAAAGTAACATATTGAATACCACCAATTAAATCTGTTAAAGGTGGGTTTTTAATAACATTTTCTAAACAATTACCATGAGTTGTCCCAACTAATTGTACTCCTTTTTCTGCAATTGTTCGAGCTGCTAAAGCTTCTAATTCAGTTCCAATTTCATCAATAATAATCACTTGAGGCATATGATTTTCAACAGCTTCAATCATAACTTGATGTTGTAAATTTGTTTGAGCAACTTGCATTCGTCGAGCACGTCCAATTCCAGGATGAGGAATATCACTATCTCCTGCAATTTCATTTGATGTATCAACAATAATTACTCTTTTTTCCATTTCATCAGATAAAACTCGTGCAATTTCTCGAATAATTGTTGTTTTTCCAACTCCAGGTTTCCCTAATATTAAAATAGATTGGCCAGATTCCAATAAATCTCGAGCTAATGAAATAGTTCCAAATATAGCTCGCCCAATTCTACACGTTAAACCAGTAATTAAAAATTGTCGATTCCGAATACAACTAATACGATGTAATGTTCGTTCAATTCCAGCTCGATTTTCATTACTAAATTTACTAATACGTTTTGTTGTGTATTCTAAATCTTGCCATGAAATAATTTTTGAAGATAAATATTCAGGCCCAGTACTAAATCTAGCTTCTGGACGACGTCCTAAATCCATTACAATTTCAATAATTTTGTCTTTATAAATATGATTATTTATATGATTAGTAAGAAAAGATGGAAGAGTTTCCAATAATTTATCTAAATCTTCATCGACATTCATAGAGTCAAAATTTGATATTAATTTTTAATTTTCATTATACTCAAGGTTAAAAAAAAATGGTAGTAATGATTTTTTAAGAATTATAAAAACTATAAAATTTTGTTTTCATCATTAATTAAAAAAATTAATGATGAAAAATAAAAGTTTAAATACCGCTTTAGATTACCAGAAACCTAATGATACAGCTTTATCAATCGGTAAACAAGCACCAATACCAAACCATACAGCGAAAATAAAGCCTGTAATAAATACTAAACTAGCAATTGGTCGACGGAAAGGATTTTGGAATTTATTTACATTTTCAATAAATGGTACTGTAATTAAACCTGCAGGTACAGCAGCCATAGCTAAAACACCTAATAATTTATTTGGTAATATACGTAATAAATTAAATGTTGGGAAGAAATACCATTCTGGTAAAATTTCTAATGGTGTATTAAATGGATCTGCTGGTTCACCTAATTGTGTTGGTGCCATAACACCTAAACCAATACAACAAGCAAATGTACCTAAAATACATACAGGGAAAACGTATAATAAATCATTTGGCCAAGCAGGTTCACCATAGTAATTGTGACCCATACCTTTAGCTAATTTTGCACGTAATTTTGGATCTGATAGATCGGGTTTTTTGATTACTGACATAATTATTCCTTATTAAAATATTAATATTGCGTTTAATTTTTTAAATTTAAAATTAAAGTGGTCCTGAGATACCTTGTTTTCTAATCATTAAGAAATGTGTTAACATTAACACTGCTGCTGCTAATGGTAAAACAAATGTATGAGCACTATAGAAACGTGTTAAAGTACTTTGACCCACACTTTCACCACCACGTAAAACTAATACTAAAGGTTCACCAACAATCGGAACAGCTGCAGGAACACCTGTTACAATTTTACATGCCCAGAAACCTACTTGATCCCAAGGTAAAGAATAACCTGTTACACCAAATGAAACTGTAACTACAGCTAAAATCACACCGGTTACCCATGTTAACTCACGTGGTTTTTTAAATCCACCTGTTAAATAAACACGGAAAACGTGTAAAACCATCATCATAACCATCATACTTGCTGACCAACGGTGTACTGAACGGATTAACCATCCAAAGTTAACACTTGTCATAATGTATTCTACAGATGCGAATGCATCAACAACACTAGGACGGTAATAGAAAGTCATAGCAAAACCAGTTGCTACTTGAACTAAGAAACATGTAAATACAATACCACCAAAACAGTAGAATATATTAACATGAGGGGGAACATACTTACTTGAAATATCATCAGCAATGGCTTGTACTTCTAAACGTTCCTCAAACCAATCGTAAACTTTACCCATAAGAATTTATTAAAAAGAATAAAACACAGTTAAGCACGTTATGGGTTATATAAAAATATAAAAGGCGAGAGTGGGATTCGAACCCACGGAATCCGTAAAGATTCATCTGATTTCAAATCAGACGCAATCGACCAACTCTGCCATCTCGCCAAAAGATTAGTCTGATAACTAATCTTAGATATAAATTAACTTTCGTAAGTAGTTGTTCCACTAAATTTAATTGAAGCAGGATTTGGATTTTTACCAATTGAAAAGCCACGACTATTTACTGATGTTCGACCTGGATTTACCTTCTCAGGTGCAACACCATCTTTAGGATGTAAATACTGAACTTCACCACTAGGGAAAATTCGATAAATTTTATAGTCACTAATTTTGAAAGTTTTTAACTGTGAGCCTAAAGCTAAACATTGCTCTTTACGTGCTAAGTACAATAAGTTTTCACCATTGCGCATAATAGCAGCCCCACCTGTTGGCATTTCAAAAATCTGTTCTTTTTTACTAGTCCAAGTAATTGCATATTTTTCTTCAACTTCTGCTGACCGTAACCAGCCACCAGTACTTCCACCAAAAGTAGGAAATGGTGTTTGTAAATTTAATGTCATAAGTAAAACCTTATTAATATTTAACGTTCAATATAATATTTTAATAAAAAAATGATTTTTTTTACGTTAATTTATAAATTTTCTAGCGGGAGGCGGATTTGAACCACCGACCTTCGGGTTATGAGCCCGACGAGCTACCGAGCTGCTCCATCCCGCGCTGTTAACACTTACATTATAAATTATACTATATTCTATAAAAAAAACAACCCTAATTATAAAATAATTTTATGATATTCATTCATTTGTTTTTGAAATGAATGAATAAAAAACTGAAAAATTAATTACTGTTCAAATTACCAGCGTTAATATTATCAGTTAAAGAATTTAAAATTAATTTAATTGAACGTACAGCATCATCATTACCAGGAATTGGAATATCTACTAAATCTGGATCACAATTTGTATCTAAAATTGAAATAATTGGAATGTTTAATTTTCGGCATTCTTTAATTGCAGTCATTTCACGTTTCTGATCAACAATAATTGCAACATCAGGTAATCTTGGCATATCTTTAATACCATTTAAATGCTTACGTAATTTTTCTAATTCTTTACGTCTTAACGAAGCTTCTTTTTTTGGTAATAAGTCAAATACTTGATCAGCTTCTTGTTTTTCAAGGCTCTTTAAACGTTCAATTCGACTCGTTAAAGTTGTCCAATTTGTTAACATACCACCTAACCAACGATGATTTACATAATATGAATTACAGCGTTTTGCCTCTTGAGCAATTAAATTGCTCGCTTGACGTTTTGTTCCAATAAATAAAAATACTTTTTCTTTTGCTGCTTCAGATTTAACATACGAGTTAGCCTCTTTTAACAACTGTGCTGACTGCACTAAATCTAAAATATGAATATTATTTCGTTGGGTATAAATATATGGAAACATTTTTGGATTCCAACGGTATGCTTTATGTCCAAAATGCACACCGGCATCTAGTAATTGGGCTAAACTAACATCAGCCATAAAAATTATTAACTCCTTTAAATTCTACTAAAGTAAATACATATAATTAACTTTACCAAAATATAAATCAACGCGTCTAGTTTTTATTTTTAAACTTTCTCAAATGCAAATAATTTATCGGAAACTTCCGTAGGTTGAATGATATTTTTCTCAAAACAAGTTTGGTAATTTTGCGAACCTGTTCCAGCAGGAATTAAATGTCCAATAATAATATTTTCTTTTAACCCTCTTAGCCAATCAACTCGACCTTCAATCGCAGCTTTAGTTAAAACTCTGGTTGTTTCTTGGAAACTAGCGGCCGAAATAAAACTTGGATTATTTAAAGCGGCTTTTGTAATCCCAAGTAATAAAGGGACATAAAATGCTGTTTGTTTATTATTCTGCGAAACGATGTCATTAATATATTGAATATGATATAAATCAATCACTTCACGAGGTAATAAAGGAGTATCACCTTCATGAGTAATTAAAACTTTTGTAGTCATTTGTTTAATAATAACTTCTAAGTGTTTATCTGCAATAGAGACACCCTGAGAATCATATACAGCCTGAACTGAATTTAAAATTAATGATTGAACTTTTTTAAAACTTCGATAACTTGCTTCATAATTATTTGTTAGTCGATATGATGTTACATTTTGTGTTCTATCACAGAAGAAATTTTTAATTAATCCATAATAATTAAAATAAACTTTTAATAAATTATGAGGATTAATTTTTTCAGTTTCCTTAATTGTTGTTCCCAATTTTCTAAATTCAAAACTTGCATCTAAACTTGTTTTACGAATCAAAATTCCTTTCTTTTGATTTGTCGAAATATTCTTACTAATTTGTCGTTTTTTTCTAGCTTCTAATAGCTCTTCAATTCGAGGTAAACCTTGAACAATATCACCAGTAATTTCTTTTTCAAAATTTAAAAGACCAAGTGTTTGACCATCAGCAACAAATTCTCCATTTTTACAAAAAACACTATTTACTTCTTGTTCAAAATAGTCTTCAGTAATTGAATGAATTCCAATTGATTTAGAAAATGGATATCCAAAAAATTGAACACGTATTAAATTAATCTCATTTTGATTTTTAATTTTATTTGACATCAAGTCAGAATTTTTTAAAAAAACGGAATAATGAACCCGTCGTTTTTTAACCCAAGTTGTTTCTTTTTGAGTTACAAGATCGTTAATTTCTGATCCAATTATCTCACCTGAATTAATAGAAAAACGATGAACAAATATTGGAATAGGAGAACTATACAAATTACCATTTTTTCGAATAAACATTTTTGGTAATTCAAGCTTTAAACCAGTTTCAAATGGAACAGGTGTTGTTGAATCTAATTTTTTAGTTAAAACTTTTTTAGTAATATCATAATAATTTAATGAAATATTACGTTTTGTTGATTTCGTATTTATAAATGGTAATTGATTTTCTGAAAGAATTTTATATGAAATTGATTTTTCATTAATTGCATCTTGAACTTGACAATTCGGGAAAAAATAAGGACGTCCTTTTTGAATCGTTAAAACTTTTCCATTATCAATAATAATTTTACCAATTTGATTAATATTTATATCTTGAATAACTAAATCATTAACTGATTTATTAGGAATTCTTGATTTAGGAATTGTTAAACAATCATCATTAGAAATTAATAAAACTTGTTTATTAGTACTATATTTTGATTTTAATTTTACAATTTCTAATGATTTTGGACTAATATTTTCAAAATATCCTAATGTTGTATAAGAATCAATAAATTGTGTTGGTTCAACTAAAAGTGATGATTGAAGATTTGTATATTTTAAAGAGGCTGGTAAATAATTTGAAAATTGAATATTTTCAACAAATACAACTTTTATATCATTTTTCTTTTTATTAAGTTTAAATTCAATATTAATTAGATTTGTATCTGATGTTTTTAATTTTAAATCTAAAACGTTTGAAATTAAAGTGATTGAACTTGAACTTCTAATTTTTTGATTGGATTTATATAAATACTGTACACTACTTTGTAACCGAAGAATTGATTGAAGTCCCGATTGCGTTTTTAATAAATTTTCAACTGGTTTCGGTTTAGGTATTTCGTATATGTTTAAAGGACGAATTAATAATTGATCTGTTACTTTTCCAATAATATGCTGACATAAAGATGGACAATCAATTTTAATATTTTCAAAAATAATCTCACCTGGATAAAAAACTTTATTGGCAAAACTTTTAAAATTTTTTCCTTGATAAACTAAACCAGATTTAATAGAAATTTCAGAAACTAAATTATTTTTAAAACTAATAATTACAATTCCGGATTTTTTTGAAAAAAGACCAGGAATTATTTCGAAATTTTCACTGATAAAACTTCCATGCTCAACTAAAAGCATATTTTTATCACAATTTAATTTATACGTTTCTTCAGGTAACCAAATTAACGAACGAGAAATAAGTTGTATAGGTATTTTATTTAATTGACTTGAATTAAATTTAAATTCTTTCCATTCATTTTCGTCAAAATCGAAATTTATAGAATTATAATAAGAAATTAATTTTGAACTTGATATTGATTTTCGATTATTTCTTTGATCATAATATGGAATTCCACCAATCTGTGTTTTATAATTATTGCAAATTAAACTTCCAAAATATTGAGAAGAAATTGGATTTAATTCTAATTTTGAATTTTGATTAATTAAATTAATAGCATAATTTCTTTTCTGATCTTTCAAAACATATTGTTCTACAGAATTTATAGAATTAATTTTTTGAAGAGTAGAATTTTTTAAAGTGTATTGATTTGTACTAATTTCTAATAAACGTTCAAATAAATTTGTTTGCTTATTAGTTATATTAACACATCCTGAATATTGATTAATGATTTTTGTTCTAAAAATAAAACTCTCTTTATTAATTTTATGATCAGTATAAAAATTTAAAAAAGAGTTATTAGGCGCTTGATAAACTTGACCAGCTAAAATCCATAAAAGCTTATTTTTATTAACAAAATTTTTTCGCTTTTTTAAACGAGGAATATAAACTTCGCCTGAAAATGTACTTAATACAGGTTTAATTTCAGTACGAGTTTGTTTACCTGTATTTGATAATTCCCCAAGGATCATCCCTTGTTTAATATACTGATTATTTTTAGCAAATAAAATAGTATTAGGTAAAACTTCTAATTGAATTAATTGTTGTTTTGGATTTTCGGGAACGATAACTAATGATCCTGAATTTTTTGTTAATAAAACGTCTTCACCTCGATTTGTACGTAAAGTTAACGTTTTTAAAAGTTTTGAAAATTTGACTATCCCACTAATAGAACTCACAATTTGTTGGCGAGCTTCAGAAGTAAAAATACCTCCAGTATGGAAAGTTCGCATTGTTAATTGTGTACCAGGTTCTCCAATCGATTGACCTGCAATAATTCCGACAGCTTCGCCAATATCAACTAAATTCTCATTTGCCATATCCCAACCATAGCATTTTTGACAAATTGAACGGTATAAACTACACGTTAATGGTGATCGAATATAAACTGTCTGAATTTTTTGTTTTCTAAAACTTTGAATTAACTGCGGGGTTAATTGAGTATCTTTTGAAGCAACTAATTTATTAGTAACAGGATGATAGACCGGTTTACTTAATAACCGACCTAAAATTTGATCATTCGTTTCAAAATCAGTTACAAGACAGGAATGTGTTGTTTTACAATCACGTTCACGAATAATAATATCTTGAGCAACATCAATTAATCGACGAGTTAGATAACCTGAATTTGCTGTTTTTAATGCAGTATCTACAATACCTTTTCGTGCACCATAACCTGACATTAAATAATCAGTAATTGTTAAACCTTCTCGGAAATTTTTCTTAATTGGCAATTGAAGAATTTCACCACTTGGATCGGACATTAAACCTCGCATTCCGACTAATTGACGAACTTGTGATAAGTTACCACGAGCTCCTGAAAATGCCATAATATAAACTGAATTTAGAGGATCATATTTTTTAAAATATGAAACAACTTCATCTTTTAATGATTCACTAGTGACACTCCAAGTGTCAATAATTTTTTGAAATCTTTCAACATCGGTAATTTTTCCTTTCAGACAAATTTTTTCAGCATTTAAGATTTCTTGATGAGCATTTTCTAACATTTGGTTTTTAACAAAAGGAACTCGTAAATCCTCAATGCTAATTGAAATGCCAGCTTGGCTAGCATATTTAAATCCCAAATATTTTAATTCATCAGCTAATGAACATGCTTGCATTGAATTATATTCAGTAAAACTCCAAGCAAGTAACTGCTTCAATTGTTTTTTACTAATAAGTGTATTTTGATAGATATAGTTTTTCATAAAATATTTATTTTTTATATCATTTATGCAACTAATTTTAAAGTTTTCTGAATTGTATAATTAAAAATTACGCGTCCAGTTGTTGTTTGTATATATTGAACTAATGGTTGTCCTAATTTATCATTTCGAATTTGAACATTTTCATAATATTCAATTGTTGTAGCATCTTGTAATTTGGTTTTTTTAATTAACTTACCTGATTCAATACCCGTATCATTATAACGAACCCAAATAGAAGTATGTAATTCAATTTGGTCTTGGTAATAAGCTAAAACGACATCATCTAAATTAGAAAAATAATTATTAGAACCTAATAACCCATTAATATTATTTACTGTTAAATAATAACAACCTAATACCATATCTTGACTTGGCATAATAATCGGTTCACCATTGGCTGGTGATAAAAAATTATAAGGGGCTAACATTAACATGTAACATTCGGCTTGTGATTCTAGGGATAATGGTACATGAACAGCCATTTGATCTCCATCAAAATCTGCATTAAAAGCTGAACAAACTAATGGATGTAATTTAATTGCTCGCCCTTGAACAAGTATTGGTTCAAACGCCTGAATTCCTAGTCGGTGTAATGTCGGAGCTCGATTTAAAAAAATTGGATGACTTGCCAATACTTTTTCTAACACTGGATCAATTGCTGATTCATTCTGTTGAATTAAATTTTTGGCAACTTTCATATTACTCGCTAAACCTTGATTAATTAATTCACGAATAATAAAAGGTTGGAATAATTCAATAGCCATTTCATATGGTAGTCCACATTGATTTAATTTTAAACTTGGACCAACAACAATAACGGACCGACCTGAATAATCAACTCGTTTTCCTAATAAATTTTGACGGAAACGACCATGTTTACCTTTAATAATATCGGATAAAGATTTTAAAGGTCTATTATTTGCACTTAGCGCAATTTTACCTCGTTTACCATTATCAATTAAAGTATCTACAGCTTCCTGTAACATCCGTTTTTCATTACGAATAATTAATTGAGGTGCATCAATTTCTAAAAGTCGTAAAAGTCGATTATTTCGCGTAATAATTCGACGATATAATTCATTTAAATCAGAAGTGGCAAATCGTCCCCCTTCAAGTTGGATCATTGGACGTAAAGCCGGTGGAATTACAGGTAAAATTGTAATTACCATCCAAGCTGGATTGGAACCAGTTGCTTGTAAGTTTTCTAATATTCGAATTCTTTTAATAGATTGATCACGTAATTTATAAATACGTTGATATTCCCATTTACGAAACCATTTTGAACCATTATAAATTGGTAAATCTTTATGTAAAACTTTACTACAAATTGTTATAAAGCGACGGGTTTTAGAAATCTCTTTATTAATATTTAGTTTTTCTAATTCTTTTTTAATTAAAACAGCTCCAATTAAATAATTTGGAGTTGTTCGTAATAAATATTTTGGAGTATTTCGACGGCGGTTTTGTAAAGTCGGTTTAGGATAAGGTTTTAAAGGGTATCCAGTAAAACCAAGTTCACGACTTCTACGGTATTGTTGTAAGTCCCAATGTAAACCATAAAAAGAAATTTCATCTTCAGCAATAAAATAAGCTAAAGAAGCAAGTTTAATTCTTTTAATTCGATTATCACGTAAATTTACTTTTCCTGATTTAATTGCGAATTTTTTTTGATATTCTTGTTGAAATGTTTGTGAAATTAAACGTTTTGAGAAAGTATCTTTTCTTAACATTTCAATCAAACGTTTTAATTTTTTTCTGATATTCGTAAGTTTTAAAACAGAATCTTTTGATAATCTATCTTGTTCATAACGATTACGAATAATTTTTGTATATAAAATATCACGTTTAAGTTTTTGTGAATTCTCATTAAAATTTTCATCCGTAGATAACCAATTAACGAGACTTTTTTGTTTAATAATTTCAGCGAGTAATTCTTTAATTGCTGGGTTTTTAGAAAATTCTAAATTTGTGTTAATTAAAGTGAATAAATCAGGTAAATAATATAACAAACCAGTATCTACTCGTTTTTCACATTGTTCAACTTCTAACAAAAGTGCCATATAGTTTGGTCGACTATTAGTGTACCAAACATGAGTAACAGGATAAATTAAATTAATATGACCCATTCGATGACGCCGAACACGTGATTCAGTTAATTCAACTCCACAACGTTCACAGATTAATCCATCATAACGTACTCGTTTATATTTCCCACAAGCACATTCTAAACTTTTGCTAGGACCAAAAATTCGTTCACAAAATAGACCATCCATTTCAGGTTTAAAGGTGCGATAATTTATTGTTTCAGATTTTTGTACTTCACCAATAAACTGTCCATTTGGTAATCGTCGATGAGACCATTGTAATATGCGAACAGGTGATGCTAGCTTAATTTTTATATAATCAAATTCTTTTTCAGTTCGTATCATAGTTTTTAAGAAGACTTATTTAGAAAGCTATACTATTTATATTTGAAGTGGGTGGGAATGTCTTTGTTAACGGATCATACTTTTCAATTAAATTAACTTCCGTTTCATATGTTTGACTTGTATTAAATTGCTCAATTCGATATGTACTCATATCCAATCCAATTGATCTTAATTCTTGTAATAAAACTTTAAAAGATTCTGGAATTCCAGAAGTTGGGATTGGCTGTCCTTTCACAATCGCATTTAAAGTCTCATTACGCCCTTCCATATCATCCGATTTGATTGTTAATAATTCTTTTAATGTAAAAGCTGCCCCAAATCCTTCCAATGCCCAAACTTCCATTTCACCAAATCGTTGACCCCCATGTTGAGCTTTACCACCTAAGGGTTGTTGTGTAACTAATGAATACGGACCTGTTGCACGAGCATGCATTTTATCATCAACTAAATGAATTAATTTAAGCATATATCCATTACCGACCGTAATTGGATTTTCAAACTCTTTTCCAGTCCGACCATCAATTAAAACCATTTTTCCAGGAGAATAAGGATTGAAAAGCCAGGCTTCATCTTTTTCAATAGACGCCTGTCGTAATTTTTTATTAATTAAAATTCTAGAAACTTCGGGGCCATACATTTCATCAAATGGTAATATTTTAAATCGTCGGTCTAATTTATGACCAGCAAGTCCTAATAAACATTCATATAGTTGACCGACATTCATTCGTGAAGGTACTCCTAAAGGATTTAAGATAATATCAATAGGTGTACCATCGGCTAAAAATGGCATATCTTGGCGTGGTAAAATTCGTGAAATAATTCCTTTATTTCCATGACGACCTGCAATTTTATCCCCCACTTGAATTTTTCGAATTTGTGCAATAAAAATTTGAATCTTTTCAAATTTATAAGCTAGTTTTGTTCGTCGATTAAAAGTTAACGTTTCAATTACTCTTCCATACTCACCTTCTGGCATTCGATATGAAGTATCACGAACGCCTTTAGCTTTAGCCCCAAAAATAGCACGTAACAATTTGGCTTCCGGCAACTGTTCAGAGTCATCTTTTTCAATTACTTTTCCAACTAAAATATCACCTGGGCGAACAAATGTTCCAATCGAAACAATTCCATCCTCATTTAAATGTTGTGTTTCAGAAAAATTTAAATTTGGAATACTTTTGGTTGTTTTTTCGCAAACCTCAGCTGTTTGATCAATTTCAATTTCATAACGTTCAATATGAATTGAAGTAAAAACATCTTCATAAACTAAGCGTTCATTAATTAAAATTGCATCTTCAAAATTATACCCTTGCCATGGCATATAAGCTATTAACACATTTTGTCCTAATGCAAGTTCACCAGCATTAATACCTGGACCATCTGTTAGCATTTGACCAGATAAAACTCGTTCACCTTTCCAAACAATAGGACGATGATTAATACAAGTTTCTTGATTTGAACGTTGATATTTTTGCAATGGATATTTAAACTCTGTTCCATCATCTTGAGTAATAGTAATTTGATCTGAGGTAACAGATTGAACAATCCCACTTTTATATGCATTTAGTGTAGCACCTGAATCAATTGCAATTTGATTTTCTAACCCTGTTCCGACAATCGGCTTCTGAGGTAAAATTAATGGAACTGATTGACGTTGCATATTTGATCCCATTAACGCTCGATTGGCATCATCATGTTCAAAAAATGGGATTAAAGACGCTGCAACCGAAACAACTTGAACCGTAGAAATTGCAATAAAATCAACTTCAAAAGGAGTAACCGTAATAAAATCTTGTTTATAACGAACAGGTATTAAATTTTGGGTTAAATAATTTTGTTCATTTGTTGCAATATCTGCTGGGGCAATTTTATAAAAATCTTCAATATCTGCCGTTAAATAGATAGGCGTTCCGGTCTTAACAACTTTACCGTTAATAACACGCCAAAATGGAGTTTCAATAAAACCAGATTTATTAACTCGTGCACAAGTGGTTAAAGACGCTATTAAACCAACGTTTTGACCTTCTGGGGTTTCAATTGGACAAATTCGACCATAATGACTTGGATGAATATCCCGAACAGCAAAACTAATTCGATCCCGATCAAATCCTCCAGGACCTAAGCCACTAATTCGTCGTCGATGAGTTAACGAAGATAAAGGATTGGTTTGATCCATATATTGAGATAACTGACTTGATCCAAAAAATTCACGAATGGTTGCACCTACAATATTAAAACTTGAAAGTTGACTGGATCCAATTTTATTTGTCTGACTTCTAAGTTTTCTTAATAAGCGTTGAAATCCAATTCTAAATAAATTTTGTAAAAGCTCTCCGACTGATCGTACTCGTCGATTTTTTAAATGATCAATGTCATCCCCAATTGTTTTAGAAATTGATAATGTAATTAATGAATCAATAATCGCAAAAATATCTGCATACGTAATTGTTTGAATTTGACTATTTAATTTCAAATTTAACCGATTATTAATTTTTGAGCGACCAATTTTCCCTAAACGATAATAGCGAAGATCAAAAATACGCGAAAATTCTGAAATATTTTTAAAATAATCTGATTTTAAATTAAAGCGTAATAAAGGTTCATCAGATATTAGAGAATTTGTAATTAATGGTTTATTAAAATAGAAAAAATCTGCATGTTGTAAATTTTGACAAATTTCAAAATCAGTTAACCCCATTTCTTTTAATAAATGAATAATAGGTTTTTGGGTAAATTTATCTAACTGAATAACTACTTCATCTTCCTGGTTTTTAATTGGATATTTATATTTATTAATTTCTGTATTTTTTTGAAAACCAAATCGAATCCATGACCCTGATTCTGGAATTAAAATTGCTGTATATAAATCTTTTTCTTGATATTTTTGCTTATAACTACCTTTAACTTCATGTAAATCTTTATATTGTATAATTTCTGAACGAGATTTTAAATAGTTTAATTTATGTTGATTTTCAACTATTTCATATTTATATTCAAAGGAATCATCATATACTTTCTCATTATTTAAAGTATGAATTTGTTTTGAATTTAAATCTAAATTAGAATTTTCAATAACTTTAATATGTTCAGAATCCTTTGTTTTTTTCTTTTTATATTTATATTTATATAATTCTTTTAATGTCGCTGAAAAATAAAAAACTGGCTTAAACTTTTTTTGTTGCGTAGTCTTTGTTAATTTTTCTAAATCTTCACTTATTGATGAAAGAGTTTTATTTAAAAATTTAAAATAATTTATTTGTTTTAAATTATTTTGTGAACTAACTAAAATTACTAATAATTTATTAATAAAATTAAGATTCGTGATTGTTTCATAATAATTACTTAATAAAGATTCCTCTTTTAAATTGGTTACAGGATTGTTTTTTTTTAACTCTAAATTAATGCTAGTTAACCATTCTTGATTTATTAATTGTGAATTTTTATTAGAATTTTGTTTAATTAATTCATATTTAATTAAAGATTTAAGTAATTGATTCCAATCATTTATCAAATTTTCTAGATTTAATGAATTTTCCTGATTTGTATTTTTTAATTCAGAATTTTTTATAGTTATCCAATGTAAGAAAAGTTTAATTCGTTCAAATTTTTTCTTAGATTGAGTAGTTTTTGATATGATATGGTAAATTTTAAATGAGTCTAAAAAATAAAAATAGAAATTATTTTCACTTTTTTTTAATTCTGTAAAGGAGTATTGAAATAAACTTTGATTATATGCGATTGGAAAAAATGATAGAATTTGTTCAGAGATAAATGGCTCACCTAAAGGTACAAAAGATTTTAATTTATTAATATCACTTGAAATTTGACGTTTAACAATCTTCCGTTTTTTTTGATTTTTATTTTTTTCAAAATAAATACCAGGACTACGAATAATTTGACTCACGATCACTCGTTCACAACCATTAATAATAAAAGTGGCTGATGTGGTCATTAATGGTAAATTAATAATAGGGAATTGGTTATGATACCGGACACTATTTAATTTTTTATTTCTAATTTCTAAAGGGATAACTAATTGTGCTGCATAATTGGCGGTATATTTTTTTGCCCTAATAATATTATAAATAGGTTTAACCAAACTATATTCATGCCCAAAGAGTACATATTCTGTATTATAACTAAAATCATGAATTCGCGAAAACATGGCCAATTCTTCATTTAATCCTTGAGCGATAAACCAACAAAAACTTACTCGTTGCATTTCGATAAAATCAGGCAGAGCAGTTATATAATTCATTGATTGTTTCATAATTTTTGGGAATAATTATTTTTAAATTTTTATGAAAATATAAGAAAGTTTAAGAAAATTTAAAAATTTTTATTCAAATTTTCTTAACCAAACGTTCAGTTAATTTTAAATCGCTTTAAAGTGCATAGTTAATTTTGATTTTCTACGAGCTGCCGTATTTTTATGGAAAACATTTCGTTTTGTTCCTTTATCAATTAAACTATAAAGTGAATTTAAAATACCTTGTGCTTTTTCTTTATTTTCTGAAGTTTTATCTGTTTTATACTCTTCTAAACTAGCTAGAAACATTTTTGTTAATGTACGTACTGAAGTTTTATAAAAACGGTTTTGTAATCGATTACGCTTAGTAATTAAAATACGTTTTTTTGCAGATTTGTTATTAGCCATATTTATTTATAAATCCTATAAGTTTTGAATGAAATATTTGTATTTACTCAAATATTAATATATTCATTATAAAATTGAAAGTTTTTGTTCCAAAAAAATTTTATCTTGGGAAAGTTTTTATAAAACCTTGATAAGATAAAATTTTTTAGGTACTGTAGTCGTAATATAAATACTTCTAAAAATTAATTAATTTTATTAAAAATCTTTATGGCAAAAAATAAAGGTACTCGTATTCTAATCACATTAGAGTGTACAGAATGTCGTTCAAATACTAATAAGCGTTCAGCAGGTGTATCACGTTACACTACACAAAAAAATCGTCGTAATAACCCAGAACGAATTGAATTAAAAAAATATTGTCGTCACTGTAACAAACCAACTAATCACAAAGAAATTAAATAAACTATGTTAAAACAAAAATTATCACCTTTAGGTCTTAATCAAAAAATTGATTATAAAGATATCGATTTATTAAAATTATTTATTACAGAACAAGGCAAAATTTTACCACGCCGTGCAACAGGAGTGACTGTTCAACAACAACGTCAAATTGCAAAAGCAATTAAACGAGCTCGTGTTTTATCACTATTACCTTTTGTTGCACAAAACTCTATTTAAAATATTAAAAATTTAATATTTTAAATAGAACATGTAAATAAATGAAAAAACAATATATAATAATGTATTGAAAACTCATAGTTACTTAATACGTTTTTATAAACTATTTTTTATTTTTTGTGAGAGTTTCATAGATTTTCGTCTCCCAAAAGGAGAAAGTCAATGGCAATAAGCTCAACGGAGCGTCGTGCAAAAAATGTACAAATTTTTGTAGAAAAAGACGCTGTGGAAACTAGTTTCGAAAAATGGGCAAAACCTGGCCATTTTTCACGAACTTTAGCTAAAGGTCCAAAAACAACTACTTGGATTTGGAATCTACATGCTGATGCACACGATTTTGATAGTCAAACCAATTCATTAGAAGAAGTTTCACGTAAAATTTTTAGTGCACATTTCGGTCAATTAGCAGCAATTTTCTTATGGATTAGTGGTATGCACTTCCATGGTGCATATTTCTCAAACTATTCTGCTTGGTTATCTGATCCAATCGGTATTAAACAAAGTTCACAAGTTGTTTGGCCAATTGTAGGTCAAGAAATTTTAAACGCTGATGTAGGTGGTAACTTCCAAGGTGTACAAACAACATCTGGTTGGTTCCAAATGTGGCGTGCAGAAGGGATTACAAGTGAAGTAGAATTATACTGGATTGCAATCGGTGGATTAGTAATGTCAGCATTAATGCTATTTGCTGGATGGTTCCATTACCATAAAGCAGCTCCAAAATTAGAATGGTTCCAAAATGCTGAATCTATGATGAATCACCATTTAGCTGGTTTATTAGGTTTAGGTTGTTTATCATGGTCAGGCCATCAAATTCACATTGCACTACCAATTAATAAATTATTAGATGCAGGTGTATCACCACAAGAAATTCCATTACCTCATGAATTTTTAATTAATCGTGAATTAATGGCGCAATTATACCCTAGCTTTGGTAAAGGTTTAGCACCATTCTTTAGCGGTCATTGGGGTGAATATTCAGATTTCTTAACATTTAAAGGTGGTTTAAATCCAGTAACTGGTGGTTTATGGTTAAGTGATATTGCTCATCACCATTTAGCATTATCAGTTTTATTCATTTTTGCAGGTCACATGTACCGTACGAATTGGGGTATTGGTCACAGCATGAAAGAAATTTTAGAAGCTCATAAAGGTCCTTTTACTGGCGAAGGTCATAAAGGATTATATGAAATTTTAACAACTTCATGGCATGCACAATTAGCTATTAATTTAGCTATGATGGGTTCATTAAGTATCATTGTTGCACATCACATGTATGCAATGCCGCCGTATCCATATATTGCAACTGATTACGCAACACAATTATCATTATTTACACATCACATGTGGATTGGTGGATTCTGTGTAGTAGGTGGTGCCGCTCACGGTGCAATTTTCATGGTTCGTGATTATACACCAGCAAATAACTATAACAATTTATTAGATCGTGTATTACGTCACCGTGATGCAATTATCTCACATTTAAATTGGGTTTGTATTTTCTTAGGCTGTCACGCTTTTGGATTCTATATCCATAATGATACAATGCGAGCTTTAGGTCGTCCACAAGATATGTTCTCAGACAAAGCAATTCAATTGCAACCAATTTTTGCTCAATGGATTCAAAATATTCATTTATTAGCACCTGGAACAACAGCACCAAATGCATTAGCAACAACAAGTTATGCTTTCGGTGGTGATGTTGTTGAAGTTGGTGGAAAAATTGCTATGATGCCTATTAAATTAGGTACTGCAGATTTTATGGTACACCATATTCATGCATTTACGATTCACGTAACAGTATTAATCTTATTAAAAGGTGTACTTTACGCTCGTAGTTCAAAATTAATTCCTGATAAAGCAAACTTAGGTTTCCGTTTCCCTTGTGATGGACCTGGTCGTGGTGGTACTTGTCAAAGTTCTAGTTGGGATCATGTATTCTTAGGTTTATTCTGGATGTACAACTCAATTTCAGTTGTAATTTTCCACTTTAGTTGGAAAATGCAATCAGATGTATGGGGTACAGTAACACCAGATGGTAGTATTTCACATATTACTGGTGGTAATTTTGCTCAAAGTTCTATTACTATTAATGGTTGGTTACGTGATTTCTTATGGTCACAAGCTTCGCAAGTAATTCAATCTTATGGTTCAGCATCATCTGCATATGGTTTAATTTTCTTAGGTGCACATTTCATTTGGGCATTTAGTTTAATGTTCTTATTTAGTGGTCGTGGCTACTGGCAAGAACTTATTGAATCAATTGTATGGGCTCACAATAAGTTAAACTTTGCACCAGCAATTCAACCTCGTGCTTTAAGTATTACACAAGGTCGAGCAGTTGGTTTAGCACATTATTTATTAGGTGGTATCGGTACAACTTGGGCGTTCTTCTTAGCACGTTCATTATCAATTACTTAATTGTAAAAATATTTCTACAATTTAAATTTTATTTACAACTATAAATTATATAAAAAGGCATCTGAAGATTATGGCAACTAAATTTCCAAAGTTTAGCCAAGCCCTTGCACAAGATCCAGCAACACGACGAATTTGGTATGGTATAGCTACTGCTCATGATTTAGAAGCACATGATGGCATGACGGAAGAAAATTTATATCAAAAAATCTTCGCGTCTCATTTTGGCCATTTAGCTATTATATTCCTTTGGACAGCTGGGAACTTATTCCATGTAGCATGGCAAGGAAACTTCGAACAATGGGTTCTTAAACCATTAAAAACAAAACCAATTGCACATTCAATTTGGGATCCTCATTTTGGTGAATCAGCATTAAAAGCATTTAGTAAAGGTAATACTTACCCTGTAAATATTGCATATTCGGGTGTTTATCAATGGTGGTACACAATTGGATTTAGAACAAATCAAGAACTTTATGCAGGTTCTATTGGTTTATTAATCTTATCTTGTGTTTTATTATTTGCAGGTTGGTTACATTTACAACCAAAATTCCGTCCAAGTTTATCTTGGTTTAAAAATAATGAATCACGTTTAAATCACCACTTATCTGGCTTATTAGGTGTAAGTTCATTAGCATGGACTGGACATATTGTACACGTAGCAATTCCAGCTTCTCGAGGTGTCCATATTGGTTGGGATAATTTCTTAACAACACCACCGCATCCGGCAGGTTTAACTCCATTCTTTACAGGTAACTGGACAGTATATGCGGAAAACCCAGATAGCGCATCACATGTATATGGTACAAGTGAAGGTGCTGGTACTGCAATTTTAACATTCTTAGGTGGTTTCCACCCACAAACACAATCATTATGGTTAAGTGATATTGCTCACCACCAATTAGCAATTGCTGTTGTGTTTATTATTGCAGGTCATATGTATCGAACAAACTTCGGTATTGGTCATAACATGAAAGAAATTCTTGATGCTCACCGTCCTCCTGGAGGACGTTTAGGGGCAGGTCATGTTGGCTTATTCGAAACAATTACAAATTCGTTACACATGCAATTAGGATTAGCGTTAGCCTCATTAGGTGTAGCTACTTCATTAACTGCACAACATATGTATGCGTTAACACCTTACGCATATTTATCAAAAGATTTTACAACAGAAGCAGCTTTATATACACATCACCAATATATTGCTGGTTTCTTAATGGTTGGTGCTTTTGCTCACGGTGCAATTTTCTTTGTTCGTGATTATGATCCAGAATTAAATAAAAATAATGTTTTAGCTCGCATGTTAGAGCATAAAGAAGCTATTATTTCACATTTAAGTTGGGCTTCATTATTCTTAGGCTTCCACACATTAGGTTTATATATCCATAATGATACTGTAGTAGCTTTTGGTCAACCAGAAAAACAAATTTTATTTGAACCAGTATTTGCAGAATACATCCAAGCTGCTTCTGGTAAAGCAGTATATCAATTTAACGTATTATTATCATCACCTACTAGCCCTGCAACAGTTGCAGGTAACCAAGTTTGGTTACCAGGTTGGTTAGATGCTATTAATAACCCGAAAAATGATTTATTCTTAAAAATTGGTCCTGGTGATTTCTTAGTACACCATGCGATTGCATTAGGTTTACATGTAACTGCATTAATTTTAGTGAAAGGTGCTTTAGATGCACGTGGTTCAAAATTAATGCCAGATAAAAAAGATTTTGGTTACAGTTTCCCTTGTGATGGTCCAGGTCGTGGTGGTACTTGTGACATTTCAGCGTGGGATGCTTTCTATTTAGCAATGTTCTGGATGTTAAACACAATTGGTTGGGTAACATTCTACTGGCACTGGAAACACATGACAATTTGGGGTGGTAACCCAGGTCAATTTGATGAATCATCAAATTACATCATGGGTTGGTTACGTGATTACTTATGGTTAAACTCATCACCATTAATTAATGGTTATAATCCATTTGGTATGAATAATTTATCAGTTTGGTCATGGATGTTCTTATTCGGACATTTAATTTGGGCAACTGGTTTTATGTTCTTAATTTCGTGGCGTGGTTACTGGCAAGAATTAATTGAAACATTAGTTTGGGCACATGAACGTACACCACTTGCAAATTTAATCCGTTGGCGTGATAAACCTGTAGCGTTATCAATTGTTCAAGCTCGTTTAGTTGGTTTAGTTCACTTCTCAGTGGGTTATATTTTAACATATGCGGCTTTTGTAATTGCATCAACATCAGGTAAATTTGGTTAACAACTACTTTATTTAAAATAATAATTTAGTAACAAATTTAATTTTGTTACTAAATTATTATTTTAAAAACTAAACTAGACTAAATAGATGCCAAAATAAATTTTTCTAATATATTGATTTTTAATTCATTTATTTTTAAAATGAATTTAGCAGTTATGATTGATAAATTTACTATTATCATAATAAAAACTAAGCTGGTGTAGCTCAATGGTAGAGCAACGGATTTGTAATCCGTAGGTTGGGGGTTCAAATCCCTTCACCAGCTATAGGAATCAAATTTTAATTAAACTACTAAGCGTATATTTCAAGATATGTATATACCAAATTTAAAATATCGATTATAATTACTCTAAAAATTGTTTGAGACGATAAACAAAAATTCAAATTTTTATTTTTAAAATTTAAAGGAACTTTTTATGGGAAATTTTATTGATAAAACCTTTACCGTAATGGCGGATATTTTATTAAAAGTCTTGCCTGCCAGTAAACAGGAAAAACAGGCTTTTTCATACTACCGTGCAGGAATGGCTGCACAATCTAATGGTAAATATGCTGAAGCTTTAGAAAATTATTATGAAGCATTACAGGTAGAAGAAGATCCATATGATAGAAGTTACACACTCTACAATATTGGATTAATTTATGGAAATATTGGAAATAATTCCCAAGCTTTAGAATATTACCATCAAGCTTTGGAATTAAATTCAAATTTACCCCAAGCTTTAAATAATATTGCTGTAATTTATCATTCATCTGGTTTAAATACTCTAACAATGGTGAATGAAGAAATAGATGATATTCAGCAAGCTGAATATCGAGCGTTAGCAACGGAATTTTTTGACAAAGCTGGAGAATATTGGCGTCAAGCTCTAAAATTAGCACCCGATAATTATCCAGGTGCACGAAATTGGTTGAAAGTAAGTGGACGATTATTTGAAGAAAACTAAGTTAAAGAAATTTCAATTTCAATTTCAAAGTTGATATTTTATTCAAGAATAATCGTTAGTTTGTTGTACAATGGTACATAGTTAATTAGTTTAAAATTTGTTATTATTTTAAATAAGAAAACAAATTCCGAAAGTATATTTATTCTTAAATATTTAAATATGTTAAGTCAAAATGGTAAAAACTGAACAAAATAAAGGTTACGTTAGTCAAATTATCGGTCCAGTATTAGATATTGAATTCCCTGATGGTAATTTACCTCCAATTTACAGCGCAATTCGAATTGAAACAGCTGATGGAATTGGTAATATTGTAGAAGTACAACAATTATTAGGTGATAATAAAGTACGTGCTGTATCAATGCGTTCAACAGACGGTTTAAAACGTGGTGTTGAAGCTGTTGATTTAGGTTCTCCAATTAATGTTCCAGTTGGTACACCAACTTTAGGTCGAATTTTCAACGTTATTGGTGAACCCGTAGATGAACAAGGTGATGTTTCATACGACGAAACTTTACCAATTCACCGTGACGCTCCAGCTTTTACTGAGTTAGAAACAAAACCGTCAATTTTTGAAACTGGTATTAAAGTAGTAGATTTATTAGCACCATACCGTCGTGGTGGTAAGATTGGTTTATTTGGTGGTGCTGGTGTAGGTAAAACTGTATTAATTATGGAATTAATTAATAACATTGCTAAAGCACACGGTGGTGTATCAGTATTTGGTGGTGTAGGTGAACGTACTCGTGAAGGTAACGATTTATATGAAGAAATGAAAGAATCTGGCGTAATTAATGAAACTAATTTCCCAGAATCTAAAGTAGCTTTAGTATATGGTCAAATGAATGAACCTCCAGGTGCACGTATGCGTGTAGGTTTAACAGCATTAACAATGGCAGAATACTTCCGTGATGTTAATAAACAGGATGTTTTATTATTTATTGATAATATTTTCCGTTTCACACAAGCTGGTTCAGAAGTATCAGCATTATTAGGTCGTATGCCATCAGCTGTAGGTTACCAACCAACATTAGCAACTGAAATGGGTGCTTTACAAGAACGTATTACATCTACAACACAAGGTTCAATTACTTCAATTCAAGCAGTATATGTACCTGCGGATGATTTAACAGATCCAGCTCCAGCAACAACGTTTGCTCATTTAGATGCTACTACAGTATTATCACGTAACTTAGCGGCTAAAGGTATTTACCCTGCAGTAGATCCATTAGATTCAACATCAACAATGTTACAACCAAACATTGTAAGTGAAGAACACTATGCAACTGCTGAAACAGTAAAAGAAACTTTACAACGTTATAAAGAATTACAAGATATTATTGCAATTTTAGGTATTGATGAATTATCTGAAGAAGATCGTTTAACAGTAGCTCGTGCACGTAAAGTTGAACGTTTCTTATCACAACCATTCTTCGTAGCAGAAATCTTTACAGGTTCACCTGGTAAATACGTAAGTTTAGAACAAACAATTAAAGGTTTTACAATGGTTTTAAATGGTGAATTAGATGATTTACCAGAACAAGCGTTTTATCTTGTAGGGGATATTGACGAAGCAATTGCAAAAGCAGAAACTCTAAAATAAAGGAGTAATAATTTTATGGTTCTAAATATTCGCGTACTTACTCCAGACAGAATAATCTGTTCAACAACAGCTGATGAAGTTGTGTTACCAGGCTTAACTGGTCAAGTCGGTATATTAGATGGTCATGCTGCTTTAATTACAGCTTTAGATACAGGTTTACTACGAATTAAATTAGATAACAAATGGACACCTATTATTTTATGTGGTGGTCTAGCTGAAGTCGATCGTAATCGAGTTACAGTTTTAGTTAATGATGTAGAAGAACTTGTATCAGTTGAATTAAGTGAAGCTACACAAGAACTAGAAAAAGCAACAGTTGCTGTAGAAACTGCTGAAACTAGTAAAGCAAAACTTGATGCATCGATTGATTTAAAAAAAGCAACAGCTCGGGTTGAAGCTATAAACTATTTATCATAAAAACATATAAAACTAAATTAAAGAAATTTAATTTAGTTTTATATGTTTTTACGAAGTTATGTGTAGATTTTGACGTATTTCAAACTAAAAGTTTTATTAACTTTAGTAAAAATTTTTAACGAAACAAAATCCTTATATATGATAACAAATTCTGATTTTAATTTTCAAAAAAATGATGCTGTTACCTTAGAACTACCTTTTTCAGAACATATTGAAGAATTACGGCAACGAATATTTCATATTTTTTGGATTGTTTTACTGTTAACTTGCGTTGCATTGTTTGAAGTTAAATTTTTAGTTAAAATACTAGAACTACCCGTTAGTAATGTTAAATTTTTTCAATTATCGCCGGGTGAATATTTTGTCTCTACTGTAAAAATTGCTTTTTATACAGGACTTTTATTTGGAACCCCATTCGCGATAGGGCAATTAATTTTATTCTTATTACCTGGTCTAACAAAAAAAGAAACAAAAGTTATTTTACCTTTATTATTAAGTGCTTTATGTCTTTTTGGTTTGGGACTAGCGTTTTCGTATTATGCTTTAATACCTGCAGCTTTAAATTTCTTTTTAAGCTACAGTGATGAAGTTATTGAGCCTCTTTGGTCATTTGATCAATATTTTGAATTTATTCTTGTTCTATTTTATAGTACTGGTTTAGCTTTTCAAATCCCGATTATTCAAATTTTATTAGGATTATTAAATATTGTATCAGCAAAACAAATGATAGCATCATGGCGATACGTTATTTTAGTTTCAACAATTATTGGAGCAGTTTTAACACCTTCTACCGATCCATTGACGCAAGTATTGCTATCATCAGCAATATTATTGTTATATTTTTCTGGGGTAGGGATCCTGCTTTTAATAAAAAATTAATTTATATATCTATACTTAAAAAGTATTTAATCCATGGCAACTAACAAGTTTTTTAAAAGTCTTTTATTTACTTTAACGATTGCTGTAAGTGTATTTGGTTTTTCGATTGAAAATTCTTTAGCTTATCCTGTATTTGCACAACAAGGTTATTCAAACCCACGAGCTGCAAACGGTAAATTAGCTTGTGCGAATTGTCATTTAAATCAAAAAGCAATTGAAATTGAAGCACCACAAGCAGTACTTCCAAATGCAGTATTTGAAGTTGAAGTTAAAGTACCTTATGATACTTCACGTCAACAAATTGGAGCAAATGGTCAAAGCGCTGATTTAAATGTAGGTGGAATTGTAATTTTACCAAAAG
>Ga0206127_1000245_pt1:37500-70863 | contig 70863 bp, 76 predicted proteins | sample Helgoland_Spring_6_FD_148646 | JGI IMG/M metagenome (GOLD analysis project Ga0206127, IMG submission 148646) | Pelagic subsurface seawater microbial communities from Kabeltonne, Helgoland, North Sea - Helgoland_Spring_Bloom_20160419_1 | ecosystem: Environmental > Aquatic > Marine >...
TAACTAATAAACTACTTAAAATAATTTTTTCAGCTAAAAAATTATGTGGCAAATATTTTTCAAATGTTGGTAAATTTGATAATTTATTCAAATTTGGCATAATTTAATTGTTTTTATTAAATATAATTTAAAATATTGCTTTTTTACTCTATTATACTTAAAATATATATCAAGCGTCCTTAGTTCAGTTGGTAGAACGCTAGTCTCCAAAATTAGATGTCGAGGGTTCAAGTCCTTCAGGGCGCGTTTCTCTTATATATAAGAGGTTTATATTTTTTAGATAGAATTTAGATTTAAAAAGCAATCCGTAATTAATTTCTTTGTAATCTCAAAAACGATTTTTGAGCTCAAGAAATTATTTCAGCTTTAAATGAAAACAAAACCTTTTTATTTAATCTTTAAATTAAAAGGTAGTTCACAAATTCATTAATATTAAACATTGAATTTATAAAGCGGTAAATTTATATGGCTAAAAAAGTAACAGCGTTAATTAAATTAGCTTTACCAGCAGCAAAAGCAACACCAGCACCTCCAGTAGGTCCAGCATTAGGTCAACATGGTGTTAACATTGCAGCTTTTTGTAAAGAATATAATGCAAAAACTAATGATAAAGCTGGTCTTATTATTCCAGTAGAAATTTCAGTATATGAAGATAGAAGTTATAGTTTTATTCTTAAAACACCACCAGCATCTGTATTATTAGCTAATGCTGCAAAAATTAAAAAAGGTTCATCGACACCTAATCGAGTAAATGTCGGTTCAATTACTACAGCTCAATTAGAAGAAATTGCAAGCATTAAATTACCTGATTTAAACACTACAAAACTGACTAGTGCAGTAAAAATCGTCGAAGGAACTGCCCGAAATATGGGTATTTCGATTGTAGATTAATTTGTAAGTAATAAATTTTTATTGGAAAATTTTATGCGAAAAATATCACGTCGTCATCAAGAGAATCAAAAGAAAACAAAAAATATTGTTTTTACAAATAAGGCAGAAGCAATTCAAATTTTAAAAGAAACAGCAACAGCAAAATTTGTTGAAAGTGTTGAATTACATGCGAACTTAAATATTGATCCCAAATATGCGGATCAACAATTACGAACAACTGTAACATTACCCCATGGAGTTGGTAAATCAATCAAAATTGCGGTTTTAACAAATGATAGTAATATTGCTGAAGCGGAATCAGCAGGTGCAGATATTGTTGGAAATAATGAATTAATCGATCAAATCAGTCAAGGGAATATTGATTTTGATTTATTAATTGCCACTCCGGATATGATGCCAAAATTAGCTAAGTTAGGTCGTGTATTAGGTCCAAAAGGATTAATGCCATCTCCAAAATCAGGTACTGTTAGTACAACTTTAACAGAAACTTTAGCTGACTTTAAAAAAGGTAAATTTGAATATAAAGCTGATAAAACCGGTGTTGTTCACGTGAATTTTGGTAAATCTTCATTTACAGACACACAATTAATCGAAAACTTACAAGCACTACACCAATCAATTGAACAAAATCGTCCATCAGGTGTAAAAGGAAAATATTTTAAAAATATGTTCATTTGTACAAGTATGGGACCTTCAATTCAATTAGCTTTAGATATCTTTGAATAAGAAAATAGCTAACTATTAAAACTTTAAAATATTAAATTAAAATTATATTATGTCAGATAAAATTAATCAAATCGTTGAAGAATTAAAAACATTAACATTATTAGAAGCATCAGAATTAGTAAGTCAAATTGAAGAAACTTTTGGTGTTGATGCATCAGCTGCTGTAGGTGGTGGTGCCGTTGTAATGGCTGCCGGTGCTGTAGCTGAAGATGTAGAAGAAAAAACAGAATTTAACGTAATGTTAGATGAAGTTCCTGCAGATAAGAAAATTGCTGTATTAAAAGTAGTTCGTGCCTTAACAGGTTTAGGTTTAAAAGAAGCTAAAGAATTAGTAGAATCTGCTCCTAAACAAGTTCAAGGAGATGTTGCTAAAGATGCAGCTGAAGATGCTAAAAAACAATTAGAAGCTGCTGGTGGTAAGGTATCATTAACATAAAAGTTAGTTTAAAATTCTAATAATTAATTAATTATTAGAATTTTAAAATTATTTAGTATTTATCATAACAAATAATTTTAATAATACTTAAGTAAGTCTTAAGCATTATTGTTCATTTTTTGACCGCGACTATATTGTAAATAAGCTGCAACAAATAGGCCAAAAGCACTAACAGTGATCATTCCTAAAACAATTCCAGATAATAAAGGTTCTACCATTTATTTTAAATTCTTAATATTATAAATGTATGATATAGTATTAATATATATTCATAATTATTTCAACTCTTGAATTAAACTTTAAAAGTTTAGTCAATTCAAAATAATTATAAATAATAATTTTTTAGTGTAATTTTAAAATTATCTAAAACCAATAGCTGCTTGCCAAACAAAAGCTAATAATAAGAAAAAAACCGGGATAATTGGTAAAACATCTACAATTGGGCTGAATGCTACGTATGCTTCAGGTAATCGAGCTAATAATAAACTTTCCATAGTTAAAACCTCTATATATATTTATAAAATGTTAAATATATTAAATTTAATATTATTAATTCTACTATAAAAATACGGAAAAGTTTGATTTATCTTCGAGATATTTTTTTTAATTTTCGGATATTTTAATTTTCATATACAATTAATACTAATAAGTGTTAGTCATAATCTTGTACTAACAGTCAAATTTAAAAACAAATTTTAGTATGGCTGCTGCTTTTTTACCTGCAATTTTAGTTCCGATTGTTGGAATAATTTTTCCTGCTTTTAGTATGGCATTATTTTTCTTATATGTTCAAAATGATGATATTGCGTAATCACGCATAATTAATGAAATAGATTTTCAAATAAATATTAAACTCTAAATAATTTGTTTGAAAATTTATTTATTATTTTTTAGTAAATATAAAATTCCTAATTGCAATTAATATTAATATTCAGTAGTTTATAAATAATGAATGTTTTTTTACTAATAGTTAAATTTATTTATAGATTAATGTATAATTGTAAGTATAAGTTGATAAGACGAAAGTAAAAATTTTAATAAAGGTTTACTTAAAAAAAAATTTTATTTAAGGATTAAAAAATATGACCATTGCTATTGGACAAAACCAAGAACGTGGTTTATTTGATCTAGTTGATGATTGGTTAAAAAAAGATAGATTTGTCTTTGTAGGCTGGTCAGGTTTATTATTATTCCCTACTGCATATTTAGCTACAGGTGGTTGGATGACAGGTACAACATTTGTAACGTCATGGTACACACACGGTTTAGCAAGTTCATACCTTGAAGGTTGTAACTTCTTAACTGCAGCAGTATCAACTCCAGCTAACAGTATGGGTCACTCATTATTATTATTATGGGGTCCAGAAGCACAAGGTGATTTTACACGTTGGTGTCAAATTGGTGGTTTATGGACATTTATCGCATTACACGGCGCTTTTGGTTTAATTGGCTTCTGTTTACGTCAATTTGAAATTGCTCGTTTAGTAGGTATCCGTCCATACAACGCAATTGCTTTCTCAGGTCCAATTGCTGTATTCATTTCAGTATTCTTATTATACCCGTTAGGTCAAGCTAGTTGGTTCTTTGCTCCAAGTTTCGGTGTTGCTGCAATTTTCCGATTCTTATTATTCTTACAAGGTTTCCACAACTGGACTTTAAACCCATTCCACATGATGGGTGTTGCTGGTATTTTAGGTGGTGCATTATTATGTGCAATCCACGGTGCTACTGTAGAAAACACATTATTTGAAGATGGTGATGCTGCAAACACATTCCGTGCGTTTACACCAACACAATCAGAAGAAACGTACTCAATGGTAACAGCGAACCGTTTCTGGTCTCAAATTTTTGGTGTAGCATTCTCTAACAAACGTTGGTTACACTTCTTCATGTTATTCGTACCTGTAACAGGTTTATGGACAAGTGCTGTAGGTATTGTAGGTTTAGCATTAAACTTACGTGCGTACGATTTCGTATCACAAGAATTACGTGCTGCAGAAGATCCAGAATTTGAAACATTCTACACAAAAAACATTTTATTAAACGAAGGTATCCGTGCGTGGATGGCTGCTCAAGATCAACCACATGAGAACTTCGTATTCCCTGAGGAGGTATTACCACGTGGAAACGCCCTTTAATAGTAGTATTGCAGGCCGTGACATTGAATCAACAGGTTTCGCTTGGTGGAGTGGAAACGCACGTTTAATCAATGTTTCAGGTAAATTATTAGGTGCTCACGTAGCACACGCTGGCTTAATGGTATTTTGGGCTGGTGCTATGGTTTTATTCGAAGTGTCACACTTCGTACCAGAGAAACCAACATATGAACAAGGATTTATTTTAATCCAACATTTAGCAACATTAGGTTACGGTATTGGTCCTGGTGGTGAAATTACATCAACTGTACCTTACTTTGCTGTAGGTGTTATTCACTTAATTTCATCTGCGATTTTAGGTTTTGGTGGTATTTACCATTCATTATTAGGTCCAGATACATTAGAAGAATCATTCCCATTCTTTGGTTATGACTGGCGTGATAAAAATAAGATGACTACTATTTTAGGTATTCACTTATGTTTATTAGGTTTAGGTTCTTTCTTATTAGTAATCAAAGCAATGTACTTAGGTGGTGTATATGATACATGGGCACCAGGTGGTGGTGATGTTCGTTACATAACAACGCCAACATTAAACCCAATTGTAATTTTCGGTTACGTATTCCGTTCGCCATTTGGTGGTGACGGTTGGGTTGTTGCTGTAAACAACATGGAAGATGTTATTGGTGGTCACATTTGGGTTGGTATCTTATGTATTACTGGTGGTATTTGGCATATTTTCACTAAACCATTTGCATGGGCTCGTCGTGCCTTTGTATGGTCAGGTGAAGCTTACTTATCATACAGTTTAGCTGCAATCTCATTAATGGGTTTCACAGCAGCATTATACGCATGGTACAACAACACAGCATACCCTAGTGAGTTATATGGTCCAACTGGTCCAGAAGCTTCTCAATCACAAGCATTTACTTTCTTAGTACGAGATCAACGTTTAGGTGCTAACGTATCTTCAGCGCAAGGTCCAACTGGTTTAGGTAAATACTTAATGCGTTCACCAAGTGGTGAAATCATCTTTGGTGGTGAAACAATGCGTTTCTGGGATTTACGTGCTCCATGGGTTGAACCATTACGTGGTCCAAATGGTTTAGATATTAACAAAATTAAAAATGATATCCAACCATGGCAAGAACGTCGTGCTGCAGAATACATGACACATGCACCTTTAGGTTCATTAAACTCAGTAGGTGGTGTAGCAACAGAAATTAACTCTGTAAACTACGTATCTCCTCGTTCATGGTTATGTTGTTCGCACTTCTTCTTAGGTTTCTTCTTCTTAATCGGTCACTGGTGGCACTCAGGTCGTGCTCGTGCTGCTGCAGCTGGTTTCGAGAAAGGTATTAACCGTGCAAATGAACCTGTATTATCAATGCGTCCTATTGATTAATATATTTTCATTTTTGTTAAATTTATATTTTTTGTTCAAAATAATTTTGAACAAAAAATATAAATTTAAACTCTAATTTTTTCTTTTTAATCTTAAAATATTAATCAATAAACAAAATTTTATTGGGTTACCTGGGACTCGAACCCAGAACAAATCGGTTAAAAGCCGAGTACTCTACCATTGAGTTAGCAACCCTACTTTTATAATAACATAAAACGCTATAAAAATTAAACCTTTTACTAGAAAAAAAGTTTAGATATAATAACTAAAATATTAATTAAAATAATATATTTACTTTATAAATTTTAAAGTAAAATGACAAGTAACATTATAAGTTATTTTGTTATTTGCAATTTTAATAAAAATTTATAAATTAAGGATTTGAAAAATGGTTAATTGGCAAGTTATAGGTCAACTAGTAGCAACCGGTGCTATTATGTTGTCAGGTCCAGCAGTAATTGTATTATTAGCTTTAAAAAAAGGTAATCTTTAATACTTTTAATCTTTCGATCATCAATATAAAAAATTTTAAAACATATATATGATAACTTTATTAGTAGCTTTACTAGTTTTAATTTCATTAGGTTTAGTTGTAACTGTACCTGTAGCTTTAGCTACACCAGGTGAATGGGAAACTTCTAAAGGTAAATTTAATAGATTTTTCCAAATTTGGGTTTTCCTTGTAATTGTTATTGCCGCTGCTGACGGTATTTCATCGTCAATTTAGTGTATCTAGAAATTATAGTCTATACTATAATTTCTAAAAAATAACCTATTGACATAAATGATAGAACACTATATAATATATTGTAGTATCAGTCTAGCAACTAATTAAAACAGTTTCTATGCGGGCATAGCTCAGTGGTAGAGCGCAACCTTGCCAAGGTTGATGTCGCGCGTTCGAATCGCGTTGCCCGCTCTCTAGTTTATTGGAACTAGAAAACTCATATTGATTTGCCCCCATCGTCTAGAGGCCTAGGACAGCTCCCTTTCACGGAGCAGACAGGGATTCGAATTCCCTTGGGGGTAATTTTTTTATATATTACTTAAAGTCAAAAAATAAATATAACTAAATTAAATTTTTAAAGTTTAACGAAAAAAATTTATTAGAATAAAAATGAAAAAAATAAATCGATTCAATACGAACCGATTTATTTTAACTTTTTTATTACTCAAGATCTTTACGATTTGGATTTCGTGATGGATCACTTGAAAGGAAACCAAAAATAAATAACGAAACAAAAAAGATTACAGTTGTATAAACTAAAATTTTTAAAGTTAACATGCAATTTTTCCTAGGAACTGTTTTTAATAATATTAATTATACTAAAATATAAGAATTCTGAATAATTTAATTACGAAAAAGTTATTTCGTTTTTTTTTGCCGAGCTTTTTTCATTGCATATGGATAAAGTTTACAAACAGATAATTGAACAGAAGTTTGTATATTTAAATCTTCAAAATTTGATTTTTGTGAAGAAAGATAACCTTCAACAATTAAAAAGTCATTAATGTTATAATAGCGGAAAATATCATATGCTAAATTTCCCCAAACAAGAATTTTACAAATTGTATATTTATTATCACGAAATTGATAGAATTTACCAACAAATTCCGTATGAATTATATCATTATTAAAAAAACTCTGTTCAGGTTTAGTAGTAATTTTTACAATAAAATGGGAATAGTTCATTCTACAAAAAATTTATTATCTATATTATTAGTATGTAACTAAAGAAAAAGTTCAAAAAATTTATTAGTTTTATTTAAAAATAAAACTAATAAATGTTATTTAAAATTAAATAACTAAATTTTTCTGTTTTTGAACATCTTCAAAATTAATATCACGTAAACGTTTTAATAATCGAATAAAATACTCTAAGAAATAGTCATCTAATTGAACAACTTCACTTGAATCAATTTTAAATGTTTTATATAAATCAAAGGTAGATTTTGAAAAGTTATTTTCAACATTTAAAATTTCGGCAAACGCTAAACGGTCACTTATATTTTGGCCCCATTCAAAGAAACCAAAAAAGCGACTAACAAATTTTAAAAGAAATACGGGAATTTGATTTACTTTTGCAGTCTGTCCAGCTAATTGTTCACATAAACTAATAATTTCAGAAGATACCCAGCCTTTTGGTCCACCTAAAAAGAATGTTTTATTTATCGTTTGAGGTAGTTGTAATGAACGTAAACAGAATTTTGCAATATCTTGTGTATCCATATATGACACACATGTTTTTTCATTAGTTACCCAAATTGGAAGATTTTCTAAAATGGGAATAGCATATTGCTCAATTAAACCTTGATAAAATCCAGTTAACCGGAAAATTGTGTAAGGAATTTGCGATTCTTGTAACTCAATTTCAATTCCTTGCTTCATTTCCATTAAAGGAATATTTGAAAATTGTTCCAAGTTTTGTGTTGAACAAAAAATAAATCGTTTTACCTTTGCAGCTTTTGCTGATTCAATTAATGCTAATTTACCATCCCAATCAACGGTTTTTAAAGCATCTTCATCGGAAGGGCGACTTGTCGAAGCATCAATTACAGCCGTAATTCCCTGTAAACAAGGAGGGATAGTTTCAGGAATACTTAAATCACCATATACTAATTCGGCACCCCATTCTTTTAAAAAATTTGCGCGACGAAAATTTCTTACTAAACAACGTACAGGATAACCTTTGGTTAAAGCTTGTAAAACAATTTGACGACCTAAAGTACCTGTACCACCAATAACAAGTAAACTCATAAATAATATTTAATTACGTTTTTATGAAAGTTTAATCAAAAATTGTACTTTGTAAAATATCTTGTGCTTCAATATTTACTAATTCTTTTTTGGTTAAAACTTGACCACGACTCTCAAAAATTCGATTTGCTTGACGCATCCGAGCACGATCTAATGCATTTTTTAGACTTCGAGCATTTGCAAATAATGGTTTGTGTTTCCGACGTGTAATATATTCACTTAACGCTACTTCAGCATCAGGTGTTAATTGATATTGTTGATCTTCTAACATTAATTTTGAAATTTGCATTAATTCGTCAACGGTATAATCAGGGAAATCAATATGATTTGCAATTCGTGACGATAAACCCGGATTCGACTCGTAGAATTTATCCATTGGCTCTTTATAACCTGCTAAGATTACAACTAAATCATCTCGTTGATTCTCCATCACTTGTAATAAGATTTCAATAGCTTCCGAACCATAATCACGTTCGTTATCCGGTTTATATAAGTAGTATGCTTCATCAATAAATAATACACCACCCATAGCTTTTTTCAACACTTCTTTAGTTTTAGGAGCTGTATGACCAATGTATTGCCCTACTAAGTCATCTCGTGTTACGGTTAATAAATGACCTTGTTGAACATAACCTAATTGATATAAGATATCAGCCATTTTTAAACCAACTGTTGTTTTACCCGTTCCCGGACTTCCAGTAAATGACATATGTAAACCAGGACTTCCTGCTGTAATTCCTAAATTTCTTCGTAATTTATCAATTAATAATAACGCAGCAATTTCGCGAATACGTGCTTTTACAGGAGTTAAACCTACTAATTCTTCATCTAAAATATTTAAAATCTTAGCAATTTCAGTATTAGAATACTCTTCTTGTAAATTAATAGGCGTTGTTGTTAAAGAACTCATAGTAATTTTTAATAATTCAATGTAATATAATAATTTTTATATACTAAATTGATTATAAGTTGATCAATTTAGTATAACAAGTACTAAATATATATTTATTTTATAGTATACCTTGTGGGATACTTGATAAACAGATTAATGCAAAACCTGCACTTCCACAAGCTCCTACAAAGAAGCCACCTTTAAATTGATCCCAAGCTTTTTTTGTTTGAAGATCGTTTTCATTAGCAGTTGATGATTCTTTTTCTGCTTTAAAAGTAGCTGCACCATAAATCGTTAAGCCTAATGTTAAAATAAGAATTAAGCCAATAGTTGAAAGGAAACCGGCAAATAAAGCAATATCAGAGTTTCGTAAAGGACCTAATTTTGCAAAAGGACCAATTAAAAAATATCCATGTGCTAAACCAATTTCTAAACCACGTAATAATGGAGTTAAACCAAATCGATATGCTGGTAAATTTTTTAATAAAGCTCGAGTCACGGCCGATGACGTGATTGGTGTTGCTAAATGTCCTACAAATGGATCATCATTATAAGGTTTAATAAAATTAGCCATAAATTTAATTTAAAATTTAATGAAATTAATAATAAAATTGTTTAAATAATCTAAGGTATTCAAAAATTTAATGAAAATTTTTACCAACCAAAATTTTTATATAGATTACTATATAATATATACTAATATACAGAAAAAATTTTATAAACTTCATTTTTATAAAACAAAAAAGATTTTATGACAGTTGCTATCGATTATATTTTATTAGTAGGTTTTTCTTTCGCTGTTGCGTCAGGCTTATTTTTAGGCTTAAAATCAATTAAATTAATCTAATTATTTAATTGGTTTTTAAAATGCAAGAAGATATTCGTCAAGACACTATTGTGGGATCTCGGCGTTTTAGTAATTATTTTTGGGGAGCTTTTTTAGCTCTTGGTGGTATTAGTTTTTTACTAGCTGGGTTATCAAGTTACTTCAAAATTAATTTCTTACCCTTTGCTAATCCAACCGAATTAGTTTTTATTCCACAAGGTGTGGTTATGATGTTCTATGGAACATTAAGTTTAACGTTAAGTCTTTATATAGGTGCGACAATATTATGGGATATTGGAAGTGGCTATAATGAATATAATAAGCTTGAAAATCTTGTTAAAATTGTTCGAAAAGGATTTCCCGGCAAAAATAGAGAAATTCTTTTAACATATCCCGTAACAAGTATTCAATCAATTGGAATAAAAATTTCGGAAGGATTAAATCCTCAACGAAGTATTTATTTATGTTTAAAAGACGAACGAAAAATTCCTTTAACCCCAGTTCAACAACCCGATTCTATTTCAAATTTAGAAAAACAAGCCGCTGATTTGGCAAAATTTTTAGATTTAAAATTAGAAAATTTATAGTGGGTTTATTGCTTTTTATACCCGCATAATTCTATAATTGTTTTATGCGGGCATAGTTTAGTGGTAAAACCTTAGCCTTCCAAGCTAATGATGGGGGTTCGATTCCCCCTGCCCGCTTTTGATTAAACTTTTTGAATGAGCAACAATCATTTTTTATAGGAGAATATAGAATTATGTCTGGTGGATCTACTGGCGAACGTCCGTTTTCGGATATTATTACAAGTGTACGTTACTGGATTATTCATAGTATTACAATTCCGTCACTTTTCGTATCAGGATGGTTATTTATTAGTACAGGTTTAGCTTACGATGTATTTGGTACACCACGTCCAAATGAGTATTTTACTCAAGATCGTCAACAAGTACCATTAGTAAATGATCGATTCAGTGCAAAACAAGAATTAGAAGATTTAACTAAAGGTTTATAGAGGTAAAAAACATGTCAAACAATATTAATCAACCTGTAGCATATCCAATTTTTACTTTCCGTTGGTTAGCTATTCATGGCTTAGCAATTCCAACTGTATTTTTCCTAGGTGGAATTACAGCAATGCAATTCATTCAACGATAAATTACTAATATAGAAACGAGGTAAATTTTATGACAGGTCCAAATCCAAATAAGCAAGCTGTAGAATTAAATCGAACTTCTCTTTACTGGGGACTTCTATTAATTTTCGTTTTAGCTGTATTATTTTCAAGTTATTTCTTCAATTAATTTTATAAGTTAGGAGTTTTTTATATGGCAAATACTGGTAGAATTCCTTTATGGCTTGTAGGCCTTGTAGGTGGTTTAGCTGTAATCACTATGCTTAGTTTATTTATTTATGGTTCATATTCTGGATTAGGTTCATCTTTATAATAAGATGGAAAACTTAAAACTATAAATGAAACTAGTAATAAATTTCTTAATTAAGAAATTTATTACTAGTTTTTTTGAACTTCAGATATTAATATACTCGTTAAATTGTTTAACTACCTAATATCCATTTTTTTATTTGTCTAACTAATTTTTTCCATCCTTTCATTCGTTTATTTTTTAAACGATTTTGTTCGCGTTTTCGATATTCTGACTCATTCATATTTTTTAAATATGAACGTTTTCCTAACCAACCCCACCATAATCGAGGAAATTTTAAAGACTTTTGATCTTTTGTCATAATTTCAATTTGTTTTGATCCACCATCTTGCCAAGCTGTGTAGCCGCCACTATAAATACTATTTTGGGGGCGTTTACCAATGTGAATCTCTGTATTTTCTGTTAAAAATGGGATATAAAAATATTGTCCACAAGCCGCATGTAACAACCCTAAACATACAAGGAAATAATGGGTTGTTATAATCATCATAAAGATTGGTTGTAAAAGCGCCGATTCATCAAAACGTTCTGAGGGAATTAAAACCATACTATCATATGTATATAATCTATACATAATTCGGATAATTTCACCTTCAAAAAGACTTGAAACAATAAGATATGTCCAATGCCATCGAATTAAATATGGACAATATTTTTTATTTATTCGAACAATAAATACATACATTAATAAAGGAGCAATTTCTTGTAATTGACCTCCAACAAATTGCCACATAGTTGGTAAAACGTTATTATAAATTGAATAATAACCTTTAATAGCCTGTGACTTAATCGCATCAGGTAAACTTGTAACAAACATTGAAATTGGATCAATTCTATAACCATTTCGTTCACTTGCATAAACAAACGACGATTTCAAGAAATTTAAAGGATTTTGATTAATAAATTCAAGATACATAATTTTTTGATTATTTGTATCTTCAATATAAGTTTCCGTTAACATATCATCTAAATAACGACTTGTTAAACGATTATAACTAATCATATCGCCATACCAACCGATTAAATCTTTTAAATGGGTATACCATAAAAAGCCTGCAAATAAACTAATGCAAGAAATATAAAATGATGTTTTTATATTGTAACGATTTGCAATAACTACAAATCGAACAAAAGTAATAAAAATAAGTATATTTTCAATATCAACTAATCCAAGACCGTATTGATATCGTTCTAAAAATCCTTGGAAAATAAGTTTAAGAGTTTCTGTTGAAATTTCAGTTGACACTGAAACCTCATTAAAATTCGTATTTAAATACGTATTTGGATCATCTAGGCCAAAAAAATTTAAAACGGTTTCTTGATCAATATTAATCAATAAGAGAAAAAGTTTTAATAAACTGTGCATATCGGAGTTTTCCCATTGTGAAGTAGGTTAAACATTTCTAAATTAAAAGTATTGACAAAAATCAAATCGGATTAAAAAACGTAAATTACTTGAATAAGCTTATCAGAACGAAAAACTAAATAATAAAATGCTCTTCTCACTTCAATGATTCTTATATCACAACATATTAATAATAAAACTATACTTTCAAAAAGTACATGGTGTACATTTTAAACAAAAAAGCTTAATTATTAAACTTAGAATTTATCTCGAAAAAACATTTCGAGAAAAATTATTTTTTCTTTAAAACTAAACTATTATATATATTAATAATGTTAGCTTTAAGAAATTTTTTACTAACTAGAAACTTTTAAATTTTCCTTACTTCAATTAATGAAACGTTTTAACATCTTAAGTTTACTTGTTGCAGTTTTAATTACATTAGCTCCAAATATGGCTTCAGCAGAAATTGGAGGCTTAACAAAATGTAGTGATTCTCCTGCTTTTGCAAAACGCCAAAAGGCAAGTGTAAAAAAATTAGAACAACGTATGAATACATACGAAGCTGGAACACCACCAGCATTAGCATTACAACAACAAATTGAGCGTACACAAGCAAGATTTGATAAATATAGCCGTTCTGAATTATTATGTGGAACAGACGGTTTACCACATCTAATTGCAGATGGACGTTGGAGTCATGCTGCTGAATTTATTTTACCAGGTTTTGGTTTTATCTATATTTCGGGCTGGATTGGTTGGGTTGGCCGTAAATATTTAAGAGCAGTAAGTACAACGAAAAATCCTGCAGAAAGTGAGATTATTATCAATGTACCACTAGCATTAAAAATTATGACAACCGGATATATTTGGCCAATTTCTGCTTGGCAAGAATTAGTTAGTGGTGATTTAGTTGCTGCAACAGAAGACGTAACAGTATCGCCTCGTTAAATCTATCGACTATTTAATCTACAATTAAAATTATTTTTATGAAAAATTTTCAAAAATATTTATCAACAGCTCCTGTTTTATTAACTATTTGGATGAGTTTTACAGCAGGATTTATTATTGAAATTAATCGTTTTTTCCCTGATATGTTAGGTTTATATTTCTAATATTAAATAAAAAATTATATAAATTAACATTTAATAATAATATATTATATATTATTATTAAATGTTCATTATTCACCCTGAACTTTTAATAATGCAAATCCTAACGAAAGACCAAATAATGTCATAAAGAAACATGTTACTGCAGCAGTAACAATTTCTGGACTTGCATATGGGAAGATTTTAAGAATTAATGCCATAATATTTAAAAAATGTTAATTTTTACAAAGTTCCAAGAATTAAAAACCATTTCGAGCCCAAACAACTAATGCTAACGAAAACGTAAACATTGTCATTAAACCTGCCCAACCTAGACTTATAATATCCATATCTATATTTTAAAGTTAATTAAGAAGTAAATAGTCTAAAAGATTAAATATAATCTTTTAGACTATTTCTATATAGTAAATTTATACAATACCGTTAGCCCAATCTACGTCTACATTTTCAATAATTAATGATGAATTATAGATCTGTAAAATAATTACTAAAAATATTAAAAATGCAACCATTACAACTCCCATAATTGGCGTTGTACCCCAACCCGGAGCAACTTTACCATATTCAGCATTTAATGGGCGTAAAATTTCACCTAATCTTGTTCTTAATGCCATAAGAAAATTTTTATAGTTTTAATAAATACGTTATCGCAATTTAAGTTATATATTTTAAAATATATCTTTAATTGTTAAACTTAATGTTTTAATTGAGCAAGTCCTTTTATGAAAAAGAAATTAAAAATATGATATCAATAAAATGAATATGAAAAGAATTGATATTTGGACTTTTTCTTTTAATATTTTAACATTAATTACTAAAATTCTGTTTTTTGAGAATAATTTTTTATTAATGTTATATAATACTAAAGCGTTAATTCATAAAAAATATAAATTCAGTATGGAAACAGCCACTATTCTTATCATTTTTGTATCAAGTTTACTTTTAGGTATCACTTCGTATTCAATTTTCACAGCTTTTGGACCCGCATCAAAAAATCTTCGTGATCCGTTTGAAGAACATGAAGATTAAAAAAATAAAACCATATATTTATATATATGGTTTTATTATCGAAGAATACGTGGAGTTTCTCTGAAGAAAACTGCAAAGAAAATTACCATTAACGTACCAATAAGTAAAAATGTATAAACTAAAGCTTCCATTATTTAATCCTTTTTAATTTTAAATAGATTTAAAAAACAAAGACTATAATTTATACAGCACCTTGTTTCTTCGTTGATTTATCACCAAGCTTTTGGAATGCACCAAATTCAACTTGTTCTGTAACTTCTGCACCAATCCCAGTAAATACATCACGGAAGATCGTACGACCACCATGCCATAAATGACCGAAGAAGAATAATAAAGCAAAGTTAGCGTGACCATATGTGTACCAACCACGAGGGCTACTACGGAATACACCATCAGATTCTAAACTTGTACGATCAAATTCAAAAACTTCACCTAATTGTGCTTTACGCGCAAATTTCTTAACAGTTGGAGCATCTTTAAATGTTTGACCATTTAATTTACCACCATAGAAATCTACAGTAACACCTACTTGCTCAATACTATACTTAGATTCAGCACGACGGAATGGGATATCCGCACGGATAATACCATCTTTATCTACTAAGATAACAGGGAATGTTTCGAAGAAAGCAGGCATACGACGTACAGTTAATTCACGACCGTCTTTATCACGGAAAATTGGATGACCTAACCATGCTTCAGCAATACCATCACCTTTGTTCATTGGACCAGCACGGAATAAACCGCCTTTTGCAGGGTTGTTTCCAATGTAATCATAGAATGCTAATTTATCTGGAATACGTGACCATGCTTGACTTTCTGATAAGCCTTCACTTACAGAAGTTTCTACTTGACGTTCAATTTCTTGTTGGAAATAACCACTATCCCATTGGTAACGAGTTGGACCAAATAATTCGATAGGTGTTGCAGCAGCACCGTACCACATAGTACCTGATGTTACAAAAGCAGCAAAGAAAACTGCAGAGATACTACTTGATAATACTGTTTCAATATTACCCATTCGTAATGCTCGGTATAAACGTTGTGGTGGACGTACTGTTAAATGGAAAATACCAGCAAAGATACCAAAGATACCTGCTGCAATATGATGAGCTGCGATACCACCCGGGTTAAACGGGTTGAAACCATCAGCACCCCAAGCAGGAGCAACTGGTTGTACTTTTCCAGTAATACCATATGCGTCTGATACCCAAATACCAGGTCCAAATAAACCGGTTACGTGGAAAGCACCAAAACCAAAACATAATAAACCAGATAAGAATAAGTGAATACCAAAAATTTTCGGTAAATCTAAAGCTGGTTCACCAGTACGTGGATCACGGAATAATTCTAAATCCCAATATACCCAGTGCCAAATTGCAGCTAAGAAACACATACCTGATAAAATAATATGAGATAATGCTACACCTTCAAAACTCCAAATACCTGGGTTTGAAACACTCTCACCAGTAATACTCCAACCACCCCAAGAATCAGTAATACCTAAACGTGTCATAAATGGCATAACGAACATGCCTTGACGCCACATTGGGTTTAATACTGGATCTGAAGGATCAAAAACAGCAAGCTCATATAATGCCATTGAACCTGCCCAACCAGCAACTAAAGCTGTGTGCATTAAATGTACTGCAATTAATCGACCAGGGTCATTCAAAACAACAGTATGAACACGATACCATGGTAATGCCATAGTAATTCATTCCTTAAATTTAAATAATAGGTTTTTGACTTTCTTACAACTAAACTAGAAAAAAGTTAGCTATAATACTATTATAAGTGAAGATTGGAAAAATTATGTAATTTAATAAAATTTTATTTTTTATGTTGTAATGTTAATTAAAAAAAAGTTATTCGATTTTTTAAATAAGTTAATTATAAAAAATCTAATTAACTTATTTAAAAAGTATTATTTTTATGCGCTAAAAGTAGCTTTTGTAGATTCAATTGCTTCGTTTAATGCAGTTTCAGCTTCATCTGTAAATTGATTTGTATCAGTTACGATATCAATGTACGTTTTCGTAGCAGCTAAAGTTTTTAATAATGCTTGACAGAAAGATTTAACATCACCAACTTCTAACTCATCTAATTTACCATTAATACCTGTATAAATTAATGCTACTTGTTGAGCAACAGATAATGGAGAATTTTGAGGTTGTTTTAATAACTCACGTAAACGTGTACCACGAGCTAATTGTTTTTGAGTTGCTTCATCTAAATCTGATGCGAATTGTGAGAATGCTTCTAATTCAGCAAACTGTGCTAATTCTAATTTTAATTTACCAGCAACTTTTTTCATAGCTTTAGTTTGTGCAGCTGAACCAACACGAGATACAGAAATACCTACGTTAATTGCTGGACGAATACCAGAGTTGAATAAATCGTTTGATAAGAAGATTTGACCATCTGTAATCGAAATTACATTAGTTGGAATGTATGCAGATACATCACTTGCTTGTGTTTCAATAATTGGTAAAGCAGTCATACTACCACCACCTAATGCATCACTTAATTTAGCAGCACGTTCTAATAAACGTGAGTGTAAGTAGAATACATCACCAGGATATGCTTCACGACCTGGAGGACGACGTAATAATAATGACATTTGACGGTATGCCATTGCTTGTTTTGTTAAATCATCATATACAACTAAAGTTGCTTTACCATTGTACATAAAGTACTCAGCTAATGCAGCACCAGCATATGGAGCAATATATTGTAATGTAGCAGGATCATTAGCACTTGCTGATACAATAATTGTATAAGACATTGCACCTTTCTCTTCAAGTACATTTACTACTTGTGCTACTGTTGATGCTTTTTGACCAACACCTACATAAACACAAACAACATTCTCAGTTTGTTGGTTAATGATAGTATCTACAGAAATTGATGTTTTACCCGTTTGACGATCACCAATGATTAATTCTCGTTGACCTCGTCCAATAGGAATCATCGCATCAATTGAAGTAATACCTGTTTGTAATGGTTCACATACAGATTTACGACTGATGATACCAGGAGCCATAGCTTCTACTAAACGAGTTTCAGATGTTTCAATATCACCTTTACCATCAATAGGAGCACCTAATGGGTTAACAACTCGACCTAAGAAGTTATCACCAACAGGAATTTGGGCAATTTTACCAGTAGCTTTTACTGTACCACCTTCTAAAATTTGACGACCTGTTCCCATTAATACTACACCAACGTTATCGTTTTCTAAGTTAAGTGCAATACCAACTGTTTTGTCTTCAAATTCTAAAAGTTCACCACTCATTACTTGATCAAGACCGTATACACGAGCAATACCGTCACCTACTTGTAGAACAGTACCAATGTTATCTACTTTAACATCTTGATCATACTTTTCAATTTGTTCACGGATAATACTACTAATTTCGTCTGGACGAATATTTATCATTGTATTATTTTTAAGGTAAAAAGTTAATAAAAGATTTTAGTTATTTTTAAATTTCTAGAATAGTATCTAGATGTTTAGCTAAAAGTTGTAACTGATTTTTAACAGTAAAATCAATTACTTTTGAATCTGTTTTAATTAAAAATCCGCCGATTAAGCTTGAATCAACATTAATAACTAAACGAATTTCACGTGCGTTTGTTAATTCTTTTAATTTTTTAATTAAATTATTCTTTTGTAAGTTTGTAAATGCAAACGCTGTCGAAACTTCAATCATTTTAATTGAAGCTAATTCATAAACTAACTCTAGATAACATGTAATTATCGGTTGTAATAAATTAATTCGCTCGCGATCAACTAAAACACTTAAAAATTTAAATGTTTCATTATTTAACTCACTTTTTAAAGTTTTATCTAATAATTCTTGTTTTTGATCTGCACCAATCACAGGACTATTTAAATAATCTATTAATTCTGGGTTTTCATCCAAAGCTACTTCTAAATTTTGAAAATCAGCTGTAATCTGATGCATCAGATTATTTTCAACTGAAAAATCATATAATGCTCGTGCATATGGAGTTGCAACCTTTGCAGCTAAAGGATTTTTACTCATAGTAAATCTCCTTCTAATTTATTAATAGTGTCATTAATTAACTCTGTAGCACGGTCTTGTTTCCCAAAGGTTTCTTGAGCACGTGTTACAGTACGTTTTAAGACTAATAAGATGATTTGTTGCTTAACTTCTAAAAAGACTTGACGCTCTTTCGAACGGAAAGTTGCTAAAGCACGACTAAAACGCGTAGCTAAATCTTTTTTTGATTGAGAAGTATCAGCTTCAAGTAAAACTTTTTTTGCCGCTATTGTTTCATTCTTTATTTCAGTAATAACTACATTAGCTTGACTTAATTGTTTTTGAGCTTCACTTAAGCGTCGATTCGCCTCATTTAAACGGTCTTCGGCATCTTGAACGCCTTGGACAATACTTGTTTTACGCTCTTCTAATAATGATCCTAAAAAGTCTTTTCCGGTATACACTAGAATAGCAATTAAAGCAAGAACGTTAATTAGCCCAGTTTCTAAAATATCAAGATTTATCCCGATACCTTCGTGTTCAGCAACTAATGTAAAAATTTGATCAAAATTTTCCATGTTTTAAAGTTTGTGTGTAAACTGTTCGCTTATAGTAAGGAAAATTACAGTTACCAAAAAATTAAATTGATAATCGAGTTTCAATTTCTGCACATAGAGATTGAACAATTGTATCTAAACTATTAAGGGCAGTATTCTTCTTATCTTGAAGATCTTTTGTAATAGTATCTAATAAATTATCAATAAATTTTTGAGAAATATTTAGTTCAATTTCTAAAATCTCTTTGTGAATTTTTTGTGAATTTGTAATTTCTAATTGTGCTTCTTTACGGACGCTACTTAATTCTTCTTCGTATTGAGTAGTTAATTCGTTTGCTTGTGCTAAAATTTCAGAAGCTTTTGCAAGATTTCCTAAAATGTATTCTTTACGTTCTTCAATAACAGTCAATAATGGACTGTATAAAATAGTGTTAAGAATTAGCATTAATAGAACGAATTGAATGGCTACTAACGGTAAAGTTGCATTAAAATCAAATAATCCACCAGGACCACTTACTTCTGAACTTGAAATTAATATTGAAAGATTAACCATATAAAATCTATATGTTCTACTATAGAATTAAAAATTTTTAATAGATCGATATAGTAAACTCTATTTCGATCTATCTATTTTTTACGTAATAAACTAGCTGTTGAACGGGTTAGCGAATAATAATGCTAATGCTACTACTAGACCGTAAATTGTTAAAGCTTCCATGAAAGCTAAACTTAATAATAAAGTACCACGAATTTTGTTTTCCGCTTCAGGTTGACGAGCAATACCTTCAACTGCTTGACCAGCAGCATTACCTTGACCGATACCAGGACCGATAGCAGCTAAACCAATAGATAAACCAGCAGCTATAACAGAAGCAGCAGAAATGATAGAATCCATAATAAATCTTAATTAATAAATGTAAATATAAATGTAATTTTAGAAAAATCTAAAGTAATATTAATTTACTCTAGAGCTTCTGCAATATAAGCAGCCGCTAAAGTTGAGAAAATTAAAGCTTGTACTGAACCAGCAAAAATACCTAATAACATAATTGGTAATGGAACTACCAACGGTACTAACGCAGTTAATACAGTAATTGTTAATTCATCAGCTAAAACGTTACCGAATAATCGGAAACTTAGTGATAAAGGTTTTGTGAAATCTTCTAAAATATTAATTGGTAGAAGAAGTGGAATTGGTTGAACATATCGTTTAAAATATCCCAACCCTTTTTTACTTAAACCTGCATAGAAATAAGCAAAAGATGTTAATAAAGCTAGAGCTACAGTTGTATTAATATCATTTGTTGGCGCAGCGAATTCGCCTTCCGGAAGTTCAATTAACTTCCATGGAATAACAGCACCCGCCCAGTTTGAACCAAAAATAAATAAAAATAACGTACCAATAAATGGTACCCATTCTCTATAAAAACTTTCACCAAGTTGGTTTTTAGCAATATCTGTAACAAAATCAATTGCAGATTCCATAAAGTTTTGCCAACCATGTGGAATACGATCTGCATTATTAGTACCTAGAATTGAGAAAAGTAACAAAATTGCTACTACAAACCAGATTACTACTAAAACTTGTCCGTGTACTAAAAAACCAGCAATATTCCAGTAAAAATGTTTTCCAACTTCTGCCGCCGCTAATAATGTAAACGTACTTGAATAATAATTATCTGGGTACATAAAATTTAACTAATTTAGTAAATTACCCAATATTAAAAAATATACAGGAACACTAACTATTATAACTGTTTTTAACTAATTTTAGGTTTATTTTTATAAAAAAGCTCTATTTTAACCATTCGTAACCTTTTAATTCTAGTTCTTTTGCTAGTTCAGCATTACCCGTTTTAATAATTTTCCCATCTTGCATTACATGCACAAAATCTGGTTTGATATAATCTAATAGTCGTTGATAGTGAGTAATTAAAATAATTGCTTTTGTTTCATCCATAAATGTATTAATTCCATTTGAAATGATTTTTAAAGCATCAATATCTAAACCAGAATCTGTTTCATCTAAAATTGATAATTCAGAATCTAAAAGAATCATTTGTAATATCTCATTTCGCTTTTTTTCACCACCTGAAAATCCTTCATTAACATTTCGACTTAAAAAAGTTGGTGACATATCTACAAGCTCTAATTTTTGATTAATAATCATCAAAAATTCTAATGGATCGATTTCTGGTTCATCATTATATTTTTGTTTAGCGTTATAAGCTAAACGTAAAAAATCTTCATTACTTACTCCTGGAATTTCAATTGGGTACTGAAAAGCTAAAAAGATTCCTAAATGTGAGCGTTCTTCAGGTTCCAGTTCTAAAATACTAATCCCTTTAAATAATATATCGCCATTTAAAACTTCATAAGCTGGGTGACCCGCTAAAACTTTTGAAAAAGTACTTTTACCTGATCCATTAGGACCCATAATGGCGTGAATCTCACCTCGATGAACTTTTAAATTTAAACTTTTTAAAATTTCATTAGTATTAATTGCAGCCTTTAAATCTTTAATTTCTAAAATTGGTGCATTATTCATTAACCAACACTTCCTTCTAATTTTAAACTTAATAAACGGTCCGCTTCCGCGGCAAACTCTAACGGTAATTCAGTAAAGACATCACGACAAAATCCGCTAATCATTAATTCAATACCTTTTTCAATAGAAATTCCACGCTGTAAAAAATAAAAGATTTGCTCTTCACCAATTTTAGAGGTTGAAGCTTCATGCTCTAATTTACTTGTCGCATTTTGAACAGAAATAATTGGAAACGTATTGGCATTAGATAAATTACCAATTAATAAAGAATCACATTGTGAATAATTTCGAGCGCCTAGAGCTTTACTCGTAATATTAACTAACCCACGATACGAATTTTTTGATTGACCTGCCGAAATACCTTTTGATACAATTCGACTTCTTGTTTTTTTACCAACATGAATCATTTTAGTCCCAGTATCTGCTTGTTGATAATTATTTGTTAAAGCCACTGAATAAAATTCGCCTTGAGCTTTATCACCAACTAATAAACAACTAGGATATTTCCACGTAATATTCGAACCTGTTTCAACTTGTGTCCAAGAGATTTTTGAATTGTCTCCGGTACATAACCCTCGCTTAGTAACAAAATTATAAACACCACCTTGTCCCAATTCATTACCAGCATACCAATTTTGTACTGTAGAATATTTAATGTTTGCATTTTCAAAAGCAATTAATTCAACAATAGCTGCGTGTAATTGGTTATTATCATATTGAGGTGCTGTACAACCTTCTAAATAACTAACTTGACTATTAGTATCTGCAATAATTAATGTTCGTTCAAATTGACCTGACTGTTGATCATTTATTCTAAAATACGTTGAAAGATCTAAAGGACATTTAATATTTTTTGGTATATAACAAAATGATCCATCAGTAAAAACTGCAGAATTTAATGCAGAAAAATAATTATCTCCAATAGGAACAACAGTTCCTAAATATTTTTCAACTAGTTCTGGATATTCTTGAATAGCTTCAGACATTGAACAAAAAATAATTCCTTGTTCAGCTAATTCTTCTTTAAATGTTGTTCCAATTGAAACACTATCAAAAACTGCATCAACAGCAACATTTGTTAAACGTTTTTGTTCACTAAGAGAGATTCCTAGTTTTTCAAACGTTTCCAATAATTCTGGATCAACTTCATCAAGACTATTTAATTTCTTTTTTATTTTAGGAGCTGAATAGTAAATAATATCTTGATAGTCAATTTCTGAAAACTTAAGTTGAGCCCATTCAGGACATTGCATCTGTGTCCATTTTTTATAAGCTTTTAAACGAAATTTTAATAAAAATTCTGGCTCCTGTTTTTTTTGAGAAATTAAACGAACAACGTCTTCATTTAATCCTTTTTCAATAATATCTTTTTCAATTGCTGTGGAAAACCCATATTTGTAGGGTTGATTTACTAATTTAGTGATATTAGTATTTAGAGTTTTATTTGATTGATTAATCATATAATTAAATAAATTATATTTAAAAATTATTAATGAAATGATTTGTAATTACTATTATAAAGGAATTATTAAATGATTTAAAGTAATTAAACTACTGAAAAAATAGTGTATATTCTTAAAAGTTATAATAAATTTAAACAATATATATAAAACCAGCCACAAAGTCATGTTATAATATATAGTAAGGTTGTTCCAAAGATATCAACCGATAGGACTAATTTAATTAAATTAGTTATATCTATTATATATTGCCTTTTTATTTTAAGGAGAAATACATGTCTCAATCTGTATCAGAACGGACTCGAATTAAAAGTGACCGTTACGAATCTGGTGTAATTCCATACGCAAAAATGGGTTACTGGGATGCTGCATACTCAGTTAAAGATACTGATGTTTTAGCATTATTCCGTATCACACCACAACCCGGTGTAGATCCAGTAGAAGCTGCAGCAGCAGTAGCTGGTGAATCTTCTACTGCAACATGGACTGTTGTTTGGACAGATTTATTAACAGCTTGTGAGCGTTACCGTGCTAAAGCTTACCGTGTAGATCCAGTTCCAAATACTACTGACCAATACTTCGCTTTCATCGCATACGAATGTGATTTATTCGAAGAAGGTTCTTTAGCTAACTTAACTGCGTCTATCATTGGTAACGTATTTGGTTTTAAAGCGGTTGCTGCTTTACGTTTAGAAGATATGCGTATTCCTCACTCATACTTAAAAACATTCCAAGGTCCTGCTACAGGTATCGTTGTAGAACGTGAACGTTTAAACAAATATGGTGTTCCTTTATTAGGTGCTACTGTAAAACCTAAATTAGGTTTATCTGGTAAAAACTACGGTCGTGTAGTTTTCGAAGGTTTAAAAGGTGGTTTAGACTTCTTAAAAGATGATGAGAACATTAACTCTCAACCATTCATGCGTTGGAGAGAGCGTTTCTTATACTGTATGGAAGGTATTAACCGTGCATCAGCAGCTACTGGTGAATGTAAAGGTTCTTACTTAAACGTAACTGCTGCTACTATGGAAGAAGTTTACAAACGTTCTGAGTACGCTAAGCAAGTTGGTTCTGTAATTATCATGATCGATTTAGTAATGGGTTACACAGCAATCCAAAGTATTGCTTACTGGGCTCGTGAAAACGATATGTTATTACACTTACACCGTGCAGGTAACTCAACTTACGCTCGTCAAAAGAACCACGGTATTAACTTCCGTGTTATCTGTAAATGGATGCGTATGTCTGGTGTAGATCACATTCACGCTGGTACAGTAGTAGGTAAATTAGAAGGTGATCCTTTAATGATTAAAGGTTTCTACGATACTTTACGTTTAACTAACTTAGAAGTAAACTTACCATTCGGTATCTTCTTCGAAATGGATTGGGCAAGTTTACGTAAGTGTATGCCAGTAGCTTCTGGTGGTATCCACTGTGGTCAAATGCACCAATTAATCTATTACTTAGGTGATGATGTTGTATTACAATTCGGTGGTGGTACAATTGGTCACCCTGATGGTATCCAAGCCGGTGCTACAGCTAACCGTGTTGCTTTAGAAGCAATGGTTATGGCTCGTAACGAAGGTGCTGATTACTTCAACCCACAAGTTGGTCCTGTAATCTTACGTGATGCTGCTAAATCATGTGGTCCATTACAAACAGCTTTAGATTTATGGAAGGATATTAGTTTCAACTACACTTCTACAGATACAGCTGATTTCGCTGAAACACCGACTGCAAACGTATAATAAGTTACTTTTAAACATTAAAGGAGTATTTGAATAGTGAGACTTACACAAGGTTGCTTCTCTTTCTTACCTGATTTAACTGACGCTCAAGTTGAAAAACAAATTGCTTACTGTATTTCAAAAGGTTGGGCTATCAATGTTGAGTGGACTGATGATCCACACCCACGTAATAGTTACTGGGAATTATGGGGTTTACCATTATTTGACATTAAAGACACTGGTTCTGTAATGTTCGAATTAAATGAAGCTCGTAAAGCATGTGCACCTGGCTACATCCGTTTAAACGCGTTTAACGCTAGTTACGGTACTGAAAGTTGTGCGATGTCTTTCATCGTAAACCGTCCAGTTAACGAACCAGGTTTCTACTTAGACCGTACTGACGGTGCTGGTCGTTTCATCACATACAGCATTAAGAGCTACAGTGTTCAACGTAATGCTGAAGGTGGTCGTTACTAATTAAATTTAATTAGTATTTCCATCATTTAGAATAATTCTGATTTTTAATCAGAATTATTCTATTAATATAAAATTTTTTTTTTAATTTATAAAACTGTTTATAGAAATAAAATGAATATAATAATATTATTTTTATTTGAAAATATAAGTAAAAAAAAGTATTAGTTATAGGCCCAGTAGGAATCGAACCTACATTGGAAACTTAGAAGGTTTCTGTCCTAATCCGTTAGACGATAGGCCCTTGTTAGAAGTTTGGGCGATACAGGATTTGAACCTGTGACCTTCTGCTTGTAAGGCAGACACTCTACCGCTGAGTTAATCGCCCGGTAACTACTTATTGTTTTGTATAAATCTATTATACATATTACTCTAAGAAGAAGTCAATATGTATAATTTTTTTATATTGTTTTATTTCTAATAATTTGGTATATTATTTATATATATATATAAAAGGGTCGGTGCCCGAGTGGTTAAAGGGGGCGGATTGTAAATCCGCTGCGTAACGCTACGTTGGTTCAAATCCAACTCGGCCCATTTATTTTGATAGACCAAATTTCTATCCCAGTTTTAAAAATTTAATTTTAGTTTATAAACCAACCATATTAATTAAAATTAGATATAAACTTATAAGAAATATAAGACTAAATAAAATCACAACAACTCGCGATTTTGGATTTTTGAATAAATTCCTAACAGGTGTTAAAATAACTAAAATTAAGCCAACTAAACTACTAATAAAAAATCGAGGATAACGGAGGATATTTGTCCAAAAATCATTCATATTAAAATAGGATTTGTATAAGGGATTACATAAATTATTATATAATAGATTTAATTGTTTCCAATAGCTTCTATATTTTGTTAAGTTTTTAAGAAAATGTCGGAAAAATATTACCAGAATCTTTGGTTTCATGTTACAATTAAATTAAGGAAAAGTAGTAAAAGGCTCTGTAGCTCAGTGGTTAGAGCAGGGGACTCATAAGCCCAAGGTCGTAGGTTCAAATCCCACCAGAGCCATCTACTTAGAAGAAAAAATTAATCTAGGAGAAATGGCTGAGTGGTCGAAAGCAATAGATTGCTAATCTATCGTACGGTTTCCGTACCCAGGGTTCGAATCCCTGTTTCTCCTTTATTAATATAATAATAATTTGACATAAACTAAAGTTTGCTTTAGTATAGTATAAAGTTTTGGGATTGTAGTTCAATTGGTTAGAGCACCGCCCTGTCACGGCGGAAGTTGCGAGTTCGAGTCTCGTCAGTCCCGTTTAATATTTAAATTTAATAGTAATAAAAAAAATTTAACTAGTTTTAATAATCTTTAATTTTTTAAAGATTATTAAAATTTAATTCAATTGCAACTAATAAGTAAGCTGCAATTGCAATTAAAGTTATATTATTTAAAGTTCGTTCTGCCGAACTTGGTGAGCCTAATAAATTACTTTTTGTCGCGAAACTCGCCAATCCACTATTTTGAGGTGCACGTAGAAAGATAATTATAATTAAAAAGAGACTCAATATTATCCAAAGTATATTTAGCATAATAATAAGAAAAATTATTCTTCAATTTCAAAAATTTCGTTAAATACTTTTGATACTTTATCACCTGAATCAATAGATTCTAATGGATCTTTTCTTAATCGGTGACGTAAACATAATGTTATGATTGTTGCAATATCGTCTACTGTTACTTTTGCACGATTATTATATGCTGCATAAGCTTTAGCTGCTCGATTTGTTACGATATCACCACGTAAACCATCAACATCTAAACGACTACATACTTCCGAAATTTTAATTCGTAAATCATAATCTAATTCAACGCTTGGTAATAACTTTTGCGCTGCAACGATTCGATCACGTAATTCTTGTTGTTGTTCTGCGTAATTATCTAACCAAACTTGTGGAGTTTGATCAAATGATGTCCGCTCTTCTACAACTTTTACTCGTAATAAAGGATCTTTTACAGTTCGAATTTCAGCGTGCATTCCAAAACGATCTAATAATTGAGGTCGTAATTCACCTTCTTCTGGATTACCTGAACCAACTAAAACAAAACGTGCTGGATGACGAATAGAAATACCTTCTCGTTCAACAGTATTCCAACCAGATGCTGCCGAATCTAATAAAATATCAACTAAATGATCATCTAATAAATTAACTTCATCTACGTAAAGTAATCCACGATTTGCTTTTGCTAATAATCCAGGTTCAAAAGCTTTTACACCATCTGTTAAAGCTTTTTCAATATCGATTGTTCCACAAACTCGATCTTCTGTTGCCCCTAATGGAAGATCAATCATTGGAATTTTCATCAATTCAGTTTCTAAACTTTCACCATTTTGAATAGCTTGTTTTACTTCATTTCCCATTAAATCTAAATCAGATTTATGTGAATTAAATGGATCGTCTTTTACTACTTCAATTTCAGGTAATAAATCTGCAATTGCTCGAATTGTTGTCGATTTTCCAGTTCCACGATCACCCATAATCATAACACCACCGATTTTAGGATCGATTACATTTAATTGTAAAGCCAATTTCATTTCTTCTTGACCTACAATAGCTGTAAATGGAAATACTGGACTAGCGAATTTTTTTAAATCTTTTGCTACCATAATTTGGAATTTATTATATAAAGTTGATAATTATTTGATAATGATAAAAGAAATTCTAATTAAATTATTTTTATCATTATCAATTTTTCAAGATCTAGGATCAATTTTTTATTTCAAATAAATTTTAATTCCAAATTTGTAACTTAAAGTTATTTGTATAGAATTAAAATTTAAGTTTAAAAAAATTTAATTATAAAGTGTTGCTCCTAAACGAATTGCTAACACACTTGCAACTACAGCAATTACGAGTGCAGTATAAACTTGCGAATCATAGATCATGTAAGACTCCCTTAATTTATTATTATTTAAATTTATATACTTTTTTGATTCTAAGGAATAGATATTTGTTAAAGAGATTAAAGTCAGAGTAATTATAGAAATTAAATTGAAAGATAAAAGAATCATTTCAATTTAATTTAAGGTTAATTTATTACCAACTTGATTTTGTTACACCTGGTAACAAACATTGGTGAGCCATTTCTCGTAAAACATGACGTGATACACCAAAATCACGGTAGTAACCACGTGGGCGTCCAGTTTTCCAACATCTGTTACGGATTCGGATTTTTGCACTATTTCGTGGTAACTTTTGAATTTTTGAATGAATTTCTAATTTTAAATTAAAGTCTTCTGTTGTTTGATATTGTTTTAATAAATTTTGACGTTTACTATTGTATTTATTATTTAATTTGATACGCTTTTTCTCGCGTTCAATCATACTTTTTTTTGCCATAATGTTTTCCTATTTTTGAAATACTTAAAGAAACTTATAATTAATTTCAACTAATAAGATTGAAAAATCATTTCAATCTTATTAGATATCTATATATTCTAAGTATATTCTATATTTAGATCATCGATATAGCAATATATTTACATTTAATTTTTTAAAACAATTATAATTTTTAATTAAATTTTGAAATATATGGAGCATCTTTTTGTGGTAATACCGTGTAAGTACTTAATAATTCACGGAATTCTTCACCATCCATTGTTTCAACATCAAGTAAACGTTCTACTACTAAATCAATGATTACTCGGTTATCTGAAATAATTTCAATTGCTTTTTGTTCACAATAATTAATAATTTTACAAACTTCATCATCAATTCGATCTGCGATATTTTCAGCATAGCCTGATTCTTGGTTCATATTTCCACCAAGGAATACTTGACCAGTGTTTTCATCTTCTAAAGCCATTGGTCCAATATTTGACATACCAAATCTTGTTACCATTTGGCGTGCTAAATTTGTTACTTGTTGTAAATCACTACTTGCACCAGTAGTTACTTCTGGATCACCAAAAACTACTTGTTCTGCAGCTCGTCCACCTAATGTTCCAATAATTCTTGCTAATAACGCTGAACGTGATAATAAACTTTGATCTTCGTCTGGTGTAAACCAAGTTAAGCCTTTTGCAGCCCCACGTGGTACTAAAGTAATTTTTTCAACTTCATCATGAGATTTTAAAACAGAACCTGTAATCGCATGGCCAACTTCATGGTATGCTATTAAACGTTTATTTTTTGTATCTTCAAGGGGAGTACCTGCAATACCACCAATGATTCGATCAGCAGCTTCATTTACTTCTTGTTTAGTAATACTTGTTTTTTTATAACGTGTTGCTAAAATTGCAGCTTCATTTAATAAATTTGCTAAATCTGCTCCAGAAAAGCCTGGCGTTCGATTTGCTAATTGAACTAATGAAACATCTTCACTTAATGGCTTATTACGAGCATGAACTTTTAAAATACCTACACGACCTAATCGATCTGGTAAATTAACAGTTACTTGACGATCAAATCGACCTGGACGTAATAAAGCTGCATCTAAAATGTCAACTCGGTTTGTTGCACCAACAACGATTACACCTTTATTTTCTTTAAAACCATCCATTTCAGTTAAAAGTTGGTTTAAAGTTTGCTCTCGTTCATCGTTACCACCACCAACACCGGCACCACGTTCTCGACCAACTGCATCAATCTCATCAATAAAGACAATACATGGTGCATTTTCTGATGCTTTTTTAAATAAATCACGAACTCGCGCAGCACCAATACCAATAAACATTTCTACGAATTCTGAACCAGCAACACTAAAGAATGGTACATCTGCTTCATTGGCAATTGCTTTAGCTAATAAAGTTTTACCAGTTCCTGGAGGTCCTACTAATAAAATACCTTTTGGAATTTTTGCACCTACTACCGTATATTTTTCAGGTTCTTTTAAAAATGATACAATTTCTTCAAATTCTGCTTTTGCTTCATCAATACCAGCAATGTCAGAGAAACCAACACCTGTATCTGGTCGACGTTCAAATCGCGCCGTTGATTTACCTAAACTCATTGGAGATTGTCCGTTGTTTCCACCAAAGTTTTCTGAGTTTTGGAAGAAATAAACCAAACCTGTAATAAAAATAATTGGTAATAAAATATTACTTGCAATACTTACAAACAGGTTTTTACGCTCTGCTGGATGTGCATCAAAATCAATATTGTATTCTTTTAATTTTTGAATTAATTGTGAAGCTCCGACTGGAATTTCTACACGAATAGTTTGTGGTCGATTACCTAATTCAGGACTAGATGCTTGGATAATTGCATTACGGCTATTATCATATAAATCAACTTGTTTAACCCAACCCATTTCTAAGTATTCTAAGAAACGGCCATATGTCATTCTTGAGCTCACAACATTTTGATTTAATTGTGCTGTGTTTCGAATATTCTCGGGACTCTCAAATCCCATTAAATTGAATTTTTTAACTCCTACACTAATACCGCTAAATAAAACAATTGCGATAAGTATATTTCTTAATGTATTTCTATTCATTTTTATTATACTAATTTTTTATTAATAATAAGTATAACATAGTTGAATTTTTGAAAACAACAGAAAGTTTAAAAAATAATCCATATTTTAAGATTTATATTGTTAAAATTATTAAAATAAATATATAATAATAATAAAATTTTAAATAAATTCTATTATTATGGTTGGTCGCGGTTCAAAAGTTAAAATTTTACGAAAAGAGTCTTATTGGTTTAATCAAGAAGGAACTGTTGCAGCATTAGATCAAAGTGGTGGTCTTTATCCTGCTTTAGTTCGTTTTGAAAGTGTTAATTATGCTGGAACAAATTCAAATAACTTTGCTTTAGATGAACTTGTTGAAGTTGTTGAAGATACAGAAGATTAAACTTCCTTAAAATAACCGTTTTGATTAAAATCAAAATCGGTTATTTATTATTTAGTATTTATTTTTGGTTATGAAAAAATTGCAAAACTAAGATTAACAAGTTAATAATTATTCTTTATTGACAAAAAAAATATAATTCCATAATATATTTTTAATCATTTACTATATTCTAGAAGTATAACGAATCACTTGATTGTTTGAATATATAGATATAAATTTAGTTAGGTATATTTAATTCAGTGAAAAAAATTATACTTTTCTTAAAAAATTTTAAATTTTATGCCTAAATTAAAAACTCGAAAAGCCGCTGCAAAACGGTATAAAAAAACTGGCGCTGGTAATTTTTTACGTCGTCATGCTTATAAAGGTCATCTTTTAAGAAAAAAATCAAATACTCAAAAAAGAAGATTGTCACAAACTATTTGTGTTAGTACTAGTGATAGTAAACCTATTAAATTAATGTTACCTTATTAAAATTAAAAATGGTTAGAGTCAAACGAGGCAATGTTGCTCGAAAACGTCGCAAAAAGATTTTACAATTAGCTAAAGGCTACCGAGGTGCACACTCACGTCTTTTTAGAGTGGCTAATCAACAAGTAATGAAAGCATTACGTTATTCATATGTAGGTCGAAAACAAAAGAAACGTATGTTTCGAAGAATTTGGATTACTCGTATTAATGCTGCATCACGTGTCAATGGGTTAAGTTATAGTCGTGTAATTCATAATTTTAAAAAATCGAATATTGAATTAAATCGAAAAATGTTAGCTCAACTTGCTGTATTAGATACTTCAACTTTTAATGAACTTATTAATGTTTCAAAATAAAACGTTAGTTTCATTAAAGATTTTTTGATTAAGTTTTTTTAACGTAAACTTAATCAAAATTTTTTTATTTTTATTTTAATCAGATATGTTTATAAGTTAATTATTGTTTAACATATAAACAAACAATCAATCGATTCTCACTCATATATTTTCTTGGAAACATAGTATTCGCTAGTAGAATAATATGAAGAGGTTCAAAATATATTTCTTTATAATCACCATACATGGCTGATGATAAATAACCATTTTTTATCTTTTCAATAACTACTAATTTTTCTTTATATTGATAAATCATTAACCATCGGCAATGACCGAGGTAAATCACCTACATATAATTTATGAGAACCTGCCGAAATAAACGGTACTTCTTAATTGTGATTCCGTATTACAAGAAATTTTTACGACTTCACTAGACTTATTTAATGATAACCATTTAATAAATTTACTTTTTCCATAGTTACCTTTTGGATTATAAATTTAAATGATATCTCTATCATTTGTTTTTTTAAATTAGAGCTTTCAAAATTATAAATTTTATCGACTATACAATTTTGTCATTCATTTGTATTGTTTTCCTCATTTTAAAATTTAACATCTCCTACTCTACACTCAGATTTGGTCCAATATCTGGACGATTCTTTTTATATTCCTCTTATTTTATTTAATTGAAACATTAGTTTATCTAATTCGTTTTCTTTAGAGAGTTTATTTAATAAAGTGGATTTTCTTAATCGTTGTTTCGAAAAAAAAAAACATTACTAATGTTCTTTCTTTTTTTCATTACCTATTTTTTTCTGAAAAATATATTGTGAAGATAATTTTTTACTTATAATCCATCAGGTAATTATCTTTTATCTATTAAAACATTAAAATCCATTTAGAATACTTATTCTCCGTTTTAACTAATTTTTTTCGATTTGGATATTATCGTTCTTCAATTCTTTTTCCTTTTTTTAATGTTATAATAAAATGTGTGACGTGTTTAT
>Ga0206127_1000246_pt1 | contig 70846 bp, 58 predicted proteins | sample Helgoland_Spring_6_FD_148646 | JGI IMG/M metagenome (GOLD analysis project Ga0206127, IMG submission 148646) | Pelagic subsurface seawater microbial communities from Kabeltonne, Helgoland, North Sea - Helgoland_Spring_Bloom_20160419_1 | ecosystem: Environmental > Aquatic > Marine > Epipelagic ...
CAAACAAATCTATTAGAGCTATTCTTTTTGTTTTCTTAGCCACCCCAACAATATCACGTATGCTATCATTACCCCTTTTTAACTTTATAATTGGAACTTGAGACCACAATCTTGGAAATTGTGTTATTGACATAAATACTTGATTTGCATCTAGCCCTTTATAGGTATCACTTCCACTTACCTTACGTATCAACTCACTAGCAAAGGTGCTTATTGGTTTCATACGGCCATTGTCTTGGATTACTAATCTAGCAAAGGAAGCAGCATGGGCTTTAGAAACCGCATTAGCACTGATTAAAGAATCTATTTGAGTAGTAACAGAACTGAGGTGATTGTGGTTATCTGTCTGGCCTATTGCAAGGGTACTTATCAAGAACATCACAAGGCTTACCAGCAATTTCTTCTTTTTCTTTATTTTGTCTAAATATTTTTTGAGATTTCCAAACCTGGAGTTTCTATCAAACAAAATGGCCATAAGTCCTAAATACAATAAGAAATAGCCTATATAGGTAATCCAAGTTCCCCACATGTCGTGATTTACTGCCAAAATAGTGCCTTTTTCGTCAGGCTGAAATCCAGACTGAAAAAAGCGAAACCCGTCTTTGTCTAGCACATTATTCATGAAAATTTCTTCTTCTTGAAAGGTTCCATCAGCATTGTTTACGGTTACTTTACTTTTAAAAGATTTGTAGCTTTTTTCTGTGCCAGGGTATTTTTCTGCAATAAAATCATTGAGAGTAATACTAAAAGGTAGTGCTATTTTCTTGCTACCATAGGTGGCATACACCTGCAAGCCATTTATAGTTACCTTCACTGGTGATGGCGTTGAACCTCTTCCTCCAAGAAGCTCCAATGTTTTTGTTTGGCCCCCAGAGCTTACATCTAGTATCAAAGCATTGGTTGAGGCAGGAGCATCTTTAGTAGCTTTTATAATTCCCATACGGCCATTTACCACAGGGTCTGGAATTACAAATGCCATGGCTGCCATTTGATATAGCGCGCGCAATTGCAAATCTTGCAGACTGTCTTTTACAACTACACCTTTTTGTTGGTCTGCCATGCGCATATACTCACCCCCAAAGGATGATTGTATCTGATAGCTTTGAGTTTGCTGGTCATAGAAAATATTAATGGCGCCTTTGGTTGGTTTATTTACAGCAAATAATATATTGTGGATATTGGAAACCTCACCCACTTTTACATAATGATCATGGCGAGTTCCGTCACCAGCCTCTACAATTTTAAGGTATCCTTCTCCACCAGGATCTTCAATCATTCCCTTGGTGGCCCCTTTGATAAAGTTTTTGTAGGTAATGGTAACTGGGGTCTGATTGTACGTTTTACTAATCGTAAAATGATTGTTAAGTCTCTGGGAGAGATCCATTTTCTTTGGAGCTAATTTAAGACGTTGTTGCTGTCCATCGATGACATAATCTCCATCAATAAAAACATTTAAGTATGCAAATTCAGATAGTATTTCATTGGAGGTGTCTCCCTCATTAATCTGCATAACACCCTCATAACCGATATACCTTGTTACAAAAGCCCCAACGAGAATAAGTATAAAAGACAAGTGTAGAACTAGAGTTGTCGCTTTTTCTTTACTAAACATTTTAAAACGAACTATATTTCCAAGGAAATTAACCACAAACAACATCATAATGGCCTCAAACCACCACGCATTGTATATCAGGGCTCTAGAATATGGAGTTGGCGAAGTTTCAGAAGAGGCGTCAACTAAAGTTCCAACAGCCATTGCAATAGCAAATACAATAAATAAAGTAGCTGTTAATCGAGTAGAAAACAGAATAGAGGCTAATTTCTTTTGCATTGATGATTATTTTGTGCAAAAATACTACAAAAACGACTTTTTGTACTCCTTAAGTATCTTAAATGTGATAGCATTAACACTCTTGGGTATTGATTCCATAAAACCCATCCTGTAAGCATAAAAAATTCTTGTATTTTTACACTATGATTACAGTTGTTATTTTAGGTATGGGTAATGTTGGATCTCATTTATTTAAGGTCTTTGAGAAAACTCCGGGTATTAAGGTGCTACAAGTTTACACCCGTAGCATCTCTAAAGAAACTTCACACAATCAAAAAATGGTATCCAGCATAAAAGACATCACACCACTGGCAGATGTTTACATTGCTGCCGTTGGTGATGATAAGATAAAGCAAATTACATCACAACTCCCCTTTACACAAAAATTGGTGGTTCACACCTCTGGTGGTGCGGCTTTAGAAGATTGTAGTGATTCTAACAGAAAAGGAGTGTTTTACCCCCTGCAAACATTTTCAAAAAACAAAGCGGTAGACTTTAACACCATTCCCATTTGTGTGGAAGCAGAAAATGAGAAGGATCTCTCATTGTTAACAAACTTAGGTTCTCTAATTTCACAAAAGGTAAGTGTTATTACATCCTGTGAACGGGAAAAATTGCATGTGGCCGCTGTATTTGTAAATAATTTTGTAAATGAATTATATCATATTTCAGAAGATATTTTAACCCAGCAACAATTAGACTTTAGCCTCCTGGCTCCTTTAATTAAAGAAACCGCAAATAAAATTGAATACCTTACACCTGCTCTAGCCCAAACTGGACCGGCCAAACGAGGAGATAAAAATACAATTCTAAAGCATCAAAAGCTTCTTTCAAAACAACAACAAGAAGTATATCAACTACTTACAAGTAGTATTCAAAAAAGAAATATATCATAAGATGAGCAAAAGTTATAAAGAATATTTACACCAAATCACCACCTTCGTGTTTGACGTAGATGGTGTGCTAACAGACGGTACAATTACAATAACCACAGATGGAGAAATGCATAGAACTATGCACACCAAAGACGGTTTTGCCTTAAAGGAGGCATTACTTCAAGGTTTTAACATTTGTATTATATCTGGCGGTAGTAATCAGGGCGTTCACAAACGTCTTGCAGGTTTAGGTATAAACGATATACATCTTGGGATACACAACAAAACAGAAATACTTGAAAAGTACCTTCAAGAAAATAACATCTCACCCCAGCAAGTTCTTTACATGGGTGATGACCTCCCAGACTACGAGGTAATGCAACACGTTGTTATGCCCTGTTGCCCGCAAGATGCGGTTCCAGAAATCAAAGGGCTGAGCAAGTATGTTTCTCACCTTAACGGAGGTAAGGGCTGCGTAAGAGATGTTATTGAGCAAGTTCTCAAAGTGCAAGGGAAATGGAATTACAGCACCACTGTAAGCGCAAAATATGACTAATTAATAGGATAAGGCAAAGTAAAAATTATATACAAATTAGTACATTTACACTTTATATAGCATCATATGTCTACAGCAAAAAAACAATACAAAAGAATCACTACCAAAACTTTGGTAGATATGAAAAATCGAGGAGAAAAAATCTCTATGCTCACAGCCTATGACTATACCATGGCAAAAATTGTGGATGGAGCTGGCATAGATGTTATATTAGTTGGTGACTCTGCCTCTAATGTTATGGCTGGTCATGAAACGACCCTTCCTATCACCTTAGATCAAATGATTTATCATGCAACTTCAGTGATACGCGCTGTAGACCGCAGTTTGGTGGTGGTAGACATACCATTTGGAAGCTACCAAAGTGACCCAAAAGAAGCATTGCGCTCTGCCATTAGAATTATGAAAGAAAGTGGAGGCCACGCTGTTAAAGTAGAGGGCGGTAAAGAAATTAAAGAATCTGTGAAACGAATATTAAATGCTGGAATCCCAGTGATGGGACACCTAGGACTTACACCACAGTCTATTTATAAGTTTGGAACCTATACGGTTAGGGCCAAAGAAGATGCCGAGGCAGAAGCGTTAAAACAAGACGCTTTACTTCTAGAAAAAGCGGGGTGTTTTGCTATAGTTCTTGAAAAAGTTCCTGCCAAGCTTGCTCAAGAAGTTGCACAAAGCCTCACCATACCTGTAATTGGTATTGGAGCAGGAAATGGTGTGGATGGTCAAGTACTGGTAACACATGACATGCTTGGGATGACACATGAGTTTAACCCAAGATTTCTGAGAAGATACCAAGATATGTACCAAGGAATGACAACGGCTTTTAAAAATTATAGTGCAGATGTAAAAAGCGGTGACTTTCCAAACGATACAGAACAGTACTAATACCAATTGTATTTCGGAAAAAAAACACGCTCATACAAAAACAAGGAAAAAAACTACACATAGCACCCCTGAGAACCTTCAAGTGTTATTTGAAGACAACCATATTATTGTTGTAAACAAGCGCCCTGGAGACATTGTACAAGGAGATAAAACAAAAGACACCCCTCTTTCTGAAATTACCAAAGCCTATCTTGCCAAAAAATACAATAAACCCGGAGCAGTGTATCTTGGTGTTGTACATAGACTAGATAGACCTACAAGCGGTGTAATTGTCTTTGCCAGGACATCAAAGGCGTTACCAAGGCTAAACAAGTCTTTCGCAGAACGAGAAACAAAAAAAATATATTGGGCAGTAGTAAAAAATCTACCTCCTAAAGACAGTGACACCCTGACACACTATCTTAAGAGAAATCCAAAGCAAAACAAAAGCTACGCAAACACAAAAGAAGTACCAGAAAGTAAAAAAGCCATACTTCACTATCATATATTGAAAAAATTGCAACGCTATGTAGCTTTAGAAATACGTCTAGAAACTGGAAGACACCATCAAATTAGAGCGCAACTTGCAAGCATTAATTGCCCAATAAAAGGGGACTTAAAATATGGTTTTGACAGATCCAACAAAGATGGAAGTATTCATCTACATGCCAGAAAACTCTCTTTTATACATCCTGTAAAAAAGCAAGAAATGACAATTACAGCGCCCTTACCTCAAGATATCTTATGGCAAAACTGCAAACAACAAAAAAGATAACAAATACTTTAAACAAAGTAATTTAATATATTGAAAAACAATATATTACATACTATTTTTAGACAAGACTAAAAAGATAAAAAATTCTTTTTCACAACCACTACCCCATTTTTTAAACAAGTTGTTTGTAATGTTTGGTTTGTGGAAACCGCAAGAGTTTTACAAAAAAAAAGGGAAGCCATAAAGCTCCCCTTTTGTGTGATAATAAAAATTAATCTATTGCTTGACATCTTCTAGCTTTACTTCCTCTCCTTGTTTATCCAAAAGCAATACCTCATCAAATCCCATGTCTCTAAATTGGGTGTATTGACTTTGCGCATCACCCACAATCAAATAAGCCATTTTAGAAGTATCAAGGTATTTGTTTGCGAGTGCCTTGTGGGCATCTAAGGTCATATTTCTAACTGTTGCTTCTTCTGCTGCAATATAATCTTGGTCAAGACCATAAATACTCATTTCTTGCAACATTCCCAATAATGCAAATTGTGTTTCAAAACGTCTTGCGTTTGACTTAATTAAAGCGTTTTTGGTAAACTCTAGATCTTCTTGAGAAATCCCTTGCTTGTATTTGTTAATCTCATCTCTAAAAATAGCCACAGACTCTCCGGTAGTATTTGTTCTTACACTAGAAGAGGCTCTGAAAGTTCCTGGAATCTTACTACCTCTAAAGCCTGTACGCGCGCCATAGGTGTATCCCTTTTCTTCTCTTAGGATTCTGTTAACAACGCCGTTAAATGCACCCCCTAGGGCGTAGTTCATCACTTCTGCTGAATAGAAATCTTTATCGCTCCTGGCTAGAGATATATTACCAATCTGAATTACCGATTGTTTTGATCCTGGAATATCTACAAAATATACAGAAGATTTATCTCTATTGTTGGCAATTGGGTAGCTAGGAATAGTCACCTCTTTACTTGCCCAGTTTTTCTCCAAATTTCGCAATCCTGCCATAGCTTTTGTTTTATCTATCTGTCCAACAATATGGAATTTAGATATAGAAGGAGAGAAATTCTTGTCATAAAAGGCTTTTACATCCTCCATACTAATAGATGCAATAGAGGCAACAGTTCCTGAACTTGGATAAGCAAAAATATGATCTTCACCATACAGAAGTTTATTAAACACACGGGATGCCACTGCGTTTGGATTTGCAGAAGATCTCTTCACCCTATTTGTAGCAGCAGTTTTGATACGTCCAAACTCCTCTATATCCCAACGTGGTTGGGTTAATATTTCTTCTACCAATGCCAATGTAGCCTCGTAATTACGTACCAATGTGTTGACTTGTATTACTATAGACTCTCGCGTTGTGTACATATTTATGTTGGCACCCAACATCTCAATTTCTTCTTCTAACTCTTGAGGTGTTTTTGTTGCAGTACCTTCCATCATGAGGTCCGTAATTAAACTAGCCACTCCATTTTTACTCATATCATCCAAAAGATGTCCGCCATCCATAACCAAACTAAAATTCACCGTAGGGATTTCATTTTGCTCGATGCCATATACCATCATACCGTTTGAAAGCTCTTGTCTCCAACTCTCTGGTACATTCAGCGCTGGAGAATCTCCCTGAGCTGGTTCTACAGAACGATCAATAACTGAAGGTGTCTTTGCAACAGGGTCTGTAATTTGTTGTGTAGTTTGTTTTTGAATATTTTCAACAATTTTTTCTTCAACTACCTCTGCTTTAACAGAGTTGTCTGCAATTAAATCCAATTTTCCCTTTGGCACGAAACTGGTCATAACAAAAGGCATATTCTTGATATAAGTATTGTAAACACGCATCACATCTTCTTTGGTGACTTTTTGAATGTTTTCTATATCTGTTTCAATAAAACTTGGGCTTCCTGCAAACACATTATAGCTCGCCAATTGAAAAGCCTTTCCTTGCACACTGCTGATGCCATTATAAAAACCTGTTTCTAAACCTGCTTTCACGCGCGCAATGTCTCTATCTGTAACCCCGTCTTTTTCAAACAACTCAAAAGCATCGTTAATACCAGCTTCAACATCCTTTAAACTTTTACCATCATTTGCAGTAACAGAAATTCTAAAAACACCAGCTAACTCTGCTGAGCCATTAAAAGAATAATAACTTGATGATAACCCCTTCTGTTTTTCCAGCACTTTATAAAGAGGTGCATTTTTACCACTAGATATTAATTCTGCAAGAACATCAAGGGCGTATGCGTCCTCTGTATATTGCTCTAGTGTTGGCCAAACCATATTTAATTGAGCGGTAGTTGCAAAATTGTCTTCATGATACAATCTTTTTGATTGTTCTAAAGTGGTGCGCATTGGGGTTAATTTTGGAACCTCCTGCCCTCTTTTTACTTCACCGAAGTATTTTTCAATCATAGCTTTGGCCTCTTGTGTCTCAAAATCACCAACTAAGACTAAAGTAGCATTGTTAGGACCGTAAAATTTTTCATAAAACTCTCTTACGTCAGCTACAGTAGCGCTCTGCAAGTCTACCAACTCACCAATAACCTGCCAGTTGTATGGATGCCCTTCTGGATAAATCGCCTTATCTATAACCCATCCAGTATGCCCGTAAGGATTATTATCAACACGTTGGCGCTTCTCGTTTTGAACTACTTCTTGTTGATTTTCAAAGGCAGACTCTGTAACTGTATTAATGAACCAACCCATACGGTCACTCTCAAGCCACATCATCATCTCCATGGCATTATTTGGAACCGTTTCATAGTATATGGTACCATCTTTCCAAGTACCTCCATTTAAGGTACCACCAGCATCTTGAATTTTCTTAAAAAATTGATCTTGTGGTACATTTTCTGATTCCTGAAACAACATATGTTCAAAAAGATGAGCAAAACCAGTACGGCCTGTCTTCTCTCTGTTAGAGCCCACACCGTATTGAACCGCTAGTGATACTATTGGATCACTCTTATCTTGATGTAGTATAACATCTAAACCATTTTCTAATTCATATTTTTCATAAGCAACAGATAGTTTAGCACTATCATTTGACATAGCACCGTCTTTACAAGAGCTTGTAACCAATAATGTTGCAAGTAACACAAACATTGGTGCTTTTAAAATTAACTTTTTCATCGTTTTTTTGTTTTTTTTTGAATATAAAAGTAATTTTAAACACCGTTTTTGACTCATAAATTAATGTTAAATGATTTAATCAACACAGAGATTTAATAAACAATACCTTTAGCACATAGGTACAAAAAAAGGTGATGCTAAACACATCACCTTTTTTGGGTATATAATTTTAAAATGTAATTACATTACATCAAATCTATCAAGATTCATCACCTTTGTCCAAGCAGCTACAAAATCTGTGACAAATTTATCTTTACCGTCATCTGCAGCATACACTTCAGCAATAGCTCTAAGTTCTGTGTTTGATCCAAAAATCAGATCGGCTCTTGTTCCTTTATATTTGATAACACCTGTTTTCCTGTCTGATCCTTCAAATAAGGTATCATCCTCAGTCGTTGCTTTCCAGGTGTTACTAAAATCTAATACGTTTACCAAAAAATCATTGGTAAGTGTGCCAACAGTATCTGTAAATACACCGTATTTCGAATCGTCATAATTGGTTGCTAGAACTCTCATACCAGCCACTAAAACAGTCATTTCTGGAATGCTAAGTGTTAATAATTGTGCTTTATCAATCAATAATTCTTCTGCTGCTAAGTTTAAATCTTTTTTAATAAAATTTCTAAATCCGTCTGCTTTGGGTTCTAAATAACCAAAAGAAGCAACATCCGTTTGTTCTTGAGAAGCATCTGCTCTTCCCGAAGTAAACGGCACAGATATAACGTGTCCCGCTTTTTTAGCAGCCTCTTCTATAGCCACACAGCCACCAAGAACGATAAGGTCTGCAATAGAAACACTTCCGTTAAAATTAGCTTTAATTGTTTCATAACTAGCCAAAACAGTTGCTAATTTCTTGGGAGAATTCGCTTCCCAATTTTTTTGAGGTTCCAAACGAATTCGAGCACCATTAGCACCACCTCGCATATCTGACCCTCTAAAGGTTGATGCAGAAGCCCAAGCTGTAGAAACCAATTGTGATATAGTAAGGTCTGAGGCTAAAATTAAGTTCTTTAAGCTTGTTACATCCGTTTCTGATAATGACTGGCCTGCTGGAATTGGATCTTGCCAAATTAGTTCTTCTTTTGGTATTTCTGGACCTAAGTATCTAGAGATTGGCCCCATATCTCTGTGTGTTAATTTATACCAAGCTCTTGCAAAAGCGTCTTCAAAAGCTTTGTGGTCTTTGTGAAAGCGTTTGGAAATTTCTAAATACGCTGGATCCATTTTTAATGCAATATCTGCAGTAGTCATCATCAAATCTTGCGTTTTGTTTGCATCACCTGCTTTGGGTGCTTTTTTCGCATTTGACACTGTGGTAGGTTTCCACTGATGAGCCCCTGCCGGACTCTTTGTAAGTTCCCAGTCATAGTTTAATAAAACGTCAAAATAATCATGATCCCAAACTGTTGGATTTGGTGTCCAAGCGCCTTCTATACCACTTGTAATAGTATCATCTAAAACTCCACTACCAAAAGAGTTTTTCCAACCAGTACTCATTTGCTCTATCGGAGCTCCATGTGGTGATGGTCCAACATATGTATCTGGATCTGCAGCACCATGGGCTTTACCAAAAGTATGGCCACCAGCAACAAGAGCTACGGTTTCTTCATCATTCATTGCCATTCTACCAAAGGTTTCTCTTATGTCTTTTGCAGAGCCCATTGGGTCTGGGTCTCCATTGGGACCTTCTGGATTTACATAAATCCAACCCATCATTACAGCCGCTAAAGGGTCTTCTAATTCGTCTTCGGCATATCGTTCTTTATTGTCTCCCATAACGGTTTCAGAACCCCAGTAAATATCTTGTTCTGGCTCCCATACATCCTCACGTCCACCAGCAAAACCAAAGGTTTTAAATCCCATAGATTCCATTGCGCAGTTCCCAGCAAGAATCATTAAATCTGCCCAAGATAATTTGTTCCCATACTTCTTTTTAATAGGCCACAATAACAAACGAGCTTTGTCTAAATTACCATTGTCTGGCCAACTATTTATTGGCGCAAAACGCTGCGATCCAGAACGTGCTCCACCACGCCCATCACCAACTCTATAAGTACCAGCACTATGCCATGCCATACGTACCATAAAGGGACCATAGTTTCCATAATCTGCAGGCCACCAATCTTGAGAATCAGTCATGGCATTAATAACATCTTGCTTTAAATTAGCAAAATCTATAGAGTTAAACGCATCTGCATAATTAAAATTTGCACCCATAGGGTTAGATTTTACTGCATTTTGACGTAGAATATTTAATTTGAGTTCATTGGGCCAAAAATCTCGCACAGAAGTTCCATTACCTGCTGTTTGTTTTTGAGTGCCTCCCATAAAAGGGCATTGGCTAATGTCGCCACCTTTGTGATTATCCATTGGTATATGTTTTTTATATAATTTTTGTTGTATCCAAAGTTACTTATTTAGTAATGTATCTGTATGTGTTTATTATATAATTAAATAAATATGGTATCAATAAAATCTATACCAAAGAAAAAAAGACATAGTTACATCAAATAGGTTAACTCAATACAGCAAAAAAAACCTGCATAACAAATACACGCATATTTTTAGAAAAACAAAAGACATTATTTATCTTTGGATAGGATACAAAATCACTACAATGTTAAAAAAACAACTCGCTAATTTTGATATTATTTTAGCCTCTGGTTCGCCAAGAAGACAGCATTTTTTTAAAGAATTAGATATACATTTTACAGTAGATGTTCGGGAAATCAAAGAGGTATTTCCGCCACACTTAAAAGCACAAGAAATCACAAATTACTTAGCGAAATTAAAAGCTAACGCTTTTAAGGATATAAAAGACAGTCAAATTGTAATTACTAGCGATACAATTGTATGGAAGGACAATCGCGCTATAGGAAAACCTAAAGATAAGCAAGATGCAGTGAAAATGCTCCAAAATCTCAGTGGTGAAACCCATGAGGTTTTTACTTCTGTGTGTTTTTCAACAAAAAACAACCAAAAAACTGTGTATGACTGCACTAAGGTGCAGTTTAAAGAACTTACAATTGATGAGATTGACTATTACCTAAATACATGTAGGCCTTACGATAAGGCAGGTAGCTACGGTATACAAGACTGGCTTGGTTATGTTGGAATAGAAAAAATTGAAGGATGTTTTTTTAATGTTATGGGACTTCCCACAAGATTGGTGTATAGCACTTTGCTTGAGATAGCAAACTCAAAATAGTGATGTATTAAAAAACATGCTTGGGTATTGAATTATTGAGAATCTACCGTATCAAAAGCAATACCTTCTACCATATGAAAAAATCCATTTTTATGATAAAAATCTGTTTCTTTTATAACCGCAGAGTTTCCTTTACTGTCTGATATAACAAAGGCCTCCTCTTTTTTTGTTACTGCTAATTTTTCACCCTCAAGTGTTATAAAATAAGCGGTGCCGCCAGAGACAGAAATTGCCTTCTGTATTGAGTTTTTGTCTACCCTACCAGGGATGGTAAGAAATTTTACTAATTGTGTAACTCTTTGGCTATCTGCCAACAGCGCCTTACGGGCATCCTCATCTAATGACATAAAAGAGGTGTCGTTAGCAACAAAAACGGTTATCATCTCTTGACTGTATAGTTGAGTGGTAAGAGATTTGTTTTCTAAAATAGTGGTCATTACAGAAAAAGAAGCACTTTGTGCTATATTTTCTCGCAGGGTTTTATCTGATGTGAAAGTGATCCCTTGCCACTCTTTGGAAATAGAACTAGCGTTAGTGCTTTTGTATTTCTGAGCAATAACGACCGTAGAGAAGCAAAAAAATAGGGTGCAAAAAATGTGTTTAAAGTTCATGTTTTATTTTTTTTAAAGATACATAATACTAATTATGTATTATAACGTAAAAAATGGTAAAATAGTAACTGTAAGATATTAATTATTGTGATTTGATTGGTTTTTTTAATCCTAAGGCAGTACATTTAAAATATATAAAACAGAACTACATGAATGAAGATAAAAAAACAGTCCGAATATACACAGGACCAACAATGATAGCAAACGGTCTTGTTGCAAGACTAAACCATCTTGGGATTTCTCCCATTGTAAAAGATGATCATCAAAGCGGAATTACCGGAGGATTCTCTACAGGGGTTCCTAATCAAGTGCGGCTATTTATAAGAAATGAACAGCTTGATACTGCAAAATCGATGATAAATGAATACTTTACAGAAGTAGGAGAACCCCTAATTAATTAATCACTCCTTTGGAAATAAGCCCCTACAACAGCACCTTTTCTCAAGCATTTTATGATCTTAATGTGCAATGGCTAGAAACCTATTTTTATGTTGAGCCCTACGATAGAGAGGTCTTAAGCAAACCCTTTGATCATATTATAAAACCTGGTGGAGAAATATTTTTCATCAAGCAAAACAACATTACAATTGGCACTGTAGCGCTTATGAAAAGAGGAGATGGTATTTATGAGCTTACAAAAATGGCTATAAAACCGTCCAAGCAAGGAAAAAATATGGGGCAACAACTTTTAAAATACTGTATTGATTTTGCTAAAAAAAATAACTTTAAGCAGCTATACTTATACTCAAATACCAAGCTAGAAAATGCTATACACATATACAAAAAACATGGCTTCAAAGAGGTTGTTATTCCCAAAGACAACCCTTACAAGCGCAGTAATATAAAAATGGTGTTTGCTTTAAACTAGATAAAATTATAAAGGCCTTTAATATATATTAAAAGCCTTTATATAAATAAAAATTATATTTTATTGCTTGACCAATTGCTTGACCACAATACCACTTTGTGTTGTGATTTTAACTAAATAAGTAGCATTTTTTAAACTTGTAATATCAACGCTATGACTCAAGGTGTTAGAATTTGTTTGAAGCACTTTACGTCCTAGGATATCAAAAACTTCAATGCTGTTAAGTAAAGTGTTTGGCGACACCACAGTAAAACTTGTACTGGCAGGGTTAGGAAACAAAACTACTTTATCAAGAGCTAGGTCTAAACCTCCTAACGCATTTTGATCTGTAAATTGCAATGTGAATCTAGAATTAAAGGTTCCTTTTTCACTTGTAAAAGTATAATCTCTTTCAGAAATATTCAGTACATCACCTGTATAATTATCTTTTAAATAAACAGTAGAGGCTGAGATTTCACCTCCTTCTAGTTTGTTAATCCCAATAGTGTATGTAGATGCTCCTTGGTCAATCTGCGATGAAAATCCTAACAGCACCTCTTTATCTTCAGAGAACATCTCACGACCCTGTATAGCTAGACTCTCACTCCCGTCTGGTAGATGAGAATAAATTGATACAGGGACACCAACTCTTTTACTATCATACCCAGGATCAAATTCTTGTGTGGCATTATTTGTAAAACCAATTAAAGTTGTGCTTTGTAACTCATACTCGTTATTTTTCAGAAATAACAAAATACGCTGGGTGCCTTGAGGAGTTCTCAAAGTAGTGTTGATTTGGGTTCTCATAGAATTAGTAAATACAACTCTTTGTCCTGTGCCTGTAGTAGCACCATTGTTTTTTATTCCAAAACCTTGACTAGAAGAAATAGTTCCTTGAAAACTTGCACCACTTCCAGTAGAGGCTGGGTTAAAACCTATCGCATTAAATATCGAAATATCTGCCATATTGTAGTTAGTGATATCTGAACCAGGGAATGTGGCGGTGGTTGCCGTGTTGTGTTCCCAAAAATACAGCTCATCTACTGCATCATTTGCTACCATAAAGTCATTTGCTGAAATACCTGAAGCATATGGATTGGAAAGTACATTAGGACTTGCATTTTTATTATCAGAAGCTGTCCCAGTTCCAGTTCCTGTGGTGTTATACTCTAGATCATAACTAACCATCCCACTGTTTAAGGTTCCTTCACTGTATCGTAAATTATACTGTTGGTTTCCGTCTGTTGGGGATGCTTGAGGCTTTACATAGTATCCAGTACCAGGTACAAAATCTGAATTATACACTGTGTAATCATTGCTGTCTTCATCTATAAAATTTGTACCGTCAGCATAAAGAGCTTGTATGGCTGGATGAGGTCTAAAAGCAAGAGTATTGTGGTTAAACATTCTAAATATGGGAGTATCAACTCCCTGAGGAGCTCCAGAACTCATAGGACTTCCAAGTACCATAAAGTCTTGAGGCTTTAATGTTGGGGTTGTTATATCTACATTAATTACACCATTATTTGTTACCACAGCATCTTCTGACACTTGAATAATACTACCTTGGTGCTCAACAATCAAAGAACCATCAACTTTAATGTTTCCTTCCACCTTAAGGTATTCACCTGATCCAACTGTTAGAGTTACAGATTCGGCAATTTCACAACTACAGGCATCAATATCTCCTAAAGATGTATCATAATTAGTGTTAAAAACTGCCATTTTTGTAGTAGATGGTATACCATTGTCCCATGATCCATTAAAAGATGTTGAATCACCAACCACTGTTACTGTAGCTGTACAGGAAGAAACACTTCCGTTGCCATCATCAGCAGTTATTGTGATTAGATTATCACCTATGTCTTTACATGTAAAGGCATCTTTGTCTAAAGAAAAGGATACTGCATTTCCACAATTATCAGGAAATATACTATCGGGAATAAAAGCAACATAATCATTTGTTGCACCCCATGAAATATTGTTTCTGCCAAAAACAGATACTGCCGCTGAACCAGAAGCACTTTCAATACCTTGTGTTCTTGCATTACCATCGTTATCTGCCTTGGTTGTATGGATTTCAATTTTGTTTGAACCCTCAAAAAGCTGTACTTGAAAAGTAACCTCGAAAGCAGATGGAATAGAGTTGGTATAAGTTGGTACATCTATAAAATCTACTATAAATCTTCTATTGGGCGCTGTGCCTATAATATCATACCTAATTGTTCCACTTATGTTTGGACTTAAATCATCCCAAACACCTGCAATTATTGCATTAGGAGCTCCACTACCTGGCAAAGAGGCTGGTGTGTATGAGGAAGCGCCTGAAGTGCCACTATTATCAAAAGATATGAATCCATTTGAAGCTATATACAAGGTTGTATATTGAGTTTCATAAAAAGTAAATGGAAATCCTATATCAATGGCAGAAGAGGCATTATCATCACCTAATGAAACAGAAGTTCCTGTAATGCTCTGTGGATTAAAAGTTCCTGTTTGATTAAGTGTGTAATTTGAGGTGTCTGACACTAAATTAGAGATAAGGTCTTCAGAAATTATAGATGCATTTCCGCCTTGGTCAAGCGTTACGGTATAACTTTGACATGTTAGGTCTATAGCACCATCTGAAAGGCTTATGGTATCAGTAGCTATGCTTGTAACATCTGCACAGGTTAAGGTATATGTCACTGTATAATCAGCAACAGCAAGACCTGTTGGATCAAATGTGAATGAGGTACCATTTCCATCATCAGTCACACCCTCACCGCTGTATACTCCACCAGGATATGTTCCGCCAGAGATAACCAATGAATTGCTTCCACAAGCTGAAGTTTCGCTTAAAGAAAGAGAGGCCTGATAGGCTTCACCAACACCAACCGCATGCCAAGCATTAACAACAGATACAAATTCTTGAGAACAATATCCATATAAATCTGCAGTAGCTTGCATTGAGGCAACTCTAGCAGCAGCAAAATTTGAGGAAGATGTCAAATAAACATCTAAGGTTCTGTAAGATATCAAAGCAGATTTTGAAATACCAATTTCTGTTACATCAAAAGCATCGCCATTGTCATTTGTACCACTACCACCAGCAGAGATTAGATAGAACCAATAATTTAAAACTCCACTATTGTAATGCACTCCTCCATTATCTGAACAGCCATTACATGTATTAGCCCAATAGGAACCTTGATAGGTATCTGGTTGTCCTTCAGAATTAGGATCACTCATTGATCTTAGTGGCCCTGTAATTCCAATTTCTTCACCTATATCCCATATTTCTGCATTAGGATTTGTATCGTTCCCATTTCCTTTTACTGCAAATTCTACTGCAGCCCCCCAAATATCTGAGAAGCCTTCATTAAGACCTCCAGATTCTCCTTGGTACACAAGGTTGGCAGAATATTGTGTAACACCGTGACCCAGTTCATGAGCAGCAACATCCAAAGAAGTGAGAGGAGTAAAGTAAGTGCCTCCATCACCATAAGACATGGTGTTTAAAAACCAAAAAGCGTTATCATAGTTGGTGTCTACATGAACAAAGCTTCTTAACTGAGAACCTGCAGCATCATAACTATCTCTTCCGTGTACATTATTGAAATAATCATAACATTGTATCATCCCCCAATGCGCATCCAAAGCGGCATTATCCTTTGCAGCATTATCATACTCTTGAGAGGTCCAAGAATTGTCGTTATCTGAGAACTCTGTGTAGTTTGTTATATAAGGAAGAGAATTTCCAACTGGAGCCAAATTATTTGCATTTCTAGTAAAGACATTTCTAGTATCATCGTTTAAAGTAAAGGTCCCGTTCAACTCAGCTCTAGTTTCAAAATTTTGATTTCCACTGTAACGGGTATCCCCACTTCCTGTGGCCAGAAAAGTTGCAGCATCTTCTGGTTCTGAACTATAGGTTTGTTTTGAGTTATTATCTTTCAATACCGAACCGTCAGCCCCTAAATTATTAGCATGCTTTATTTTATCATCAAAGAGTAATATTTCACCACTTGTAGCATCAATATAATACTCACCACCACCAAATGGAGTAATACTGTAGATTTCAAATTTATAAACCAATTTAAAAACATCTTTTTTATAAACTGGCGGTAGTATCATTAATGTACCCAAAGGTTTTGAATACCCTAAGGCTTCACTAGCTGCCAAATCTTCCCAAAGATAGGAAGAGGCTCCAATATTTTGCTGAGCAAAAACCATAGCCTGGTTTGCAGATAAAGAAGCAGAAGTATTAAAATTTTCTGGAATTGACGAGTACCCTGTTGATATTGACGCAACACGATTGCCTTTAGAATGAGTTTTAACGATTCCAAATGCTACCGGGATCGTATTAAAATATTGTTGAAAAGTTTCGTGCTCAAAACCAAGACGATCCGTAACCGTCTTTAAAGACATAAAAGATGTTTTATCTGAAGCTGAAAAAACCTCTTTTAATAATTCTTTTTGCTGTTGTTTCTGGTAATTAAATTCTTTACTCACAACAACGAGTCCGTCTTTGACAAGAAATTTTTGTGCGGAGACCAAAGAACATGAAAACATAACGAGTCCAAAAAGTATGTTTTTTGAATAGTTAATTAAAAATATATTTTTCATAGCAATTTTTTTTTGAAATACAAATATAACACTTAATCTATAAAAATTACACTTAATCTATTAAATATCAAAATTTTATGATTTAAAATCATTGTATGAGTCAGTAGATAGGATTTAATCCAACTAATAGGAAATAATCCATTTAAATTATATTTTATGTATTTTTGTATAAATGAAAAACAATATTGACAATACAACCTTTGCGATTATTGATGTAGAGACCACTGGAGGGGTTGCCAAGGGAAGAATGACTGAGGTGTGCATTATTCTTGTAAAAAACAGAGAAATACAAAATACCTACACAACACTTTTAAATCCTGGGTGTTTGATCCCAACAACAATAACAGCACTCACTGGCATAGATAACCAAATGGTGGCATCTGCGCCAAGCTTTGCAGAAGTAGCCCGGGAAATATATGAATTTACAAAAGACACTGTTTTTGTAGCACACAACGTGAATTTTGATTTTGGTTTTTTTAAAAAACAGTTTGCAGAAATTGGTATTAACTATCTAAGAAAAAAGCTATGTACGGTTCGTCTATCCAGAAAACTACTACCAGGGCTTCCCTCCTATAGTCTTGGCAGATTAACTAGATCTATAGGCATACAACTTACAGGGGCTCACAGAGCAGAGGCAGACACTAGAGCTACCGTTAAATTATTTAATAAATTACTTGAAATAGACGCTAACTCTGGGTATGAAACTATTTTAAAAGCATTGGATGTAACATCAAAGGAAGCCACACTCCCCCCCCACCTACCAGCAGAGGATATTACAGCACTACCGCAAACCCCTGGAGTATATTTTTTTAAAAATGAGGCTAAAAAAATTATCTATGTTGGTAAAGCAAAAAACATAAAGAAAAGAGTGTTGTCACACCTGTATGCAAAGGCCTCTAAAGAAATTGCTCTGGCTCAAGAAACGCATCACATAGATTATGAACAGACTGGAAATGAACTAACAGCATTATTGCTTGAATCTCACCATATAATAAAGCACTATCCAAAATATAACAAGGTGCAAAAAAGACCTACCACAACCTTTCAAATTATTAATTATACCAATAGAAAAGGAATACTTCAACTTGCCATAGGAAAGACCAAAACAACAACAAACTCAATTGCAACACTCTACAGCAATGCATTGGCTATTGAGCATCTGGAAAACCTATGTCAAGAGTATGAATTGTGCCCAAGATATTGTTCACTCCAAGGTCAAGGAAATGCTTGTTCTCATTATAAAATAAAAAAATGTAACGGAATCTGTCAAGACCTTGAAGATGCACAGGTGTATAATAAAAGAGTAAAAGAGGCTATTTACAGTTTTCAACAACAGCAGGACAGTTATATTATTAAAGGTAAAGGAAGGACCCCCACCGAGATATCTATAATTTTAATTGAACAAGGAGAATATAAAGGTTTTGGATTTATAGACAGCCAAGAATCTATAGCCTACTTTGAGGACTTCGCTACCTATATAACAAGGTATAAAAGCTCTTATTACACTTCAAAGATCTTACAGTCTTATCATAAAAAAAACGGCAAGCAAAACATCATCTCTAAAAAGGAAAATACTATGGTCTAGTATCTTGTTTTAAAAAAAGGCATAATGAAAACTCATTGTGCCTTTTTAATACAGTCGGGATGACAGGATTTGAACCTGCGACCACTTGACCCCCAGCCAAGTACGCTACCGGACTGCGCCACATCCCGTAATAAATAATAACTGTAAGAATACCGTTGTTATTTACAGGATGTAAAAATAATAAAATCTATTACTAACAAGGGTGAAATAATTTAAAAAAAGCGTGTGGTATCTATATAAATCATTAGTTTTGCAATCCGAATTTAAGTATTAAACTCGGGGTGTAGCGTAGCCCGGTTATCGCGCCACGTTTGGGACGTGGAGGCCGCAGGTTCGAATCCTGCCACCCCGACCAAAAGCCGTCTGATACATCAGACGGCTTTTTTTATATTACTTTATATAACATAGATTGTTATATTTACCCTATTTACAAAAACAAACTACCATGGGCAAAATTTGCTACAGCTTGCTATTTATAATTTTATTACTTGGATGTAACAACACAAAACAACAAGCTGTACCAGATCAAGAAATCACAAAAAACAAAATACAGAGTCCTTTAAAGCGAAGTATAGACAGAGGAGCTGTAGTTTATAAAAATCTATGCTCACAGTGCCATAGACCCAATGGTAAGGGCATTACAAATAATTACCCTCCCTTGGCTGGCTCCAATTGGTTAACTCAAAAAAGACTAGAAAGTATCAAGGCAGTTAAATACGGCTTAAGGGGAAGTATTCTAGTAAATCAAAAACCATATGACGGAATCATGAGCGCAATGGGCCTGAATAATACACAAGTTGCTGATGTAATGAATTACACCATGAACTCGTGGGGAAACAACCAAAAACAAATGGTGACACCCAAAGAAGTTGCATCTGTTAAAAAGTAATGACAAGGTTTTAAAGCTAACATTACAAAATCCTTATTTTTGTAAAAAACAATCCTATGCTTATAATTGGTATTGCAGGTGGTACTGGCTGCGGAAAAACAACAGTAGTAGAACAAATTATTGCACAACTTCCAGTAGATGAAGTATGTGTAATATCCCAAGATTCTTATTACAAAGACACTAGTGATTTAAGCTATCAAGACCGAGTTAAAATAAATTTTGACCATCCTAATTCTATTGATTTTGCTTTGCTTTTACAGCACTTAAAAGCTTTGCGTGAGGGTGAGAGTTTTGAACAACCAGTATATTCTTTTGTAGAACATAACCGTACAGGAGAAACAATTACAACACATCCAAAGAAAGTAGTAATTGTAGAAGGTATTTTAATACTTACACAATCAGAGATAAGAGCCATGTTTGATGTAAATGTTTTTGTACACGCAGATAGTGATGAGCGTTTGATACGAAGGCTAAAAAGAGATATTTCTGAGCGAGGAAGAAATATGGATGAGGTTCTTAACAGATACCAAACAACTCTTAAACCAATGCATCAAGAGTTTATCGAGCCTACCAAAGAATTTGCAGACATTATTATACCAACCAACAAGTACAATACCGTTGCTGTAGATTTAATAAGAACTATTATTTCAGAAAGATTATAGCACATGGGTAACGTTTCAGAAATAAAAAAAACTAAGTGGTTTCGCTGGTTCGGCAATAAATATGTCATATTCATATTATTGTTTTTAACTTGGATGTTTTTTTTTGATGCAAATAATTATTTTTTTCACAAAGAGCTCAGTGATGATATAAACGCGCTTGAAGAGAGTAAAGAATTTTACAAAAAAGAAATAAAAAAAGATCGAGCTTTTATCAATAAAATGAAAGATAGCGCAGAGATGGAACGCTTTGCAAGAGAGAAATACTACCTCAAAAAAGAAAACGAAGATATTTACATCATTGAACATCAAGACTCTATTGAGTAGTATTTTGTTTTTTGACAATTCACACCAATGAAAAAAGATTTGTTGACAGATTTTAATCCAGTTTCCGCAAAAGCATGGAAGCAAAAAATACAGGTAGATCTCCAGGGGCTAGAGTATAACAAAACCCTTGTAAACAATACTTTAGAGGGGATACACATCAAACCTTTTTACCATAATGATGATCCTACTACACCCACAGAAATTCCAGGAACCCCAACGTTGTGGAACATCACACAAAATGTTTTTATTGATGATGCTACAATAGCAAATAATATTGCTTTACAGGCAATAGAAAAAGGAGCAGAAGCCATACAGTTTGTGGCAGAAAAACCCTTTGATATACCAAGTGTATTTAAAAATTACCCATTCAATAGTGCAAGCATCTATTTTGATTTTACCTTTTTGGATATCGATTTTACTAAAGAGCTTTCTGTATACCTTACCAGGCACAAGGCTCAATTTTATCTCAATATAGACCCTATTGGAAAACTAGCAAAAGAAGGAAATTGGTTTAAAAATCAAAAAGAAGATTTTAAAGCACTACAGAGTCTTTCACAAACAAAAAACACCATATCTGTAGATACCACAAATTATCAAAATGCAGGGGCCAATATGGTCCAGCAATTAGCATATGCCATCGCGCATGCCAATGAATATTTAAATCACCAAACTACAGATAGCATTACATTTAAAATAGCTGCAGGCACTCATTATTTTTTTGAAATAGCAAAAATACGTGCCCTAAGACTTCTATACGCTAGTTTGGCCAATGAGTATAATTGCTCCCAAACCTGCCACGTGATAGCCCAGAGCTCTAGACGTAACAAAACACTTTATGATTATAATATAAATATGCTGCGAAGTACCACAGAGGCAATGTCTAGTGTACTTGGAGGTGCAGATGCCGTGTGCAACATGCCTTATGATGTATTATACCACAAAAGCAATGAATTTGGAGAACGAATTTCTCGAAATCAATTATTAATATTAAAGGCAGAAAGCTATTTTGATGTGGTAAACAATCCTGCTGATGGCGCTTATTATATAGAGAGTGTGACACAAGAATTAGCCTCAAAAGCATTAGCCCTTTTTAAACAAATTGAAGAAGGTGGAGGTTTTATAAAACAATTACATCAAGCAGAGATACAGAAAAAAATAAAAGAAAGTGCAGCCAAACAACAGGAGCTTTTTGACAATGGTAGTATTACCTTACTTGGTACAAACAAACATCCAAACCCTTTGGATCTTATGAAAGAAAATCTAGAATTGTTTCCTTTTTTAAAGAGCAATCCCAGAAAAACATTGATCCAACCCATTATAGCAAAACGTTTGGCGGAAGCTATAGAACAAGAAAGACTTAGTCATGAGTAGAAAAGATGTATCCAACATATCTTTACACTACAACACCCAAAGTGGTGTCTCTGGTGATAAAAAAACTGCTTTCAAAACTGCAGAGGGTATTGCTATTAAAAATCGTTACAGTAAGCAAGATATAACGCAATTAAAACATCTAGACTTCGCTGCAGGTATTGCACCAAATCTAAGAGGACCTTATGCTACCATGTATGTAAGAAGACCCTGGACCATTAGACAATATGCCGGATTCTCAACCGCAGAGGATAGCAACGCCTTTTATAGACGCAATCTAGCTGGGGGGCAAAAAGGGCTTTCTGTTGCCTTTGATTTGGCTACCCACAGAGGGTATGATAGTGATCATGAGCGTGTTGTTGGAGATGTTGGTAAAGCTGGAGTTGCTATAGATAGCGTTGAGGATATGAAAATTTTGTTCGATCAAATTCCATTAAACAAGATGAGCGTATCCATGACCATGAACGGAGCTGTGTTACCCATTATGGCCTTTTATATTGTAGCTGCTCAAGAACAAGGAGTAGAACTAAAGGATCTTGCAGGTACCATCCAAAACGATATTTTAAAAGAGTTTATGGTCCGTAACACCTATATCTACCCTCCTACACCATCGATGAAAATTATTAGTGATATTTTTCAATATACGTCCAAGAACATGCCTAAATTTAATAGTATCTCTATATCTGGATATCACATGCAGGAAGCAGGTGCTACCTGTGATATAGAACTGGCGTACACCCTTGCAGATGGCCTAGAGTACATTCGTAAAGGTTTAGGTGCAGGGATGGATATTGACACCTTTGCCCCTCGCCTGTCTTTCTTTTGGGCCATTGGTATGAACCATTTTATGGAAATTGCTAAAATGCGAGCTGCAAGAATGTTATGGGCAAAACTCGTAAAACAATTTAATCCAAAAAATCCAAAATCATTAGCCCTACGAACCCATTGCCAAACAAGTGGCTGGAGTTTAACAGAACAAGATCCTTTTAACAATGTTGCACGCACATGCATTGAAGCATCTGCTGCTGCCTTTGGAGGAACACAGTCTCTTCACACCAATGCCTTAGATGAAGCAATTGCTTTACCTACAGACTTTAGTGCTCGCATAGCAAGAAACACCCAAATATATCTACAAGAGGAAACCCTTCTCACAAAAACTGTTGATCCTTGGGCAGGTAGCTATTATGTAGAAAACCTCACCAACGATATTGCACAAAAAGCATGGTCACTTATCCAGGAGGTTGAAGATCTTGGGGGCATGACAAAAGCCATTGAAGCTGGTATACCAAAACTACGTATAGAAGAAGCCGCGGCAAGAAAACAGGCCCGTATAGATAGTGGGCAAGACATTATTGTTGGCGTTAATAAATACAGACTAGAAAAAGAGGATCCTTTGCAAATCCTAGATGTTGATAACCAAATGGTAAGAACCGCTCAATTAGAGCGATTGGCCAATATCAAAGCCACTAGAGATAACCAAAAAGTGGCAGAAAGTTTAAAAGCTTTAACTCATGCTGCTACATCTGCAACAGAAAATTTACTAGATTTGGCAGTAATAGCTGCAAAACAAAGAGCGACACTAGGAGAAATTAGTGATGCATTGGAGTTAGCATTTGGTAGATATAAAGCACAAATTAAATCATTTAGTGGCGTGTATAGTAAAGAGATAAAAAAAGATCCTTCTTTTGAAAAGGCAAGAGAGCTGGCAAATAAATTTGCAGCGCTAGAAGGCCGTAGACCAAGAATTATGATTGCTAAAATGGGGCAAGACGGTCATGATCGTGGGGCCAAAGTTGTAGCAACTGGCTATGCAGATGTTGGCTTTGATGTGGATATTGGGCCACTCTTTCAAACACCAAAAGAAGCTGCACAACAAGCCATAGAAAATGATGTGCATATTTTGGGGATTTCCTCCCTAGCAGCAGGACATAAAACACTAGTGCCACAGGTTATTGAACAAATGAAAAAACTTGGACGAGAAGATATCATGGTTATTGTAGGTGGTGTGATTCCTGCCCAAGATTACCAATTCCTGTTTGATGCAGGCGCATTAGCAGTATATGGTCCTGGAACAAGAATTAGTGACGCAGCCATAGAAATGCTTGACATATTAATAGATTCTGTAGCTTAGTAGTGTAATGTGAAATCTAAGGTTATTTGAAGACTTCACATAAACTATTTTGTCAACAAACATATTGCGTTTTATCCCTTATAAACTTCAAAATAAATTGTCTTTTTATCCCTAAAAAGATGTTCACTATCTGTTAACAAAAATGATTTTAGATTCGGTTATTAAATAGTATTTTTACTCTTAAATCAATATAATTTAATGGGTAAAGTAATTGCAATTGCTAATCAAAAAGGAGGCGTAGGAAAAACTACCACTTCTGTCAATCTAGCAGCATCATTAGGTGTTTTAGAAAAAAAAATACTGTTAATTGATGCAGACCCACAGGCCAATGCCACCTCTGGCTTGGGCATAGATGTAGAGGCTGTAACCAATGGTACTTATCAATTATTAGAGCATTCTACAACGGGCAGAGATGCCATTGTAAAAACTAGTTCTCCAAATCTTGATTTAATTCCGGCTCATATAGATCTTGTTGCTATTGAGATTGAATTAGTAGACAAAAAAAATAGAGAGTACATGCTCAAGCAAATGGTCACAGATCTAAAAAAAGACTATGACTATATCCTTATAGATTGCGCTCCATCTTTAGGATTATTAACCCTAAATGCCTTAACTGCCGCAGATGCTGTTATCATACCCATACAGTGTGAGTATTTTGCATTAGAAGGACTTGGTAAGCTATTAAACACTATAAAAAGTGTGCAAAAAATACACAATCCAAATCTTGATATTGAAGGCCTACTACTAACGATGTATGATTCTAGATTAAGATTATCAAATCAAGTGGTAGAAGAGGTGAAAAAACATTTTGACGCCATGGTATTTAATACAATCATTCAGCGAAATGTACGTTTGAGTGAAGCCCCTAGTTATGGAGAGAGCATCATTAGTTATGATGCAAGTAGTAGAGGGGCGAATAATTACCTGAGTTTGGCGGAAGAATTAATTGAGAAAAATAAATAAAGGGCAAGCCCCACCAAATATAATATGGCTAAAGCAACAAAAAAACAAGCACTAGGACGCGGCCTTTCTGCCCTTTTGAAAGACCCTTCCAACGACATTCAATCTGCCAATGATAAAAATGCTGATAAGGTTGTGGGAAATATTGTAGAGCTTGATCTTACTACCATTGAAGTAAACCCCTTTCAGCCAAGAACAAGTTTTAATGAAGAGTCGCTTTCAGAACTAGCCTCATCCATTAAAGAATTAGGAGTTATACAGCCAATAACAGTGCGTAAACTTGGATTCAACCAGTACCAACTCGTTAGTGGTGAAAGACGCTTTAGAGCATCCTCTCTTGTGGGGCTTAAAAGCATACCAGCCTATATACGCATTGCCAATGATCAAGAATCTTTGGAAATGGCACTGGTAGAAAATATACAACGTGAAGATCTTGACCCTATAGAAATTGCACTTTCCTACAGGCGTCTTATCGAAGAGATTGATTTGACCCAGAGCCAAATGAGTGATCGTGTTGGTAAAAATAGATCAACAATTGCTAATTATTTGCGTTTGCTGAAATTAGACCCAATTATACAAACCGGAATGAGAGATGGTTTTATTACCATGGGTCATGGTAGAGCGCTTATAAATGTGGAAAACCTAGATACGCAGCTTGAAATTTATGCAAAAATCCTAGCCGATAAATTATCTGTACGTGAAACAGAAACCTTGGTGAGGGGCAAAAAACAAACTTCACCTTCACTCAAAAAAAAGATCAAAACAGTACCTAAATATGTACTACAAGCAAAAAAACAGCTTGTCAAAGCGTTTGACTCAAAGATAGAGGTTAAAGTAAATGAATCTGGCAAAGGACAGTTTATAGTACCTTTCAAAAACAAAGATGATTTTGACCGCCTACTCAAGCTACTCTCCCGTGAAGAATAATCTGCTATATATTATCTTATTTCTAGCAAGCATATCTTTGTTTGCCCAAGAGCGAGAAAATTCTGCTTCCCAACAAATTAATCTAGTTGTTGAAGATACTATTACTAAAAAACAAGCCTATGATCCTCTAGCACCCGCAAGAGCTGCTTTTTACTCTGCGGTACTCCCAGGACTTGGTCAAGCAGACAATGGAAAATATTGGAAAATACCACTAATCTACGCAGGAATTGGAACAGGTGTGTATTTTTTTATGAGAAACAACACAGATTATAATCGTTTCAGAGATGCCTATAAAAGAAGGCTTGCTGGATTCACAGATGATGAGTTTTTTGGTCCAGGAAGCACACCGCTAATCTCAAACAATAGGCTAATTGACGCTCAAAAAAGTGCCCAAAGAAATAAAAATGTTAGTATTATTGTTTCTCTTGGTTTTTATTTATTGAACATTATAGATGCAAACGTAGATGCTCATTTAAAGCAGTATGAAATTAGTGATGACCTATCAATAACCCCAAAACTAAACACTACTAATATAACCCAGCCTAGTTATGGGCTTAGCCTTAGATATACATTAAAATGAAAATAGCACTGTTAGGATATGGTAAAATGGGAAAAGTTATTGCAAAAATGGCGGTACAAAGAGGGCATGAAATTGTGTATAGCTCTAGTGCATCTTCCCAAAACGGAAATTTCAAAGAGGCGCAAATTGCTTTAGAGTTTTCCACACCACAGGGAGCCATAGGAAATATAAATAAATGTTTTCAAGCACAAATTCCCGTAGTGTGTGGTACCACTGGATGGTTAGATCAAAAAAAAAGTATAGAAGAGGCTTGTGCGCACACTAAGGGTAGCTTTATTTATGCTTCAAACTTTAGTATTGGCGTGAATCTATTTTTTAATCTAAACCAGCACCTGGCCAAATTAATGAAGCCTTGGAGTGAGTATAACCTAGCAATAGAAGAGATTCATCACACAGAAAAAAAAGACGCTCCTAGTGGTACGGCCATAACCCTAGCACAAGACATACTACCCTATACAGATAAAAAGACCTGGAGTTTAGATCTTACCTCACAAGATGCTGTAGGTATAAAATCTAAAAGAGAAGCAGATGTTAAAGGCACCCATAAGGTTTCTTACACATCAAAAATAGACAACATTACCATTGAGCATGAGGCCCATAGCAGAGAAGGTTTTGCTATGGGAGCCATTATAGCTGCAGAATTTCTTATTGATAAAAAAGGTATTTTTACCATGAAAGATGTACTAGGGTTGTAACAATAAAGACAAATTGTTACTTATAACTTTAAAATATGGTAAAACCACTAACTTAGTAGATGTTTTAAAAGAAAAAAATAGAATATGAGTATAGTAAACTGGTTGGCGCTTATTGCCATCATACAAGTAGTACATTTTTTAGGTACTTGGAAATTTTATGTTGCAGCAGGTAAAAAACCTTGGCAAGGAGCAATACCTGTATACAACGCGGTGGTGTTAATGCAGCTATTAAAACGCCCATGGTGGTGGACCCTACTTTTATTTATTCCTATAGTAAACCTTATAATGTTCCCGGTTTTATGGGTTGAAACATTAAGCAGATTTGGCAAAACAAGTATTAAAGATACCCTATTGGTTATTGCCTCAGCAGGTTTGTATTTGTTTTATATTAACTACACGCAACAGCTTACTTATCTAAAGGATGAGGATTTAAAAAAACCAAACGCTATAGTAGAGTGGTTTGGTTCTTTTGCATGGGCAATAGTTGCTGCAACTATTGTGCATACCTATGTCATGCAACCTTTTGTAATACCTACCTCATCGCTAGAAAAAACGCTCTTAGTGGGTGATTTTCTATTTGTGAGTAAATTTCACTTTGGTGCAAGAACACCAATGACAGCAATAGCGGCCCCAATGATGCATGATGTGTTTATGGGTACAAAAACAAAATCATACCTTCCAAAACCACAGCTGCCAAGTTTTAGAATACCAGGAGTTGAAAAAATTGAGCATAATGATATTGTGGTATTTAATTGGCCGATAGATGAATTTGCTGATATAGGTCCTCCTCCATCAGGTAAGATGTATAAGCCCATTGACAAAAAATCAAATTATGTAAAGCGTTGCGTTGGCCTTCCTGGAGATTCCCTGGAGGTACGTGGTGGTTATGTGTATATAAATGGAGTACTAAATGAGCTACCAGATCGAGCAAAATTACAGTTTGCATATATTATAAAATCCAAAAGTGTTTTAGTTAGCATAGATAATCAAAGAAGATTACTCCCTGAGCCAAACCAAATTTTTGCAGCCAAGTTTGATGTTAGTGATATGTATGCAACTGCCTTTGATAAAAAAACAGGCACCTATACCTACACCGCTCACCTAACAGACAAAGCCTATTTGGGGATTAAAAACTACCCGGGCATTATAAGCATTGAGAAAAAGATAGCTCAAAAGGGCAAAAAGGATGCTGGTATTTTCCCAAATACTGCTGCAAACAATTGGAATACAGATTATTTTGGGCCCATATATATTCCACAGGCAGGAAAAACTGTAGCCATAACTACAGAGAGTATCGCTTTTTACAAACGTATTATTGAAGTCTATGAAGGTAGCGAAATGGGTATAAATAACACCATTACACAAAACGGCACCACTGTACTTTTAAACAAAAAACCAATTACTGAGTATACCTTTACAATGGATTACTATTGGATGATGGGAGACAACCGCAACAACTCTCAAGATGCTCGTTCTTGGGGTTATGTACCCATGAATCATGTGGTAGGAAAACCTGTTTTTGTATGGATGAGTTTCAACAACAATGCAAAGGGATTGTACAATAAAATACGTTGGGATCGATTCTTTACTACCGTAAGTGGAAAGGGAGAAACAACCTCTTACTTTATACCTTTCTTGCTAGTTTTGGCTGGTTGGTTTGGTTTTCGGTGGTTTCAAAAAAGAAGAAAGAAAGCGTAAATAAAAAGTGAAACAACATATTTTAATTTATCCAAGCTACCTCCCCTGTGTTGCAACCATGGTTGCAATCGCTAAGGCTGATAAAATTACCCTAGAAATAGAGGATAATTATCAAAAACAGACCTACAGAAACAGGACTTATATAGCCCACAGCAATGGAAGGTTATTACTAAATATTCCCATAAAGCATTCAAAAAACGCATTGCGTCAAAAAACAAAAGAGGTTTGTCCAGAAAACAATTTCCCTTGGCTGTCAGAACACTGGAAATCTATACAAGTTGCCTACAGAACGTCTCCTTATTTTGAATATTATGAGGATGATTTAGCACCTCTTTTTAAAAAACCTGTGTTAAAACTACAAGACTTTAATATTAACATATTAAATAAAATAATAGAGCTCATTGGTCTACAAACAGCTATTTTAAGATCTAAAGTGTATGAAAAAAAAACCCAATTAAAAGACATGCGCCATTTAGTAAATTGTAAGAAAGAGCATGGGTATAACTTTGATACCTACCACCAGGTTTTTGAGAGTAATCATGGTCATATCGGTAATTTATCTATTGTAGATTTATTGTTTAATGAAGGTCCAAACACATTACAATACCTTGAAAACCAAACTTTAATACCTTAAGCTACTTGGGTATTGCAAATACTGCAGCTATAGGATAATGATCTGAGAACGTTTGTTCTAATGAAGTAAATTTTAACACCTCTAACTCTTGTGATCCAAAAATGTAGTCAATTCGCATAGGGTATAAATTAAACAAAAAAGTAGTACCCAAACCACTGCCTTTTTCTACAAAGGCATCTTTCATGTTTTGTTGTAATTTTCTGTACACATAAGAGAATGCTGTGTTGTTAAAATCACCTGCTAAAATTATTGGATATTTTGAGTCTTTCATGTGAGATAACAATACCATAACTTGTTCTTGCTGTCTTCCAAACCTAGCCTCTGTTCTTTTTACTAATTTTTCTTTATCCTGCAACTGTAAATAATTGACTGATGGTGCTAATCCTAGAGACTTTAAATGCACATTATACAACCTTATAGTGTCCTTTCCCTTAATTAGGTCTGCATAAAGACTATTGTTATATGATTTTTTAAAATCAAAAGAACCTGTATTAATTAATGGATATTTTGAAAAAACAGCGTATCCTAACCCAATTTTTTCATTTTTAAAATGAATATACTGATACGGGTAATCTGGAAATTTTTGTTTGGTTTTTCTGTAATATTCTTGGATAAAAATTACATCAGGATTGGTTTTTTGCAAGGTCTTGTCTAAAACTTTAGAAATTTCAGTGGCATCAATGGTTTTTTGATAGGCATTAAATAATCGTACGTTATAGCTCAGGACAGAGATGGTGTTATGAGAGGTATTTAAATCTGTAGAAGAAGAAAACTTATAAAAGGGGTTAAAAAAGAAATAAGCGGCCACTAAGATTAAAGTTGACAATAAAAATTGTTTTTTTAATCCCACTAACCAATACAACGCAAATAAAAGATTTAAAACTATAAGCGGTGAAACGACAAGACTAAGCAATGATAAACTCGAGAATTGTTTTGGAGCAAGGTAAGGTGTTATAAAAGACACCAAAAGAAACACGGCAACAATACTATTGCACCAAAATAATATCTTCCCAAAAAATGATAGTTTCTTCAAAATTATATAGGTTATTTATCTCCAGCTTTAAATAAAAAATCTTTCTCTTGTTTGGTTAAACTTTCATAACCACTTTTACCTATTTTATCTAAGATATTATCAATCTCTATTTGACGGGTATCTTTAACTGAGGTTGCTTTTTTCTTTGACGTATTTTTTGGTGTTTTATGTACTTTTCTAAATGGTGTGTTTTTTTTTGTCTTAAATAAATTTACCACGCCAGAGATAATTTTTTCAAACCAAAGACCAATATCATTGCCCTTGGCCAATTGTACTGCATACATATATCCAAAAACAGCCCCACCTATATGAGAGAGCATACCACCTGGATTAGTGCCAGAACCTAATCTAAATAAGTCTAATAAAAATAACCCTACGGCTAGTTGCCAAAGTTTTATAGTTACCATAAAAAACCTAAAAGATATATTGGGTGAATACGTTGCAGCAAATACCATCAGTGCAGATACCGATGCAGAAGCTCCCAGTAGATACCCTTTTGTGCTTACAAACACTGGAAATACATTATACCCAACAATAAACAAAAGGCCACCATACAGGGCCCCTAATAGATATACCGTTAGAAAGCGTTTTTCACTAAAAAGATTCAGCACAAATTTAGAAAAGAAATTAAGCCAAATCATATTAAACAAAATGTGCATAAAACCACCATGTAAGAAACTATAAGTAAGTAAAGACCAGGGTTGTTTTAGTATTTCTATTGGCTGTTCTGGCAACACAAACCATTGCATTAACACATCACTTGAAGTGTTAAATAAAAAAGAAGCAATAAAAAACAATAAAAAAATCATGATGTTAATCACAATCAATTTATTGGCAATATTGAGTGTTTTAAATTTATATAGTAAGTCTTGTCCTTGCATAGCTTAATCCCAACGGGTATGATTTAGATCGTTTTTCTTCCAGTAATAAGCCATAACAAAACCAAATAAAGCCCCACCAATGTGCGCCCAATTGGCAATGTTTTGTCCAAACAAAGAAAAACCTGTTAGACCAGAAAACAAATCCATAAGTAGTAATCCTGGTATAAAATATTTCGCCTTAATAGGAAATGGTATAAATAGCAACATCAGCCCAGTGTTTGGAAACATTAGTCCAAAGGCCACCAGTATTCCATACAAAGCACCAGAGGCTCCAACGGCTGGGGTATTGTATTCTATAAATAATCGCTCTATGGTTTGTAGTGGTACTGAATTTAAAAAAGAAGTACTATACTGTCCTGATCGCATAAGTTCATTAATATCATTTTGAGATATCCCAGCACTTAGCAGTGTATCTATAGCACTATGCACTTGGTAATACCCTACCAAAGAATGAATAAATGCAGCACCTAAGCCTGCTGAGAAATAAAAAAATAAAAACTTTTTTTGTCCCCAACGCGCCTCTAAAGGAGATCCAAACATATACAAACCAAACATGTTAAAGAAAATGTGCATCAGGCCACTTCTATCATGCATAAATAAATGAGTAATGGGTTGCCAGATTTGAAAATCAGGATGTTCAAAATAATACAAAGAAAACAACCTATAGGCAACATCACCCAAAAACACAGAGCCTGCATAAACAAGGACATTGATTATAATTAGTATTTTAACGGTATCTGTTATTCTTCCCATGTAGTGGCCTTTGTAAAAGGTTTTTTTTTATTTATTTAAATTTTTTATCTAGATCATTTGCATCTAGGGTGATTATAACCGCCTGGTTTGATGGAGAGACGCTAGGTTCTTTGCACATAAACAATTGGTTTACCAAATGCTCCCTTTCTTTACTATTAAGAGAAACACCTGTTTTGATAGCCATACTCTTTGCCATAGAGCGCACCAATAAATCATTTTGGCTAAAACCAGCATCTGGAACCTCATCCATGATATCCTTTATTAATTGCTCTAATACAACACTGACTTGCCCCTCCAATAAAGCCGCAGGTATTCCCGTAATTGAGAGGGTGTCTTCTCCAAATGCGCCAAAAACAAACCCAGTGTGCTCGAGTTGTTCTTGAATTTTTTGAAGCGCCTGTATCTCTGGGATAGAAAAAGTTAGCGCTAGAGGGAATAACAGTTGCTGGCTAACGGCTTGGTGCACCGTAATGTTTTTTAGTAACTCTTCATACAAAATACGCTGATGCGCCAGGTGTTGGTGTATAACCATCATGCCACTTTTTATAGGGCTTATAATATATTTGTTTTGTAGCTGAAATGTAAGTCCACCACCAATTGAGCTTTGCTTTTCAAAAAGGGACCCTGTAACTTGATCACTCTCAAAGGTTAGGTGAGTTTCTGGAGAATAGGAGTCTTCTGCTGTTTGAGTGTCATTTAACCCAACATACAAAGAATCCCAGTGGGCGGTATCTTTATCTCTTTTGTAAGGAAAATTAATGTTTTTTTGTTTGGCACTTGGGGTAAAGGGATTAAAGTTTTTATCAACATCAATAGTTGGAGATACTGGCGGCTTAGTGCTGTAATTATAGGGAGTATCTAGGCTACTCTCTCTGTTAAAATCTAACACGGGTGCGATGCTAAATTGCCCTAAACTATGCTTTATTGTTGCCCTAACCATAGCATAAAGTGCATGTTCATCATCAAATTTTATTTCGGTTTTGGTAGGGTGTATATTTATATCGATGGATTGTGGATCTACTTCTAAAAAAAGAAAATAACCAGGATGCAAAGATGTTTTTATTAAACCTTCAAAGGCAGCATTTACAGCATGATTAAGATACGGACTTTTTATAAAGCGATCATTCACAAAAAAGAATTGTTGCCCCCTACTCTTTTTGGCAAAATCTGGTTTTAAAACAAAGCCATCAATTTTTAAGATATCTGTTGACTCCTCAACAGGCACTAATTTCTCATTTGTTTTAGATCCAAAAATATTTACAATCCGCTGTCTTACATTACTTGATGGCAAATTAAAGACAAGATCATCATTGTGGGTCATATTAAAAGCAACACTAGGGTGAGCAAGTGCTACACGATGAAATTCATCTATGACGTGACGAGTTTCTACAGGGTTTGATTTTAAAAAATTACGCCTTGCAGGGATATTGAAAAACAAGTTTTTTACTGCAATTGTAGTACCTACTGGAATTACAACTGGTTCTTGGCCAGTTATCTTACTACCCTCAATGTTAATCTTGGTGCCAATTTGCTGTCCCTCCTGTTTTGTTTGTAAGCAAACGTGTGCAATGGCAGCAATAGAAGCCAGTGCTTCTCCCCGAAACCCTTTGGTGCTGAGTTTAAATAAATCTTCAGCAATTTTAATTTTTGAGGTTGCATGACGCTCAAAGCTCAACAGGGCATCTGCAGGACTCATTCCAGTACCGTTGTCTGTTACCTGAATAAGGGTTTTTCCTGCATCTTTAAGCACAAGAGTAATACTTGTGGATGACGCGTCTATAGCATTCTCTAGCAATTCTTTAACAACAGAGGCGGGCCTTTGGACAACTTCTCCTGCTGCAATTTGATTTGCAACGTGGTCTGGTAATAATTGAATAATATCTGGCATTAGCTAGAGAAAATTGATAAATCAAAATCAATAATATATAAGAATATAAAAATCAAGACAGCCATTACAATCAATACTGTTTTATTGAAAGCTGTATTATTGCGGTTGCGGTTATGAATCCTTGCATTTTGCCACTGTCCTGCATAATCATTCTCATTGTAGGCGTCTGCATAAGCATCAAACTTAGTTGTTTGCTTTGTTTGCTCAACTCCTTGTTTTCCTTGATAGTAACGTGGGGTATAGTTAAAGCGATTGTTCGACTTTAACTTTTTTATAATAGAAAATTTTATAGGCCCCATAGGTACAAGCAATAAACTCAAAGATACCTAAAAATTGAGTTTTGTTAAAGGCCAAAAGCTGACAATTTTTAAACAAAAAAAATAATAAAAACCTATGGAAATACTACTTCTAGGGTTTGAGTAAGATTTTAAACAAACCAAAAGAGAAGAAATTTAGAAGGTAGCATCTTTGCGCAACTGAGCCATTTTTATTGCAGCAATAGCCGCTTCTACGCCTTTGTTACCATGTGCTCCTCCGCTTCTATCGATGGCTTGTTGCATGGTATTGTCTGTTAGTACACAAAATATAACCGGTATATCACCTTGAATATTGAGATCTTTAATGCCTTGAGAAACACCTTGACAAACAAAGTCAAAATGCTTTGTTTGGCCTTCTACAACACTTCCAATGGCTATAACTGCATCTAGCATTTCATAGCTTTGTGTCATTTTTTTACACCCATAAATTAATTCAAAACTCCCTGGTACATCCCAACGAACAATATTCTCTTTGATACCACCGCAATCTAAAATAGCGTCAAAGGCACCTTGAAACATCCCACCGGTTATCTCAGGATTCCATTGAGAAACAACAATCCCAAACCGAAAATTTTTCGCATTTGGGATTGTTGCTTTATCATATACAGATAAGTTTGTATTTTTTGTTGCCATAGGGTCTATCCAGTAAGGTAGATTAATTTATTGCATTGCTTTTGCTTTGCTTAAATACGCCTTGGCTTTCACAGCCTCTGTAGCTTTAGAATACATCTGAGTAATGGTTGTAAAGTGAGTTACAGCTTTTGCGGTATTTCCAGTTTCTAAAGCAATGATACCTGCTTTTAGTAAAAATCTGGGTGTGGTAAAATCATTATCCTGCATACTTGCAGCAATTTGATAATACTCAAGGGCTTTATCTAATTGGTTTAATTGTACAAAAGCATCAGCAATAGCACCTTTTGCTATAGGTCCTAACATAGCATCATCACTACTAAAAGTATCTAGATAAGATATTGCATTTTTGTAGTCATTGGTGTTTAGGTAGGCTACACCTGCGTAGTAATTAGAAAGGTTAGCCGCTTTTGTTCCCCCATAATTTTCTATGATATCTAAAAAACCGTATTTACTATTTCCACCATTAAGAGCAAGGTTGTAAAGAGAATCACTTGCCGTTGGAGCAGTCAATGCTTGGTCAAAATACTCTTGTGCTTGGTACATTTCACTCATCGCCTCTTTCTCCTTAGGCTCTTGTATAACATTTACAAAACCTAAATACGCTAATACAACAAGGGCAATAGCACCTACAGCTATTAAAATAACTTTTTGGTTTTTCTCAACCCACTCCTCCGTTTTGTTGGCGGTTTGATCTAGAGTATTAAATACCTCAGCTGTTGTACTTTCTCCTTCTAAAAGTTCAGAATCATTTACTGCCTCTGACTTTGATTTTACTTTTCCGCCTCGTTTTTTGTACGTTGCCATAGATTGATTTTTTATGTACCGCAAAAATAAAATTTTTATCAGAATATAAAAGCGAAAAGATTTGTTATTTTTCAATATTTTGCAGAAGGAAAAACAAGACCAAAATAGACAGCTATTTGATGGCTAGATAGTCTGTAAACATCATATTATAATGCAACTAGAGCAACTTTCTTTACTTAACTACAAAAACTTTGAATCCCAGTCTTTTTCCTTCGATGCAAAGATAAATTGCTTTGTTGGCCAAAATGGAGTAGGAAAAACAAACGTATTAGACGCTATTTATCACCTGTCCTTTGGAAAGAGCTATTTTAATCCAATTACTGGACAAAATATGCGCCATGGCACAGATTTCTTTGTGATTGAGGGCAGTTATGTGAAAAATAATAGACCAGAAAAAATTAATGTGAGTGCCAAACGAGGCAATAAAAAAATAGTAAAACGCAATGCTAAAATTTATGATAAATTTAGTGAACATATTGGTTTTCTGCCTCTTGTAATGATTTCTCCTGCAGATCGTGATTTAATTGTAGAGGGAAGTGATACAAGAAGAAAATTTATTGACGGTGTTATTTCTCAAGCAGATCCTTCTTACCTGCAGCATTTAATAAGTTACAACAAAGTACTCCTGCAGCGTAACTCTTTGCTAAAGTATTTTGCGGCAAACCAAACACATAATCAAGACACACTAGATATTTATGATGCCCAACTCACACAATACGGTACAGCCATCTTTGAGAAAAGAATCGCTTTTCTAGAAGAGTTTTTACCTATATTTTTGGCCCGCCATAAAGCAATAAGTAATAGCGTAGAAAAGGTTTCCATTTCCTATAAAAGCCAACTAGAAGATGCTACCCTACTGAGCTTACTTAAAAACAATATCTCTAAGGACAAAATGATGCAATACACTGGCTTTGGTATTCATAAAGATGATTTGGTTTTTGAGATAGATGGCTACCCAATAAAAAAATTTGGTTCTCAGGGACAACAAAAATCATTTTTAATTGCTCTAAAACTTGCACAGTTTGACTTTATAAAAAAATTAAACGGGGTGCCCCCTATTTTACTTCTAGATGATATTTTTGATAAACTTGACCAGCAACGAGTTGCACAAATAATAAAACTAGTTCATGATGATAGCTTTGGGCAAATCTTTATTAGTGACACACATGCCCAAAGAACAGAAGCCGTAGTAAAAGAAATTCACAAAAGCTATATGCTATTTAAATTATAGAAGATGAAAAAGTATGTAATTAGTAGTTTACTGTTAGTGATATTTACAAGCCTTTTTAGCTGTCAACAAAACACCAAGGAGCTTAAAGAAAATCTCTCAGGATATTGGGAGATTAAAAAGGTAACAACACTACAGGGAGAGGTAAAAGAATTCAAAATTAGCACCGTTATAGATTATATTACTGTAGCTGGAAATTCTGGTAAGAGAACCAAAGTAAGCCCACAATTAGATGGTAGTTTTAAAAACAATGGTGCTACAGAATCCTTTACCATAGATGGATCTTCAGGTGAGCTCATCTTGCGATATCAAAACCCTGAGAGTATGTGGGTTGAAAAAGTAAAAGACGCAACCAAAAACAAACTACGCATTGTAAACAAACAAGGTAAAGAATACAGCTATAAACGTTTTGAAAAATTTAATTTTAATTAATTCCAATAAACATCATGGCAAAAAGAAACACAGAAGAATCCACCATTGGTGATGTGCTAAAAGCCTTTATCGGCAAAGGAAAACTTGCTAAGGGATTAGACAAAGTAGATGCCAAAAATGCTTGGTTAAAAGTCATGGGCCCAGGAGTTGCTAATTATACCACAGAGGTAATCTTAGAGAGAGATATTCTCTATGTGCAGTTAAGTTCCTCTGTACTGAGAGAAGAATTGAGCTATGGAAGAGAAAAAATAATACGCCTGCTTAATGAAGAATTAGGTAAAAACCTAATTGATAAAGTAGTATTGAGATAAATTATATCGCGTAAAAAATAAAAAAGGCCATTTATTAAATATAAACGGCCTTTTTGATATAATGTGTTTTTATATTAAAACATCTCTCTACCTGAGAAATGAAACGCTCCTTCAATAGCGGCGTTTTCATCGCTGTCACTTCCGTGAACAGCATTCTCTCCCATAGAGGCAGCATATAATTTACGGATGGTTCCCTCAGCAGCATCTGCTGGGTTGGTTGCACCTATTAGGGTTCTAAAATCTGCAACTGCATTTTCTTTTTCTAAAATAGCTGCTACAACAGGGCCACGAGTCATGTAGCTTACCAACTCTCCATAAAATGGACGCTCACTGTGTACTGCGTAAAACTCTTGTGCATCTTGGGTAGTCATTTGCGTTAACTTCATAGCAACGATTCTAAAACCTGCTGCATTTATTTTGTCTACAATAGCTCCAATGTTTCCTTTTTCAACACTGTCTGGCTTTAACATTGTAAAAGTTCTGTCTGTTCTCATAATTTTATTAAATTTTGTGCAAAAATAAACTTTTATGTTACAATTGTAAGCACAATAGTAAAAAAGAAGCATTCTTAACAATTATTTAAAATTAAGTAAGTTATACAATGGACATCTTTAGTATGCAAAAAGCTTCAAACATTAGTCTTGCCTCACGATGGTAATAGAAAGTAATTGTTAGGAAAGTACCCATGGATTTAATAATTAGGTATAATGAAAATGAAAACTACACTTTTTAATGCACTAAAAACCAGTGAACATTTAAAATTTCTGAAATAGATATTGTTATTAATTGTATCTTCGTAGCCTATGAATACAGCTCTAACTACTGAAATAAAAGAACTTCTCTCTAGCCCAAAAAATTGCGTAATTATTGGGCATAAAAATCCAGATGGCGATGCTGTAGGCTCCTGCCTTGGGTTAGATTTATACCTAAAATCTATAGGTCAAAAGAGTCAAGTTGTAATGCCCAATGATTTTCCTGATTTTTTAAAATGGCTCCCAAGCACTAACACTATTTTTAATTTTGAAAAACACAATACACAATCCCTTCAAGCTATTGAGAAAGCAGATGTGATTTTTACCTTAGATTTTAATTCTCTAAGCCGTGTGGGAGATATGCAACCCACATTAGAGAAAAGCAAAGCCAGCTTTGTGATGATTGATCACCACCAACAGCCAGACCAATACGCTCTTGTAAGCTACTCTGACACCACTATGGGCTCTACCTGTGAGATGATCTTTCATTTTATTGACGCCCTTGAGGGTCAAAAACACATTACACCACAAATAGCTACCCTACTCTACACGGGTATTATGACAGATACAGGTTCTTTTAGATTTCCATCAACTACTGCCCTTACTCACAGAGTAATAGCTTCTTTGATAGAATATGGTGCTAAAAATGCTGAAATTCATCAAAACGTGTATGACACTAATTCCAGTTCAAGAATAAAGCTGCTAGGGGTTGCCTTAGAGAATCTAGTTGTTTTAGAGCACTACCATACAGCTTACATTACCATATCGCAAAAAGAACTTGACGATAATAATTTCAAAAAGGGAGATACAGAAGGATTTGTAAACTACGCCCTATCTGTGTTGGGCATCGTTTTTGCTATCATTTTTATCGAAAACAAGCAAGAAAACATAGTAAAGATTTCACTTCGGAGTAAAGGAGATTTTTCTGTGAATGAATTTTCAAGAACTCATTACAATGGCGGAGGACATACCAATGCTGCAGGTGGTAGAAGTCTGTTATCCCTAGAGGAAACAGTAACTCAATTTATTAGTATATTGCCCAACTACAAAAATCAATTATAATATGACGCATGTTTTTTTTGCATATTGCTCACTTATTTTTTTAGTAACTAGCTGTCAAAACCCAAAGGCTAGAACTTCAATTAAAACTACTTCAGGGAGCTTTATCGAGGCCTCTGTGGCGCGTAACAAATTAATTTACAAACAAGAGAAGGCTGCCATTGAGAAAATAATTAAAACAGATAGCCTGCGCGATTATATTTCCACAGAAAGTGGTTTTTGGTATACTATCACCCAAAAAAACAAGGAGGGCTTATCGCAAAAACCTGTAGTGGGTGATTTGATTACTTTCACTTATAATGTGAAAGATCTCGAGGGAAACATTATTGTTTCAGTTAAAGAAAACGGAATACAAAACTACAAGGTAGATCAATCAAACCAAGATTTAATATCTGGAATTAGAGATGGCGTAAAATTATTAAATCCTGGAGAAAAAGCTACTTTTATATTTCCATCATACAAGGCCTATGGTTACTATGGCATTGAAAAAAAATTAGGAACCAACCAGCCCATTACCAGTGATATTACATTATTATCAATAAATTAAAATCAATAAATCTATTTCTATTATCATGAAAAAAATCACACTCTTACTTTTATTAGCATTGACAGTAGTGTCATGCCAAAACAAATACCCAGATCTTCCAAATGGGGTATATGCAGAAGTTATTACAAACAAAGGAACCTTTGTTGCAAAACTCTACAACGAGGCTACCCCTCTCACGGTTGCCAACTTTGTTTCACTGGCAGAGGGAACCAACCAAATGGTGGATGATAAACACAAAGGGAAAAAGTTTTATGACAGTGTTATATTTCACCGAGTAATTAAAGATTTTATGATTCAAGGTGGTGATCCTACAGGGACAGGCGCAGGAAATCCTGGATATAAATTCCCTGATGAAATTGTACCCGCTCTTGTGCACGATAGAAAAGGAATCTTGTCTATGGCAAATAGTGGACCAGCTACCAATGGTAGTCAGTTTTTTGTGACACTTAAAGAAACACCATGGCTAAATGGCAAGCACACCGTATTTGGTGAGGTTGTTGAAGGCATTGAGATTGTTGACGCTATTGGTCTTGTTGATGTACAACCACAAAGCAACAAACCACTTGATGATGTAATGATACAAACAGTAAACATCATTAACAAAGGAGGTCAAAAAATCGTTTCTTTTACAGATGCAATGACCAAAGTAGAACAGGAAAATAAAGCCAAACAAGCTGCAATATCAAAATATGCAGCGGGTATGAAAGCAAAATTTGATGCCCTGAAAAAAGAGGCTCAAAAAATGCCTTCTGGTCTTGTTATACATTGGAACAAAAAAACAGGGGCGCAACGTCCAGCAGAAGGCACAAAAGTCTTGGTGAATTATGCAGGGTTTTTGGAAAATAACGGAAGATTATTTGACACCAATAATGCCCTTTTAGCAAGAGATTATAACATGATCAACCCACAACGTGAGGCACAAAATGGATACAGGCCAGTTCCTATGTCTTACAGCAAAGATGCATCATTAAACCCGGGGTTTTTGGAGGCTTTGTTGTTGATGTCTGTGGGTGATAAAGTTACTGCTTATGTTCCTTCATATCTTGGATATGGTGAACGCGGTGCCGGAGAGGTAATACCACCAAACTCAGACTTGGTGTTTGAAATAGAAATTGTGACTCAGAAATAACACTGTAAACACAGGACTATAAAAAAGCCCGATGGTATGACCCTCGGGCTTTTTTTATTATAAGCTATAGTACCTAAATACTAGTATTATTTTAAAGGTATATTTTTTAAAATTTCTAAAACAAATTTCCAGTATTTTTGTGCGCTTGATATGCTGGCACGTTCATCTGGAGAATGTGCTCCTTTAATGGTTGGTCCAAAGCTTATCATATCCATCTTTGGATAATTTTGTCCCAATATACCACATTCCAAACCTGCATGACAGGCGGCTACATTTGGTTTTTCTCCATGAAGAGAAATGTATAAAGACTCTACAACCTTTAAAATAGCGCTGTCCATATTTGGAGCCCATCCAGGGTAGTGACCACTGCACGCTACCTTATAACCTGCCAACTCAAAAACAGCTGTCAGTGTTGCCGCCATATCATCCTTAGAAGAATCTACAGAAGATCTGGTAAGACATTCAATTTTAAGGGTAGCATTTGAAACAGCTATTTTTGCAATATTATTTGACGTTTCTACCAACCCTTCTATGGCTGGACTCATTCTGTATACACCGTTATGGGTTGCGTACACAGTATTTATAAATATGAGTTGATCTTTAGGGTCCATAACCATCTCTGGGGAGGTGATTTTGTGTGTTTCTATAGTTAAATCTGGCTCCAGTAATCTAAACTCCTCCACCAAGTCAAATTGAAGTTTCTCCATCTGCGATACAAACTCAGAAATATCCTCTGTTTTAACAACTACAGTAGCAGTGCTCTCTCTAGGAATTGCGTTTCTGAGAGATCCTCCAGCAATAGTTGCAATATGAGCTATCTCTTTATTTGCAGCCAATAAACGATTCATCATTTTATTGGCATTACCTAAACCCTTTATAATATCCATCCCACTGTGTCCACCTTGCAAACCTTTTACAGTAATACGATACCCCTGCCCATTTGGGGCAGGAATTTGATGGTAACTACCACTGGCAGTAACATCTACACCACCAGCGCACCCTACTCCAATTTCATCGTCTTCTTCTGTATCTAGGTTGAGTAAAATTTCACCTTCAAGCAAACCACCTTTAAGACCAATAGCACCAGTCATGCCGGTTTCTTCATCTATAGTAAATAGCGCTTCAATGGCCGGATGAGCAATGGTATCACTCTCTAAAACAGCCATAATAGTAGCTACTCCAAGCCCATTATCTGCCCCTAGAGTTGTTCCATTGGCCCGCACCCAATCTCCATCCACATACATTTGTATACCCTGAGTATCAAAATCAAAAACCGTATCACTATTTTTTTGATGTACCATATCTAAATGGGATTGCATCACAATAGCTTTTCTGTGTTCCATGCCAAGGGTAGCAGACTTTTTTATAATAACATTACCCACTTCATCTTCAAAGGTTTGAAGCCCTAAAGAAGCGCCAAAATCTTTCATAAACTTAATTACACCTTGTTCTTTTTTTGAAGGGCGTGGTACTGCATTTAAATCAGCAAATTTATTCCAAAGGGGTTTTGGAGATAGGTTTCTTATAGCATCACTCATTGTATTGTTATTAAATTTTATATACAAAGGTAACCTATTTGAGATTTTTTAACCACCCATTTTGAGCTAAGATTTTACAATATCTGTTATGATTTGTAAATATAAAATCAATGAAATACTTACATTGTAAATACCTTTAATTAATGATTTTAATCTAAGATGGTTTTAGTAATTTGCTATCATGTTTAAAAAGAAATCTATACTTGTTATTGCCCTACTGTTACCGGTGCAAATTTTATTGATACAATCTTTAAAACAGTATCCCTCATTTGTAGAAAAATGGTACAGCTTAGGGCTATACCCCTGGATTGGAAAAATATCTAGAAGCTTATGGGGGTGGGTCCCTTTTTCTGTAGGAGATATTTTCTACACCTTGATTTTTATACTTGTGGCACGTTGGATTTATAAAAACTTTAAAGGTTTTAGATATGAGCCCGTAAAGTTGGTTTTTGATATTACTGCCCACGTATCTATAGTGTATTTTATGTTTCATCTATTATGGGGTTTTAACTATTACAGAGAACCACTGCATACCTCATTAAACCTTGGCAATGATTACACCACCGAGCAGCTCATAGCTATTACAAACAAGGTTATTAAAAAATCAAATGAACTTCACAACTCCCTGGGGTATGCTGATAGTGTCAAGATAGATTTGCCCTACACACAAAAGCAAATGCTTGATCTTACTCAAAATAGTTATGCAAATCTTCAAAAAACCTTTCCAAGCCTTTCTTTGCAACCCAAAAGTGTTAAAAAAAGCCTTTGGGGTTTAGGACTTACCTACATGGGGTATAGTGGTTATTTAAACCCATTCTCTGGAGAAGCGCAGGTGAATGGGCTTATAAAATCTTATAAATTTCCAGTTGTGGCTTGTCACGAACAAGCCCATCAATTGGGGTATGCAAAAGAAAACGAAGCAAACTTTATTGCCACTCTTGCAGCCCTACACAATGATGACAAATACATTAATTACACAGGATATATTTTTGCCCTTCGGTATTGTGTAAATGAATTATCTTACAGAGATAAAGAACTATACCATGAAACATTAGAAACTATACACCCCGGAATTTTAAAAAGTTATAAAGAAATGCGTGATTTCTGGGACAGTTATGACAACCCAATGGAGGAACTCTCAAAGGCATGGTACAATCTATTTTTAAAAGCAAACAACCAGCCCAAAGGAATTAAAACATATAGTTACATGGTAGCGTTGATGGTAAATTATTTTGACAATAGACCACTCTAAGATTTGCTAAAACTATGGTTGAATATTCAATTATGATATTTTTAACTATCGCAAATACGCTATAAAACACCACATATTGGTATCTTTAAGAAAAAAACAAACACAAATCCTTAATGCTATGAAAAAAAACATACTTCTGTTGCTTGTACTTTGTATTTCGCAAATTGGTATTTCTCAAGAATACTTTCCCAAAAACGATGGCGTAAAAGAAAATAACGCACATTACACCGCATTTACTAATGCAACATTATTTATCTCTCCAACACAACAAATAGAAAATGCAACACTACTGATAAAAGATTCAAAGGTAGTAGCCTCTGGCCAAAAAGTAGTGATTCCAAACAATACTGTTATGGTAGATTTGGAAGGAAAATTTATTTATCCATCATTTATTGATCCCTACACAAATTTTGGTGTTAAAAACCCAGAGCGTAGCTCTGGAGGTGGCCGCTCTCCTCAGTATAGCGCTTCACGAGAAGGTTTTTATTGGAATGATCATATCATGCCAGAGAAAAATGCTATAGACCATTTCAGCTATGATATTAAAAAGGCCAAAGCAATGCGTAATGAAGGTTTTGGTGTAGTAAACACTCATAGCATGGATGGTATTGCACGCGGCACGGGAGTTCTTGTGGCACTCAACGATCAAGCAAACCAGGCAATGCGTATAATTGATGATGCACTAGGACAACACTATTCATTCTCTAAAAGTGTGACTAGCAGACAATCGTATCCAGGATCTTTGATGGGATCCATGGCGCTGATGCGTCAAGTATATCACGATGCCCAGTGGTATGAAAAAGGAAACATACCTACAAAAGATAGATCTTTAGAGGCCTTACTAAAAAATAAAAACAAAGTTTCCATTTTTGAAGCAGGAAACAAGAGCAACAATCTAAGGGCCGCTAAAATTGGAAAACAGTTTGGAATTAATTACCTGATTGTTGGCGGCGGGGATGAGTATGAGATGATACAACAAACCAAAGCAACTAATGCTAGTTTTATCATCCCGTTAAACTTTCCAGATGCCTATGATGTGAGTAATCCCTACACGGCTAGTTATTTATCTTTAGAGGATATGCGCGCCTGGAATCAAGCGCCAACAAATCCAAAAGCTTTACAAGACAATGATATACCCTTTGCACTCACCACCTTTAAATCTAAAAAACCAAAAGATTTTTCAAAAGATCTTTTAACAGCAATTAAGTATGGTTTAGATAAAACAAAGGCGCTAGAGGCATTAACCACTGCTCCGGCAAATATGCTTCAAATAAGTGATAAGGTAGGATCTTTAGAAAACGGTAAATATGCAAACTTTTTAATCACCTCTGGTCCTTTGTTTGAAAAAGGGACTACACTCTACCAAAACTGGGTTCAAGGAACAAAAAGTGTTATCAACTCCATGGATCAAACAGACATACGAGGATCCTACAACCTTGCACTTGCAGGAGTTAGTTACACCTTAGAAATCTCTGGAGAAGTCTCAAAACCAAAAGCAACTCTTACGTTAGGTGAAACCGCTCTTCCTGCAAAGCTTACCTACAAAGAGAACTGGATAACCCTTTCTTTTACTGATACACAAACCAATGAGGTGTATCGCACAACCGCAATTATTGAAAAAAACTCAATGAGCATCTCAGGCAAAGCAGTTTTGCCCAGTGGAGTAGAAACCACCTTTACTGCAAATAGAAATATGGGAGTTGCCAAAGCTATTTCAGATAAAAACAAAGACATTAAAATCACTAATGTACTGCGTGAAATTATGCCCATAACCTATCCAAATGTTGGGCTAGGAAATACCACTCAGCCAAGCCAGCAAACCCTATTGTTTAAAAATGCTACCGTTTGGACTGGTGAAAAAGAAGGAATTTTATACAATACCGATGTGCTGGTACGCAATGGTAAAATTTCTAAAATAGGAAAAAATCTATCTTTTAAAAACGCCGTAGAAATTGACGCCACCGGAAAACACCTCACTGCAGGTATCATAGATGAACACAGTCATATAGCTGCGCTATCTATAAATGAAGGAGGGCAAAACTCCTCTGCCGAAGTTACCATAGAGGATGTTGTTGACCCTGAGGATGTAAACATTTACCGCAACCTAGCCGGTGGTGTTACCTCTATTCAAATACTACATGGCTCTGCAAACCCAATTGGTGGCCGTTCTGCCATTTTAAAACTAAAATGGGGAGAAGATGCAGACGGACTTTTGTATGACAACAGTCCTAAATTTATCAAATTTGCCTTAGGGGAAAATGTAAAACAATCTAACTGGGAGAGTTACAGCCGTTTTCCACAAACGCGTATGGGTGTTGAGCAGTTGTATGTAAATTATTTTAACCGGGCAAAAGCTTATGATGAATTGAAAAAAAGTGGCAAGCCCTACCGCAAAGATGATGAGCTGCAAACCCTAGCTGAAATATTAAATGGAGAGCGATTTATAAGCTGCCACAGTTATGTACAAAGCGAGATTAATATGCTCATGAAAGTTGCCGAGAAATTTAATTTCCGCATCAATACATTCACCCATATACTAGAAGGCTACAAAGTAGCAGATAAAATGGCTGCTCATGGAGTAGGCGCATCTACCTTTAGTGATTGGTGGGCCTATAAATATGAGGTGAATGATGCCATCCCTTACAATGCTGCAATTATGGCATCTCAAGGCGTTACCGTAGCTATTAATAGTGATGACGGTGAAATGTCTAGACGCTTAAATCAAGAAGCAGCAAAGACTTTTAAATACGGAGGCATGAGTGAGCTAGAGGCATGGAAAACAGTAACCATAAACCCTGCTAAACTATTACACCTAGACCATAGAGTTGGAAGTATTAAAATTGGAAAAGATGCAGATTTGGTGCTGTGGAATGGCCATCCGATGTCTGTGTATTCTAAAGCAGAAAAAACAATCATAGAAGGTAAAACTTATTTCGATTTGGACTTAGACAAGCAAAAACGAATCGCCATTCAACAAGAGCGAAATACACTGATGACCATGATGCTTAATGAAAAAGAAAATGGAGGTAAGACCAAACCCCCAGTCAAAAAAACAAACAAGAACTTTCACTGTGATACAGAATTTTAATAACCATAGCACGTAAATATTATGAACACTTTAAGACACTTATTAATTATAATAACGGCTATAACTGGAGTATCTGTAGCCGCACAACAGACCCCTGCCCCTTCTCAAAAAGGAGCAATAACCATTACAGGAGCCACAGCGCATCTTGGGAATGGAAACACTATAGAAAACGCAACTATTATTTTTGAAGATGGAATTTTAACCGCAGTTGGAGATTCAAGTATAAGCCCAAAAGGAACCTCTATTGACGCTACATCAAAGCATGTATATCCTGGCTTTATAGCACCTGCAAAGTCATTAGGACTTATTGAGGTGAATGCTGTAAGAGCCAGTAATGATCAAGATGAAATTGGTGAGATGATCCCACACATTAGAAGTATCATTGCCTATAATGCAGAGAGTAAAGTGGTAGAGTCTATGCGTCCAAATGGGGTGCTAATTGGCCAAATCACACCTCAAGGTGGTACCATCTCTGGAAGCTCGTCTATCGTTCAGTTTGATGCCTGGAATTGGGAAGATGCTGCCATTAAAACAGATGACGGTATCCACCTTCATTGGCCAAACACCTACAGAAGAGGAAGATGGTGGGCTGGAGAACCTAGAGGATACCAACCCAATAAAAACTACACAAAGCAAACACAAAAAATAACAAGCTACCTTACAGACGCTAAAGCTTTTGGTATGGGTGAAGACCAACCAGCAAATGAATCTTTCAAAGCAATGCAAGGACTCTTTGATGGTTCAAAAAAACTGTATCTATATGCAGATGGAGAGAAAGAAATCATAGACGCCATAACACAGAGTAAACAAGCAGGTATAGATCAAATTGTTTTAATAGGTGCCTACCAAGGATACAAAGTAATTCCGTTTTTAAAGCAGCATAAGATACCGGTACTGGTTCAGCAAACACACGCACTTCCAAAAAGCGCTGATGATCATTATGATTTGCCTTACAAACTTCCCAAATTACTAGTAGATGGTGGCTTACTTGTTGGATTGCAAAATAGCAGCATGTCCAACTTCCAGACCAGAAACCTGCCCTTTTATGCTGGGCAACTTGTAGGACAAGGAATGGATAAAGAAACAGCATTACAGCTTATTTCTGGAAATACGGCACAAATTTTAGGACTTGATAATTATGGAAGTCTTGAAGTTGGAAAGAGTGCTACACTATTTATAAGCGAAGGAGATGCGCTAGATATGATGGGAAATAGGCTAATAAGAGCCTTTATTGATGGACGTGATATTTCCTTAGAAACCCATCAAACAGAGCTATGGAAACGTTATATGGGTAAATACAACCAAGAATAACAACCCTTAAAACATCTTTAACCGTTTTAAAAAGCTATGTATAAAAAAATAGACAGCACACAAAACAGCTTGATTAAACAGTGTTTGTTATTGCTAGATAAATCAAGAGAGCGCCGTAAACAAGGTGCTTTTTTGGTAGAAGGCCAACGAGAAATACAACTTGCTTTAAAAGGAGGCTATGAAATACAAACCCTCCTTTTTTGTGCGTCACTATTTGTAAAAGAAATTAATCAATACCTAAGTGCTAATACTCAAATTATTGAAATTTCTATTCAGGTATATCAAAAACTGGCCTACCGCAAAACCACTGAAGGAGTCTTGGCCATCGTACAAACAAAACAACATACATTATCCAACCTAGTCTTTAAAAATAAAAGCCCTTTACTACTTATTGCAGAAGCTCCAGAAAAACCAGGAAATATTGGCGCTTTACTTCGCAGTGCAGATGCGGCTAATATAGACGCGTTTATAATTGCCAACCCAAAGACAGATCTTTACAATCCAAATATTATTCGAAGCAGTGTTGGCTGTTTATTTACCAATACCATTGCCACAGGAAGCACCCAGGAAATTATTGATTTTCTAAACAAGCGAAACATCCAACTCTTTAGCGCTATTTTGCAAGAATCTAAACCCTATCATACTCAAGATTTCACCAAACCAACAGCAATTGCAGTAGGCACAGAAGCAACAGGTTTGTCTGAGCTTTGGCGCTCAGAAAGCTTTCAAAATATTCATATCCCTATGCAAGGTGCCATTGATAGCATGAATGTATCTGTGGCTGCTGGTATTTTAATATTTGAAGCAAAAAGACAACGAGGGTTTTAATTACTTGTTGATTGACGCCTTGCAAACACCTTCTTTTTTTATTTAAAAATTAAACTCTTATTATTTTTTTTAAAAATTGGAATTTGTATTTTTAATCTATGACAGAAATTGACATAGAGCAGGAAAATAAAGCCATAGCGAAACAGTATAAGGAGCTTTTGAAGATTAGTTATCGTATTTTATCTAAGGAAGATAAGAAACTCATACGATCTGCCTTTGATGTTGCTGTGGACGCACACAAACTACAGCGTAGAAAAAGTGGTGAGGCTTATATTTTTCATCCTATTGCCGTAGCCAAAATCGTAGCCAGTGAGATTGGACTTGATGCCACGTCTATTGCCGCTGCCCTACTCCATGATGTTATTGAAGATACCAAATACACCTTTACAGACCTTGAACAACTATTTGGAGAAGCAGTTGCACGTATTGTGCAAGGATTAACCAAAATCTCCAAAATGCCCTATGAGGGAGATGTGTCTTTGCAAGCAGAGAATTTTAGAAAAATGCTTTTAACTCTTAATGAAGATATTAGAGTTATTATCATAAAAATTGCAGACCGCTTACACAATATGCAAACAATGGATGCAATGCCAAGCTACAAGCAAGAAAAAATTGCAAGCGAAACCCTTTACATATATGCTCCAATGGCCCATCGTATTGGTTTGTATAAAATAAAATCTGAGTTAGAAGACTTAAGCCTAAAATATACAGAAAGAGAAATATACGACGATATTTTAAGTAAAATTAAAGACAGTAAGCAACAGCAAGATGCTTATATAAGAGCCTTTTCAAAAACTATTAAAGATGCTTTAAATTCAGAAAAATTAACCTATGAAATAAAAGGAAGACCCAAATCAATTTACAGTATTCGTAGAAAAATTGTAGCACAAAATGTGAGTTTTGACGAGGTGTATGACAAATTTGCAGTACGTATTATATACAAAAGCGATCTTGCCAATGAAAAATTCTTGGCCTGGAAAATTTATAGCATTGTTACAGATAACTTTCGTCCAAATCCTGTAAGGCTAAGAGACTGGATTTCATCACCAAAATCTACAGGCTATGAGGCGCTGCATATAACTGTCATGGGGCCAAAAGGAAAATGGGTAGAAGTACAAATACGCAGTGAGCGCATGAACGAAATTGCAGAAAAAGGATTTGCTGCTCACTATAAATACAAAAATGAAGATAGCGATGAAGGAGGTCTTGATCTGTGGCTTAATAAATTACAAGACACCCTAGAGAATCAAGATATTAGCGCAGTAGATTTTGTAGAGGAGTTTAAACTTAGCTTGTATGCAAAAGAAATTTTTGTGTTTACACCCAAGGGAGATTTATATTCATTGCCAAAAGGAGCCTCTGCCTTAGATTTTGCATTTCATATACATACAGAGGTAGGCATGCATACAAGAGGTACAAAGGTTAATGGAAAATTAGTCCCTTTGAGTTATCCTTTGAAAAGTGGAGACCAAGTAGAGGTAATAACTTCTAATAATGCAAAACCTACAGCCAACTGGCTAGATTATGCCTCTACAAGTAGAGCGCAATCAAAAATAAAATCTTCTCTTAAAGAAGAACGCAAACAAATTGCCAATGAGGGAAAAGAAGTACTGCGTCGTAAATTAAAATCACTAAAAATTACCTTAGATGATAAGACAATCTATCAACTAATTCAATTTTATAAAGTAAAAACAAGTCTTGATTTATTTTTTAGAGTAGGTGCTGGCATTATAGATAATAAACAGCTAAAAGATTTTGCTGCCTCTAGATCTAATGTGTTGGTGAGTTTTATTAAAAATAAAATCAGAAAACAACCCAATCCAAGCGAGGTAAAAAAAGAAGAAATTACAGAGAAATTTGATCAATTGGTTTTTGGTAAAGAGGAACAACAATTAGATTACAAAATAGCAAGTTGCTGCAATCCAATTGCTGGAGATGATGTGTTTGGTTTTTTAACCGTTTCAGAAGGTTTAAAAATACACAAGAAAAATTGTCCAAATGCCGTGCAACTTCAGGGAAGTTATAATTACAGAATTCAAAAAGCCAAATGGATAGACTCCTCTCAAAGAGATTTTAAAGCTGAATTACTCATCACAGGAATTGATGGTCTGGGCCTAGTTAATAACGTAACAAAAGAGGTGTCAAACAACTTAAATATTGACATGAAACGGGTACATTTTGACACCGACGACGGTATATTTAAAGGGAAGATCGTAGTGGTGGTTAAAAACAAAAATATTCTTGATAACTTAGTTCAAAACATTAAAAAAATAAACGGAATTGATAAAGTAACTCGTTTGTAATTTTGCTATTTTTGACCCTTAAGCATTAAAACAATTTAGGTGTATAAGTGTAAGAAAAACTGTCAATTGCATGCTTGGGGTAAGATTCTCTAAAATTACACTAATATAGCTAAGCTATTCATTGCCAAATCATGAGTGGAAAAACGGAAGCAAACAATCAAGATATTGTAAAAAATGTATTCACTGCATTTTTAGAGAAAAAAGGGCACCGTAAAACACCTGAGCGCTTTGCTATACTCCAAGAAATATACGATCAAGAAGAGCATTTTGATATAGAGGCTTTATATATCATAATGAAAAATAAAAACTATCGTGTAAGTAGAGCTACACTTTACAATACCATAGAGTTATTGCTGGAATGTATGTTGGTGCGTAAACACCAATTTGGGCAGAATCAAGCACATTACGAAAAATCATATTTTGACAAACAACACGATCATGTTATTCTAGACAATGGAGAGGTCATAGAGTTTTGTGATCCTAGAATTCAAAATATTAAAAAAACCATAGAAGATGTTTTTGATATTACTATATCTAAACACTCTTTATATTTTTACGGAACAAAAAACACAACCAACCCAGAACAATAGGGAAATACATTACAATTATGGCAGTAGACTTACTACTTGGATTACAATGGGGAGACGAAGGAAAAGGAAAAATCGTCGATGTACTCACAGCAGATTATGACATCATTGCCCGCTTTCAAGGCGGTCCTAACGCAGGACACACCTTAGAGTTTGATGGTATTAAACACGTTTTAAGAACCATCCCTTCAGGAATTTTTCACAAAACAGCTATCAATGTAATAGGAAATGGTGTTGTGATTGATCCTGTTGTTTTTGTAAAAGAATTGGAAGGATTAGATCAATTTAATATAGATTATAAGGCCAAGTTGATTATTTCAAGAAAAGCGCACCTTATTTTACCAACCCACAGACTTTTAGATGCAGCCAGTGAGGCCAGTAAAGGGAAAGCTAAGATTGGCTCTACTTTAAAAGGTATTGGTCCAACCTACATGGACAAAACAGGTAGAAATGGGATTCGTATTGGGGATCTTGAAATGAAAGACTGGAAAACAAAATACCGTCAATTGGCCAACAAACATGAGGCTATGATTTCATTTTATGATGTAGACATTCAGTACGATTTAGAAGAAATGGAAGCAGAATTTTATGAGGCTATTGACCGCCTCAAAGAATTAACTTTTATTGACAGTGAACAATATTTCCATCAGGCAATCAAAGCTGGAAAAACAATACTGGCAGAAGGTGCACAAGGATCTTTACTAGATATTGATTTTGGAACCTACCCATTTGTAACATCTTCAAATACAACAGCAGCAGGTGCTTGCACAGGTTTAGGAATTGCACCAAATAAAGTTAAAGATGTGTACGGGATATTTAAAGCCTACACTACTCGTGTTGGTTCTGGCCCTTTCCCTACAGAACTTTTTGATAAAGTGGGTGCTCAGATGGCAAAAATAGGACGTGAATTTGGAGCGGTAACAGGAAGACCAAGACGTTGTGGATGGTTAGATTTAGTAGCCTTGAAATACACCTGTGAGGTAAATGGAGTTACGCAATTAAATATGATGAAAGGAGACGTTCTCTCTGGTTTTAGTACCATAAAGGTATGTACGGCATACAAATACAAAGGAGAGACTATTACCCACCTACCCTACAACATCGAGCCAGAAAATGTAACACCTATCTATACAAGTTTTCCTTGCTGGAAAGAGGATTTAACAAAGATGAGAGCGGTATCTGAATTTCCAAAAGAGCTGAACCAATATATCGATTTTCTAGAAAAAGAACTAGAAATACCTATTAACATCGTTTCTGTAGGTCCAGATAGAACCCAAACAATACACCGTTAAAAAGTATCTACAACATATAACACTCTTTTTAATACTCCTTATTACAGGAGTTTTAGCAGCACAACCCAATCAAGAATCAGAAAAATCTAAGGTTGATATTCAATCAGGGTATTTAGAGCGAAAGCCAGAATTACCGGATGCTTTCATATACACCAAAGACACTGAGGGTCAGGTATACATCATCCATCAAGGTATTCAAATGTGGTGTAATCAAGCCTATGTGTATCTAAAAGATAATTTTGTAAAAGCCTACGGCGAAGTAAAAATTAAACAAGGAGATACCATTTCCATGAATAGTAATTATGCAGAGTATAATGGAAATACTCAATTTGCATTTGCAAGTGGTGATGTTGTTTTTCAAGAACCTAAAACAACATTAAAAACAGACACCCTTTATTTTGATAGAATAAAACAAGAGGCCTACTACAGAAGCGGTGGCAAGGTTGTAGATACAGCCAGCACCCTAACCAGTAGAATTGGGCGATATTTTGCTGAAGCCAAAAACTATCAATTTACAAGTGATGTAAAAATTGTAAACCCTAAGTATACCATAAACTCTCAGCAACTAAATTTTTATTCTCAAACAGGTGCTAGCTATCTATATGGTCCTTCTACCATAGTAAGCGATTCAAGTACTGTGTATTGTGAGCGTGGTTTTTATGACACAAGAGAAGACACCGGATATTTTGTAAAAAATTCTAGGGTAGACTATCAAAGTAGAACACTTTATGGGGATAGCATTTACTTTGACAGAAATAAAAGTTTTGCTTCTGCTACCAACAATATTAAAGTAATTGACACCAGTAATCAAAGTATTATACGAGGTCATTACGCTGAGGTTTTTAGACAAAAAGATTCAGTTTTTATTACCAAAAGAGCGGTAGCTATTACCTTACAAGAACGTGATTCTGTATACATACATGCAGACACTTTGCAAATTACAGGCAAACCAGATAATAGAATTCTTAAAGGGTTTTACAGAGCACGTTTTTTCAAACAATCCAGTGATCCACAACAAGCCCCAACCAGTGGTAAATGTGATTCTATATTTGTGAACCAGAAAAAAGGAATTACAAAACTTATAGATCGCCCCGTTCTATGGACTGGTGAAAACCAAATGACTGGTGATACCATTCATTTAATTAATAATACTAGAACCCAGCAACTTGATACTCTAAAAGTGTTTAACAATGCATTTTTAATACAAAAAGATTCTTTGGGGTACAACCAAGTAAAAGGAAAGCGTCTTGTGGGTCTGTTTACAGACAATGAGCTTGACACCATAAATATTGATCAAAATGCACAAGTAATTTATTTTGCGCGTAATGACAAAGACAAGCTCATTGGCATAAACAATACCGTATCAAGTGCCATACAAATGTATATGGAAAACCAAGCCATTGAAGGAATACGTTTTATAAAAAAGGGAACTGGAAAAATATACCCACTCTCAAAGATTCCTCCAGAGGCAAGAATATTACCTGGTTTTAAATGGAGAGCAGAAGAACGATTACAGGATAAAGAAGCATTATTTGATGGAAAACAAGTGCCCATACTTCCAAAAATTAAAGGGATCCCGCTGCCAAAGTTTAAAGAAGCCTTTTTTGATGAGAAAAGTCAAGATCAATTACAAATTCCAGAGGCCTCAAAACTTAATGCCGAAGTTTTTAAAAACAGACCCCAAGATGCTCCCTTGCAAGAAACTCCCTCGGGGGAAAATAAAACCAAAGACCAAAAAGACAAAGAAAAACTCCAAAACAATTAATTTATTTACAGATAATAATAGGCCAAGCACCATTGTTAATTTCTATTTTTACAACCTAGTTATAGCCCATTGAAAAAAGATTTTTACAAACATCAAACACAAACCACACCACATCCACTGGCCATGGAAATCTCTCATGCCAAAGGCAGTTATATCTATGATACCCATGGAATTGCACATCTGGATTTTGTTGCAGGCGTATCTGCCTGTAGTCTTGGCCATAGCCATCCTAGTGTTGTAAAAGCAATAACAGAGCAAACTCAAAAATACATGCATGTAATGGTGTATGGAGAGTATATTCAAAGCCCAGCTGTTGCACTTACAAAACTTTTGGCACAGCATCTCCCCGATCCTTTAGAGACTACCTATTTGGTAAATAGCGGTACAGAAGCCATAGAAGGTGCTTTAAAACTAGCCCGCAGGGCAACAAATAGAGCAGAAATTATTTACGCAAATCTTGCGTATCATGGAAATACAATGGGGGCTTTAAGTATAATGGGCTATGAACAAAGAAAAGAAGCTTTTAAACCATTGTTGCCCCAGTGCAAGGCTATCTTGTTTAATTGTGAAACCTGCTTGGAGCAAATCACAAACAATACTGCAGCTGTGGTACTAGAAACCATTCAAGGGGGCGCTGGCTTTATAGAACCAACTAATGAATATTTAAAGAAAGTAAAAGCTAGATGCCAACAAGTGGGCGCGCTTTTAATTTTAGATGAAATACAACCAGGATTTGGCCGTACTGGAAAACTCTTCGGGTTTATGAATTACAATGTGGTGCCAGATATTTTAGTGATGGGAAAAGGTATGGGCGGCGGGCTTCCCATTGGAGCATTTACAGCATCAAAACCCCTTATGGATCTATTACATAAAAAACCAAAACTTGGCCACATAACAACCTTTGGAGGCAATGCTGTTATTGCCGCGGCAGCACTAGCTACGCTAAAAGAAATAACTCAAAGCGCTTTAATGCAACACGCCCTAGAAAAAGAAACATTGCTGCGCAGCTTACTGGTTCATGATGCAATAAAGGAAATTAGAGGAACTGGCTTAATGTTGGCCCTTATTATGGAAACTCCTGAGATGGCAAATGAGGTGATTTTAAAATGTAAAGACAAAAATTTAATTTTGTTTTGGTTACTATTTGAACCTAGAGCCATCAGAATTACACCCCCACTCACCATTTCTAAGGCTGAAATTATAGCCGGATGCAGTATCTTAACCCAAGTACTCAACGAAATATAAACCCTCAAAAATTGTTTTAATCTATTGTATTTCATTTGGTTATACATGATTTTAGGCTGTTAACATCTCGTTAACAACAATCACAGCATATCTCAAGAGCTGTCAATATCCTCACTATCTTTATATAGAGAAACCAATAAATAACTGCGTATGCAATTGCCTACCCCAGACGAGCATAACAACGTATCACTTAGTAAATTTGAGTCTATGCTCAAGACCAATAATATTCTCTTTTTTGATGCAGATCAATTTGAGGAAATTATCAATCACTATCTTGAAAATGGCAAAATAGCGCTTGCCAAAAAAGCCACAAAGCTTGGTTTACAACAACATCCAAGCTCAACATCCCTTAAATTATTTCAAGTTGAAATGTTCATTTTTGAAAATGAACTAGATATTGCAGATATACTACTAGATGAGTTATACCAAATAGAACAATCTAACGAAGAAATATACATTCAAAAGGCAAATATTCTCTCCAGAAGGGATCAACACAAACATGCCATTGTGTTGCTTAAAAAAGCACTGGAGATTACCCTAGAGCAAGGAGATGTTTTATCTTTAATAGGAATGGAGTATTTGTTTTTAGAAGATTATGAAAATGCCAAAAACTATTTCATTAGGTGTTTAAATGATGAAAAGGATCAATTACACACAGATTATTCTGCCCTGTATAACGTGATCTATTGTTTTGAATACTTAGAACAAAATCAAGAGGCTATAAACTATCTAAATGTATTTTTAAATAACAATCCATACTCTGAGGTAGCTTGGCACCAAATAGGAAAACAATATAGTATTCTAAACCAATACAAGAAAGCATTGGCATCTTATGACTTTGCTATTATTAGTGATGATCGATTTATTGGTGCATACCTTGAAAAGGGGAAAGTACTAGAGAAAATGAAACGCTATGAAGAGGCTATAGAGTGTTTTATTATCACCCTTGGCCTTGATGACCCGACCTCCTTTGCCCTATTGCGTATTGGTAAGTGTTATGAGAAAATTAATAATGATGAAATGGCCTTGCAGTATTACACCAAGTGTGTTGAGCAGGATAGCCTTCTAGATAAGGGATGGATTGCCATTACAGATTTTCATTACAAAAAGAAAGACTACAAAAAAGCACTTTATTTTATAGATAAGGCCATCAATATAGATTCAGAAAATGTATTGTACTGGAAAAGATACGCCAAAATCAACAAAAAACTCCAATGGTTTGAAGAGGCTGAGATTGGTTACAGAAAAGCCCTAGAATATGGAAACTATGAGCAAAATACCTGGCTTACTCGTTGTGACATATTAATTAAACTTGGTGAATTTGAGGGGGCTATTAATAACCTAAACCAAGCATCCGAATTTTATCCAGATTCTGCAGAGATAGAATTTAGGTTAGCGGGTCTTTATTATGACACTCACAAAGAGGATACAGGAGCATTTCATCTTAGAAACGCCCTTGATATTGAACCAGAATTTTTACTTATTTTGGAGGAAATATTTCCTCATATTTTAGAAAAACCTAGTGTAAAAGAAATTATAACTAATCACAAAAAAACTACCCTTTAATCTGTATTTTTGGGCATAAAACAACACTAATATGCCCAAACGCAGTTTTAAACAATCATTATTACTTACTATTAAGGGTTTAGCCATGGGTGCTGCAGATGTAGTCCCAGGGGTTAGTGGTGGTACGATTGCCTTTATTTCTGGGATATACGAGGAACTAATTTCTACCATACACAGTTTAGATTTGGGTGTTTTTAAAACCCTAAAAAAGCAAGGGTTAAAAAAAGCTTGGCAAGACTATAATTTAGGTTTTCTTGCAGCGTTATTTACTGGTATTGCCATTAGTATATTATCTCTTGCCAAATTAATAACTATGCTTTTGGGGCAGTACCCTGTTTTAGTATGGTCTTTCTTCTTTGGCCTTGTTATAGCTAGTATTATATACATTGCAAAACAGATTACAAACTACAACCTTAAAGCTATAATTGCCCTTGTATTTGCTGCGGTGCTATCTTACGGAATAACCCTTGCAGAGCCTATTGCAGATACAGAAAGTATTTGGTTTTTATTTATTGCTGGGTTTATTGCCATTATAGCAATGATATTACCAGGTATTTCTGGCGCTTTTATACTGCTACTCATTGGCGGATACACCGTGGTTATTGGAGCCATTAATCAACTTATTGATTCTTTAAGCACACTTAATTTGAGTGGCCTTGGTAATGCCCTGTTAAAAATTGGAGTGTTTGCAGTGGGAGCTATTGCAGGGCTTAAAGTGTTTTCTGGGGTCTTAAACTGGATGTTTAAAAACCATAAAGACACGACCCTTGCAGTTTTAACAGGATTTATGATTGGTGCACTTAACAAAATTTGGCCCTGGAAACAAGTACTACAATACCGCAAAAATAGTCATGGAGAAGAGATCCCTTTTATTGAAAAAAGTATTCTTCCTGATATGTACCAGGGAGATCCTAAAGTATTTACGGCATTCTTATTTATGCTCGTTGGCTTTATGATTATTTTTCTTTTAGAGTTTATTGCAAACAAAAAGAGTCCTAACTAATTCAATGCTGTGAATACAGAGAGAAACGCCATAGACAAATTTTGGCTAATCCTAAAAGGGGTTAGTATGGGAGCCGCCAATAAGGTTCCTGGGGTTTCTGGAGGACTCGTGGCGTTTGTAGCTGGGTTTTATGAAGAGTTTATTTACTCGCTTCAAAAAATAAATAAAATCGCTCTTTCACTTTTACTTAAAGGACGTCTTAAAAGTTTTACACAATATACAAACGCGGGTTTTCTCAGCCTTCTTTGTCTTGGAATGTGTATCAGTTATTTTAGCGTTTCAAAAATACTTGATTACCTACTTCTTGAATACGAGCTGCAGGTATGGAGTACATTTTTTGGAATGATAATAGGCTCTATAATTTACATCACCAAAGATTTTGGACCCTGGAGCAAAAAAAATATTGGGTATTTGGCCTTTGGTATTATTGCAGGCATCGCCATAAGTTTTTTAGAACCCGCAAGAGAAAACGACAATCTTATTTTTGTTTTTTTGTGTGGTATTATTGGGGTATCTGGAATGACGCTCCCGGGGCTATCCGGGTCTTTTATATTGATTATTTTAGGCAATTATGTATTGTTACTGGTAGACTCAGTAAATGCCTTATTTGACACGCTATCTGAAATAGTAATGGGTGATTTTTCTTTTAAAGACAATAACCAACGGGTAAGACTCTTACAAGTGTTGGTTGTGTTTTCTATGGGGTCTGTAACTGGGTTGGTGTCTTTATCTCACCTGCTTGGGTTTGTATTAAAAAAATATAAAAAAGCCACCTATGCTGTTATCATAGGGTTTATAACAGGTTCTCTTGGTGTGGTGTGGCCTTGGAAAGAAAAAATATACAGCCGTAACGCTATTGGAGAAATTAACCTTGATGCTAATGCAAGAGAAATTATAACGGGATACCATAGGTATTTCCCCTCAGAGGTTTCTTGGGCTACACTTTTTGCCCTACTATTTATACTTCTAGGAATTATTGGAGTACTCAGTATTAACTGGTATCATGTGTACAAAAAAAGAACCAATGGCTAACTACGGACTCATCGGGAAAAACATAGCGTATTCTTTTTCAAAAAAATTTTTCACTCAAAAATTTAAAGAAGAGAAACTACCACACAGCTACCATAACTTTGACATTGAAACTCTTGATGTTTTTAAAAAAATAATACAAAAGGACACCACTATTAAAGGTTTAAATGTAACAATCCCATACAAAGAGAAAATCATACCATATCTTGACACTTTAGACAGTCAGGCGAGAATAATTGGAGCTGTTAATACTATTAAAATTCTAGAAGACGGCACGCTAAAGGGATACAATACAGATCATTACGGATTTAGTAAAGCCTTAAGTAACTACCCTAATGTTTTAAAAAAAACAGCTCTTATTCTAGGAAATGGCGGCGCCTCAAAGGCCATTAAATATGCGCTTGATGATTTAGGGTACAACCACACAACCGTGTCAAGAAATGTGACTAAGGATACCATTACCTACCAACAAGTGACAAAACAGGTCATAGAAAATAACACACTTATAGTAAATACTACTCCTTTAGGGGTAGCTCCAGATGTTTTAAAATCTCCAGAGATTCCTTACAGCTATATCACAAAAGAACACTTTCTCTTTGACCTAGTATACAACCCACAAAAAACTACTTTTCTAAAACATGGGCTCGCAAAAGGGGCAACAATAGCCAATGGTAGTAAAATGCTAGAATATCAAGCCCAGAAGGCTTGGAGTATCTGGAATAGTTAAAATAGAAGCAGCGGTGTCAATAAACAACTAGAATCTTGGCAATCTTATAGGGAGTTAGTATCTTGGACCCTCAAAATAATGAACTTTAACATTGCAAAATATGTCTGACCAAATCAATTCTACACCGCAAGATAACACACCAATTGAAAAAAGTGTTACTACCCCACAAGCTTCAAATAGTAAAGAAGAAACTCCAAAAAAGACATCTTCTGACCCAGCAGACACCACTGATATCAAACCATCAAAATCTGTGAAAAATGAGCCTGAAGTAGAAACGGTCACCACCCCAGAAATCACTGAAGAGAAAGAGGTAGAAAGCTCAGATGCTATAGCCCAGATAGAAACAATATTGGAAAAGGAGCCTACAGATTACAGCAGTCTAACTAAATTAGAGCTCACCAGTGCATTAGAAAGCCTAATTAACAATGGCGCTATAGAAAACATTAAAGAAGAAGCAGAGGAAATAAAAACAGAATTTAACAATCAATTTCAAGAAGAACTTAACCAAAAAAAAGAGGCTTTTCTCAGCCAAGGCGGAAACATCATAGATTTCCATTACACCAGTATAGAGAAAAAAGCGTTTAATGATGTTTTTAATGAGTACAGAACAAAAAGAAATGCTCATTTCAAAAAATTAAAGCAGGATTTAGAAGGAAATCTGGAAGTTAGAAACCTTTTAATTGAGGAAATTAAAAGATTATTAGATTCTGAAAAAAGTGTAAACAGCAATTATAAAAAAATTAAGGACATACAAGAGCGTTGGAAACAAGCTGGTGCCATCCCTAGAGATAAATATAACACGGTTTGGAACAACTACCATCATTACATGGAAACATACTATGATGCCTTGCAGCTAGATAGAGAGTTTAGAGATCTAGATTTTAAACACAATCTTGAAGAAAAACAAAAGCTTATAACACGTACACAAGAACTTGCAAAGCAGAGTGATGTAGACAAGGCATTTAGAGAATTACAATTAATTCATAGACGTTGGAAAGAAGAGATTGGACCCGTAGCTAGAGAGATTCGTGAGGAGTTGTGGGAAACCTTCAGCGAAGCAACAAAAATCATTCATGACAAAAAAATGGTTGCAGAAGCGGCATTAGAAGAGACATTTATTGAAAATTACGCTATTAAAAAAGAACTTATTGGTCTTGTAGGAAAAGTGCAACAAGAAACAAAATCTACTCATGGTGCATGGCAAAATGCGATGAAGCAAGTACAAGAAGTTAGAGATGTATTTTTTAGCGTTGGGCGTGTGCCAAAAGATAAAAACAAAGAAATCTGGGCGAGCTTTAAGGATACTACTCGTAGCTTTAATAAAGCTAAAAATGATTTCTATAAGCATCAAAAAAGTGCACAGTATGATAATCTTGAGCAAAAAAGAAAACTCATCAAACTTGCCCAGGATCATAAAGACTCAGAAGATTTTGAAAAAGCCACACCGCTTTTCAAAAAAATACAACATGATTGGCGTGAAATTGGGCATGTACCAAGAAAAGACAGTGATGCTATTTGGAAAGAATTTAAAGCCGCTTGCAATCATTATTTTGATAGATTACACGCTTTAAAAGACCAAGAAAATAAGCAGGAGCTAGAACATTTAGTGCAAAAACAAGCCCTACTGGATTCCATGAAAACTATAATTTTATCTGGAGACCATAAGCAAGATATTAAAACCATAAAGGAACTAATCACGCGGTGGAAAACCGTTGGACGTGTTCCTTTTAAGAAAAAGAACATTGATCAAAAATTCAATAAAGCTTTAGATGCACTATTTAACAAACTAGATTTAGACAAAAAAGAAACAGAGCTTATCAAGTTTGAAAATAAATTACATGCGCTCTCTGGTGAGGATGATACGCGCAAACTACAAAACGAGCAATTCTTTATTGGTAAAAAGATAGATGAAACCAAATCAGAAATTTTACAGCTGGAAAACAATTTGCAATTTTTCAAACATGTAGAGAAAGACAACCCTCTTGTAAAAGATGTTTATAAAAATATTGAAAAACACAAAGAACAATTGGCACTTTGGAAAGAAAAATTAGTGAAAATTAAGGCAATACAAAATGGGTAAGCAGTATGCAAAGTTGTATTCTATGCCTATCACATAAAACAGTCTTATACTACCAAGACCACAACCGCAGGTATTACCAATGCAAAACCTGCGGTTGTGTTTTTATACCCCACCAATTGCTTCCCGAGGCCAAGGAAGAAAAAAACCGCTACCTCTCACATCAAAATAATGTAGAGGATAAGGGTTTTCAGAATTTTGTAAGCCCAATGGTAAGTGCTATAAAGGCAAATCACAGCCCCAAAGACAGAGGTTTAGACTTTGGAGCTGGCACAGGGCCTGTGGTTAGTAAATTACTGGGAGACCTTAAGTATAAAATAGCCTTGTATGATCCTTTTTTTCATCCCAGTAAAGCACCATTAAACACTACTTATGAGTTTATTATTTGCTGTGAGGTAATAGAACATTTGCACCATCCATTAAAAGAATTTGTACTCCTAAAAAAATTATTAAAAACAAATGGGGTACTATACTGCATGACAGATTTGTTACCAAAAAAAGAAGATTTTAAAAACTGGTATTATAAAAATGACTTTACGCATGTTATATTTTACACGCCAAAAACACTGCAATGGATTCAAAAAAAAGTAGGCTTTACACATCTTGAAATAGATCAAAGGGTAATAAGGTTCTACTAATCTATAATAGCCTCATAAATTGCTGCCTGTATATTACTTCTAAGATTTGTTTCTACCATCTTTTTATTCTCTGCGCTAGGATAAGTCCTGTTAGACATAAATACATATACAATTTCCTTTTCTGGATCTGCCCAGGTAAAAGTACCCGTAAAGCCACTGTGTCCAAAACTTGACATTGAAACGCAGCCACAAGTTGGACCACTATCTTCTAATTGAGGCTTATCAAAGCCCACACCCCTGCGTATGTTTTGATCACAGTAATAACAGGTGTTAAAATCATCAATAACCTTAGGGGACAGGTATTGTTGTCCTCCATAATTGCCACCGTTTAAATATAGTTGCATCATTTTAGCAACATCATTTGCAGTGCTAAAGATTCCTGCATGCCCACCTACTCCACCAAGCATGGCGGCACCTTGATCATGTACATAACCATGAATTTTTTGCATTCTAAAATAGGTGTCCTCCTCGGTGGGTACAATGTTGTTTTTATTATATCTCTCTAGAGGATTATAGCCCATGGAATAAGCGCCAATAGATTCATAGAAGTTTTGCTGTACTAACTTTTGCAGTGAAAGGCCATAATACCCTTCTAGATATTTCATTAGTAAATAATAGGGTAAATCACTATAATTATACTCTTGGGTATCTCTTAATTCGCTCTCTCTTATAAAGCGGTAAATACTGTCTTTGTATTCTCGTTTGATAAACATTTTGGATGCTACTTTGTAAGGAAAATCTTCGCTGTAAGTGGGTGTATACCATTTTGTTTTTGGTGTATCCGTGAGGCTATCCATAGTATTTACATAATAAGGAATCCAAGATTTTAATCTAGCGGTATGCGTTAGCATTCTGCGCAAGGTTATATTGGCCTTATCTGTTTGTTTGTATTGAGGGAGTAACTCAGAGAGAGTAGTATCCATGGTAATAACACCCTTGTCAACCAGTTTCATTACCATAGGAAGGGTCGCCATGATCTTGGTTAATGATGCGACATCATACACATCTGTTTGTAAAACTGCTTGTAATTTATCTTGAGTATGGTGGCCAAAGGTCTTATTGTATACAACTTTTCCTTTTCTAGCAACTATAATTTGAGCGCCAGGCATCATACTATCTGTAATCCCTAGCCTAGCAATAGAGTCTATTTTTTTGAGCCTGGCACTAGAGAGCCCTACACTCTCTGCAGCCCCATAGGTGAGTCTGTTTATGGACTTTGTTTGTATTTGTGTATGTATAGGGAAATCATCTCCTAAAGACACCGGAAGACTCCCCTTTGCCGCTCTGGCGCCAAAAATGAGTTGAGCAGAAAGTTCTTGAGAGACCTTACTATTTTGATAAGACATGATAACTGCATCAAAATTGGTGGTAGTTTTAAGATCTAATAAACTATAGGGTCTGGCAAAAACATCTAAAATTAAAGTATTTGTTCTTGCAATTTCTTGCAACCACACCAACTCTTTGTTTGTAAATTTATACCCCTTCCATGGAGTTTGGTTAGACTTATGAAACCCAGCTATAACATAATCATACCCCTTGAGCTTGGTAATATAGCTGGCAAGATCATCTGCTTTTACAAAATCTATAGGTGCATACAGTCTAAGTTGATTTAAAAAATCAGCCCCAGAAGCATCACCAAAATTAACGTAGGCTATTTTTTTACCTTGCAGGTCTTTTATAGGCAGAAGTTGGTCTTTATTTTTTAAAATTGTCAATGCATTTTCAATGGCCTTTTCATACAAAGCGGCATCTACAGGGGTGTTTAAATCTTCAATAAGATTTCTCTGATCAACAGGGGTATATTGATGCAACCCTGCTTTGTACTTTCCGTACAGTATTTTTTTTACAGAATGAGCTAAACGCTCCTGTGAGATAAGTTTATCTTGATATGCCTTTACAATAACCTGGTGTGCTTTAGGGATGTTTTCTGAAATCAATAACACATCATTTCCTGCCAAAAAAGCAGCAAGATCAATCTCTCCTGGTTTATCGAAGTTTGCTGCTCCTTTCATGTTTAAGGCATCTGTGAAAATAAGCCCCTTAAAACCAAGATCTTTTTTTAAAATATCTGTCACAATGATTTTTGATAATGAAGAGGGCAGGCCATTTTGGGGCTCAAGTGAGGGTACATTTAAATGGGCCACCATCACACTAGATAACCCTTGGTTCATTAAACGCTTGTAAGGATAAAGCTCAATGCTATCAATTCTGTTTTTAGAAAAATTTATAGTGGGCAAGGTTTTATGAGAATCTGTGTCTGTATCTCCATGGCCAGGAAAATGTTTGGCATTGGCAAGAATTCCTGCAGATTGCATTCCTTTTATAAATGCAATAGATTTTTGAGTAACGTTGTCTGTATCTTCCCCAAAAGAGCGATTTCCAATAATAGGGTTTTTTGGGTTGGTATTAATATCTACCACTGGAGCAAAATTAATATGTACTCCCAATCTTTTACAGTGCTCCCCAATTCTACGACCCACATGTTCAATTATACTGGCATCTTTAATAGCCCCAAGAGTCATATTCCAGGGATAAGCAAAAGTAGAGTCTAAACGCATGGCTAGGCCCCACTCTGCATCCATAGCAATCATTAATTTTGTTTTTGATAATGCCTGGAATTCATTAGTAAGTTTTGCTTGCAGATTGGGTCCTCCCTTAGAAAAAATCACACCACCTATATGGTATTGTGTGATAAGCTTTTTAATTTTATCTGTTTTAGCTTTGGGATCTCTAGAGAAAACATCTACCATAAATAGCTGCCCCACCTTTTGCTCTAAAGACATATTACTGTACACACTGTCTACCCAAATTTGTTGATTTTCAAGATCATTCTCTACAGCCAAAGGGTGTATTTGTTGAGAAATAGCTGGAATACAGCCTAACATAAAAAGTAAATATAATAGGGGTTTTTGCATCTTTTAAAAATATCAAAAAATTACGCTAAAAACCGACTGTGCCAACTATCTTTCGCGGCAACCTCCCAATTTTCTTTGTATTGTGCTTTTGTATTGACTAGGTTATTGAAAACAATTGTATTTGCAGACACCGATTTATTTTTTGCCATTTTTCTAAAATCTAACAAACTTTTATGTGCTATAAAAGCACCATTATAATAAGTGACATTCATTTTATCTAGTAAATCTACACCCATTTTCTCTTGTAACTCTTGTACAAAATGAACAGAGGCATCTATGCTACATCCCGATGCAGATGCATTTTGTTGGTTCAGACCCAACACTATAAAGCGGTCATACTTGATTTCAAAACCAGCCTCAAGCTCAGTGCCGTGTGCAGTCCACTGGGTTAAAAAATAACGAGTTTTTGCTTGTATGTATTCTACTTCTTGTGGCGTAAATTTACGATTTGATTGATACACCCATATTCTTGAGGTATCTGGAAGATTATTGAAGTCTGTAAGCATGGGTAGTGTCTGTTATATTTTTTACAACTCAGAGGCGTCTGCTATCATTTGGGCAACATCCATGACCTGAACTTGTTGTTCTTGCTCCTGGTGTTTTACCCCGTCTGTCATCATAGTATTACAAAAAGGACATCCGGTTGCCACAATACTAGCTTTTGTTTGTATTGCCTCTTGTGTGCGTTCTACATTAATGTCTTTATTTCCTGGTTCTGGTTCTTTAAACATTTGAGCACCACCTGCACCGCAGCATAGGCCGTTTGTTTTACACCGCTTCATCTCTACAAGTTCTACTTCTAATTTACGCAGTAAATCTCTTGGAGCCTCATACTCTCCATTGGCACGTCCTAAATAACAAGGATCGTGAAAAGTGATTTTTTTGCCTTTAAATTTTCCGCCCTCTACTTTAAGACGCCCATCATTTAAGAGTGTTTTTAAAAACTGAGTGTGGTGCATTACCTCATAGTTACCTCCAAGTTGGGGATATTCATTATTAATGGTATTAAAACAATGAGGGCAGGCAGTTACTATTTTCTGAACCTTATAGGCATTAAGCACCTCAATGTTTGTAGCTGCTTGCATCTGAAACAAAAACTCATTTCCAGCTCTTTTAGCTGGATCTCCAGTACAACTCTCTTCGGTACCAAGTACAGCAAATTCTACACCAGCATTGTTTAATAGTTTTACAAAAGCTTTGGTGATTTTTTTTGCTCTGTCATCAAAACTCCCAGCGCAACCAACCCAAAATAAAACTTCAGGTTGTTTCCCTTGGGCCATGAAATCGGCCATTGTTGGTACTTTTAATACATCACTCATAATTATTGTTTTATAGTATACTGAAACACAAAAATTTCAGTGTATATTTTAATCCTCAAATACTTCAATGGTAAGGTCTTTTTGTACCAATTCTGTAAATTTACCGTTGTATCTTGTGGCTTTTACTAAATGATTATCAATCCAGTGATAATTTCCACCTCTAGGTTTTCCCATTAAAAGAGAATGAAATTTAAAACCATGCTCATGTAACCAAGCCATAGTAACAGCTCTATGCTGTTCTGTTCTTGATGTGAAAAAACAAATAATATGACCATCATCATACCAACCATTTAATGTTTTTAGTGCATCAGGAAAAGGAAGACAGGTTGCCATACGCTCTGGCTCCTCATTGGGAACATCTTCTGTGACAGTACCATCTATATCTATTAAATAGTTTTTAACATGAGAGGCTAAAATTGGAGATGCATTTTCTCCTTGAGCATCTTTTATAGTATGCAGGGGTTCATTACTTACAGGCATAGTATATACGCTGTCTTTAACCTGTCTTAATTCATTTATTGTTCTTTCCTTTGAAGTCATGGTAATTGGTATTGTATGTTATTCTTTAGACCAGTTTAATCGGTCCATTTGATTGAAAGGCCATGGGGCCCCGTTGTTTTCTATATTAGTCATTGTTGCGTTAAGCTCTGTTGGCGCCGCAGATTGCTCCATTACTAAATACTGGCGCATGTCCATAATTATAGACAAAGGATCAATACTCACTGGGCAAGCCTCTACACATGCATTACAGGTGGTACAAGCCCACAGTTCTTCTGTGGTGATGTAATCATTTAAAAGCTGTTTTCCATCTGGCACAAAAACACCTTGGTTGGTATCCATGTTTTTACTAACCTGCTGCAAACGATCTCTGGTATCCATCATTATTTTTCTGGGTGATAACTTTTTACCCGTCTGGTTTGCAGGACATTCACTGGTACACCTTCCACATTCTGTACAGGTATAGGCGTTTAACAGTTGTACCTGAGTTAAATCCATCACATCACTGGCTCCAAACTTTGGCGGTGGTGGCGCATCTGGGGCTGGAGCCGCAAATGGATCTGCAGCGGGGTCCATCATCATTTTTACCTCAGCGGTTACCGCTTGGTTGTTTTTAAACTGCCCTTTTGGAGTAATTGCTCCAAAATATACGTTTGGAAATGCAAGTAAAATATGTAAGTGCTTGGAAAAGTATAAGTAGTTTAGGAAAATCAAAATTCCTGTAATGTGAAGCCACCAAGCAGTTCTTTCTAAAAGCACCAAACTACTTTGGCTCATGGTATCAAAAATTCCAACAAACAAGGAGCTCACTGGATAAGATCCTGCTTGAATGTAATGGGCCGCTCCCATTTGCTGTAAGGCATAATCTGAGGAGTTCATCAGTAAAAATAAACCCATCAATACTACCTCAAAATAAAGGATAATATTTCCGTCTTGTTTGGGCCATCCTTTCAACTCTGGAGATAAAAAACGTTTAATTTTAAGTACGTTTCTGCGGGTCCAGAACAAAATCACACTCACCAAGACCAGTAGCGCTAATATTTCGAAGGTTCCTATCAAAAAATCATAAAACCCACCCAAAAAAGCAAAGACTCTATGGGTACCCAAAAGACCATCTATGATAATCTCTAATACTTCAATATTTATGATGATAAAACCTAGATAAACAATCGCATGCAAGGCGCCAGAGATGGGGCGCTTTAAAAGTTTTGATTGCCCAAGTGCAATACGCGCTACATTGCCGTACCGCTCTTTTTTGTGGTCATTAATGGCCACTGGTATTCCTAGTTTAATATTTCTAATAACCGTGCGTATGTTCTTGGTAAAGTAACCAACACCAGCCACTAGTAGGAGTAAAAACAAAATATTAGGTATGTATTGCATCGTCTATTGTTCTGTATTGTCTGGTTTTTCGTATGGCTTGTTGTTTTTTCCAAAGACAGATATATGGAGGTATCTTTTTGGATTTAATTTTACGTCTTCAAGCAATTCTTCTAGCTGCTTGGAAGCACCTTTTAAATTTTCATATAGCTGCTCATCTGTCAGTAATTTACCCATACTGCCCTCTCCATTTTCTAGTGCAGAGGTGATGGTATCAAAGCGAGTGACTACATTTTGTAATTCTGAAAATAGTTTTCCTGTTTCTAATTTTGATAAAGAATCAGAGAGGCTATTAAAATTAGTGGTCATGTTCTCAAGATTGGCAAAGGTGTTGTTTAAACTACCTTTATTTTCTTTTAATAGGCCATTTAAAGAACTAGAAGCGTCATTTAAAGACTCCATAGTTGTATTTAAATTAGTAATCGAATTTTGGAGATTGGCTCGTGTTTTTGGGTCTAGTATATCTGTAATAGAGTGTAGCAAGACATCTAGGGTAACAAGGGTGTTATTTACTTTATCCTCTAAAGGCCCAAGGGCTTTGGTTACAGCTACTAACATGTCATCTTCTACACTCCCAACAAGGGTGTCACCAGATACAGCCCTATTTTCAGGATCGTACTCTGGATACAGGCCTAAGGATTTACCACCCAAAAGACCGCTACTGTAAATGCGCACCAAACTATTTTTTGAAAACTCAAAATCTGATTCTGTTACAGAAAATGAAACCAATAGTTTACCTTGATTGTTTAAAAACGTTATGTCTTTTACTTTACCTACCAAAAGACCATTGATAGTAACAGGAGATGCTTTTGCAAGCCCCTCTACATTATCATAGGTTACAAAAAAAGTGTTATCCTTATCTAGTATATTGGTTCCTTTGAGAAAGCTATATCCAAAAATAAATAGTAGGATTGTTCCCAGGGCAAGTACAGCGGTTTTAACTTCTTTGGAGCGTTTCAAAAGGTGTGTGTTTTAGTTAGACAAATTTAACAATAATTCTTATTCTTTG
>Ga0206127_1000254_pt1 | contig 69519 bp, 78 predicted proteins | sample Helgoland_Spring_6_FD_148646 | JGI IMG/M metagenome (GOLD analysis project Ga0206127, IMG submission 148646) | Pelagic subsurface seawater microbial communities from Kabeltonne, Helgoland, North Sea - Helgoland_Spring_Bloom_20160419_1 | ecosystem: Environmental > Aquatic > Marine > Epipelagic ...
ATTATATTTTTTTTTTTGTCTTTCTAATTCTTTAATAGATTTCATTTTTGTTTTTTCAATTTGTTCTCTTCTTGCTTCATGTTCAATTTCGGTAATCTGATTAGATAAATCAGTTTTTTTTTCTTGTAATTTTTTTATGTCTCCAATAAATTTAGTAATATTCTCATCAATATCAGCTATATTATCTTCATAATCATCAATTATTCCATCTTCAAATGAATTTGCTGGTAAATCTGTATTTTTTTTCTCTGTTTTTTTTTTTTCAAAATCTATAATTTTTTTTTCTTTTTTTTTTTTTTCTTCAAATAATTGTACTAAATTTTCCTTACTTTTTCTTTCAGCCCTTTTAAAATCATTAATTTGTTGTTTAGTTTCTGTAATTAAATTTCCAATAGGTGTGTTTTTAATACTAATTTTTAAATCATCATCATCATAATCATCGTCATATGTGTCACTTTTATTATTTAGAACTTCAGTAATTATACCTGTTGGTAAAAAACCACCATTTTTTTTTTCTAAATTAATTTTTGTTTTAAGTTGCATTATATATTTAATTAATATTTTTTTTTTAAAAAAATTAAGAACCTCCTAATTTATTTCCTTTACCTGAAAAAGGTTGAAATTCTTGAGATAATGAATCTGAATTACTTTTATATTTGGTATTAACTTGAAAATTATTTTGTTCTTTTTTAAATTTTATTTTTCTTCCACTTTTATTTATAACTTCATAAAGTTCTTCTAAATTATCAGGATTACTTTTTAAAATTCTATAAATATCATTTATAGCATGTGTATCAGTATAATAATCAGCCGGAGGCATAAATTCTACTTCTATATCCGTATTAAAAAGTGATACCGCATCCTGAGGTTCTAATTCAATTATCTGTAAATCATATAATTTACTTTGATGTTCTATTGTAATATTTGAACCTTTTGAAATTACATTATAATTTTGTACTAAATTAAGTTCAAGAACACTTTTAAAATCTTCAATTTCTAAAAAATCTTTATTACTTGGTTGAATTTTAACTTTTGTTCCTTTAGGTAATTTAACTACTTCTAAAGTAATTTCTGAATTTTCTTCAATAAATAATTCTTGTAAAATTCTATAATGACAATAACATTTTTGATCAATAATTGAATCATGCATTCCAACATAAACAGATTTTCCATTAAGGCTTGTTATTTTAAACATTAATGGCTCATCTCCAATAATATCTTCATTTTCCTGATCAGAACTTAAAATTTGTTCTAATATATAAGATGATATTATAATTTTTCCTAAATTATTTTTAGGAACTTGATCCGGAAGGAAATTAAATGATAAAAGACTTGTATTAAACATTAATATTTTATATAGGTTTAATAAATTATTAATAATAATCAATTTTATTACTAATACTTGTCTAAAAATTGTAATAATACCTTTCTAAGTTCTGTATTTGAACTTTTACTTTCTTTTGGTAATTCTAATGTTTTTATTTTTTCTCGCATATCATCTACTACATTTTTTAAAATTTCTATTTCTTGATCTTTGAAGTTACATTTAGGACACTCTCCGATTGGAATACATAACATTTGTTGAAAATGTGCTTTATATTTATATTTAGTGGGAAATTCTAAACCACATACTGTACAATGATGATTTAATTTTATATTATATCCTCTATGTTGAGCATTTTTACAATATTTATTCACTTCATAACAAAATTTACCTTTATGATCTCCACGTTTTAAAACAGCATAACATTTATGTTTTTTTTGATTACTCATAATTAATTAATATAAATAAATTTTTATTGAGTTTTAATTTTATTATTTTTTTATTTTCTAAATAAAAATGGATTCACTTTTGTATCAAGGTTCAGACCCAGATTCAGATTCAGATGTTTTATCTGATAATGAATCCGAATATAATTTCCAAGATAACAAACCGGAATGGTGCAAAAAAAAATTAGAAATAATAAATAAAGAGCAAGAATTATATTTATGCGATGCTCTAAAAGTTATTGAATCAATTCCAGTTTGGGATAAACAAAGAATATTATCAGAAACACAAGTTAAAGAAATCTTAGAATTTCAATTAAAATACTATAAAGAATTTGAAACTTTTAATTTTATTGGACCATTTTATATTTGTAGTATTGATAATAAAGACCATCGAATAATTGATGGTCAACATAGACTAGTTACAATTCATCGATTAATAACAAAATATAAATTTAAAAGTTTTAATGTATTAGTATGGTGTATAAATGTTAAAGATGAAGAACAAAGATATCAAATATTTAGAAATATTAATTCATCCAAACCAATATCATTACCAGATTTATTTTTAGATAGGAATTCAAATATAATAAATGAATGTTGTTTAAAGTTATATAGTGATTTTCCTAAATTTTTTCAAAATAATTCTTTAAAAAAAATTCATAGACCTAATTTAAAAATTGATTTACTTAAAAATAATCTTTTTGAAAAAAATATTGTTTCTCAATTAAAAATAAATAATTGGGAACAATTATATGAACATATTATAAATATTAATAATTATTATTTAAAAAAAAAAGAGTCATATTTTCCTAAAATTAGAAATACTAATACTAAAAATATTATCTTAAGAGCAATGAAAAAAGGTAAATTATTATTAGGATTATTTCCTAACTATGAATGGATAGACCAAATAATAGAATTTAACTTATTTAATCAAGATATTGATAATAAAATAGACAATGTTTCAAAATCTTTAGAAGAAAATCAAGAAATATTTAAACCGAATACACCTATAGATGATTTAGAAAATGTAAATAGTATCACACATGAAATACCAGAAAAAATTATAATTACAAATGAAACAATTGAATCCCCTAATGAAACCCAATCTCCTATTAATGAGGGTAAAAATTTTAAAGTAATTAAATTTAATAAATAATTTTAAACACAAGAAACTGATAGATAATCACCTACGTACCTATTACTAGAATTTGTTACACGCATATTTTTATCTTTATGTAGATGAGTACAAATTATTGATTTACAAGGATTACTTACAGTATAACCAGATTTTTTAAATAACGCAGCTATATAATTATCACAACCCCAATAACCTAATTTTATACCATCATTACTATAATGCTTATCATCTTTTAAAAGTTCCATATTACCTTTCCAAGCCCATGAATCTTGTGAAACGGCATGTTGTTTTTCCATTTTTAATGTGTTTTTTTTATTTAGATTATGTCTGCTTAATGCAAGAACGTGTGATTCTCCTAATAAATTTTCATGAATATTTTTTAATGTATCATTGAAGTAAATATCACTATTTGATAAAATTTTAATATTATTTTTAGGTAAATTTTTATTACTATATTCAAATGCATCTCTAAATGATAAACGCTCTTTTTGATTAACTCTTTTTATTTTATTTAAATTTTTATTATTTGGAAATATTTTCTCAAAATTAAATTTATCTTCTACAAATAAATGCACTTCATCAATATGCCTATTATTTAAGTTTTGTTCTAGACATTTAAATATTTCTTTTTTCCTATCTATCCATTTGGGATTATAAAATTGAGTTAATAATATTACTTTAGATTTAACTTCTGTAAATGATTCAAGTACATAACACGTTTGATATAAAATGAAAATGATTATTATTGTTATTATTATATATAACATATATAATATATCAAGAAATTAATTTTACTTAAAAATATATATGTATATATATATAAATGAGTAATAATCAACAATTTAAAAAACAATCAACTTTTAGTGAAAAAGATATTAAAGAACGTTTAAAAGGTTTTACTTTAGTTCAAGAAAATGATGACTTAAAGCTTGGTATAAGTATTAGATATTTTAGGATTGATCCAGATTCAAAAGAAAAACAATTTCGTATGGGAGGGATAATAACTTTTATTGATCCAGATAAAAGATTTATTCAACTTAAAAATCCAACAGCAAGTTTAAGAAATTTAAAGCCATTTTCAGTTCAATTGAATGGAATGAATGAATTATATATGAAAGACCTTCCACAAGAAAAAAAACATACGAATGATTTAGTTGATTCTATTGGAGGTGTAGAAAATTTAGAGTATATTATAAAATTAATTAATGATCTAGGTGGAATATCTAAATTTAAAAAATTATTTAATTTAAAACATATTGAAGATATGGATTTCGATAAATTAAATAATCAAGGAGGGTTAGAAATAGTTTTTGAAATAATGGGATTAAAATCATTAAAAACGGTTAAAACTAATTTAAAAAAATTACCTAAAGAAAAAAAATAATATTTAATATAATGGATAATGATACTAGTAGTATAGCTGCCAGTGAATCAGGTAGTACAACCTCTTCAAATAATCAACAAGTACCTAATTTAGATGGATTGGATGATTTTAAAGAAAAAATTAAAAATTGGTTATCTATTGATAATCAAATTCGAGATTTAAAAAATAAAATTAAAGTTTTAAAAGCTGGTCAAAGTGATTTAACTCCACAAATTATGGGATTTATGAGTAAAAATGAAATCCATAATATGAATTTAGGAGATAATGGAAAATTAAAATATGTTAAACGCGAGACATCACAAGGTATTACTCAAAAATTATTAAAACAAAAATTAGTTGAATATTTACAAGATGAAGAAAAAGGTATGGAAGCCTTAGAACATATTTTAAATGGTAGAGAAAAAAAAGAAAATGTTGCTTTAAAACGTTTAGTTTAACCAAATATATCTTTAGATATTTGTTGTTCTAAATATTCAGCTTGTACTTCATAACCATTATAATAGTTGTTACCAAGTTTTAAATGTTCATATTCTTTAAGGTGATGAAGTGGTATTAATTTTGATATTACTTCATTATTTTTAATTTTTAGTCCATAATAACTTGCATCATTTAATTGATTTGGTTCTTGATTATATAAACATAATGGTAAAATTTTATTTTTATAAACCCATAATTGATTTAGATCTTCATCTGGATTACTTCTTGATTTTAATAAATATTGTTCTACACCTTTAATTTTATTAACAGGATAAAAATGTAATTCTTCTTTTAAATGTTGATGCATTTTTTTGGATGCTATCCGTTGTAATATATGTATTTGTTCATGAATTAGAGTTGTACTACCTTTATTTCTTATAATTTCATTCATAAAAGTATCACTTATTATAATACAATCTTTTTGAGTATGAGGATAACTATTTTCAATATCATTTACTCTTATAAATTTCCAATTATATGATTTTAATAACGGATGATTCTTAACTTGATTAATAAATTTAGTAATTACTTTTTTTTCTTTGGAACTAAATGATTTTACATTTTTACAATAATTATTCATACATTGATTGATATTTTTACAATTTCGTACTCTATAATCAGATGAATTAAAAGTTTTAAAATATGGTAAAAATTTTATTACTTTACAACCTTGTTTTTTTGATAAAAAATTTATTTTTTTATTATAAAAATAATAGTAATACATTAATACTAATAAAAAAAATATTAAATAAAATATCATTTATTATAATATGATATTTTATTCTAATTTACAATCATTACAAATTAATTAATTTAAATATTATAAATAAATAATTAGATTATAAATATTAATTTTTATTTAATTTTAAAGATCATTCCTTTTTTTTATTATTTCAATAATTTTTGAAGTTGATATTTGATTACAATATTTAAAATATTCTATTTTTACTTCAGATTTAATTGGAATTTCATACATTAATTTTAATTCATCCTGACTCCTATTATCAGGAAGACATAAAGTATTTATATTATGTAATTTTATGTATTCTTCCGTAATTGTTACTGGTGCATCTGGAATAATTTTATCAATTAAAGGAAAAAATTCTAATATTTTAATTCTTTCTTCCATTGATAATACAGGATTTCTTTTATAAACTTTAACATCTAGATTATTATGAATCCCTACGTATAATTTATTATTAGTATTTTTTATCAATCGATTATAAATTTGTTCTAAATATTGTAGATGACCATAATGTAATAAATCAGCAACCATATCAGTATAAATAATTTTTCCTGACATTTTTATATTATATAATATGTTTGAAAAACTTTAAATAAATAACCTATAATTTCCTATTAAAATTAAATATTTTTAATAATAAATTTAATTTTTAAATTTAATATATTACTATAAATTAATGACGTCAAGAATAGAAGATTATATTTATTTTAATAAAAAAATAGGTAAGGGGTCATTTTCCCGAGTTTATAAGGGATATAAAGTAGGATTACCCGATAAATTATACGCCATCAAAAAAATGGAATATGACCCGGATAATCAACGTCTAAAACAAGAAATAGAAGTAATGAAAAATATATCTCATTCTAATATTGTTAAACTATATGATGTAATATATCAAGAAGATTCAATGTATTTAATTTTAGAATATTGTAAAAATGGTGATTTATCTAAATATTTAAAAAACCGTCCATTAAAAGAAGAATATGCACAAAAATATTTAAAACAAATGGTTTCAGCTTTAAAATATTTAATATCAAAAAATATAATACATCGAGATTTAAAACCACATAATATTTTAGTTACTGATAATTATGAATTAAAAATATCTGATTTTGGATTTGCTAGATATTTTGAATCGAATACTCTAGTTGATACTTTATGTGGGAGTCCATTATATATGGCCCCTGAAATTATGAAAAATAAAAATTATACTATTAAATCGGATTTATGGTCAGTGGGAATTATTTTATATGAAATGCTTACAGGGTTTCCACCTTATAAAGTAAAAACAATTTACAATTTAATTAAAAGTATTGATCAAAATAAAATAAATTTACCAACTCATATTACAATTTCTAATGAATGTAATGATTTACTTTTTAAACTTTTAGTAAAAGAACCCGAAGATAGAATTAATTGGGAAGATTTTTTTAATCATCATTGGTTATCTTTAGAATTTACGACTGAATCTATGATAGTTGATAATAAAATGTTAGATTTTTCAATTAGTGAATCATTTCCACGAATGAGTATTTTAGAAGAAAAAAAAAATAATAATAAAATTTTTTTACCTGATTTATCTGATGAAGAAGAAGAAGTTATTTATAATAAACATATAGTTTCAAAACCAATCAATATACCAAAAAAAAAAGTAAAAAATCATATAAATTTTAATCAATCTAATTTTGAAAGTATATATGAAAGAGATTATGTTATGGTTGAACCACCATCAGATGAAGATGATGCTTTAGAAAATTCTTTTATTATTGGACAACTTTCTGGTATATTTACTAATTCCATTAGTAGAATTTCAAAAGTATTTAATTATTTTTAGCATCCTTACACGTACCAAATGTTTTTCTATGATATTTACTATTACCATAAGCAACAATTGAATCTCGATGCTCTTGAGTACCATAACCTTTATTTTTTTCCCATTTATAAATTGGATACTCTAAATGAATACTTTTCATATAATCATCTCGATGACATTTTGCTACAATACTTGCCGCGGCAATACTTTGATAAGTATTATCACCATTCATAACTTGTGTATCAGTAATTATTTCTCCATTTTTTGCGGTATATAATCGAAATTGATTACCATCTACTAAAATATGTTCTGGTATTATACAAAGATTATCAATTGATTTATGGAAACCTTTTAATCTGGCTTGTAGAATATTAATTTGATCAATTTCTTTATTATCTATATCTACTATTGAAATGTCTAAAGCATGTTCATAAATAAAATCTCGTGCAATATATCTTTGTTTCTCATTTAATTTTTTAGAATCTTTTATCATTAATAATTGTTCTCTCATATCTTCATCAAAAGTTTGAGGCCATATTACAGCAGCTATTGTTACTGGACCAGCTAGACACCCCGCTCCAACTTCGTCAATTCCAACTTCTAAACAATCAAATTTTCTATATGGTTTAAGCATTTTTTTTTATTATAATTATTCATAATAAAAAAAAATCAAATTTTAATCATTAATACATTTGTTACAATTACGATTATAATGTTGATCTTCTTTACAACCTAACCATTCATTCTCAAATATTCCACACCCTCCAGCTCCGGTTTCATCAACTCTTCCATTGTCGTATATAAATGAACATTCAGACATCATAGATTGATTTGGTAAATTTAAATATTTTTCTTTATTTCTTGGACATAATCTACCAGTCCTTTTATTAATTGTATTTTTATTTTCCCATATTTTTGAATTCCATGGTTTATATTCTAAAGGTGATAAATTATTTTCAATATTTAAATAAGATGCTTTAAACATTTTATTACATTCTTTTTTATCTTTATTTGATAATTTATTAAATTGTAAGTCGTTAATAGGCATCCCATTATATTCAGGAAACCAACACTTATTTGTATCTTTCCAACCAATAAATTTAAATTGTTCTTCACATCTAGTTTTTTCACTTTCATCTTTAATTTCATCTAATGTTTTTGGGCATTCAACTGAAAAAATATTTCGTAAACATGTTTCAAAATTATCATCTTTATAAACATATTTATCTATTAAATTATTACAATTGTTATTTATATTCATATATTTATACTTTAGATTATATTTTATAATTTATTTTATTTTTATTAAGTTGTTTTAATATTTGATTCGTTTTAGAATATATTTTAGATTTACAAAAAAATTTACATCTATTGGCTGATAATATTAAATTATTTAGAAAAAAAATTTTTATTTATAGATTATAAGTTTCATCTTCTTGGTTAATAAAAATTATTAATTTCTTCAATATTTAAATTTGGTTCTAATATTGATTTCCAATTTGTGTTTAATTTATATATTTATATATTTAAGATTTTAAGTTAAATATTACATGAAATAATAATAATAATTTTTCAATTTTTTTATCTTATTTAAAAATATATATAATGAAATCTAGTACAATAATTTTTCTATTAGTAATTTTATTTTTAATTTATTGTTTTCAACATAGAAATCAAATATCAAACTTAATTGAAAGTTTTGAAGGTGAAAGTTCTGGTGGTAGTTCTGGTGGTAGTTCTAGTAGTTCTGTTGTTAGTTATAATAATTTTTTACCACCATTTTCTAATAGTGATGATATAATTAATGTACCTTATAAAATTGTTGTAGGGGGGACAATGACGTATATTAAAGAGAATCAAAAATTACTTCATAAATCTGAATCTCTGCCTTGTTATACTAATCATTTTATGTTCACGCCTTTACACAAAACTAAAGAAATAATATATGGAAAAACAACTGAGAGTGAATCCTTCCTTAGCCAAAGAACATATGTTTTATCTGTTGTCTGTAAATACGAGAATGGCGTGAAAGGCGTTGCAGAAGCCGAAATTTTTATTTTTGGATTAAATAAAGGTCGAAGACATTTTGTTGATCAATCATATCAAGATTTTATATCAAATAAAAAAATAGTTTCAAGTGGCAATGACCAGACTATTGAAGTACTCTTTAAACCAAATAGTATTAATACTGAATATGTAGCTGTTAGATTTAATAATAATACTCTAGGATCTACTATAGAATGGAAAGATGCTCAATTGGAAATTTATAAACCAAATAGGCCTCGCAGACCAAAATGTAATTTTGCCACTCCATTCAAAGCAGGTATTGATCTTTATAAATTAACAGATGTTCCGGATGAATCGGGTACAACTTTTGTAAAAGCAAATGCTCTTGCTGTTAATAAATTTTGTAATTATGAAGAAGAAAAATCATACGGACAAGTAGAAGATTTAGAAGTTATCTATAATTATTCAAAAGAATTAAACAAAGATAAATTTTATAATGAAAAATTACCTGAAAAAGATGCAGACGGTACTATTACGTTATTTGTTTGTACGGAGGGGGGTCAAACGAAGGGGAACTATGGTGACAACGATTGTCAAAAACAAGAAAAAAAAGATGTAGCTGAAGCTGCAGTCAAACAACAAACTCATTATATAAATAAAAGAATAAATTCATATTTTCCAACTTTAAATAAAAGAATAAATATTAAGAATTCTGAACATTATGAACAATATATTCAAGTTACTATTAAATTATGTTGTGTGAATCCTTCACAAAAAACCACTCAGATTAATATAAACCATATACGAAAGATGTTAGACTTTTTTAATAAAAAATTTACAAATGAAATAGACAACGTAAATAATTATTATAAAAAAAATTTATGTGGATATTTAAAAACACAATATTATAACTATGAAGACCGAATTAATGTAACTGATATTACATTTAGTAATAAATTTAGTACAGATGAAAAATATAGTAAATTAAAATTGGGTAATTTTAGATTATTAGGGGATGAAACAAAATTATATAATTATTTAGTTTCTGATGATCCAGATTTACGATATGTAAATCAGGCTTTTGATTTTATAAAAATTAATAGTGATAATATTGAAAATAAACATAAAATTATTTTACCACTTAATATTTATTTTAATTCTCCATCATCTGTAGATCCAGATTTAGATAAATTATATGGTGATATAAACAATTTTATTAAGATGAATAGTAATGCTCATGATGTCACTGAAAAGATTGATGCTCATGATGTCACTGAAAAGATTGATGTGTTTTCAGTGTATTATACATCTTGGAATACAGATGATAAACAATATAACAACAGTTTTATTGATGATATAGATTTAAGTACAGCTAGAAAAATCACAGATGTAATTAGCACAAACATTTGTTCAAATTATCTTGAAGATAAATCTACATGTACATCTATGGTAACAGAAGTAACCGGTGTAGGATCTCAGATTCAAGAATGTTCATGTACAAGATGTTCAAACCATAATGAAATTGGATATTTAATACAAGATACTTCTAACTTTGACAGAGGAAAAACAGCCAACGATATAAGTATTTTACCGGGATTCGGAAATCCATATTATTTCTGTGAAAAACAAAAGAATTCAGTTTGTAAAAAATTTAGTGGTAATCAAAAAATAAATATATCCAATTGTAATAACACACTTGGTTGTGTAAGAGAAGGTGTTGAATGTGTTCCAACATGTAATTTTAATTTTCCTCCTGATTCAACACTTGATTCATTAACTAAACATTCGTTGAACATGAATAGTGATTATTATGATAAAAACCCTTTGCATAATGATAATAAAAGTAATATTAAAAACTTAAGTCAAAATAGTTGTCAAGTATATCATAAAGATAATAACACACAACTTGAAAATTCTAGTCTTAATATGAATCATTTTAGAAATTTTTTAACTAGATTTAATAGTAATAAGTATCCACTTGATTTAAGTTTATGTATAGAACATACTTTTAAAAAAAATAATAATGTTGAAGTTAATGAAATATTTAAAAATATTTATATTTCAAAATATAGAGGAAAATATTTTGCTTGGGTTAAAGATAATACTAAAGATACAGTATCTCCTCTTTTATATACTAAAGTAGGTAGTTCTAATAATTATAGATTTATTAATATCGATCAAATAGATGATACATATTCACTAAAAAATATAAAATCAAGTGATAAATTAGAATACACCATTAATCCAGAAGATAATAGTCTTTTTACTAAAAAAGATAATGGTAATGTTACCATTAATGGTGAAGAATATATATATGAAGGAGAAAATATCATTAACGAAGCTAAAAAAAGAAGTATATTTAATACAAACTTTCTAATATAAAATGAATATACATATATTTATTTTTAAGAATTTAAAAATATAAATTCTTAAAAAACCTCCTGCGGGGCTCGAACCCGCGACCCTAAGATTAAAAGTCTTATGCTCTACCAAACTGAGCTAAGGAGGCTTAATACATGCGACCACTACTGGGCTTGAACCAGTGACCTTTCGATTAACAGTCGAATGCTCTAACCAACTGAGCTAAGCGGTCTTCATGTATATTTATTAGTTAATATTTCTTTAAATGATTTTAAACGCATAAAAATATAAATAATTTAATTCTCATTAACGACCATATTACTAGACTTTTTATTTTTATTTTTATTTTTATTTTTTTTTAATATAGGCTTTGGCTTATTGTTCATAAAATACTTCATCGAATTAATATGAAATTTAATTTCTTTTCTATTAAATTCAATAATTTCGGGATGATTTGTTACTAGATAAATACCTACTGTAAATTGATCTATTTTTCGAATATTATCTAAATCAAATTTAATTAGATTCTTCTTATAATACTTACGATAAAAACTATTTGATAGAATTAGACCATTAAACGGTTCAAATGGTTCTAACTTATTTTTTGTTGGATTACAAATATGAATATAATCACAATCTTCTGGCTTTGTACCAGTTATAATACAACAACCATACATCTTAATTAGAGAAGCACGAAATTTACGTTGAGGATTATCTTCAACTTCACGTGGATTAAATTTGGAAAACTTCATTACTTTTAAACTTCCATCAGAAGCCTTTGTAAATAAGTTATTAATTGTGTCATTACTAGAAAACTTAGGATTTCCTTCTACAGTATCAATTTTTATATTAGGAATTTTAAGTAAAATTTTAATAAGTTGATAATTACAATTTAAACATGCATAATATAGAGCATCGTTTCCATGGATATCACGATGATTAAAATTTGAATTCTTACATTTAATAAGCGTATAAGCCACATCTTTAGAATCAGAAATTACAGCAACTATTAAGGGTGTTTTTATTTCATCATCAGTTATATATGGTGAAACGTTCTGTTCTTTAAGATATTTATTTAAAAGAATTACATTATTAGTTTTACAGGCATCCATAAAATTTTTTACTAGAATAGGGTCAATCCTAAGATTCTTATTCATCATAGTTTCAAGTTCATTATCAATTTCAGATGCTTTACGCTTATCAATACGTTTATCACTTAATAAATCATTCATTCTAATATTTAAACTTATATTTAATTCTATAAATTATTTAAAATTGTTTAAAATCAATTTTAAAGATATTATATAATCATATAAAATGTCTATTAAACCAAAATTAGAAAAATGTAGTCTCAAACCTAAAATTCAATATTTACAAATTGATAATAGTGGTGAATATTTAATTGCTGATAAATGTTTTTATCCAAAAGAAGCTGATGAATTTAATGAATTTGTAAGTGATTTTACCATTAATACTGATAAATATTTTTATTACCCTAAAGATTCAAGTTATAATTTAGAAGATGATAAAATATTATTTAAAGATTCTAATAATAAAATAACAACTTTTAAATATATTCCAATTTGTTCAGTATCAGGGCGTATTCGTAAAATAAATGATAAAAAAATAGCATCATTACTTTGGAGTTGGAATAATAAATCTTTAGGATCATCTCAAACGCCAGAATTAAAGAAAAAAATAGAAAAATTAAAAGTATTATGTGACCAAGATTTTAAATTAAAACAATATGGACTAGCTTTTCGAGAACACGAATTTGAAAATCCGATCGATGCAGCAATTTATCAAGCTACAATTTATACAGCTTGGTTTTGTAAAAAATTAGAAGGATATAAAATTTTTTTTAATATGATAAGTGGAGGATTAAAAGTTGAATTAAAAGATTTTGAACAAGATTCATCCGGAGTTAATAATATTATTAGACCATATATTTTCATAATATTATATCAATAAATAAATATATATTTATAATAAAAAATATATATTTATAATTAATATATGAATCAAGAAATTCTTAATAAATCTTTAAGTAAGGCATTAAATGGTGGTATGGCAGGTTCAGCCGCAATGGGAACTCAAGTGCTTAGTTTAATGTGGCTTAGAACTACTATGAATTATCAATATCGTCACGGTTCAAGTACTTTAACCGCTTTCAAAACTTTATATAAAGATGGAGGTATTCCTAGATTTTATCGTGGTTTAATACCAGCATTAATACAAGGACCTTTATCACGTTTTGGTGATACAGCTGCCAATTCTGGAATTATGTATTATCTTAATCAAAATCCTAATACTCAAAATTTAAATGTAGGTACTAAATCTTTTTTTTGTTCTACAGGAGCTGCATTATGGAGGATTGTAATTATGCCGATTGATTCAATTAAAACTAATATGCAGGTTAATGGAAAAGATGGTTTAAAAGTTTTAGGAAATAAAATTAAAACAGGAGGTATTCCAGCTTTATATAATGGTGCCGCCGCATCTTCTTCAGCAACCTTTGTTGGTCATTTTCCTTGGTTTTTTACATATAATTATTTAAATCATAAATTACCTAGCTATGATGATAAAATGTTTTTAAAATTTTTTAGAAATGGTGCTATTGGATTTTCAGCCTCAATTATATCAGACACATGCTCAAACTCTTTAAGAGTTATTAAAACGACTAAACAAACACATAATGATAATATTTCATATACAAAAGCAATAAATACAGTAATTAAAAAAGATGGTGTATCGGGTTTATTTTTAAGAGGATTGAAAACTAGAATTATAGCTAATGGATTACAAAGTTCTTTATTTACTATAACTTGGAAATATTTTGAAAAAAAAATTAATCAGAATCCATAAAATCATAACTTTTATCTAATTCATCACCTGAGTTATATAAAAATACAGAATCATCTTTATCATAAATAGGTTGAGCTTCAATTATATCCATATTTATTTTACTTTTACAGGGAACCGTATATTTATCCTCTTTTATTCCAAAACAATCTTTAATAATTTCAGAAATATTTTTTATATATATTTTAAATGGTATTGATAAACACATTTGTATAATTAAAGATTATATTTTATTTTTAGAAATAATTGCTTGTAAATTACTATCTTTTTTTATAGAATTTTTTCTAAAATCATAAACATTTTTTAAAGATTCTTTTTCTATACTCTTTACAGGACTACTTACATTTATTTTTTTTTGACTAACTAAATGATCACAGTAATAAGATATAAATATATTATCTTCTGGACTAGGCGACTCACTTTTTGATTTATTTGAACCCATTTAAAATATATATATTATTAATTAATATTTTTTTTTTGTTATCATAATTTAATTATAATGGATTCTTATTTAAAATTTCAACCAAATGAAAATATAGGAAATTTTTTTATATTAAGAGAAATAAATAGAGGTTCATATGGTAGTGTATTAGAAGTTAAAAATATGAAAGATAATAATAAATATGCATTAAAAGTAATTAGAAATGAAGAACGTTTTACACAACAATGTCATCATGAAATTAATATTTTAAAAAAATTAAATCAGAATAATAAAAATAATAAATATCCTATAATTACATTTTTAGGATTTTTTGATTATAAACAACATATTTGTCTAATTTTTGAATTACTATCTGACATTAATTTAGCTGATTTAATGAAAAAAACAAATTATAAAGGATTAGAATTAAAAAATGTAATTAAATTTTCTAGACAAATTGGATTAGCTATAAAATATATTCATAAAAATAATTATATTCATTGTGATTTAAAACCGCAGAATATTGTTATGGTAAGTGAAAAAAAATGTAAAATTAAAATTTTAGATTTTGGAATATCTAGAATAGATAATAATATTAATAATTATTTTTATGTCCAAACATTATATTATAGAGCTCCTGAAATATTTCAAAAAAAAAATTATAATAAAAAAATAGATATTTGGAGTTATGGATGTTTAATTCCTGAATTATATTCAGGATTTCCTTTTATTTATGGTAAAGATGATATTAATCAATATCAATTAATAAAAGATGTAAATAAATTAATTTTTAATTTAAAATCTAAGAATAATGATAATCTTGATAAATTAAAAAGTTTTTTATTTAAAACATTAATACACAACCCAAATAAAAGATATAATATATTAAACTTAATTCAAGAACCATTTCTAAAAATTAATAATAATTAGTATTAGTTTTTATTGATCATAGAAATAAAATGTTTCTATAATTTTTAAATAAAATTGATTATAATTTTTATTTAAAAATTAAAAATAAAGAAAAATATAAAAAAATGATTGATCATTCAAAAAAATATGTAATTGAATTTAAAGATGGAGATAAAATGGAAGTTTCTTCTAAATTTATTGAATTGTCAACTACCTATAATAATTTATTAGATGATATTACGGATGATGATGAGGATATAGTTTCACTTCCTTGTTCAGAACAATGGAAAAAAGAAAGTTATAACGAATTATATACAGCTTATAATACTTTAATTAATAAGCAACCGGATTATTTTACAAAACTATCTAAAAATACTAATTATTCTTGTCCAGAAAATCGTGATCTTACTGAAACTGAAGTTGAATTAAAATACTCTTCAGAAAAATATCCAATTATTTTTGAAATGTTGGCAATTGCAAATTTTCTAGATATGAAAACATTTATTCAACTATTGGCAAAAATAATTGCTAATAAAATAAATGAAGCACGTATTAGTGATAATGATCAAGATATTATTAATCTACTTGGTAATCCTGATAATGTACTTACACCTGAACAACAAGAATTTTATGACAATAAAGTAGAAGTATTAAAAACATTAAAAGAGAATCAAAATGTTTCTATTTAATTTAGTGAAATTTTTTCTTCATCATCATAAAATAATTTATGAACTGTTAATTTTTTAATTCTTCCAATTCTTTGAGCTCTACCAATTACTTGTTTTTCTAAAGATTTATTTAAACAATGATAAATTACTAAATCTGAAGCACTGGATAAATCTATACCTGCTCCACAATATTGTGAATTTAAAAATAAAACACGATTATTATTATTATTAAAATTATTTACAATTGATTCAACGCATGAACCTTTAATTTGATTATAATTAATATTATTTTTTTTTAAATATTCTAAAACTTTTTTAAAACTATTATTAAAATTTGAAAATATAACATACTTATTTTCAGGATTAGATTCAATTAATTTTATTAGTACTTCATGTTTATCTTTTCTATTATCTTTTTTTTTCTTTTCTTGTTTTTCTATTTGTTCTTTTATTTGAATTACATTTGAAGGATTGAAACTATTTCTACAAGTTGGACATTTCGGATTCCCTTTTGAAAATTTTATATGATTTACTATACAAAATGTACAAAATACATGAGTACATGGTAATGAAACAGGATCTTGATAATTATCCATACAAATCGAACAATTTTTTTCATTAATATTTTCTATTCTTTCTTTAATACCATTAAATTGATTATTTAATTTTTCTATTTCTTTATCAACTATTTGTATCTGTTGATTTTTTTCATTTTCTGAAATATCTAAATCATAAATATAATTTTTTTTTTTTATTTTATTACTAATTTTTTTATGAATATCTTTAGTTAATAACTCAATTAAATCTGATTCAGTATCTGAAGAAAATCCTAAATATTCAGCTGCACCACCGATATCACCAGCATTTATCATTTCAATAAATTGACTAGAAACTAAACCAGAAAGTTTATTTAAATTATAATATAATGAATGACAATTATGTATTTTAATTTCATAATCAATTAATTCAAAAGAACTTTCAACATATTCTTTTTTATTTTTTACAACAATCATATTAAAAGATTTAGTATCTAATGAATCAAATAAATATCTAATAAAACCATAATTTCTACAGTAACATATTTTTTCAAATGTAGCTGTTATAAACCAAGTAAATGATGCTTTTAATCTTGGCATATTAGGAATATTAATACTATCTGCTTCATCAATTATTAAACGATTAATTTCATATTTTCTTTCAAAATTTTCAAAAAATATATTATAAAAATTTTTAAATCTAGTGGAACTAATTAATATATTTTTAATTTCATCTTTAAATATATTATCTTGGTCGTAATATTTAAGTTTTAACTCTTCTAAATCACTATTTTTTTGAATATAAAAAAAATTAAAATTTGTATTTTTTTTTATTGTATTTTTCCATTGAAAAAATATATTATGTGGAACTATTATTATATTTAAATCTAAAAATTTAATATTATCTAGTTCATAAATTAATAATGTATTTGAGGTATTATTTAAATATTTTTTATTATTTTTTTTTATATTATTTTTTTCTAGTAAAGATAAAGTTGTAATTGTCTTACCAAATCCAACTTGATCTCCTAATATTCCAATATTTGTATCTAATACATATTTAGTTTGTTCTTTTTTTACAATAATTTTTTTAGTCTCTTCCATTTCATTCATACGATATAATGCTGTGAGTTGATGTGGTTTTAAATTAAAATTAATACTATTTGGTTGATTTGATTTTTTATTATTACCATCTAATTCATTAATCATAATTTTATTAGCCATTGAAACTATATTATTATAGGTGTAGAAACCATCCATATTATATATTTTTAAATTTAAAACTTTAAACCAAAAAAAAAATTTTATTATTTAACAATATTTTTTAAATCATTAAGAGTTTTTAAATATATATCTTTTTTAGTAATATTAATTAAAGAACCAGTAATTTTTTGTTCCAATTGTAAAACTAAATTATTAATATCACTTTTATCTTTGCTTGAAAGTTCACCAATATCAACATATTGAAGTTGTCCAATTAGACTTTGCATTTCATTCTCAATTGGACTTGAAATACTTTCAACTTCAGTATGTTGATACATATGTTTCACTTTAGGCCATTTATATTCCATCCATCTAAAGAATTTACACTTACAATTATTTGTTTCACCACAACTGTAATACCATCTATTTACATTTTTAGCCAGTGGTGGTGGATTATTATCTACCAATGCTTTAAAAACTTTTACATCTTTTTTACAATTACCTTCACTACATTTTATAGTATATTTAGATGGATCACTCATATCAAAGCCTTTATATAAAAAAGAAGACATTTATTAAAAAAATAAAAAAAAAGTATTTTAATTAATCAATTTTTTTAATTTTTTTAATTTTCTTCATCTGAATTACTTTGACCAATATCTTCAAATTCAATCTGACAAGAATCTTTGTTATTTTGAGTTTTTAATTTTTCTACACTTTCTTTAAGCAATATTTCTTTTTTAAAATCGTCTTCATTACTTAACATTTTAACTTCTTCGTCATTATATTTATGAATTACATCAGCTTTTTTATCTTCAAATTCTCTACGACTAATTAAAATAATTCCATCATTTCTTATAAAATCTTTTTTCATCATTTTTCCTCTAATTTTACACATCCTTATTTCTCCATCATCACATAATGCGTTTAATCTACCATTTCCTAGTAATGCTGTAACACGAGCATACATTTGGTATTCATCTTTTTTAACTAAATCATTTTTATTTATAGAAAATGTAGCATTTTTTTTCCCCTTTCTTCTTTTATTTCCTCCGATTCCTTGATTTCTTGGCATATTTAAATAAATTATAATAAATATCTTTAAATTAATAATTAATTCAAAAAAAAAATATTATTATATAATATAATAATGGCCGATAGAAAAACATTCTTAAACAAAAACTTTAATGTTAATGAATTAAAAAAAATATATAAACAAATAGGTGGATCTGGTATTACTGGTTTAAAAAAAAATCAACTTATTAACAAAATTGTTTCTTTAGAAAAGAAAAATTTTAACCAAACCGGTGGATTTGGATTAAACGATATTGTTAATTTTTTTGGTAATGATAAAAACTCTATTAATATTCTTAATGAATTAGAACCTGATTCGGGTTTCTTATACGATAACTTTGTTGGTGGAGATAGTGATAATCAAAATGATGATCAAGATGATGAATCTAAAAGTGACAGACGTGGAAGACGTGGAAGACGTGAAAGAAAACCTAGAGGTAGAAATAAACAAGAACCAGAAACTGAATCAGAAGGTGGTTTTAACATGTATTCTGATACTTCATTTGATCTTGACTCAAGTATATCATCTCTTGACTTAGACTCATCTCTTAACTTAGACTCATCTCTTAACTTAGACTCATCTCTTAACTTAGACTCATCTCTTAACTTAGACTCATCTCTTGACTTAGACTCATCTCTTGACTTAGACTCATCTCTCAATCTTGATGATTTATCTGCAACTAGTTACTAAATTATTTAAAAATTATTAATTATTTATAATATTTTTTAAAAATTATTCAATTACATTTTCAAGCATCATAACATGTCCATTCCAGTCAGAACCATCTATTTTAAAGTATCCATGAGAAATACTAAGAATTGGAGCACAACCAGTAGCACCAGAATCTTTACAAGACTTGCCGTCGAATCTAGATATAGAATCTATTTTATTATTTTTAATGTATTTAAGATGGGATGCTTTATGTTTTGATTTATATAAAGCTCTAGCACTGATAAAATCGAGTAGTTGTTTATAAGCTGGATATAACATATCTGTCCTATATTTATTATCACTATAGTAAAGATTAATACCATAAACTACTTTTTCATTTGCATCATTCTCATCTGTTATTTTATAAAAATGATCACCTAATCTGTCAATAACTTTAACTTTAGTATGATCTGAAATTCCACTGCCTGGAGGTAAATCTCTAATTTTTATAGTCTTAGAATCATCTTTTTCAAAACTATGATGGTGTGATAAATAAGTATTAAGTTTATCTCTACTTCTTCTATCCATAAGATCTTTAACTCTTTCATGAGTTATAAGAGCATATGATGGAACAATCATAGTTCGTGGCATTAAAACTCTAGGGTTGTAGCCAACTCTAGGAGTAATTGTTCGTGGCATTAAAAGTCTAGGGTTGTAGCCAACTCTAGGAGTAATTGTTTGTCTCATTCTAGGCATAAACATTGGTGATCTAACTCTATTCATATTATAATAAAAAGGTGAACCTCCTTTTTGCTCACTTTTTTTAAGTATATTATTATATTGTTTTTGTCCTACTACACCACCAAATTGATTATAATTATAATTAGTATTATTTGCCATTTCATTTAATTGATTAAAAGTTGGTTCTATTACATAATGAAGCATTTTTTCTAATGTTTTTTGATTAAACATACCAGGATTATCTCCAATGACTTGATTTAATTGGGTATTGAGAAGCATTGCTGTATTATGAATAGTTGTATCTACACCATCATTAAAACTATTTTGAGTCATACCATTTAAGAGTTTTCCAAGTTTATTTTCATCATCTACAGCTTTTACAATTGGATTAACTAAACCATTTGGATTATTTTCAAGATTTACATTAAATTCTAAAGTATTAAAATTTTTTTTTACTGAATTTTTTTTAAGACTTTTTCTGGATTTTTTTTTGGGCATCTTTATATATTTAATTAAGAAAAAAAATATTTAATAAATATACTTTTATTTATTCTACATTTCCAATACCTCTTAAACGTCCTTCTCTAAAAATAATTTTATCACCACTTTTTATATAAACTGGTCGAGAAACAAAATTAAATTTAACCCTTGTTTTATCACCTAAATTTAAAATATTTTTACCATTATCAATTTCTACTATTTTTGCACATTGTCTAATATTATTAATATGTAACATTGGTTGATAATTTAAACGAATTGTTGTACTATGTGATTTTAATATTATTACATTTGCCCAAAATGTTCTGACAGAAATTTTATTTTGATCAGAAACTAAAACCATCCCTTTCTTTATTAAATTTTTGTTAATTCTTTTAATACCAAAGCATACATAATATCCAGCTTCAGCCACCTCTAAAGGTATCTTTTTACATTGAATGCTTCTAACTTTTATTTCAATATAATTTCCTAATTTATCTGGACCCATATTGAGAACGTCTCCTATTTTTACACTACCTGATTTTAATAAACCACTTAATACTGTTCCACAACCAGTAATCTGATAAATTCTATCAATTAAAAATTCAACCGACTGAGATGTTTGATAAAATGTCCTTTTTGGTAATAAATTTAAAAATTTCTTTAGATTTTCTACATTTTTTCCTGATACATTTGAAATTTTTATTAAAGGAACTTGTTTTATATCGTTAATACTTTTTATTATTTCAACAATATCATGATATTCCTTAACTTCTTTAATTATTTTATGAGAGTTATATGTTTTTACTAATTTCTTAATATCTTTTTCAGTTTGTTTTAATATATTTGCTGGACATAAATCTATTTTTGTTATTATTATTATAAAAGGTATTTTTAATGCCATACAAGCAAATATATGCTCTTTGGTCATATGAGTAATTCCCATATTTGCTCCTACCATTACTAAAGTAAAATCTGGAGCACTTAAAGATAAGCCATAAATAGTCGTTTTTAAATATTTTTCGTGACCACATAAGTCATAAAAGGTAACAATTTTACTTGAATTTTTTATTATATTCGGCCATGATTTTTTTTGTTGTTTTTCTGGTATAAAAACATTACCATCAGATTTGTAACCCATTATTTCTAATGATACACTACTAGAACGTCCAGTTTCTCTTTCATGTGGATAATTAAAAATGGCTGTTCTAGTTTTACCTCTACCATTATCTAACTCACCTGAAGTTAATACCCCTATTGTAGTACTCTTACCAGAATCAACATTTCCACTAACACAAATTTTTAAATCAATATAATTTTCATCTTTCATTGACTTCCGAATTAAATAATTATTATCTTTTTCTATTGATATACATTCTAAATTTAATTCAGAAATTATATTATTAAAAGTATTTATATCATATTTATTAGTATCTAGATTGTAATAAAATTCATGTTTATTTTCTAACATTAAATTGAGATCGCATTTTAATTCTTGACTAAGCATTTATTAAAATATATATAGTTTTTTTTAAATTAATTTTTTTACAATTATTATATAATATATATATATAATGAATAATTATCAAAAAAAATATAATTTACGTTGGATGATCAGTTCACAGTGAATTATTACTAATTTTATAGAAAAAAACTATTTTGGACAACCTAAAATCAATTTAGATTATAAATTTAAAAATGATAGATGTATTGAATTTAATAAATTAACCACCCTTTTATAAGTATCAACATTTAAAGATTATATCAATTGAAATAATTAATGAATAAAAATATTTCAATTGTTATTATACATACTGGTTATCAAGATTATTTAAAACATAATCTTGAAATTACAGGTATAAACAATCATATATATTTAATTGGTGACCAATCTATCAAATATTTAGAACAAATTAATAATGTAACTTTTATTAATATTGAAAAATACCGAAATTTAGATTTAATAAAAAAATGTAAGGCACATTTTAAAAATTATTCTTCTAATAGTCTAGAATTTGAATGGTTATGTTTTGAAAGAGTATTTATATTAAAACATTTTTTAATCAATTATAAATTAAACAAAATATTTCATATTGACAGTGATAATATTTTACTCATGAATATTAATAATTATGAATTTCAAAAAGAAATTGCATATTGTTTAAATAAGAATTTTCATAAATTTCGAATGAGTCATAGTATTCATTCTGGTCTTTTAAATATTAATTTTTGTGATAAATTTATTGAATTATATCAAGATATCTATATTAATAAAACTAAATTATATTTAATTCAAGATAAAATTAATTATCATATAGATAATAATTCAAATAAATTTATAAATGGAGGAATTTGTGATATGACGTTATATTATTTATTAGTAAAAGAAAAAATATTAGATGTTCAAAATCTAATTCAACCAATTAATGGTATGGTTTTTATCACGAATATAAATAATGGTGAAGGTTATGATTATCAAGATCAGTATTTAATATCTGATAATAAAATTAAATTAAATTTTAATAATAATAAATATATTTCAATATATGATATAATCAAGAATAAAAATTATAATACTGTTAATATTCATTTTCAAGGGAGTTCAAAAATAATATTACAATCTCAAGATTTAAAAAATACTTTATTTCATATTTTAATTTAAAAATAAGTAAATCTAAATAATTAATAATGGATTTTAATGAAAATGATCTAAAATATTTTATCAATAATATTTATTCTTCAGATTTTTTAAAAAATAAAGGAGGAATGGGAATACCAGATTTATTTACATTTTGGTTTATTTTAAATAAATATAAACCAAAATTAGTAGTAGAATCAGGTGTTTGGAATGGAATTTCAACATATTTAATTAGAAAAACATTACCAGATTGTAATATTATATGTTTAGACCCAAGAATAATTCCTTCATATGGATATACTGATAATAATGTTAAAACTACTTATTTTTTAGGAAATAATTTTATAGATTTTAAAAATTTAGATTTAAGTAATTATAATAAAGATAATATTCTTTGTTTTTTTGACTGTCATCAAAATGCATATTTAAGATTACTTGAATGTATTGAAAAAAAAATAAATAATATATTTTTTAATGATAATTATCCAGTTAATTGTGGATCTCATTTTACAATAGAACATTTGATTAATAATGATCAACGTCTATATTCTGTAAATAAAAATGATAAACAAAATGTATTGAATAAAATTAATAAATATCATATATTTCCAAATATTTATCCTGGTTTAATTAAAACAGGTGAAGGATTTTTTAAATGTAATAGTTTTTTTAAAATAGATAATAATATTAAATATTTATCTTTTTTTAAAGATGAACAACAAAGTTATAGATGGAATACATTTATATCATTAAAATATTTATAAATCTTTCTACGTTAAATATATTTAATATATATAATTTATTTAAATATGTTTAAACATGTAATAACTAGAAATATAAATTCTAAAAAAGTTGCATGGAATAATTTAAAAGAAGTTGTAAAAACTGATAATATGAATTTAATTATATCGGCTATTGAAGGATGGTTTAAAGAGAATCGTGGTAAAAAAAATACAGATTTAGAAAAAAAATTAAGAGAAGAAAAAATAAACTTATATTTATTGGTAAATAAAACAATACCATCTGAATACCTAACTGTAAGTAATTTTACCGAAAAATTCAAACCGTGTTTATATATGCTTGAATATATTTGTAATACAAATAAATATACTCAAAATAAAATTAAAGAATATGCTGATAATTATGAAGAAAATTTTAAAAATTTGGATCAAGCAGGAACTTTATATCGTAAAGACCAATTAAAAATTAAAAAAATTAAATTTAAAAATAAACCTTATGAACAACAAAACTTATTTGAAAAATTACAAAATAATGAAATAATCATTAAAATTAAAATAATAGAAAGAAGTAAATATCAAGATATTTTAACCAAAGATTTAGAAAATTTTAATAAAAAATATAGAGTCTTTAATAAAAAATATAAAAAATATGCAAAAAAAGAACAACCTAAAATAATATCTTTCGCACCAGATGGATCTCCTATATTTGGATTATTCTTTGAAAATAATTTAATTTCAAAAATAGGAATTATGATAGGTTATAATAAACGAAAAAAACAAATAATTTCATACGTAAGTTTAGAAGATAGAGAACAATGGATCGGTTTTTCAAAAAAATAAAATTATTTAAATATTTATTAATATAATTTATATATATTATGCCTAATTATATTTTTGAGTATGTTTGGTTGGATGGTTCAGGTAATCCTAGAAGTAAAATTAAAGTAATTTATAATAAAAATTTAAATAAAAATTTTTTATTAAAAGATCTACCGATTTGGAATTATGATGGTTCATCTACTGGACAAGCAAACGGTTCAGATAGTGAAGTTTTAATTAAACCACAAAGACTTTATACAAATCCATTTACACATAATTGTAATGGATATATAGTTTTATGTGATACTTATAATGCAGATATGACTCCTCATTTAACTAATACTCGGTTTAAAGCTGTTGAAATATTTACTTCAAATAAAGAATTAGAACCTATATTTGGTATTGAACAAGAATTTTTTCTCCAAAAAGGAGATACAATCCTTGGATTTGTTGATGACATACCTAAACCACAAAATAATTATTATTGTGGAAATGGAGGTGGAAATGCATTCGGAAGAAATGTAATAGAACAAGCTTTTTATTCAGCTTTACATGCCGGAGTGATAATTACTGGATTAAATGCGGAAGTAGCTCCATCTCAATGGGAGATTCAAGTTTGTTCAGAGGGAATTCAAGCTAGTGATGATTTAATTATTTTACGATATATTTTAAATCGTACCGCAGAAGAAAATAATTTATCAATTAATTACTACCCTAAACCATTAAAAGGTAATTGGAATGGTTCCGGATGTCATGTAAATTTCAGTACTAATTTAATGAGAGAAGATGGTGGATATAAAATTATTGAAAACGCCATAAAAAAATTAGAACAAAAACACAAAGAACATATGGATTATTATGGTATTGATAATAAATTAAGGATGACAGGAGAACATGAAACAGCCAGTTATGATAAATTTTCCTATGGAGTAGCCAATCGAGGTGCTAGTATCAGAATTCCACGTTCAACCCAAGCAGAACAAAAGGGTTATCTAGAGGATAGGAGACCTGCGTCAAATATGGATCCATATTTAGTTACTTCCATGATTTTCAAAACTACTTCACTCTAAACATTTACGTGGTATTTGAGCACAATCTGGGTGAGATATAAATCCTGAATTGAGAAAAGCTTGTTCGGTTACAGGAATTTTAGGCTCACATCTTAAATCATAACTCATATTCCTTGTTGGACATAAGTGTCTAGTTGGAATATTAAAAACCAAATTATTAAAATCTTCTTTTGGGGTACTAATTATTTGATATATAAAGTAAATTAAAACTATACATAGTATAAATTTCATTTATTTTAACCTAAGAAAATAAATTGATTTTAACCTAAGAAAATAAATTGATTTTTATAATCTTATAATTAGAAATTATAATATATAATTATTATGTTTCAAGAAAATGAATGCGTTATCTGCTTGGATTCTATTAAAAAAGATCACGAATATCAAGCGCCCTGCTGTAATAAGTATTTTCACAAGAAATGTCTTAAACAATGGACTAACACTCAGAATTCAAAGTTTAAGACATGTCCTTATTGTAGAGAAGATTTAAATTGTCTAAATTTGATTGAAATTTCTAATTTCAATTCTAACATATTGGACATTTTTAACTTTAATCTGAATGTTAATATTTCTAGTAATAAATACTTGATTTCTAATATAAGAAAATTCCCATCAGGAGTGGTTCAGCATAGGATTAATATTAGTGGTGTTAAAAAAACAATTCCAATCTATATATTTTGTGCTGAAGTTAAGATGATAGATACTAATTATACTCAAAACTATTTTGTGAGTTTAACAACTATATATGCGTATTTAAAGAAAATTTCAGATAAATGTATTTGTAAGCAAGTTATTACTTATGGAATCATAGATTCATTAATTCCTAATGATCATGTGTTTTATGATTATATGGCTTCGTTTAATAAAGATCTTTTAAACTATCATAATTATTTAGATTTAATAAAAATTATTAATTAATAATTTTTATTAGTTTTTTTTCTTATATAATTATATATAATGGCACATTTATTCGTTCCGGATGATCAAGCCCTTGGACCACGAGTTGCCCAGCCTAACGCTCCACCTCGACGACCACCCCATCTACCACCTTATATTTTATTACAAAAAAAATTATTTCAAACAGCTTATAATAATTTACTACTATTATACCAAATCAGAACACAGCTTCAACCACCTAATAATAAGTTAGTAGAATTAGACCAAATCAGAATGCATCTTCAACCACCACTTGAAGAATATAATAAAAATAATAATGATTTTATAAAATATCTATATATAAACCATAAGCCCGATTTTATTAATACTTCTATAAATGATATTATAAATGGTAATATAGACAGTAATAAGGATATTCAAACTATTATATCTAATTCTTATAAAATTATATGCAAATTATTTATGCAAGACCAACAATTTTCAAAACTGGAGGATCGTAATGGAGGTTTATTGACAGAAGACCTCCATATTGAAAGAAGTATTAATATTGTATTGGATGGTGGAATAAAAATTAATATAAAAAAAATGGTTTTATTTAATTTATTTATTTATTATGCAATAACTTTAAACCATAGGAAATTATTGGAATATATAAATGCTCCATCTACAGAAATTATAACTAATCTACAAATACCACAACCAATCATAAAAATTAAAGAATTTTCAATAATTAAAAATCAATTATTAGCTTATTCTTATCTTAAACCATATTTTATAAATTTAAATGAGGCGGATTACCAGACTTATCGTGATAATAGATTAAAATGGGAAGTAGAAAAATATGATCAAGAAAATCCTGATCAATATGATGATAGATATAAATCAATGTGGCGATTTCATAATTCACCAGCACGATATGAAGGCTTACTAAGGAGTCAGGGGGCCGAATGGATGGGTGCAAGCTTTAATAAAGATGCTTTTATTGATCAGAGTGCTGAAGGATATAACCAAGGTAGTCGGTCAATAAACACAAGAGGAGGAAAGAAAAAATCTAATAAAAAGAAAAAATCTCAACGAGGAGGAAAGAAAAAATCTAATAAAAAGAAAAAATCTAATAAAAAGAAAAAATCTAATAAAAAGAAAAAATCTCAACGAGGAGGAAAGAAAAAATCTAATAAAAAGAAAAAATCTAATAAAAAGAAAAAATCTAATAAAAAGAAAAAATAAAGTATGAATTAAAATAAAATATATTTCATACTCTATTTTATTTTATAATTATTTTTGAATCATAATAATTAATACAATTACAAACTTTTAAATTATTTATTTTATCATTGTTAAATTCAATATTTAAATTACAATTAACACTATATTTAGGATTAATATATATTGAGGTTGATGGTAAGAATTCAGATGCAATTCCAACATTTGTAGATATTATAGGTGTTTTAGAAAACATTGTTTCTACTATGGCTCTTGGTCCTCCTTCTACCCTACTACTAACTACATATAAATTTAATATATTATATAGTTTATTTAAATTTTGACATGACTGATGTTCAAAATAATAATATTTAATATTTAATTTTTTTAATTCTTGAATAACATATTGTCTTCTATATCCGGTTAAAACTACAGCTAAATTTGGATGTAGTTTTTTATACTCTTGAATTACTTGTATTAAGATATCAGGACCTTTAGATAATTTCGGTTTTATTATATTTTGTTTTAAATCTTTTCCTTCAGTATCTCTTTGAAAAGAACCTATTAAAAATTCATCTTTTTCAATCTTAAATTCTAGTTTTAAACTATTTTTATCTTTAATTTCAAACCAATTTTGTTCATTAACCCAAAATGGATAAGTTATAATATCTTTATTTGTATATTTTTTAAGTTCTTCGTGTCCTATCTTAGAAATAGTATGATATTTATTAGTAATTGTATTTAAAAATTTAAAATTTTTTTCACTAATTTTATCAGGGTCAATATGATGAATTGTTGTAATTACATATTTTTCAATTAATATTTTTTCTGGAATAGATTTATATTTATAATCTGCAAGTAACCAAATAATATCAGCTTGATGATAATTGTCAACAATATCATGATTTGAAAAATTGGTATATTCTTTTTTAAAAGTATCAATTATCCAATCTGTTTTTGAGTCTTCACCTTGTATAAATACTTTATAAGTTTTTAATATATTTATATTTTTAAATGTTTCTTCTTCTATTGGAGACAATTGTTTATTTTTTTCTAATTCAAAACTAATAGGTGACACAGATATATTATCTTCAATTTCTTCTTCAATTGGTGACAAAGGTATTTTATCCTTAATTTCTTCTTCAATCGGTGACAAAAGTTTATTTTCTTCTGATTTAAACCCAATAGGTAACAAAGGTATTTTATTCTTCACAATTGATTTATAAAATTGATCATCGAGAATACTAATTAATCTATCAGCATACCATTCTTGAGAATACTTTTGAGACCAAATAAAACCTTGATTTTGAATTTTTTTAAATTCTTCTTTATTATTTAAATAATAACTAATTTTATCTATTATTTCTTGATCACTCATACTTAAATTTATTTCTATTATAAACTTTTTAAAATCATCTTGATCTTGATTTGGAATATCACCTGCTATTATAGAATTACAACTTGGAACTTCGATATATTTACCAAATCTTGATTTTGGCAATCCACTACATGTTAAACATATTTTAGAACGATTAATTATTTTTGCAAATTCAATCTGTGTATGATTTTGATCTGCATTTGTTATGTTATATCCTATATGATTATATTCATACACTTTAAAACGTTTACATAATTCTGGTATTAACTTTTGAAATCTTAATCGTAAAGGATAATGTTGATCTTTTAGACTATTTTTACCTCCTATCTTACCAGCTAATAAAATATCAATATCTTTTTTTTGTTTGTAGTCTTTAAAAATAGTTTTTTCAGTACAATGTGGAATATGATAAAATTTTACATTTTTATTTTTTTGACCGTGATAATTACTATAATAACTTTGATAAGTTTTCATATCATTTTGATGATGACATATTACAATATCAGTGTTTGATTTTTCTATTTCATTTAAAGTTTCAACAAAATTATACATTTCATTATAACGTATGCATTTTAGTGGTTTTATATTTTTAAACTTTAATAATTCTAATGGTTTATATCCTATAACTAAATCAAATTCAATATCCATTTTATCAATATTTTGTTGAACACTTAATTTAGAATTATAATTATTCCATCCTAAACCAGAATAAATTAAATTGCATTTTTTTGATAAAGCATGTATTCCATGAAATCTAACTCTAGACATTTTTGATTTATAGGTTTTATGGTTAACTAAATATAATATATTATACATTTATAATATTAAAAGAAAAATATAATATTTTTATAACACACAAAGTTAAAGAAAAAATATATTATTAATATAATGGAAATTAAATGTGAATTCTGTCAAAAAAAATTTAGTAATAAGTATAATTTAAAAAGACATCAATCTAATACAAATAAATGTAAAAAAATACAAGAGGAAGAAAAAAATACTGAACATATTTGTAAATTTTGTCAAAAATGTTATACTAGTAAAAAATATTTAGATAAACATATTGAAAATTGTTCTGAATATAAAAATAATAAAATAAAAGTAATAGAAGAAAAAAATCAAGTTGAAATAGATAGAATGAAATTAGAATATGATAAAAAAATGATAGAACTAGAAGAAAAACTTGAAAAAAAATACAATTCTAGTCTAAATATTTTAAATGAAAAAATTACTCAAATTCAGATTAATTTAGAAATACAACTTGAAGAAAACAAAGATTATTATGAAAATATTATTAGTGATCTTAAAAAAACGCATCAAAGTGAAAAAATGAACATTTTAGAAAATTACAATCAAATGTTAATAAATAATAATAGTAAAGTGGTTAATAATACTATTAATAATAATTATAATATTACTTTAATACCTTTTACTAAAGATAGTATTCCAATTGATGAAATTACTATTCATGATTTAAAAAAAGGTATTTCTGGAATTAGTGAAATTTTATTAAAATCAATTACTGTTGATAAAGAGAAAGGATTATATAATTATATTTGTTCTGATCCTTCTAGAAATATGTATAAATATTTCTCGATGGAAAGAAAATGGGTCAAGGATATTAATGGACAATATATCAAAGATGTATTTTATCCAACAATTTTACCCAAATTCAAAGAAATTTATAAAAATTATCAAAAACATATCAAAGCAACAGAAGAAAAAGAAGATATTGAAGAAGATATTGAAATGGCACAAAGAATTGTTAAATTAGATACAAATGATAAAAACTTTCATCAAGATGTATTAAATGAAATTAAAGGACATATTTACATTAAATAAATTAAGATCAAAATTGATATTTTAATTTATTTTCTTACATATGCGATCCATTTACTAAAAACTGGTTCTCCATTTTCATTTAAACCCATAAAAATATCTTGAATATCGCCACAACATTTAAAATATGAATAAAAAAATTTTATTATTTCCCTAAATGACCTTTCATAACTTCTGACATATGAATAATAATCTATTTTACTACCTTTTGAATAATGAAGCTCTAGTAATCTAGGTGTTAAACGTTCAATACGCTTATCTAAATTTAATAAATCAAACTCCAAATAAAAATTATCAGTTATTTTATTAGAATATATATATTCTACTAAAATCTTAAAACTTTCATAATTAAAACTAATATGTGAATGTGGAGAATATGGATTAAATGTTTTATGAACAATATGTACAAAAGTTCCTTTATCTAAATAAATTGCATCAAATTTTCTATTTTTTAAAATTTCTCCAAATACTTTAGGCCAATATTCTTGTGGGTTATTATCCCAAGAACCTAATTTACCAATTGGATCTCTAGACATATGACTTACTCCTAAAAAATTTGGATCAATTTTTCCCCATCGTATATCATCTAATTTAGAAAATTTATTTTTAAATGATGCACCTATTACTAAAATTCTGGCATCTTTTAATCTTTTTTCAAACACAATATTTATTTCAGCATCTGATATAGGTTCTGGTTCAGCTACAGCCATTGGTTGACTTTCTGATAATGACATCACCACACCCAATTCAAATTCTTGTTGTTGTCTTTTACTTTCTTCAATAGCGAGTAAAAATTCGGGATACTGCTCAACATCTGCACCACCAACTAATTATAATAAATTTTGATATTTATTATAATATTTAAGATATTTACTTTTGTAATCCATATATAATATATGTATATTTTTTTGTAATATTTAAAAAATTCTCAAAACTTTTGTAATATTTTCTGAGAATTCTCAAAACTTTAGCGAAATTTTTTGAGAATTCTCAAAACTTTAGCGAAATGTTTTGAGAATTTTATTTTCAAAAATATCAGTCTGAGTTTTTTTTGTTAACCTAATAAAAAAATATGACTGAAATAATAAGAAAGTAAAAAAGTGAAATAATTTGTAAAATTATTTTTAAAAATAATTTGTTGCTACTTTTTTATCTCAACACACAAAAAATTTGTGTGTGTGAACTTTTATTTTCATAAAACATTTAATAAAAAATAAATAATAAATAAATAATAAATAAATTATAAATATTAACTAATAAAATAAATAAATTATAAATATTAACTAATAAAATAAATAAATTTGATTTAAAAATATTATATTATATAAATTTAAAGCATATATATAAAGAATATGATTATACCAATTCAATATTATACATGTAGAGAACTAATAGACAATAAATGGGATACATTTGTTAAATTAAAAAAGGAAACAAAAAAAACTCCTCAATAAATAATAAAATAAATAAATTTGATTTAAAAATATAATGTTATATATATTTAAAAGCCAATGATTATACCAATTCAATGTTATACATGTGGTAAACTTATCGGCAATAAATGGGATAAATTTGTTAAATTACAAAAAGAAACAAAAAAAACTCCTAAAGAAATATTAGAAAAAGATTTAAATGTTAAAAAGTATTGTTGTAAAAGAATGATTGCTTTTAATGTAGATATAATAGAATCAATCAATTAAAGGAGGTAAAATTTTTAAATTAGATTTATATTTTTTACTAAATTTAACAATTCCATCAACTTGACATCTTGTATTAAAATTTATATTAGTTCCTAAATATATAAAATAAGAAGGATATTTTACTGAGCTAATTTGATATTGTTCAGAATCTTCAAGTTTCTCAATTTTCCAATATGTAGACCTTAATTTATTTCTTGATATTGGATCTTTTAAATCTAAATTTTTTTTATTTACAAATCCTACGTAATTATTAAATTGTTTAATTCCATTATATGTATTAATAGACATTAATAAATTGTCTTTACCAACAGGTGAAATTTGATATCCTTCTTCACTTTTTAAAATTTTAAATTTTTGTTCTTTATTTTTTCTTAAAATTACATTATATTTTTGACCACCATATTGATTATCAGAGTAATTAATATATAAATTTTTAATAGATATATAATGTCCTGAATCTTCAAAATGTTCTTCATTATTATTTCTGAAAAAAATAAAATAAATTATAAAAATTATGATAAATAAAATCATTTATTATAATTATACATAATATAAATTATTTTGAAAAAATAATAAAAAATAAACCAATAATAAAGAAAATAATTCCAATATAAATAAATTCACTTTCTTTATTAAATATTTTAATAAATTCTTCTAAATTAAAATTATTATAATTAAATTCAGATAAACGATCTATTAATGAAAATGTAACTTTTGTGGTATTTCTTCCGATATCATTAAAATTAGTATTAAATTTAAAATCTGAAATATTTTTATTTACAAATTGATTCAGTTGTTCTAATCTTTTTTGATAATCAATATTACTATTTACTTGTTCTCCACCTATATTTATACATTCAGGACAACATTGATTCCTTTTTCTTAATATAATTTCATTATTTTTACATGTTAATTGTGGACAAGATATTTCAGAACATTCAATTTCAAAATTAAATTCGTTACCATCTATAAATTGAGTATTTAAAACACTTGGGTCAATAATCTTTTCTTCAGTTTCTTCATTTTCTAATAGTTTAGATTTAGATATAGATATATTTTCAGATTTTTTTTTAAAATTTTTATATTTTTTATAAATCATAAAATAAAAATAAAATATTACAATAAAAAATAAAATCAAAAATAATAAAATATTTAAAAAAGTATTTGGTTTTTTAATATTATTATTTAAATCAGAATACATATTACTACCACTTTGTTTATAAAAAGGTAAAAAATTACTCATTATTAATATATATAAATATTTAATTTAAAAAAAAACTTAAATATTTAATATTATTAATCAAAAGATACACAAATTTTTATATTTTTTTTATTTACTGTTCTAGTTGCAGAAACTGATAACTCCTGTCTTTTTTTTCTTTCACCTGAAGTATTTTTTGCTTTGTTATTTTTACACGAAACATACATATCTACTTCAATGGCTTTAAGATTTGTTTTTATATAATTTATAATATTATTTTCAAGTGCCCATTTAAAAAAATTTAATTGTCCAACAGTAGTATTCAGTGATAAACCTTTGTGTGTATAAGATATACGTTCTCTTCTACAAAATGGATCAAATCTTTTTTTGGAAAATGATTTCAATTGAGATTTATAACTATCATAAACTGTGAAATGACTTCCATTTTCAAGTTTATAATAAATATTATTTTTTTTTGAATAATTTGTAACAAACCAATCTATTATTCTAAGTGAGATACTACTTATACCATTTAATATTGGAATTAATTCTGAAATATTATCATTGGCATCATAATATTTTTTTACTTTAGATAATAAAAGATGTTCATTAACATTTAAAGTATTTACTAATGGTTTAACACTTTTTTCCTTAACACTTTTTTCCTTATCACTTTTTTCCTTATCACTTTTTTCCTTATCACTTTTCTTTTTATTACTTTGTTTTTTAACACTTTTTTTCTTATTACTTTGTTTTTTAACACTTTTTTTCTTTAAAGACTTTTTTTTAGATATATTTTTATCTAGATTTGTTTTTTTTTTAGAAGGTCTTCCTCTTTTTGAAAAAATTTTATTATTATCCATATACTTATTTATTTTTGTGATTCTTTAAGTATTTTTAAAAAAAATATTAAATTATTATATATGGGTTATCAATATTCTATTTGGCTGATTCCATATATTTGGGAGGATATTAAAAATTTATATAAAACCTCACATATCCCTCATGTAACTTTAAAAACATTATTAAGTTTAGAACAAGCAAACGAGTTTGTTAAAACATTTGATAATGAGTATAAAATTAGTTTTCAAGATAATATTCATGATTTTAATAATATAATTTATGATTCTAATAAAAAAGATGATTTACATGCTTCTGGATTATTATGTAAAATAACTGGATTAGAATTAGAACACAAACCACATATGACATTACATTATAAATATAATAATAAAGTTATACCAACAAAAGCTCCAACTGATTTATACGGATTTGTATCTATAGTAAATACTATTTCCGATCAACCTGCTGAATGGATTTTAATTTAAATTTTATTGATTAGTATAAATACGATATATAAAAGAAAAAATTATATCTGTAAATAGTAACAATGAATTCATATCTAAATTATTATTATAAAGATAATAAGTTGCCAATAAATACAATATTCCATGAACATATCTGGTTTCATGCCAAAATACTTTGGCGACCTGAGTTTCATTATTAGATCCTGTTAATCCTTTATAAATAAATCCTAATCCAATAGATATTAAGATTAATGGAATAAATATTTTTTTAATTTTTTTATTTTTTTTATAAAAATATCTAATAATTAAAATTATTGATATTCTAATTAAAATGCATATATACCATAATTTATTAATTTTCATTTATAATTATATCTAACAAAAAAAAATATTGATTTATTATTCGTTATAAACTTTTTTAATATGTAAATCTAATATGAATTCAAATAAATTTATTTCAAGTAAAAGAAAAAAAAGAAATAGTCTATATAATATACAACAACAACATCCACAACAACATCCAAATTCTAAAGTTGCTTTAACTTTTTTAAGTAATTTAAACTATGATTTATCCTCAGATAAATTAGTAGATGAATACAAAAAAATATTAATTCTTATACACAACAAAGATTAAATTTACTTGGATTAAATAACCTCATTAAAGAAAGTTATGTATTTTATAGTAGAATATAATTTTTATATAAACTAAAATAATTTCTAAATTAAGATTATATGATTTTTAATCCAAAAAATTTTAATTTAGAAACTTTAGGTGATCATATATCTACTTTACCATTACTATTTTATTATGGAATTTTTTTTAAATATTTGGGAAGCAAAAAAGAAATTGATTTAAAATTTTTTATATTATTTATAATAGTATCTTTGATAACAGATATATTAAAAAGATTACCATATCCAAAATTTATGTATCAAATAACTAGAAGACCAAAAGGGGCAAGTAATTGCGATATGTTATCTAAAGGAGGTCATAAACCTTGGGGAACACCAGGATTTCCATCAGGTCATATGACTACTATTACATTTTTTTCTTTATTTTTGATTAATAATTATAATCTAAATTTACATCAAAAACAATTAATTTATTTATTAATACCACTTACAGCATGGGCACGATTATATAAAAAATGTCATAATTTATTTCAAGTAATTGGTGGATTTTTAAATGGATATATATTATATCTAATGAGTAAAAGATTAAAATAAATAATCATAATTATTATTAAATTTAGGGTCAAAACTGTTAATATTTGATATTAAATCTGTTTTAAAAGAATATATATTAGTATCTTTAGAATCGGAAAAAGACTTACATTTATTAATCATAATATTTAAATGTTGAATTAATATTCTATCTAACTCATTTTGGGACCATTTTATTTTTTCTATTAAAACAGTTTGAGATGGAATACTATGATTAAATCCATGTAAAATATTTAAAGCTTTTTTTTTTAATTCTAATGCATTTTCAACATCATATCTACAATACTTAGTTCCAGTTTCAATATCTTGTTCTAAAGTCATAAAATTATCAATGGTTTGAATTAAATTATTATAACTTTTGGGATCAAAAATAGACAAATCTGATATAAAATCTAACAAGTCAATTAAATTACGATCTCTAAATAAATAATTAGTTTTAACTGGTAAATTTTTTAACTTTTTTTCAGTTGAACCTAAATCATCATTATTATTTTGATATTTATTATTAACTAATAAATAAAATAATACTACTCCATAAGCCATAATTAATATGGATTGTGTATCTAATTTTAATTTATTAATTACTAATATGATTCCGAATACAATAAATAAATAATTAAATAGTGTATTATTATTGAGTGAATCAATTTGAGTAAAAATATGCACCATATATTTAATAATAACAAAAAAAAATTATTTAGATTTATATATAATAAATTAATATATATATAAATTAATAATTAAGATGTGTCGCATTGATAGGTGTTTAGATATAATGGATCATCCAGACAATTACGGTGATATGAGGTGGAAACATATTGCAGCTTTGGTTATTAATCATAAAATTGTTTCAATAGGTTCATGTAATCATCGTACTCGAGTAGGAGATCAAAATATGCCTTCTATTCACGCTGAGCTTCATGCGGTTATGTTATATGTAGGTAGTCATAATATAAAGAATCTATTTTATAATAGTAAGATTAATAAGAAGAATAACCGTTTTAATATGATTAATTATAAGAATAAAAAGTATGAAAAGATGTTACGTAATCTACAGAATGCAGAGATTATTGTAATTAGAAAGTCAAATAGTGATTTAATTAATCACTATTTGGAGTCTCGACCATGTAATGAATGTGTTAAAATGATGAAGAAGATTGGAATTAAGAAAATTCATTATAGTAATGAAAATGGTAAGATGATTACAGAAAAGGTTAAGGATATGGAGTATAAACATAATACACCAGGAAATATTAGATACAAGAAAAAGCTTTTTAAGTAAATTTGATTTTTAATTTTTTTTTATTTAGTTGTAATATAAAATGGCATGTTATGTATTTAATCAAAAAATATATCAAGAAAAAAAAAAATTAATTAATGACATATTAGATAATAGTATAGTTTATAAATTTAATAATTATTTTGAAGCAGTTTTTTTTGTAGGTCAAGAAAATAAGGAGAAATTTAAGAATAAAATTATTTCTGTTAAATATTTAAAGGAATCATTAATTCCAAATAAAACTCAAATATTAAATCAAAACACTAATAATATTATTTTTAACAGTGAACAAAATAATAAAAAAAGTTCTAATAATGAGCAAAATAATAAAACTCCTAATTTTAAGAGTAATCTAAATATATTAAAAGTATTTACAGATGGAAGCTCATTTTGTAATGGTGCAAGAGATAAAAGTAAAAGAAAAGGTGGTATAGGTGTATTTTTTGGAAAGAATGATTCGAGGAATGTAAGTGAGCCTTTTACTCATGGTGAAATTACCAACCAGAGAACAGAACTTTATGCATGTATTAAAGCTTTAGAAATTTTAAAAGATTGTGAGCTTCAGATCGAAATTAATACAGATTCAGAATATACTATTAATTGTATAACTAAATGGTATAACGGGTGGATATCAAAAAAATGGAAAAATTCAAAAAATCAACCAGTTAAAAATCAAGATTTAATTCAAGAGTTATATAAACTTTATAAATTAAAAAAAGTAAGATTTAAACATGTAAGAGGACATAAAGGAATTTATGGAAATGAAATGGCTGATCAACTAGCAGTTGAAGGCTCAAAAATGTGTAAGTAAATCAAATAAAATTATTTTATAAACTGAGAAAATTCATAAAATGCCATATTCATATTTTTGAATCCTTCAATTATATCTTGATACTCAATAGTTAAGGGTGGAGCTATAAAAATATTTTCTCTAATTCTCATACAATATACATTATTTTTTAAAAGTAAGTTTGATAATTGTTCTAATTTTTGGTCAGAATTTAAATTAAATTCCATACATCCTAACATTCCATTATTACGATATTCTTTAATAAAATTATATTGTTTTACTAAATCATTTGCGTGTTTTTTTATAAAATTAGATTTATCATTAACATTTGTAATTATATTTAATTTTGGATCTAGATATAAATCTAAACAACGATTTGCAACTGAACAAGGTAAAATATGACCGGAATAAGTTAAACCAATTCTTACTTGATTATCATTAAATATATCTGCAATTTTATGATTAAGAATTACAGCACCCAATTGTGAATATCCTGAAGTAATTGCTTTAGCAGTTGTAATAATATCAGGTTCAATTTTATGTTGATGATGTGAAAATAAAGTACCGGTTCGTCCCCATCCACTCATTACTTCATCACAAATCATTAGTGTATTATATTTTTCACATATTAATTTTAATCTATAAAGATAATTTTGGGGATATAAAATACATCCTGCAGACCCTGAAGAGCCTTCAATTAAAATGGAGGCAACATCACCGGATTGTAATAATTTTTCTATATTAATTAAACTAGAATCTCCATTGTCTTCTAATTTAGGATTAGGCATAATTGATTCTAAAGGCATTTGATAGAATTCTTTTTTTATTTCACATCTTGCATCACCACTTATATTAGAAGCTGCAAATGTTGAACCTCCATGGAATGATTTCGAAAATGATAAAATTCGATATTTATTTTTTATATCATTTAAATTAAAATATTCACGAGTAAAAAATATAGCTGATTCAGTTGCATCCGCTCCAGCATTAGTATATAATACTTTAGAATAACTATTATTTTTATAATTACTAATATCAATTATACGATCACTTAGTTTATCACGCTGATAAGTTGAAAAATTTGAAGGTACGTAACTAATACCAGAATTTATATGTTCTTGAATACCATTTAAAATATGCTTATTATTATGTCCTAAATTTACAGCAATTTGTCCAGAACTGAAATCTAAAATTTTTTTACTTTCATTATAAATATGTGAATTTTGAGCATGAGTTATTTGTGGTTGTAATACTAATGATTGTTTAAACCATGGGATTAAAGTTTTAATATTTCTAATCATTTAAAATAAGTAAAGAAATTATTTTTTTAAAAATACTAAATAAATTATTTAAAATATATTTAAATAAAAATTACTTAATTTAAATATATATAAATTTGCATGGATATTATTGTATTTGAAGTACGAGAGCATTATTATTCAATTGATAAGGGCAAAGATATATATCCTAATAAGCTTGGAATGATCGATGTAAGAATTTTTGATAGTAATAAAAATAAGGAGGTAGCAGTAGTGGCTTTTAATGAAAATATTCCTAAAGGTAAAATTATTTGGACTATTAGTTATAATGATATAGATTATTATATGAAAGTCACAAATCATCCTGAAAAAATTAAAGAATTGGCATATAATTATCTAAAAAGTTTAGATTTAAATTTTGATTAATCAAATAAATTATCACTTTGGATATATAATCTTAAATAAAAATTGATTTATAAAATTATAAATTTAAATTAATATAAAAAAAATTTTAAATAATATGAGTTATATTAATTTAAAAGTTCAAAAACATTTTTATTCAATTAAAAAGGGTGATGATATTTATCCTAAAAAGTTGGGAATGATTGATGTAATAGTATATGATAGTAATAAAAATAAGGAGGTGGCAGTAGTAGCTTTTAATGAAACTATTCCTAAAGGTACAATTTTTTGGAAATGTAGTTATAATGATATAACTTATTATACAAATGTCATAAAACATGAAGAAAATATTAAAGATATTGCGTATATATATTTAAAAAGTATCGGATTAAATTATGAATAATAAAATTACTTAACAATAATTTTATTATTAATAATAAAAATGGTTGAAATAACAGAAAGCAATTGTATTCTTAAAGAATACTTTTTAAAATATAAAAATTTATTAATGATTTCATCATTATTTTATGGTGTAAATATCATTTTTTATTATTTTTTTAATAATAAAAATATTTTAATATTTAATGCTTTTATAAATTATTTATTTTATGTATTACAAGTCTTTATAATTAAAAAAAATGAAGATGTACTCAAAAATAAAAATAGTTTGACTTTAATTAATACATATTTATATTGTAATATATTTTATAATTTATTAATATTTTTAAATTTAAAAATATATATTTATTACAATTTATTTAGTTGTAGTATTTCATTATATAATATAATACAAAATAAAATTTTATTAAAAATGACAGATAGTTTAGAAATTAAAAATAATTCAATAAATCAAAAAATGAATAAAATTGTAAAAAATGTAAAAAAATTTTCTCCTGAACAAAAAAAACTTTTCAAAGAGGAGTTATTTAAAAAGATGAAAGAAATCATCAATTTTAAAAAAGAATTAGAAGATCAAATTGTTAAAAAGGAATTAGAAGATCAAACGGTTAAAAAGGAATTAGAAGATCAAATTGTTAAAAAGGAATTAGAAGATCAAACGGTTAAAAAGGAATTAGAAGATCAAATTGTTAAAAAGGAATTAGAAGATCAAATTGTTAAAAAGGAATTAGAAGATCAAACGGTTAAAAAGGAATTAGAAGATCAAACGGTTAAAAAGGAATTAGAAGATCAAACGGTTAAAAAGGAATTAGAAGATCAAACGGTTAAAAAGGAATTAGAAGATCAAATTGTTAAAAAAAATAATTAATTATAATTTTAATTCTAAAATAATTGGTGCATGGTCACTACCCATTTGTTGATCAAAAATATCAGATTTTTTAACATTTTCAATAAACTCTTGATTAACTAAAAAGTAATCGATTCTCCATCCATTATTTTTGGATCTAGAATTTGCAAAATAAGTCCAATATGAAAATTTATTTTTAATTTCTGGATATAAATATCTAAAGGTATCAATTAATTTATTTTCTTGTAATAAAGTTTGAAAACTAGTACGTTCATCTGGAGTGAAACCTGCAGCTTTCGATTTTCCACGTGTATTATAAATATCAATATCTAAATTTACAACGTTTAGATCACCACAGACAATAACATTTTTTTTTTTTTGAAGATCTTTAATATATTTTCTAAAATCAACATCCCATTCTTTTGTACGATAATCTAATCTTTGTAAAGCTTGTCCTGAATTAGGAGTATAACTATGAAGTAAATAGAAATCATCAAATTCTAAAGTAATTACTCTACCTTCTTGGTCATGTTTTTCAACATTAATACCATATAAAACATTAAGTGGTTTTTTTTTAGAAAAAATTGCTGTACCACTATAACCTTTTTTTACTATACATGTACTAAAATATCTATAACGATATCCAGAAATTGATTCTTTAAGTTGATCTTTAAATACTTGATCAGGACATGATAATTTAGTTTCAGACATACAGAATATATGAGCTTTATGTTGGTCTAAAAATTTATTAATATCTTCTTTTTTCATTAAAGCTCTAATACTATTTACATTCCATGCTATAATTTTAAGTTTCATAATTAAAATAATTTATAAAATAATATAAATTATTTTAATCAAATTTTTTTTCCACCAAGAAAAGAATATGGATTCTGACCAGAAGGTTCTGAATTTTTTAAATTTGGATTAAACACATGAGCATTTTGTATAAATGTATAATTTTCAAGTTCAGATGAATTTGCATATGGTTCAGAAAACATTTTATTATTTTGACTATGACTATGATAACTGTTATCATAATTACTATTATAAGATTCATTCTTAACTTCAGATACTGTATTTGAACTTATATCACTAAAAACATCTTTATTTTTAATATCATTAATGAGTCTATCTATATTTTTATTTTTAATAAAACCTTTTTCTTCAAGTTTTGGTAAATTTTCACTAACTAAGCCCATAACTTTATTCACATGAGAATAAATATCTTCATCTAATATTACTTTCGGATTATGTCTAATAACATCAGGAATTTTAATTAATAAGTCTCTAAATGAGTAATCTTTTCCAACTTCATCTTTAATATATTTTTCTATACGTTTTCTTTCAACTTTATTTATTTCTAAAGATGATTTTTGAAATTCATTAATATATTTTTGATGATGTGAAAGAATATCAAGAAATTTTTGATTATCAATTTTTCTTTTTGAATCTATTTCCAGTGAAACTTGTTTCATAATTTGATTCTGATTAATAACAGAAAATAAAATACAAACAAATAAGGCAATAATAAAGATAGTTACTATATCTTCCATTTAAAATATACTAAGATAATATTTTAAATCAAAAATTATATTTAATAATTATCTACAAAATAAACTTTTGGTTGATTATTAGATGCGCAATTTTGAGAATTATAATTATTAGAAGGATTCATATTTTGTTTTAAATATCCTGAATTATTATTTGATTCATTTATTTGACCCCTTTGACCCCTTTGACCTGATTTTCCTCTAATACCAGGAGGTCCAGGAGGTCCCATTGGTCCAATTACTCCATTTTTTCCTGAAGAACCCTGTAATCCTTGAATACCCTGTGGTCCAGGTGGTCCCATAACTCCTACTTCACCTGGAATTCCACGATTTCCTGGCATACCTGGTTCTCCTTTTTGTCCCCTTTGTCCCGAAACACCTTGTGGTCCTATAGAACCTTTAATGCCTTCATTACCTATAGGTCCAGGTGGTCCAGGTGGTCCAGGCGGTCCTTGTAATCCTTGTCCTGCTTCTCCTTTTTGACCTTTTTGTCCTTTTTGTCCTTTAGGACCAGAAGCTCCAGAATCACCACTAATTGATCCAATACTGTCTATTATTGTTTGAATTTTTTTCTTAGGGGTAGGAACAAAATAAAGAAAAATTAAATCACAACAACAAATTAAAATGCATTGTATTAATATGGATACAAAATTCATTATAATAATATGTTAGAAAAAAAATTTATTAAATAGTTACATTTTTATTAACAATTCTATAATAAATACTATTTCCAGATGTTTTAGATTTTCTAATTATTTTACACATTTCACCATGTTTTAAACCATAATATTTGACTATTGGATCATTTATTGCATATTGTGGCATTTGTTCATGATTACATTTATAAATTTTTAAAACATTAGCTTTTTCTTCATTATTGAGAACAATATGTTTTGGAACTCTTTCATGATTGGTAATATTAATTATTAACTCATGATGGTAAAAAATTTCAACATTTAAATTTGTTAAATCAATATCATCATCATCATCATTATTATTAATACTAATAATTCTTTTTAAAATTAAACTATGTGGTTTATCTTTTACAACTAAAATTAAATTATATTTATATTTATTATTCATATCTGCTTTAATAGATTCAATAATCATATTAACATCTTCTCTTTTTAATTTTTTATCTCTATAATTATAAAAATATATTATAGCTACTTCATCTTTAGTGGTATGTTTAACATTTATATTAATTGAATTATTTTTATATGCTTGTATAAATTCACTGTTATCAAGTGTATGTAAATTATCTAAAGTTGTCTTATCATATTTTCTTTCAATTAACATATCAATTGCATTATTTCTTATTTTTTCAAGAGAACTTATATTAGAATCCATTATATTATATTTATATATTAAAAATATATCTAAATAAATTTTCAATTTATTTAAAAAAATAAAATATTTAATAAATAACATTATATTTAATAATTTCAATATATTTTTCAATTATATCTGAAAATACATTAAAATTAGATAAATCAGCATTATTTATAATTTCTAAAAATTTAATTATACTTTCAAAATATACTTTATTTAATTTTCTGAATTCAATATCCTCTTTAAATCTATTAGTAAATTTACTATTTTCTATGATTGTTAATGAAGAAGAAATTAATTTATTTTTATAATCTTCAATTTGATCAAGTTCAATAAATATTTTTTTTTCTGAAAATAATTTATTAGCTTTAATATATTTTTCTTTAATATCAGAATTATATTTAGTAAGCCAATCAGCCAACCAATCAACGCAATATTCTGAATTTGGATTGATATAACCATAATTTTCTACAGATTTAAATATTTTACCATTTATAAACCATAAAGGGCTAATAATTGGTAAAAATATAATACGTTGATCGTTTAATTTATATGGGAATACATCGCAATTATCATTACAAAAATTTATAATCCATTTATAATAATTAGTAATATCCTGATAATATTTTTCAGGTATTGGAATATATTTTTTATTATTAATTAAAGATTTATCTAATTGATATTTAATGTCTTTAAAATTAAATCTACATGGTAATTCATCGAAAAAATATCGAGTATTATGTACTATTAAAGATTTAATTTTTTTACCATTTAAAAGTGGCCATATGGCATTTATATCCATTCTTTTTTCATAATATTGATTAAATATATTATTAGGGGTATCAAAATTAAAATAATTACCATTTAAACTTTTTAAAGGAGTCGCATCTTTTTCTAAAAACGATTTAAATTTTATTTCAATATTGTCTTCTGATGTAAAATCATCATAAAAACTTAAACTACTTTTTCTACCACTCATTTCATTTAAAGTATTATAAAAAGCGGTATCATCTTGATCTATTTCATAACCAAAAAGAGAGCTTGGACGGGATGTTACCTCTACAGACATCTTTATATATAAAAAAAAATAGAAAATTTTATTATAAAAATCAATTTTTTTTTAATTAATTGTTAATGAATGTGAAAAAGTATTAATATTTTTTTCATCATTAGTAAGTTTAACTTTTTCAAATTCTTTTTTAATACGTCTAATATCTATAAATGGTATCTTAGGATAACATTCCCATAAAAAGGTTTTACCAAAATAATCAGAGTCAAAATTAGTAGGATAAAAATCAAGTATATTTGAATCATGTGAATATGTTAATTTTTTTATTGAATCTGGTAATAAATTTGAACTTTGAGGAGGTAATACACATAATAATTGCTCTAAAGGTTGAATTGGATTAGATTGATTAAAATTAATTTTATTTAAATCAATGTTTTTAATAAACTGTTTTAATTCAAATAAACATGGACTATTTCTATATGGATAAAACCATGACCATGATGGACAATCACCTGTATAATATAAATAATTCCATTTTAATGTTTTAAAATAATTGTAACAAATTGTTTTCATTTGATAATTATTTTTATGATAAGTTTCAAAATAATGTTCATAATACCTTTTTTTCCAACCGATTTCACCAATCTTAATTATATCATTATGCTGACCTTTAATATAATTATATTTAAAAATTTGTTCTTCTAATTTATTTTTAAATTTTCTTTTAGGTTTATAATTATTTTCTTCAATTGGATAATTTTCTATTTTTGATAAATTATGAAATAATAATTGTAAAAATTCCATATTAAATTTATTATTTTCAATAATATATCTAGTTTTAAATTTTTTGAGTAAATATTTGTAGTTTTTTAAAACATAATCTAAACCATTATTCTTAATTTTTAAATGTGGAATATGAGGTAAGAAATCATTACCTAAAAGGAATGATAGAAATACAAAATCATTAATTACATTACTATAATTATATCCATTAAAATCTGCAAGTAAATATTTTTTTAACATATCTAAATAAAGATAATTAAATTCAGTTTCCTCTTTTTTTAAATCTTTTCTATCTACTATTTTTTCTCTCAATAAATAAATATTTTTTTTATTTGATAATAGTGATAACATAATTAAATCAGCATCTAACCCATAAATAACATGTGTTAAATTATTATTTTTCAAAGTTCTCATATGAGATATAAATTTATGTTCTCCTTCACCAGGAACATTACAATCTGAATAAATTATCTTAATACCTTCATATTTTAAAAAATATTTTTTTAATTTTTGTGAAATAGAATATAAAAATTTAGTTCCTGGAGTAATTGCGTTTGAGTCCCAAGCTGGTTTAATTTCCATATTAAGTTCCTCTTTAATTTGATCAATTTTATTTTGATATTGAGCTGATTTAAATCGTCTCATTCTTTGTTGATTAATTTTTGCAAAAGGGGCAACTCCATCAATAGCAACATAAATTAATTTCTGTGGTTTAACTAAATCTAAAATTTTTTCAATGTAGGCTATAATATTATCAAACATTATATCTTCATTTTCAGGTTGTTTTCCATCTTCTGGATGACAACAAGGATGAATTAATCCATTCAGATCAAAATATAAATTATCTACTTTTAAATTTGGATCAAAACCCATAATATCTCCATATTTATTAGTAAGCCATCTAAATAAATGTGGAACACCCATATATTCTATTAAGTTTATATATTGATATATTTAAATCATTTTTTTTATTTTATTATAATATAATAATAACATAGTAAAATATTTTAATTGTTTTCTATCTAATTTTTTATAGAATAAGATATTATTTTTATGATTAATTATTACATTTTTAGAATAATTTCTTATGAATTCTTTTTTTTCAAATAAATTTTTTCTATGTATAAACTTTTTGATTTTAATATCATTAATTTCATTATAATCCATGGTAAATATTTTATAAGAAAAATTATAATAATTCATATAATGTAGAGTAATAGGTATTCTATTTAATAAGTTGTAATTTAATTTAAAAATTTCATAATTTAATTTTGATAAATTAGATTTATAATTATTATCAAATTTTTTTAAATAATTTAGTATTGGTTTATGGTAATATGAATTAGTCCAAAATAAGTTATCTAGATTAACTGGTCCGAGACATTCAATAATATAATAATTAATATCATATGGTAAATCTAATAAATTCATATAAAATATATTATTATAATTTATATGAATAATTTTAAATATAAATATTTAAAATATAAAAAAAAATTTGAATATTTAATTTATATTCAACAGAATAGTAAAAAAATTAATATGTTAGGTGGTTCAGCGGCTCGTGCTCCGGATGAAATACAAAAATATTTAGGAGATTTAACAATTTCTAAGACAATATATAATGAAATTGAAACTAAATTAAAAAAAGTTTTAAAATTAAATTTAGATTTAACATGGTTTCCGGGGGGTAAAGAAGGATTAGAACAATATTTATATAGGAGGATAAGCAATCCAAAAGGAAAACGAATTGATACCAATAGACTTTTAGAAAAATTATCTATGAATTTAAAACAATTAGGCGATAAATTAAATGAACTTTTTAATTATAATAAATATAATGCATTTTATTTGATTGGAGATCCTAAAAGAAAACGTGATTTAGATTTATTAGTAGTAGTTACTGAAGATGTACAAATACCACTTTCAAAATTAGAATATATTAGGTTACTTTCGGAAGTATCACAATTAGATGCTGAAATGGTAAGACAAGGTAAATTAGATATAAATTATATAAATATGGATTTAGAAAATAATATATCTCAAGCCATTAAAGGGCAAGCTAAATTTACTCAAAATATATTACATTTTACTTATAGTTTAAATCGACAGATTTATAGTTTGGTACCTTTATCTAAACCATTTTTACCAAGCGAGCATCCATATGAGATTCATTTGGAATTAATACATAATATTGATAGTATGATTAAGAAGGTATTGGATAGTTTAAAAAAATTAGATCCTATAAACTATAATAGATTATCAAAAGAGAAAGGTAGAATTTATAATTCAGATTCACAAAGTAAATTAAAATATGTAATAGATTTTATTCATAATTGGATGAAAACGAATCAATCAAAAGCTTTAACAACTGAACAACAAGAATTTTTAAAATCATTCACAATTAAAATGATACAGTTTTTACTTTGGAGAGAAAGAAAAGTTAATTCAGATTATTTCACTAAGGAAGGGGCATTAGATACTTTAAAAAAATTAGTTCATGGATTAAATAAGTCCGAATTAATGCGTATTTTATATATACAACCAGATGATAATATAACTAGTGAATTATTTAGACCTATATTTGAAATTTTTGTAATAGAATCACCAAATTACCTTTGGGAATTACCAGGACAAAGTCCAAATTGGAATTTAATAACTATTGATACTTTAGATAGTGATTTACTATTTAATGCTATACGCATTAATAAAAAATATCAACCTGAAATTTCGGATTTATATCAAGCCAAAAATTCAGTACCTGTAGAAGGTAAAATATTAAATTTACAATCAAATTTTATAGGTCAATTAATTCCAGAAAAAATTAAAATTGTTCAAGAATTATTACCACAATTAATTGTAAGTGGTTTAAATCCAAGAAGTCCGGATTGGATATCAATGTTGGCGGATCCGAGATATAAGTTTGGAGATAATACTGGAATTAGAATTTATGATACCATACCAAATTGGCGGATTCAATTAAAAGATAATTTACATTTACTACAAGGTATGGTGGCTGAACAAGATGTTATTGATAAATTTCCATTTTCAACTATATTTCCTAATTTTGAGTTAATTGAAGTCGGTGCGTTAATACAACCAGGACCAAAAACTCCTTATATTGGTGTTTGTCCTGATGGATTACTAGTTAAAACAAGTCATCCACAAGAGATTATACCAATAGAAATAAAAAAAATCGAATTAGGTTCAAATAAAAGTATTCAAAGAGAAATTGATTTAGCCACAAGACAACTTGCAAGGACACAAGATATGTTAAACTATTCTAGACCTAATATATGTAAAAATGTGTGTATGATACTTTACGATTTCCATAATTTTAATGTTTATTACAGATTTATATAAAAGTTATAAAAATAAATTTGTAATTATTTTATTTTTTTATAAATTTTATACAAAAAAATAAACTAATAGTGTATAGTTTTAAAAATGTTTATAAATATAAATTGTTAGATATCATACGATTCAGTAATAATTCTGGGTGCAATACTCATTGACATAACTTCTTGAATGAATAATTTCATTGAAAATGGAATATTAATTTCTGAAATATCTGTATTATTTTTACAACTTTTACATTCATAAATGTTAAGATTTTTATTAGCAATTGCAAACAATCCACATTTATCACACACATGTATATGGTAAGGATCAGATGAATCAAATAACCTTTCTTTTAAAAAACCAGATGCACCATGTGCCAAAATACAATCACGTTCCATCTCTCCAAATCTGAGACCCCCATCTCTAGATCTACCTTCTAAAGGCTGTTTGGTTAAAAGCTGAACAGGTCCTCTAGCTCTAGAGTGAATTTTATCATCAACCATATGTTTTAATCTTTGATAATAAGTTGGTCCAATAAATATATCATATTTTAATTGTTCCCCAGTAATACCATTATACATAATTTCATTTCCATGTTCTTCATATCCATGTTTAAATAATCGTTCTGATATATCACCTAGACTTGTATCACTAAAAGGAGATCCATCAGATTGTTGTCCTTCAATAGTTGTTACCTTACCTAAAACACATTCAATTAATTGTCCAATACTCATTCGAGTAGGAATACAATGTGGATTAATAATTATATCTGGTTTAATACCATCTGCTGTAAATGGCATATCTTCTTCTTTTAGTGTGGTTCCAATAGTACCTTTTTGACCATGTCTACTAGCAAATTTATCACCAATTTTAGGAATTCTTTCTTTTCTAAGTTTAATCTTAACAAATGGATATCCTTCTCCGTTTTGACTTTGAATAACTTTATCAACAGTAGCCGTTTTATCCTTAAATTTATCTTTTAATGTAATAGATTCATCACGGTATGAAATTCCACCATAACTTTGTTGGCTTTTATCAATTTTACTTCTTTTACCAATAATAATATCATCTTTTCCTACAGTAACCCCTTCTTTTATAATACCGGTTTTTTCATCTAAATATTCGTAAGAAGAATTAGGTTTAATACCAGTAGTATTAGTTGGGTCAGGTTTTTCATATCTTTTATCACCTTTACTTAAATCATCTTTAGCAATATCATAATATGTTGAACGGAATAACCCCCTATCAATTGCTGATTGGTTGAAGATAATAGAATCCTCTTGATTATAACCACCATATGAAGCAATTGCCACAATTGCGTTTAAACCAGCAGGTAATTCATTATAATTAAAATATTTCATGACTTTAGTACTAATAGCTGTTTTTTGAGGATAATATAAAGTATGTGCTCCTTTATCAAATCTTGAAATATAATTTGTGGAACTAATTCCCATTGCTTGTTTTACTTGAGCACACATGAAAACATTTCTAGGTGCTGGATTATGATTACAAAATGGAATAGTAGAAGCGGAAAATCCAAGTAAAGTATATGGATGAATTTCTGAGTGGGTATATTTATTATTTGTACTATCTTTTAATACTTGATGAGAAGTAGCGATTAATAAACCTTCTGACTCTTGAGGATCAACAAATTCTATTACGGCATGCTTATCTTTTAAATAATGACCAGTTAGTAAATTATTAAATTTAATTTTATTATCTTTCAATTCTTTAATAATTTCAGATGTAATTAACAACTTGTTATCTTTAATAATAAATAATGGTCTTAAAAGTCTTCCAGCATCAGAGTAAATTCTAATCTCATTATTTTCAATATCATAAATAATACTTACATCAAAATTGATATTACCAGTTCTTCTTTTTTGTAATAAATTTGTTTTTAATTTTAGAGGTTCTTTATGAACTCCAATCCATTTACCATTAATAATAACTTTACAATAATAGTTAATATCTTTAGGGTTTAAGTTTTCCACATCTATAATATTTTCTTTTTTTAAAATTAAGTAAATTGGACTATCATTACTATGATTACTAATTCTAGTAAGCATCGCCATATTTGCGTGTAGTCCGACACTTGCACCTTCAGGAGATTCACAAGGACATATATATCCATATTGAGTTCCATTTAATAACCTAATTTTACCACTTTTTAAATTTTTATCAAAAGGCGTTACAATTCTTCTTAAATGTGAAATTGTTTGAACTTGAGTAAATCTCTGTAAAACTTGAGCAATACCCATTTTAGTAGTATCTGGAGATTCATTTTTAAGATTCCAGTTACCAGTAGATAATGCAGTTCTAAATTTAGAATGAATATGAGTAGGTTTAATTATTCTAGAAAGTAAATCTTGTAAATCATCATCGTTTAAAATTTTAGTTTTAGTTTCTTTAATAATACCATATTTAATTGTTTCACATAATTTTTGGAAAGAGTCAGTAAATAATTCAGCAAATAATGGTCCTGTAGTAATAATTCTATTATTTCCTACATGGTCTCTATCATCTAAAAGAATTTTACCTAATTTACCAAGTAATAATTTTTTAGTCATGTAACCTAAATATAAAGCTTTGACTTTAAAATCTTTGGTAATTAGATGAGGATATAAGTGTCTATCAATAATATTAATAGCATGTTTAATCTGTTCCTCATCAGTCTTTTTAATAAATTTTCTGGAAGCAGAATTTTCTCCAATCCATTGTAATGCACCTTCTTGAGTTTGAATTTCATTAAAATTTTCTAAAGAATTTCTCAATTCTTCGATTAAAGTATTATTATTTGGATTATCTAAATCACCAACAATAAATTCTAAAATTTCTTTATCAGAAATAATACCAAGTGCTCTAAATAATATAAATAGAGGTATATCTTTCTGACCCATTTGTTTAGTTAAAACATAAATACATAAATCCTTAGAAGAATACTTAACATATACCGTATGAGGCAGTTCATATTTATTAGGTATTCTACATTTAATTACACACGTCACTGGAAAATTAGATGTTTTAGAATTTTTGTGTATAAAAACATGGTTTTCATTTTCTTTTCTTTGAGAAACAGTTACTTTTTCACTACCATTAATTATAAAATAACCACCTAAATCATATTTACATTCACCAACATTATTAAAACTTATTTTTGGTATATCATTTAGAATACAATATGAAGATTGAACCATAATTGGAATTCTACCAATAGTTATTTTTTCAGAATTAAATTTTTTAGTTAAAATTATTAAACCATTTTTATCTAATCCATTTATGGTATGTTCAATGTCTAAAAATATTTTTGATTCATAAGTTAAACTTCTTAAACGAGCATCAGATGGATACATTGAAACAATTGTTCCATTATTTTCCTGATGATATGGTTTAGTTAAATATACTTTAGTAAAATTAATATTATGTTGAAATTTTACTACATTTTTATTTTCATTGAAGGTATTTTTCTCAATTTCAGTATAAACTTGTACATTATTATACTGTTTGACTATATCATTTAAACTATTATCAATAAAATATTTAAAAGATTCAAAATGATGACTAATTAATGAATATTCTTGAAACCAAGCATCTATTACATTCCAAATTTCTTCTTCAGAAATGTTAGACATCTATATTATATATACTATATATTATTTCTTTACATTAAAAAAAGTCAATTTATTTAAAAAAAATATAAATACTTAATATAAATGGATAATTTAAATATTTCAAAATTTCTACAGGAATTATCTAATCAAAAAAATAGTAATAATAATTTAACTACATATAATATTTGGTCTAGACATAATCAAAATTCAGATATTTATCAACAAAAAAATCCAGAAATAAATAATTTTAAAGAATATTCTGAAGATCTAAAAAAAAGAGAAATAAAAATCGAACCAAGATTTTCATCAACTAGAGCCTTACCAATAACAAATCATTCAATTGACCGTATTCCTATGATAGATACTTTTAATCCAGGTAATAAAGTTTAAAAAAATATATTGTATAAAAATATGAACAATACCTTAAAGAGAAAGCGTAGAAATGAAATAGAAACATTAGATGATTTAATAGAATTATGTGAATCATCTGATAAGAGTAAAGAAATAACAAAATTAAAAAAAATTAAAAAATCTTTAGAAAAATTAAATGGAATGATAGGCATGAATTCAGTTAAGAAAAATATTATTTATCAAATTCTATATTTCTTACAAAATTTAAATCATAAAGGTGATATGTTGCATACAGTAATTACTGGACCACCCGGTGTAGGTAAGACTGAATTATCTAAAATTATATCAGAGATATATTCAGAATTAGAAATTTTACCATCTGGACAGATTATATTTGCTAAAAGAAGTGATTTAGTTGGAGAATATTTAGGTGAAACAGCAATCAAAACACAAGATGTTTTAAATAGTGCTTTAGGAGGTGTTTTAGTAATAGATGAATGTTATAGTTTAGGTCATCCAGATAAAAGAGACTCGTATAGTAAAGAATGTATAGATACGATTAACCAATTTTTAACAGAAGAAAAAGAAAATTTTTGTTGTATTATTTGTGGATATGAAGATGCTTTAAAAGAAAATTTTTTTTCACAGAATGCTGGTTTAGAACGTAGATTCCCATGGAAATATGATATTCAAGAATATAATAATTTAGAATTATTTCAAATATTTAAATCTCAAGTATTAAAATCTAGATGGAAATTGAGTAAGAGTGCATTAACTCCTAATTTTTTTTTAAAACATAAAAATTTATTTCCTAATTTTGGAGGTTCCACAGAAGTTTTTTTTACCAAATGTAAAATGGCTCATGCAAGAAGAATTTTCCATATTATAGGAAAAAAAAATAAAAAAACATTAACTACAGAAGATATTATATTAGGATTAGAATTATTTATATTAAATAAATTTAATGATACTAAATTAAAAGCTCCTCCTGGAATGTATTCTTAAAAAGATTTAATAATTTCAAAATTATTAATCATTTTGGTATAACTATTTAATTTAACACCAGTAAATTTTATTAAAAAATTATTGTTGTAAAAATTAAAATTTAAATTTTGATATTGAATATCATTGCATAATACATAAATTAAAATTTCATCTTGATTTATAATTATACAAGTATCAAATACATAATATCTTTTTTTAAATGATTGTATTGTAATATTTTGTAAATTAATAAAAAAATTAATATAATCTTTATTTTTACTTTTTAATATTAAGTAATTATTAATATATTTAGTAATTTCAAAATTTTCAAAAAAAAAATATATTGGTTTTAATAACTTTAAAAAATAATAAAGATTTTCTTTATAAATTAAATTTATTGGTAATCGATCATTGATTTTATATAAATTATTTTTATTATAATAATTAGATTCAATTTTTAAATCATAAAAATTTAGTAAATAAGGACATATTTTAACTAAATCTAAATATTCTAAATAGTTAAAATATTTTAATATATAATTAATTATTAAATTCATTATTTAAAATAAAATGATTTATTTTAAATAAATCATTTTATTTTTAAGTAATATCATAAAAATGCACATAAAAAATAAACATAGAAATTAAAACAAAAGAAATATTTAACTTAATTCTAAGATTCAAACAAATACGATATAGAAAATTTTTGAATTTAAATAATTATTTATCCTGCATTTCGTCTTTCATTTGACCCATCATTTCTTGAAAATTATCTGGTAACTTATAATCATATAAATCATCGTCACTATCAAATTCATCTTTCCAGCCATTCCAATCTACATAAATATAATTTAGTTTTTTTTCACTAACTAAATAAGACCACCATTGAGGTTCTTTTTTTGTAATAATTATATTAATTTCACATCCTTTCGATTTTAGAATAGATTTATTAATTAAAATCGGTTGAAAAAAATTTAGTGTCATTTCATATTTTTGTTCATTTTTCGTAGCTGAAAATATTAATTTTTGTTCATGAAATTCATGTTTGATATTATCTAAATCTGGCTCAGAAATAGTAAGGTATAAGTTTTTAATATCTTGATACCATTTTGTTGATGGATAAATCGACATATTATTATTTAATTAATTAATTTATTCTTTAAATTAAAAAAATCAATTTTTATATACTTAAAAATTGATATTAGTGGTGTAGCAGGTAGTAATTTCCGTGGTATAGAAATTATATGTAATTTTAATGAAAATGTACATTGTCCTTGTTGTAAATCTAATGTAATACCAATTAGGAAGGAAATTAACACCGCCACTTTTCTATTTCCACGAGATAGAATTTTTGAACAGTTGATATTTACTAAACCCAACCAAAATCCAAGCTTGGCTCTAGATGAACGCCATCAAATTAAAACACAGTTGGACAAAACACATCGTGATTTTATGAAACACATGAAAGATGCAATGAACCTAAAACCAATGTTTATGAATCTAAAAAAGCTAAATGAAGACTATCAACGTCTAATGATTTCTCAAGAGAAAACAGTTAAAGAATTTGATCGAAAAATTAGTATTAAAGTTGATAAACTTAGAAGTTTGGAAGAAAATGTTTCTAATCAGGAATATATTCTTAAATGTCTACTTAAACAAGAACCACTAATTAAGGCTGAATTTAAACGTCAGGAAATTATAGATAGTAAGAAGAAAATTGAAATTATTATGGATAAACATAAGGAGCAGCTTATTTCTAGACATGATGTGGAGATTGCCGAGATTAAAGAACATCATCAAAAAAAGATTGAGAAAATTGACTGTTATAAGATGAGTCTTTCATCTATGAAAAAAAGAAATTCTTGATAACTTTATTAAAGAAAATAGTCAAGAGGCAGAAAATTTGACCATTAGAAAAGATAACCTTCAAAGAGATATTGAAAGTTACAAGAGTCAAATTTCCAAAATCTCTTACGATACTGACTATGTACTCGAAATGGCCATGAAAAAACATGGATTTAATCATAATTATCTTCTTGAACAGCAAGAAAAAAATAAAATTGAGGCAGAAAAACTTCGAGTAAAAATTATTAGCGATGCGAAAGATTCAGCCAAGAAAGAGATTATTAAGATTAAAAAAGAACTAACTGATAGTAAAGAACAAATTGATAATCAACTTAGACAATGGAGAACTAATAGGAAGGAGTTTAAGGAGTTTAAGAAGTTTATTCTTCTTAAAAATAAAATTGGTGAACATCGTGCTGAGTTTGTTTATGCTCCACTTCATATTTATGATGAAGCTGAATCAACTTCATGCTCGCCTGAAATGATTGAATCGGCATTTTGGAGGCTTCTCAAAGAGTATGAAAAGATTAAGAATCCAATTTATAAGCTTAGTGACTATAATCATTTGAAAACTCAAAAGGGTCATCACCGAGATGATGTAGATACATTTCTTATGAATCAAAGGATAATATACGGACTTTAAATTAAACATTTAATAATATAAAAAATGGAATTTAATTTTTTTAATTTTAAATTTTATAAAATATAAATAGATACACCATAATACATTATGAACAATAACGTAAGAGAAACTATTATTATTAAAGGATATAATAATATTAAAGAATTAGGTGAAAAATTTATTAATGAAAATTATCAATACTTCGAAGCAAACTATAAAGAAGAAATGCTTAATGACTATATTGAAATGAGTAAAATATTTAATGAGATTTATATGCAAACTCAAGTAGATAACACTTATATTTTTACTAATTAATAAAAATTCTAACTCTGTTGAAAAAAGTACAACTGTTAATAAAATATATTTGAAATAAATATATATATTATTAACAGTGTTATTGTAAAATTTTTTATAGTATAAGAAGATAATTATAAGAATATAAGAAATAAAATATTTTAATAAGTAAATATATGATTAAATTTTATATTATTTGTATTGATTAAATTTCTACATCCTTTTATATTTAAAGTATTAATATTTAGAGTATTTATTTTTTTAAGATTAAAACAATTATATAGATTCAATAATTGCATACTTTCATATTTAGGAAAATATTCTAATTTTTTACATTCCTGTCCAATAAAAAATTGTAAATTAGTAATTTTATCAGATAAATATTCAATGTTAGTTCCCGATAAGTCCAAAGTTTTTATATTTTTAAATAATTCTGTATCAATACCAGTAATATTCTTATTAAATTGTAAATATAAAGAATCTAAATTTTGAAAATTAAAATTTTGAAGATTACAGCAATTATCAAGAAATAAGTTTCTACCTTGAAACCCAATTACTTCTTTAATTACATTATTTCCACATAAGTGTAATGTATTTAAATTTTTAAAATTAGTAAAATTTTCAAATGATTTTTGAATATAATTAAGTGATAAAGTTTTAAAGTTTCCAACTAAAGAAGATAATTTAAATTCATCACAAAAAATAGAAAAATCTAATTGTAAATATTTAGTATTCGGGAAAATATCTTTTAATTTAATATCATTAAAAAAGAAAGATGAATTTAATAATAATTCTTCAATATTAGTAGAGTATAAATGTTGTATTATTTTATTTGGAATTTTAAAAATAGATAAAGATTTTAGATGATTGTCAAATTTAAAAGATTCTAAATTAATTCCATCATTAAGAACAAATTTTTCAACTTGACATAAATTAATTGAGTTTATTGAATTTTCACTAGTAATAATTACAGACTTAATTTTATTAAGTGATAAATTATTGTCTTTTAATTTATAATAACCTTGAATATGAAAATCTAAACTATAAATCCCAGAAATATTATTAAAAGGTATATCTAATATTTTATAATAATTAGAGAATTTATCTTTTTGCTTACTACAATTAAAGTCATAAAAATCTAAAGTAAGTCTTAAATTTTTTAAATTATTAAAATTATAGTCTAAATATAAAAGTTTAGTTAATAATAATTCAAATTTAAAATTAGAAAAATATCTAATAATTTTGGTTATGAATATAAAATTATTACAATTATTACTTGATAAATAAATAGATTTATAAGATTTTATATTAAGTAATTTAGGATATAATATACAACAATAAATTTCATCAATACACTTTAGATATTTAAATATTTGTTCAAAAATAATTATATTCATATAAATTTATTTTGATTTATTTTTAAGTATTGGCAATTAACGAATTTTTATCTTTTTTTGAAATTTTTAATTTATTGATAAAAAAATTTTTATGTAAATTCTCTAAATTATTTATTAGTAAATTACAATTTTCATCTAAAGATTTTAATTCTTTAGAAGTAATAATTTTAGAATTATCTTTTAATTGTTGTATTAAATGATATAAACTACCTAAATTACACTTATAATTTGTAGATACGTTTATATTCCAATTTGAACCATAAATTAATGTTAATTTTTGATCACAATTTTCTAGAAATCTATTAATTTTATAAATTAATAATATTTTATTTTTAACATAATTTTTAAATTCATTTAAATCATATGTTTTATTATTAAAAATTTTATTATGATAAGATTTAAATAGTTCTGAATTAATTTTATTTATTTTATCATCGTATATTTTAATAATAACATTAATTATTTCAAAATTAATCAATACAGAATATTTAGTTAAAATATTAAAAATTATGTTATTGATCGATTGATTTAAATTATTAATTGTACTAATTTCTTGTCCCATGTTATAATAATATAATAAAAAAAAATTAAAGTTTTAACACATCAAACCTATTTAAATAAAAATAACTTAAAATTTGAATACTAATATTATAATCAATTTAAAATTATTTAAAGAAATAATAATAAATTGATTTAAAGTTTAACTTATACGTTTTTATTTTATCTAAAATGGATGATAATTGGTTTGACCTTTTAGATAAATGCGATGATCTTGGAGATGAGGGAACTAACGCATTTGATGATGATGTAAAAAAATTATTTCAAGAAGAATGTGAAAAAAAAAAAGAAAAAAAATGTCGTAATTGTGGTTCAAATAGATTATTTAATGATTTTGAAGAAGGAGCTTTAATATGTTTAGATTGTGGATTAAATATTGAAGATTTAGTAGATAATAGTCCAGAATGGAGATTTTATGGTTCAGCTGATAGTAAAAATAGTGACCCGACGCGTTGTGGTAATATAATTAATCCATTATTACCCAAATCGTCAATGGGTACAATAATTAGTGGTAGTGCAAATAATCCTTTGGCAAAATGGCATCGGTGGAATTCTATGCCGTATAAAGAAAGAAGTTTATGGATTGTATTTACTATTATACAAAATAATTGTATTAAAGGTGGATTACCCGCTATTATTTCAGATGCAGCTAAAAAATTATATAAGGAAGTAAGTGAATCTATTATTTCAAGAGGTAAAGTTAGAAGAAGCTTAATAGCATGTAGTGTATATTTTGCTTGTAAAAAATTAAATGTTGCACGCAGTGATAGAGAAATATCAAGTTTATTTAAGTTAGATATTAAGGATATGTCAAAAGGTCAGAAAAAATTTAGAAAAATTGTAAAAGACAGTTTTGCTCCTTCAAAACCAAAAGATTTTATACCTAGATTTTGTTCTATGTTACATATTAGTAACGAACATCAAGAAGTTGTAAAAAAAGTAGTTGAAATTTTATTAGAAAAAAAAATATTAATTGGAAATATACCACCTTCTATTGTGTCTGGTAGTATATATTTTGTATCAGAAAATTTTAAATTAGGAATAAATAAAAAATCGGTATCGAGTAACTGTTTTATTTCTGAAGTAACAATTACTAAAATGTATAAGAAATTAGAAGAAAATAAAGAATTATTTTCAGAAGTTTTAAAATAATTAAAATCTTATAAAATAATATATTATGATAAATATAATTTTATTAATTTTAATTCTAATTATTTTATTTTTTATAATTTTTAGAAACATGAAATCCAAACATGTATGTCCAGATGTTAATTTAACTTGTCCGGATGTTAATTGTCCAGATGTTAATTGTCCGGATGTTAATTGTCCTGAATGTCCAAAACATGATTGTCCGAAATTTGAGTATCCTAAACCAAATCTATCGTGTCCAGAATTACCAAAATTAGAATGTCCTAAAACGGTATGTCCAGAAAATAAATGTCCGGCTGTTGATCATTATTTACACCGTATAAATGAACTAGAAGATGAACTTAAAATTCATAGTTCAAAAGTATGTCCAACATATCCTCCACCAAAAGAAAAAATAATATTTGAACCCAAAATTGTGGAATTAGATGAATTAGTTTTTATAATTAAGAGTACTACGAATAATCAAAAAATGAATATTACTTATAATGGAGGTAATATAATTAAAAATAATGTTCCAATTACTAATAATTATGAACATTATTCATTTAAAATTAAAAATTATAATTTTGTAGAGACAATTGAAATATCCGTTTTTGGGGAAGGTGTTGTAAATTTTTATAACTCTCAAATTATATTTAAAAATAAAAATATATTAAAAAATGAAATACGCTACTATGATCACCAGGGTAATTTAGTATTTAATTCATATCCAAAAAGTAAATCAGAATGTCATGAAGGTAAATTAAAACATAGTGGATATGTTAAGATAATGGTAACACCCGAAGATGATTTAGATAAATATTTTATACATTAAATTTTAATAATTTTTTCTGCAACTACTTTTTCTAATTTAACTTTATCATTTTTGTAATTATATTTACAATCATGTAATTCAGGAAGTTTATGTTTTATACAGTATAATAATCCACATCTACATTCATATTGATGTAAAATAGTTAATTTTTTTTTACAACCTTTAAATGAACACCGTGGTTTAATAGATTTTGAATTTTCTTTGTTATTCATTAATAATAATTAAGAAAATATTTTTAAATATAAAAAAAAATTAAATATATATTTTGAAGATATTTTATACTAATATATCTTCAAAATTATTACTCGCATTGATAATAATCGTATCATTAATATGTTTTAAAGAATCAATTTTAAATTCTTGAAATAACTTTAATTTACTGTAATTAAATTTTATTTTAAAAATGTTTTGTATTTCATAATCATCTAGATTATTTACATTATAATCAATATTAATTGTATTACATAATTTTTCTAAAGGATGATTACACTCATTGAGTGTAATCCTTGCAAAAAACATTTCTTCAATTTGAGTTGTATCATTACCATAAATTTCATATTTTTTGGTTACAGATGATTTTAGATTAGTCATATTAATTTCTATTTTATTTTTTTTTGAAATATTTCTAAGGAGATAAAATCCTATTTTGTATGGATTTGTATGAGACGCTTTAATAAGTATTTCTTCTTTTTGAAAATAATATAATATAAAACTTACAATTATACAAATTGAAAATGTTATTAAAGGTAATAATGGAATCATAATCATAAATATTTTATCCATGTATCCTAATGTATCATTCATTTTTTCTTTAGATAAATACTAACTTATAAAATAAATTAAATCAATTTTTTTTATATAGAAGTGGTTTTAATAGAATTTTTAATATTTCTATTAGATAAACCTTGATAAGGGCCATCAAAAAAATCTTTTTCAACTGGCGAATTATTAATAGAACGCAAGCTTATATTAGACTGGGATTCGATTTCTTGATTTTGGTTAGGTGACGAGGTTTCTTGTTCTAAATGTGAATTACACCATTTAGATTCATATTTTAAAACTGCCGGCTTGACTTCTCTTCTTAATTTACCAAAGTCTATAAAAATTAATGAACATATTAATGCAATCATTTTAGTTGCTATACCAATTAAGACAATACCTGAAACAAAATGATTAACTAAATTATAAAAATTAAACTGACCCATCATACCTGAAACTATAAATTTAAATTTAATACCATATTTATATCGATCTACAAAATGGTAACTTTTATTATGGCGCGGATAATTCATATAGTATAAATGAGATCCTTTACTTGCCCATCCAGTATTATATAATACTTTAATTTCACATTCATCTTCCTCAGATCCAGTAAATGATTTCATATTGTAATAATTAATTTTAAGAATTAAATCAACTCCTGTAATTCTATTTCTTGGATATTTATTACTTACTATAGGATCTTCTATACTAACCTGTGATCCATAATTAAAATCTTCTAAATCAACTCCGGCTAATTTTAACCATTCAGATATATTCATACTAATTGTTTCGCCTTCAAGAAAAGTATAAGCATCGTAACTATCAGAAGAATCTCTAATTCTGGTTTTAATACGAACGTGATTACCTATATTACCTCCATTATTAAAAGAAGTAGTAAAAAAGTGATCAAAAGCAAGAATCATTCCTTCTATTCCTATATTAAAAAAATTTTTACTTTTTTCACATATTGAAATATTGTTAACATATTGTTTAATTCTATAATTAGGAGGACAATATTCAGTTCTATTAATAATTACATCTTGGTCACGATAGTAGCTTAAATAAAACATTTCTTTTTCACCTTTGATGTAAGATTCTGAGTAATGTAAATTTACACAACTAATATTCGTATATTCCCATTCATTTTTTTGCCAAATAAAATTATAATTATCATTATCACAATATTGATATTTATTTTGTTGTTGTAAATTGTATAATTCTCCACTTTCAGCCCACATTGTGGTATAACCTGATGGTACTTCCGTTTCTAAATACAACTCATTTTGTAATAAGTCGTAAATTAAAAAACCAAATATAAAAAAATGTGCTAGACGATTTATAACTGATAATTTTCTATTTTGTAAAGTTAAGTCGTATGATGTATTAAAATTAAGAAAAAACTCATTATACAAATAATTTAAAATTACCATATTTAATAAAAATACAAATAAATATCTTTATAAATACATTTATTTTAATTTTTTTAATAAAAAAAATAATATATATATATATATATGAATTCATTTTATACAAAGAGTATAATATTATTATTTATTTTAGTTCCTTCAATTATATTTTTATTTTTATTAATTAATAAAAATACTAATGATATTAAAAATATTAAAGATATTTCATATATAAATCCAACCATTACGGTTGAAAAAGAATTATCTTTAACTAAAAATTCAGAAAATTATATTGGAGATCAATTAAATCAAAAAATTAATGAATTAATAGATGTTGAGATAGATAAACGACAGGATATAGCAGAATTTAATTGTATAAATATTAAAAATGTAAGTGATAATATTCATAAATATTGGGAAATGTATAAAACTGATTATGAAGTTTCTGAAAACGGTATCATAGATTTTAATAAACCAATAAATTTTAATAAGTTAGTAAATTTTGATAGTAATAGTCATTTTAATTTGTTTGAAGGCATGATTGTACCAATTATGTTCCTTCAAAGTAAATCTATATTTAATAAATTTAAAATACTGATTAATATTAAAAAATTAAAAAAAAAAAATTTTTATTTCTGCGATGGTACAGATATAACAATAGATGGAATTACAAGAACAACGCCAAAATTAAATGATAATAATATTATATTCGGTACTAAAGTTACCAAAAAAAAAAATCCAAATACAAATACAACCGATATTTTTTACCCTGGTGAAAATGGACGTGAAGAATTATTAAATTTATCGCATATACCTGACCATAAACATGCCCATAGTCATTATTATTACAAGTACGAACATGTAACTAAAGAGGGAGCCACATTAAACCATCCGGCAGATGTTGATTATCATCCACCAAATGACGATAGATTTAAGTATGTACTTATGCCACATGTAAAAAGGGGTTGTGATGATGATAAATCAACTGAAAGTAAATATAATCAATATTATACAACTTTTCATGATAAAGAAGATATATCTTTATCATCACTGGGTTATGATAGAAAGACTATCCCAATTAAAACGAATCTTACACCTAAAAATTTAAATTTTAAAAATATGCAATTTTATTTTATATATTGGCCAACTCCATGGACATAAGGTATAGAAAATAAAAAATTAAAACGTTGGGGAATGTGAAAGAGTTGAATTATCAATTCAAAAAAATGACTATATAAAGTGCGTCAGCTTGGACCCAGCAGGGAAAATCATCGACGATGCAGACACGCCTGTCGGCGGACCTGGGGGGCATGGAACACTATATCGTTTTGTCGGAGATAATAAGTTAAGAGCAGTAAAGTCAGGCACTTCCGCAACCAAGGCTCATGAAATACAAACTTACTATGGTGGAAAAGATTACAAAAAAATTCTCGAGTCACCACTATGCGAAACTTCTGTTACTGGCTGTGGAAAACTTTCTATTTGTAGTGATTTTACATGGGTGGATATGATGAGTAGATGTAGGGAGTCTTGGCGACGAGAAGGTTAGAATGATATGGAGTGCTCATTAGGTAATTAGGTGTAAAATAAATAAATACTAAGATAAAATTTGTTTATATATATTTAAACTAAAATAAAAATCTTTAAATAATATATATATATGAATTCATTAAATATTAAATTAATTTTTTTATTATTTTTATTGATTATCCCTCTGTTTATTTTATTTAAAGGAATTAATAAAAATATTAAAGATATTAAAGATATTAAAGATATTAAAGATATAGATTCATCTCAACATTTAATTTTAGAGAATACTAACTATAAATTAAATAATAATGATTTAAATAATATAATAAAATCAAAAGTTATTGATAAAATAAAAGTACAAGAAGATAGTTGTAAAAATATAGAATTTAATTTTAATATTGCGCCAGAAGAGATGGGTTATGAGATTAATTATTTAAATAATAATATTGAATTTAATAATCCAATAACATTTAATAAAAAAATTAAATTTAATTCAGATGTTAATATTACAGATTTTGAAGGAATTATTATACCAATTAATATTGCGCCAGAAGAGATGGATTACAAAATAGATGTAAATAAATATAATGAATTCATTAAAGATTTAAAAAAAAAACATTTATATTTATGTGACGGTAACGTTCAAACTGATGGTACAATTAGTAGAAACACACCAAATTTAACAAATAAAATTATTGTAGGAGAAAATATTAATATAGATAAGTATAATAAAGAAGGGGAAAATATTGAAATAAATGATACAAATATACCATACCATATCCATTCACACCGCCATAAGATTAATATTCAAGATCATACTCACGGATTTCATGGTATAAGAAAATTTTGCGAGAACTACGCTTCTGGTGATAGTTTATTAGGGGACGTTGGTACAATGTCTGATAAAACAGATGTATCTGGTAAAGTTCTTAATGATCCATTGAGGACGGATTGGAATAGTAAAAAGTTTACAGATACAACATTAATGTCTAATGATAATAATAATCAAAAAACAATTCCAACAGGAGAACAAAGAGCACCAATAAATTTAATGAGAAATAAAGAGAAGAATGAAACCTTTGGTAATATGGTAGATCAACTAAAATGGTATCAAAATAAAGATGAGAAAGGAAAGGTATATATTAAATATAATAATTTTAAAGGTAAAAATTATCAATTATATTTTATATATTGGCCAAAACCATGGACATGGTAGTGATTTTTAATATAATAAATAAAACTAAAATAAATAAAGTATTTATTTTAGATTTATAACGGAATCAATATTTAAAGTTTTAATTTCGTTCATTTAAATTTAACTCTTAATATAAAATATACAATATATACTCATATTATGTTTATAATATATTGGACAAACAATCTTGGTGTAATAAAATTACAAAACATAAGTTATTTCAATATAAAAAAAAATTTTTTACTAAAATAAAAATCTTTAAATAATATATATGAAATCTTTAAATATTAAATTATTTTTTTTGTTATTTATTTTACTTATTCCGATTATTTATTTATTTATAAATTTAAATAAAAATATTAAAGAAATTAAATATATTAATACAGTTAATACAGTTAATACAGTTAATACAGATAATACAGATAATTCAGAAAATTCAGAAGATTACGCTAAATATTTAAATAAATATGTTGATCAAATTAAAAGTATTATTAATTCAAATATTATAGATAAACAAGTCCACATTAAACAAAAATTTAATCATAATTATTTAGAAAAAGATAATTTAGGTTTTAATTTAGAAATTAACAATATTGATTTTTATAAAAAAACTGAATTTAAATCAAATGAGGATGTCATACCGATGTATGAAGGAATGATTATACCAATTTTAGTAGAAGAAATGGATGATAATTCATCCAAAATTGAAGATTTAAAAAAAAAAGGATTTTATTTGTGTAATCAACAGAAAATAGAAATAGATTCATGGACTAGATATACACCAAATATGATTAATAAAGTAATTATTGGACATGGTCCAATATCAGACGTATCGTATATCAATGAGGAAGGAAATATAGAAGATATTGAAGATATCCAAAAAGCTCATTATCATAAACATGATCATAATTATATGTATAAAAATCCGATTCACAAGAGGGAGATAGGCAATTCTGAGAAAAAGGGGAGGCATCACGATAAGGGTAATCCATCATTTCATTATGAATATCGATACAGCGGATACGGCGTTACGAAAGGCCAAAAATTGGGGAATTATGACTTTGGGGGAGAACAACAAAAAATTAAAGTTTATATGAAACCCCAATATAATTTAAAATTTAAATTAAAACAAGGAGAATCTTTTCCTAATAAAGAAGAATTTAGTAGTATTGAATTGTTAATTGATAATTCACCACTAAAATTAAATCATATTTATCCGTCTTTAAATTATATTGGGGTGGAAGAGGAGCAAAAGTTTGACTTTGAAGTTCAAGATATAAGAAAAGATTATTATACAAATGGAGAACATCAACTCGTAATTTCAAAATGGGGCCATTACTCGAATCCGCAATCACAGTATGATAATTTAAAAGATTTTTTTTTTGATGATCTAATGATAAATAATCCAACTAATATGAAAAATTTCGATAGTGACATTCATAAAAAAAAAATATATAATCAATGGTTATCATGGAGACCCAAGGATAAGAATAAATCATATAATATATTTGAGGTGATGAATGATTCTAATAACCATATAATAATTGATGCTAATAACATATTATCGAGCTCTGGTACTGAAATTAAACTAAGTCCAACTGGCCAAACTTTAAAAAAAGATGATTATATAATATTATATGCTGATGATGATCCTTTTGGTCCATTTAAAATATTGTCGATTAGCAATGATCAGCCAAGGATCGGCGCGTTTATATTTTCATTATTTCCTAGTGTTGATTTTTTAAGAAATGCTACAACAATCAAAATGGTTAAAGACACTGAAGGATTTAAAGGTAAAGTTACAACCAACTGGCCAGCCACTATAACAAAATGGACCAAAATAGAAAGCAATAATGTAGATTCTAATGTAGATTCAAAATGTAGTGATTTCTTTAACAAAGATGAATGTGAAAAATTAAGTAGTCAAAGTGGTAAATACAATTTAAATTTAGAAAAAACATCTCAATCACAAACAAATTGTCAGTGGGTTGATAGAGAAAGTAATCGTGATGATGGTATTAGTACTTGTGAATTTCCAAAAAAAAAATTTCATCCGAAACCAATACCAATCGGACCAGAAACAATTACCAAAAAAAATTATCAATATTATTTTATATATTGGCCTCGACCATGGACGTGGGGAGATGGGTAGTCCCAGAGCTAACTCTAATTATCTGCCAAAAGCTGCAATCACCAATTTAGAGACAAGTATATGCAGTGTTACCTTGACAAGTACCCCAATCTCAAAAAAGCCTTTGGCACTGATCTGGATAAGGCACGCTACCACTACGTTAAAAACGGGCAAAAAGAAGGTCGGTATAGTCAGTTGGATTCGTGCCCATAGTAAAGACGACCTAGGTCAGGTGCATCTACATCGCTGATTTCAAAGGCTCGCGATGCTAAATTGCGCCGTCGCGCCGATTGGAAAGTAAATGACAGTCTTACCTCAATAATATTACAAATAAAAATTATTAATATTATTTTATATATTGTCCTCGACCATGGACGTGGGGTGAAAAATATTGGGGTAAGGCAGTGGGGTTGGCTGAACTGAAAGAATTATTTATTTTCTTTTAGCTTTACAACGTGGATCAATATTTAAAGTTTTAATTTTTTTATTTCGTTCAACAATATTTATAACGCATTTAGATTTTACTCCATATAAAGGTTGTGTACACCCTTTTTCTTTTTTACTTTTACTTTTTTTTTTTGAACTTTTTTTTTTTTTATTTTTTTTTTTTTTTTTTTTTTT
>Ga0206127_1000264_pt1 | contig 68098 bp, 66 predicted proteins | sample Helgoland_Spring_6_FD_148646 | JGI IMG/M metagenome (GOLD analysis project Ga0206127, IMG submission 148646) | Pelagic subsurface seawater microbial communities from Kabeltonne, Helgoland, North Sea - Helgoland_Spring_Bloom_20160419_1 | ecosystem: Environmental > Aquatic > Marine > Epipelagic ...
AACACCAGCACGAGTACCTCCATTGGCTTTTGCATATGAGAGAGCAACATCTTTGGCGTTATAAGCTTCACCAGTTATTGCATCCTCATAAATTGCAATTAAAGATGGAACTCCACCACCATTTTCATAAGTGCTTCTAACTGTATGACCTGGTCCTTTTGGAGCAATCATTACAACACTATGTCCAGCTTCAGGGGTTATTTTTTTAAAATGCACATTGAATCCATGAGCAAAAGCGAGGATTGCATTATCTTTAAGATTTGGTTTTATCTCATTATTATATATAGCTGCCTGAAACTCATCAGGTGTTAATATCATGACTAAATCTGCATCTTTTACTGAATCCGAAACATTGGTAACTTTTAAACCGGCCTCCTCAGCTTTCGACCATGATGATGATCCTTCTCTTAAACCAACAGTCACTTTTACTCCTGAATCATGAAGGTTGTTTGCATGGGCATGACCTTGTGAGCCATATCCTATTATTGAAACATTCATATTTTTGATAATTTCTATATTGGCATCTTCTTCATAATAAATTTTCATAATTTTTCCTTAGAGTTATTTTTTATTTCTTTTCATCTGCGTAGAGAACGTCAATAAGTTTATTAATTTGTCTTAAAATCTGTGTCTGCAAAGCATCACTAACTTTTGTGGATATGGTCATCTTAGAAACCTCATTCGGCTTTAACTGAATATTGAGATCATTTTCTAACCAAGAGAATTCTGATGTATCTTCAACAGCATCAACGTGGAGGCTAAGTATGTTGTAGCCTCGTTGATGGAATAGGCCTACAATTCTGGCGAGAGCTCCTGGTTTATTTTCTAAGATAATTAGTATATTTTTTTTATTCATGCTTTTTTATCTTTACCTAGCCATATATCTTTAAGGCTGCCATTTGGTGCAACTAGCATGGGGTAGACATGTTCAGAAGGGTCTACATAAATATCCACAAATACTAATTTTTCTTTCAAGGAAAACGCTTTTCTTAAACCCTCTTTAAGATCTGAGTTCTTTTCAATTTTAATGCCCTCATGACCATAAGATCTAGCAAGCTCGACAAAGTTAGGAAGGGAGTTTTGATAAGTGCTTTCAGAATGACGGCCGCCATAATTCATATCCTGCCATTGCTTAACCATGCCAAGCGCTTCATTATTTATATTGATAATTTTTATAGGAAGATTGTATTGAAGGCATGTTGATAGCTCTTGAATACACATCTGGATGCTTCCCTCCCCAGTAATGCATACAACCTCTTCATTAGGATGAGCTAATTTCACTCCCATGGCTGCTGGTAAACCAAAACCCATTGTTCCCATACTTCCAGAATTTATCCATTTTCTGGGCTCGTCAAAATGATAATATTGTGCTGCAAACATCTGGTGCTGGCCCACATCAGAAGTTACAAAAGCATTACCTTTGGTTTCCTGATATACATGTTGAACAACTTGTTGAGGTAAGATCATATTGTTATCAGACTGGTCTAAATAAAGATCATGATTTAATCCATGAAGTGCCTTCCATTCTGAGATTTGATTCAACCAAGGAATAAAATTTTCTGGATCATGATTATTCAACCCATCATTTAACTTATTAATAATTTTTGTTAAAGAGTTTTTTACATCTCCAAATAAAGCGATGTTTGCTTCAATAATTTTTGAAACAGATGAATAGTCAATATCTAAATGTATTATTTTTGCATTTGGTGCAAATAGGCTTGGTGTATTAGTAATACGGTCATCAAATCTCGCTCCTATTGCTATAATTAAATCAGCATTATGCATAGCCATATTTGCTTGGTATGTTCCATGCATGCCAAGCATGCCTAAAAAATGTTCATCAGACGCAGGATAAACCCCAAGACCCATCAATGTATTTGTTACTGGCGCCTTTAAGAGTTTATTTAATTCTATTAATTCCGATGATGCATCACTAGAAATAGCCCCACCACCAGCATATAGAACTGGTTTTTTTGAAGCTAGAATTGCATCCACTGCCCTTTGAACTTGTTGATCATCCGGAGATACTGGAGGCTTGTAAGATCTTATGCTTACCTCAGAAGGATAATAATAATTAAATGTTTTATCAGGCGCAGTCATATCTTTGGGTATATCAATGACTACAGGTCCCTGTCTTCCAGTCATAGCAATATGAAAAGCCTCTTTTATTACTATCGGGATGTCATTAGGGTCCTCAATAGAAAAACTATGTTTAACAATTGGTCTAGATATACCTATCATATCTGTTTCTTGGAATGCATCAGTACCGATTAAGTGGGAGGCCACTTGGCATGAGATAACAACCATAGGGATAGAGTCCATAAAGGCAGTTGCAATTCCAGTAACTGCATTAGTTGCTCCAGGACCAGATGTCACTAAAACAACCCCAGGTTTTCCAGTCGATCTAGCATAACCATCTGCAGCATGAGTTGCGCCTTGTTCGTGTCTTACAAGAATATGCTCAATTTTATCTTGTCTAAATACAGCATCATATACGTGGAGCGCCGCTCCTCCAGGGTAACCAAAAATAAGCTCTACACTCTCTTCATGGAGTGCTCGCATTAGCATATCTGCGCCAGATAGTTTCAAAACTCAAAAAATTAATATATAAAAAATCAAGCTTACATTACTTTAAGCCATACGTATCAACATTTTTAGAGTTTTTTTAGATTTTCTATTAGATTTTCCATATCTTCAGGAACAGGAGCTTCGTATGTAATTATATCTTCTTTATTTTTACTAAAGAAAGATATTTGATGGGCATGCAATGCTTGTCTTGGAAAATTTCTAATTACCTTCACTAGCTCAACTGATGTATCTTTGGAAATAATTTTTCTAGGGTTATAAGTGCCGTCTCCAATTATAGGCAGTTTTTTTGATGCCAAATGCACCCTTATTTGATGTGTTCTACCTGTCTTTATCAAAATATCTAATAAAGAATATCCACCTAAATTTTCTAAAAGCTTAACGAAGGTAAGAGCTTCTTTGCCGTCATCTCTGATAGCAATTTTTGTTCTATTTTTTTTGTCTCTTCCAAGAGGTTCATTAATTTCAAAACTTCCTAGGGTAGAGCCAGATGAGATAGCTAAATATTTTTTTATAATCTCTCTGCTTTGCATCATATTAATAAAATGATTTCTAAACTCTTCTGATCTTGCAACCACAAGTACGCCAGATGTATCTTTATCAAGTCGATGAACTATTCCGCTTCTAGGCAGGTGCTTAAGTTCTGGATATTTAAATAGAAGTGCATTTGCGAGAGTTCCATCATAACAACCAGATCCAGGATGCATTACTAGGCCAGAAGGTTTGTTAACAATAATAAAGTCTTTATTATCATCGAGGATTTCAAAACTTATTTCTTGAGGTTCCCAGGAAACTTTTTTTTCTCTAACAGGGTCAATTGTTATCTCATCTTGGTAGAAAACCATATCCTTTGGTTTGGCTAATTCATTATTAACTAAGACTCTTCCTTCAAGGATCCATTTTTTTAACTGAGTTCTTGAAAATTCAATAAACATTTCTGCAGCAATTTTATCTAATCTGCTTTTGCTATTATTTTCTTCAACAATTTTTGTAATTGACATTGGAACTTATAAGAATTATTTCAATCTAAATATAACTTTTAAAACTTTAATACTAATAATAAAGGTAAAATATCAAAATAATGAAAGAATACAAAAATATATTTAAAATATCTTTATTAATCCCACTTGCTGCGATTTCACTTGCAGGATGCCAGTCAGAAGGCGAGATCATTGAGAGGCCTGAAAAAATATATTATGACCAAGCGCAAAGAAGAATGCTAACTGGTAATTATATTGGTGCGATTGAGGCCTTAGAGGCTATAGAAAGTAGATATCCATTTGGCAAATATGCTGAACAAGCTCAAGTTGAATTAATCTATGCCCATTTAATGAACTCAGAGCCTGAAGCTGCTCATTCGTCTGCTGAAAAATTTATAAGACTTCACCCTAGACATCCTAATATTGACTATGCATATTTTATGAAAGGCATATCTAGCTATACAAGAGATAAAAATTTCTTAGTTAGGATTACTGGTACAGATCTTTCTAATAGAGATATATCAGGTGCAAAAGAATCTTTTTCAGAACTCGCAGAATTTTTGACTAGGTTTCCTGAGAGCCAATATGGTCCTTATGCAAAACAAAGAAGTATATATTTAAGAAATATGATTGCTAGGAATGAGTTAGCTGCAGCTGACTATTACATAACAAGGAAGGCATATGTTGCATCTATTAGAAGAGCTAACTACGTCTTGGAGAATATTCCAGGATCAAGCGAAAATCTAAGAGCTCTCAAAATATTATTAGTATCATATGACGCATTGGGATACTCAGAACTTTATGAGGATACCAAAAAAGTAATTGCATTAAACTTTAAGAATGTGGAAGAGCCTGAAGATGAAAGTTCTTGGTTCTGGACTAATGTGGAAAAAACTAAACCTGAGTAAGTATGGCATTGCTTAAAACAATTTTTATAATTGTTCCATTAATAATATTATTTATCTCACTATTCTTTATTATTTCTCTAAGAAATATCTTCCTAAAAAAAGGTCGAAGCAAAGAGATAAAGAACGATATTCTTACCTGCTTTGCATGCAATATAAGTGTCCATGAATCTATTGCCCTAAAAAAGAACAAGAAATATTATTGTTCAGAAGACTGTTTTAACTCTTAACCTTGTTCATAAACATGAACATTGCTGGTATGTAAAGTAATGCTAAAAGAGTTGCACCCAAAACTCCAATTGTCATTGCCCATGCAAGTGGCCTAAAGAAAACACTTGTAAATATTAAAGGGGCAAAGCCTCCTATTGTTGTAACGGATGTGGTGATAATATGCCTCGTGGATCTTATGACTACTTCAGTTATCTCATGTTTTGATATTAGCTTCTTTTCAGCTTCTTCTTTAATATGGGAAAGAACAATTATAGAATCGTTGATAGAAAGACCAACCAAACCAATAGCTCCAATAGTTGCTATAAAGCCATAGTTTTGGTTTCCTATTACAAGCCCAAGGAATGATAAGCCCATGCATAAACCGCCAACAGATAGTATTAACATAGTTTGTCTAAAAGAGTTTAAGGCAAAGACGAGGCCTCCGACTATTAATACTAAATAAAAAAGGAAAGAGGAATATATCTGCCCCTGAGATTCGTTTCTGCTATCAGCTTGCCCAGATGCTTCAATGTAAAAACCTTTTGGCAAGGAAGAGATAAAATTATTTACAGGCTCTGCTAAATAACTCTCTGTAGCAGATGGAAGTTTTCCAGTTTCAACCCATCCTTGAACAGTATTAAGTTTTTGGCTGTCAAAACGAGCTATAACTCCAGATTTTCTTACAATCTTGCTTTTTCCAAAACTATCAATATATTCCAATGAATTGCCTGAAGGAATTGTTAGGAATCTTGCTTCATCTATAGCGCTATTTGAAGACATTCCTGTGATTCTTATTGGTATTTCTTTTGAACCATCAAGCATTGTGCCAACATTAATTCCATTACTTACTGAAGATAATTCATTGGTTATAACGTTAGGGTCAATTCCTGAGAAATAAATATTTGAAGAGTCAATTTCAAATTCCAAGCTTGTTGCAAAATCAGCAAGCTTGTTTTTTGTAAGAACAATATTAGGGGCGTTGCTTACTATTAATTCTAATTGCTCACCAAGCTTTGCCAAAACCTCTCTATCATTCCCTATAATCTTGTATTCGACATCAGCGTCAACTGGAGGACCAGAAAAAAAATTATCAACAAGAATTTTTATGTCTGGATTATCAGCTGTAAGTTTCCTACTTAATTTAGGAAGATTATCCATCATTTGATAATAGTCTTTAGCATAAAATACTGCTTCGGCTGTGTTGTTGTTACCCTCTTTGGAATCTCCTCCAACAACATTCATTAAAACCCTAGGTAAGCCACTTCCAACAAACCAGATGTCCTTTCTTGCAGGGATAAGCTCTGAATCTACAATTTGATTTCTTATATCTAATGCTTTTTGTAGTGTTTTTTCAGTTGATGTTCCTTGTGGCATTTCAATATTTACTTCGAACATATCACGATCTTGTGGAGGAAAAAAATCCTTAGGAATTGACCCGAACAAAATAAAACCAGCTATTGGAAATGCAAGAGCAATCATGATGGCTCTTCTAGGCTTATGATATGCCCAACTGAGAAATTTTCTATATGTAGCAACTATTTCTTCATTGTGATATCCCTCTTTAGAAATATCACCCCTGTTTAAAAAATTAACCTTTTCAAGATATGTCATCATTACAGGGACAGCTATAAGAGCAAGGATGAGAGATGCAACTATTGACATGATTACGGTCTTAGCAAGGCCTCCTACAAATTCTATGCTAGAGCCTTCTCCAGTAACAATGGGCAAAAATGCGAAAACAGTTGTCGCTGTTGCTGCTGCAAGCGGTGCCACTAAATGCTTGGTAGTGACTCTTATTGCTTTTTCAGGAGAAAGTCCTAAAGATCTCCTATGCTTATAATCCTCTACAACAATAATCCCATTATCTATTAATAAACCTAAAGCAATAATAATCCCGCTCATCGATGTCATATGCAGCGGAAGTCCTATTAGATTACATCCAAAAAGAACTAAAGATACAGAAAAGGGTAAAATTGCAGTTACAACTATTGCAGATCGCAAGCCTAAAAAAAATAAACTAAAAGATAGAACAAAAAATATTGCTAAACCAAAACTTTTATAAAGTTCAGAAAACTTTTTATCTGTATAAAATGACTCATCGTATATTTTGTTAATACGGATCTCATCAGGCAATTCTTGATTTAACTTTTCAGCAATTGCATCAGCTTTGGCTACATAATCACCAACCCTTTGCGACATGGTTCCAGAAATTGCAACCATTACTGTTTGCTTTCCATCTACAAGGATAATCTCTTCTATTGGAGTTACAGGCTCTTTAGAGATTACTGCAATATCTCCTAGGCGAACAAGCTCATCATTATTAAAAACTTTTATTGGGATATCTGAGATTTTATTAATATTATCAAGACTATCTTTAAGCTTGAACAGGTATTCAGACTGTGTGTTTGAAATTATGCCTATAGGCTTCTTCGAATCTAGACTTCGAATTGTTTTTGATAATTCAGAGAAAGTTAATCCAAGTGAGGATAATTTAGATGAATCAACTCTTATGATTATCTCTTCATCTGAAGCCCCAAATACTTTTAATTTTTCTGTATTGTTTAAGCTATTGAGCTGAGTGACTAGCTGATCCGCTATTCTAGACATCATTACAAATGGAGTCTTTTCTCCGCCAGTCCATTGAATACCATACATAACAGTTATTGGCGGTCCGCTTGATCTAATAAGTTTTAAATTTGCTCCTTGAGGAATTAGAGGTTTTACTTGATCGATCTTATCTTGAACTTCAGACCATGTTTGCTCAATAAGCAATGGATCAAGACTTTGTGCAAATTCAACAACAGTCGTTGAGAAGCCTTGGGTTATGAATGAATCAATCTCATCAACTTCGGTAACTTCTCTTATCTTTAATTCAAGTTGCTCTAATACCTGAGTTTCTATTCTTTCTGGAGATGAGCCTGGAAGAGTTACAGTAACAGCTCCCCAGCGCTGAGCTAATTCAGGATTTTCTTGAACTGGTAATGATAATGCAGATGATATGCCAGCAAGGAGGATAAAAGCTAACGATAAAAAAAGAACCCTTGGTCTTTCCAAAAAGATATCTAGTATTTTCATTGACTATCAAGCACCTTGCCTTGAACTATTTTTGAAGCTCCTCCAAGGATAATACTATCTCCTGAAACAATGGTGCCATTAACAAAAGCATAGTTATCATCAAAATAAATTATTTCAACTAAATCCTTTGTCACTATATTATTTCTTATTGTGTAAAGTGACCACAAACCTTGATCAGATTGAGATAAAGATTTTAAAGGAACCCATAATCCTTTAGCATTTTCTTCAATTTTAAGTTTTAGTTTAGTGACAACTCCTGGGCTAATAAATTGATCAAATTGAAATATAGCTAATTTCGAATTTGATCCGGTTCTGGACATAGGTGCAACCCTTGTTAAAACCGCATTGTAGGTATTTTCACCAACTTTAAATTCATATTCTTCATTAAGATTTAGCTTGTCTAAATATGCTATGGGCAGCGTTACATGCGCCTCAACATAGTCTGAATCAATTACATCTAAGATAGGTGCGCCACTATTTATAACTGTTCCTGAATCTAAATACCTACTTTGGACAACGCCGTTAAATGGAGAAACTAGTTTAGTCTGATCTAGCTTTACTAAATAAAATTCATACTGAGATTGGGCTGAAAGAAACTCTGAGTTTGCCTCATCCATCTGCTGATCAGACACATGACCATCCACCATAAGATCTTTCACTCTTTTTAAAATAAGCTTTGATAAATCAAACCTTGCTTTCGCTTGTTTTAATTGCGCAGTAATTTCTCTGCTGTCCAGTTCAGCCAATACTTGCCCTTTTTTAACATCATCACCTATATCCACAAATATAGACGCAACCTTTCCTGGAATCTCAAAAGATATTTTTGATTGTTGTCTTGGATGAAGGATGCCTGGAAATTCTTTAGTAACATAATATGATTCTTGTAACTGAGCCTTCAGCACTTCAACTGATTGGGCTGAAATATGCTGTGAAAAAAAGATTGTTAATACAGTGATAGGGATATATCTGAGCTTTTTAATGCAGCTTATTTTATTAATCATAGTTAGTTATAAATCATGTTTACAGTGTCAACATATTAAACCATATGTTTACAGTGTCAACATTAAAGTGTTAGAATATTTTCTTTTTTATCTTTAAATATGAAGTCTTATCATCACGGAAACTTAAAGCAAGAATTGATTTTATGTGCATGTAAGTTATGTGAAGAAAATGGGTATGAAACCCTAAGCATGAGATCTATTGCTAAAGAAAGCGGTGTATCTCAGACAGCGCCTTATAGACATTTTGAAACCAAAGAATCTTTATATGCCTCTGTTGCTATGGAAGGTTTTAAAAAGCTTAGTAAAGTTACTAGCATCGATACATCCCAAAAAGTCACTAAGAAAAAATTGATTGAGACTAGTGTTAATTATATTAATTTTGGTCTTGAGAATGCCAATACATATGATTTAATGTTTGGGACTGCAGTTGGAGATTTTTCAAATTATCCCGAGTTATTAGATTGTGCCAATGCTACATATGAAAATATGAGGCTTAGCTTCGCCAAACTCGCTAACGATTCTGAGGAGATTATTGCATATAAATGCATAACTCTATGGTCTATGTTGCACGGGTTAGTAGGAATTTTAAGGAAAGTTGCTATTGCCGGTGTTGATAGTGAGCCTTTGAGGGGACCAATGACTAGTGCGAGCTTGATTGGAGATAATCTAGATTTACATCTAGATAAGGTTTTAACTGGTATTATTCAGAACTAACTACTTCAATGGTTATTTTTTCTGAGACTATAGGCCCAATATCAATTCCACCAAAAGGGACTTGCACTCCATGAATCGAAGAACCTAACATTAGCTGTAAAGTATGTACTCCAGGCTCCAACTCTATAATTGCCTCTGTTTGCCCTGCACCAAAATGTATGTGAGTATCATCAAAAGGTATGAATGAAGTAGGGAGTATTTCTCTATCAACAAGCAAGTGATGATGACCACTAACAAAACATTTATTATCTGGGACTTTGCTTGACCCAGCTGGATTAATTTCAATACTTTCTGATCCAAATATCACCTTTATGCTTTTTGAGTCTGAAACATACAAATTTTTCGGGGATAAAATATTAACTTTTGGTTCAGTACATCCATCAATATTTAGGTCAGAGTATGTATCAGTATTATCAATATTTAGGTCAGAGTATGTATCAGTATTATTTATCTCAACTTCACTTTCAGAGGGGCCTGATACAACAGTATCTACTGCAGTAACTTCGGCGCCTCCAACAATCATTACTCCCCACACTTTAGGTGGGATTATTCCAGAATGTGCTGCACACCCGCTTAAAAAGAAACATGAAATTCCAACACTTAAAAATCTACGCATATGATCCATCAACATAAGTTAGCGTGTTTATATCATCTTTACTAGTCGATTTAGTTACATGTGCAATAACAATTGTATGGGTGTGATAGGGAATTAATTTATCCACTTTGCAAAAAATATTTGCCTGAGCATTGATAAGATGAGGTACTGATTTGATATCCCAATTAGGATCATCAAATCGTTGTTCATGCATAGCCTCACTTGAGCAAACATTTGATATGTCTTGTTGATCTTTTCTGAGCAAGTTAATGCAAAAACTAGATTCTACTTTAAGCGAAGAATGTATTTTAGAGTCTTTATTTATGCAAACAAGCAAGCTCGGAGGATCCATAGATATAGATGTAACAGATGAAACAGTTATGGCATTTAAATTACCATCTATCGTTTTGTTAGAAAGGACACTTACGGAGTAGATATAGCTCCTCATTGCTAGCCTAAAGTTATCTTGAATGCTCATGTTTGAATTATACTTTGTATAAAGTATTTATTAATGATTAATTATGCACATAGGGTACAACAAATAATATGAATGCCATAAGAATATCTGGTGGTTTACTTAAGGGCAAAAAAATTGATTTTGAATATAAGGATAGTTTAAGACCAACCTCAAATAAGCTAAAAGAAATCTTATTCAACTGGATTCAGTTTGAAATAACAAAAGATTATGTTTGTTTAGATCTATTTGCTGGGACTGGGTCTATGGGCATAGAAGCTATCTCGAGAGGTGCTAAGAAGGTATCTTTTGTTGAGTTAAATAAAAAACATTATCGAAATATAAAAAGCAACTTAACTAAACTCGACCTACAGCATAGCTCAAAACTATACTTCAAGGATTCATTTTCGTGGATTCATAAAAATGATTTATCTAATTTTGATCTTATTATTATTGATCCTCCTTTTGAAAAAGGGTTTGAAGAAAAAATTTTAAAGCAAATTTTAAAGAAAGATGAGTTAAAGAAATCCTGTAAAATATATATTGAATACAGTAAATTTGTTGATTTGGAATTGCCAAAGAGCGTGAATGTTATTAAACAAAAAAAACTCGGAGATGTTAAAGCTTTGCTTATAGAGATATGAAAATACGAATTGGGACAAGGAAATCAAAATTAGCATTGTTTCAAGCAAACTTTGTTAAAACACAAATTAATCTTCTTGGTCATGAGGTAGAGCTTGTGCCTATTGTTTCTGAAGGAGATATAACAGAGGGTCCACTTCATAAAATTGGTGGCAAAGGACTTTTTGTTAGCGCCCTTGAAGATGCATTATTGAAAGGAGAAATAGATTGTGCTGTTCATAGCTTAAAAGATGTACCGGCAAAAATGAATGATAAATTTATTTTAGGAGCAGTTATCCAAAGAGAAAGTTATGCTGATATTTTGGTTAAAAAGAATGATACTTTATTCCATGAAATGCCGTTTGGCTCTGTTATTGGAACCTCCAGCCCAAGAAGAGCAGCACAGATTTTAAGTCTCAATAAAAATATATCTATTAGCCCTATTAGAGGAAATATAGCTACAAGATTAAATAAGCTTCAAGATGAAAATTTTGATGCAATTGTTGTTGCAGATGCCGCTTTAAAGAGACTGAATATAAAATGTGAATTTTCAGAAAAATTTGAACTAAAAGACATGATCCCAGCTGCTTCACAAGGTTATATTGGTATTCAATGCTTAAATAATTCAGGTGACATTAATAAGGTTTTAAGCTTAATAAATTCTGAGATAGATATGCTGCTGGCGAATGCTGAGAGAAGCTTTGTAGAAGCATTAGATGGATCTTGCATATCTCCAATATGCATACTATGTGAATATAAGAATAATACTGTAAATATATTTTCTAGAGTGCTTTCAGTAGATGGTCAAAAAGAAATCACATCTGAGGCGCAAGTAGATCTATTAAATTTAAATGCAGAGATGGAAAGGCTTATAGATAAATTTATAAGTAAAGGCGCAAAATCACTAATTCTATGATTGTAAATACGCGTCCTCTATCCCTATCAAAAAATATTAATCTTCTTGCACAAGATCAAATGCTGGATTTAAAAAATATTTATCTGTCTCGGATAGAACCAAATAATAATCTTTTAGAAAATCAAAGGTGGGTTTCTTATACAAATCAAATTGCATCTTATAAAAATATTATTTTTACAAGTCAGTCAGCAGTAGAATTTGGTTCAAAAATTCTTAACTTAGAAAACCTATCTCAAGTTTTTAAAGGTGAAGTATATTCAATTGGCCCTGCAACATCATTGAAACTTCAAAAAAAAGGAATTAACCCAATTGTTGCTGAGTCATATAACTCTGAAGGGTTATTAGAAGTTATCAAAGATATAAATGATAAAAGTCTCTTGTTTTGTGCTAAAAACTCTAGAGGTTTGTTGAAAGATACTCTAACAAAATTAGATGTAATTGATTGCTATGACCTTGTTTTTAATAAGAGTGAGTTAAGTAAATTGAATAAAAGTGATGAAATCATACTTATTTATAATTTCAAAACATTAGAGTTCTTAGCCTCTTCTTTAAGTGAGGAAGTATTAAATTCAAAAGTTTTTATAGTGGCTTCTAAAAGAATTTTAGAGCAATTAAGAAAATCTAAGGATAATATTGAGAGTTTAAAGATTTATATTGCAGATGAACCAAGTGACTTAAAAATGCTTAATAAAGCATCGAGTTTTATCTAGTCTTCTTGCCATTTCCAGATTTCATTGATGTAAAGAATTCATCATTTGTTTTGAAAGATTTAAGCCTATCAATTAAAAACTGGATGCCCTGGGTATCTTCCATTTCGTCTAATATTTTTCTTAAAACCCACATTCTTTGTAATTCTTCATCAGCAGTAAGCAAATCTTCTCTTCTGGTTCCAGATCTTCTAATATTAATTGCTGGATAAATTCTTTTTTCAGCAATCTTTCTTTCTAAGTGAATCTCCATATTACCTGTGCCTTTAAATTCCTCATAAATAACCTCATCCATTTTTGAACCAGTATCAACAAGAGCAGTCGCTAAAATGGTTAAGCTTCCGCCTTCTTCTAAATTCCTTGCAGCACCAAAGAATCTTTTTGGTCTCTCAAGAGCATTTGAATCAACACCACCACTAAGAATTTTTCCTGATGCTGGTTGAACAGAGTTATAAGCTCTTCCAAGACGAGTTATAGAATCTAAAAGAATTACAACATCTTTTTTATGTTCAACAAGTCTTTTGGCCTTTTCTATTACCATATTAGCAACCTGAACATGTCTGGTAGGTGGCTCATCAAACGTACTTGCAACAACCTCACCTTTTACAGTTCTTGACATCTCTGTAACTTCTTCTGGCCTTTCATCAATCAATAAAACAATAAGCTCTACCTCAGGATTATTACTTTTTATTGAGTGCGCAATGCTTTGAAGCATTAAAGTTTTACCTGCCTTAGGTGGAGAAACTATTAAGCCCCTTTGCCCTTTTCCAATGGGCGCTATGAGATCAATAATTCTTGATGAAAGGTCTTCTTTCGATCCACTTCCTTGTTCAAGAGACAGCCTTTCATTCGGGAATAATGGAGTTAGATTTTCAAAAAGAATCTTATTTTTAGTTTTTCTAGGATCTTCTCCATTTATTGTATCGACTTGTATCAAAGCAAAGTATCTTTCTTTGTCTTTAGGAGTCCTTATTTTTCCAGCAACGGAATCACCTTTTCTTAGGTTAAATTTTCTTATTTGACTTGGCGAAACATAGATATCATCTTCACCTGCACAGTATGAGCCCTCTGGAGATCTTAAGAATCCAAAGCCATCATTTAAAATTTCTAAAACACCGCCACCATATATATCAACGCCTTCTGAGGCCTTAAATTTAAATATTTTGAAAATTATCTCTTGCTTTTTGAGTCTGCCAACGTCTTCTAAACCAAGATCTTTGGCAATATCAACAAGCTCACTAATTGGCTTAACTTTAATTTCGGTTAGGTTCATGTGGTTTCCCTATATATTGGTTTTTTTGTGGATTTTAAGAATTGTTAGGAATTTTATAAATCTGATCTTAAAAAATGATAAATCTTTTTAGGTAAAGATGCAAAATAAATGACTTCTTATTTAACTTGTGTAATGAATTCCTGTAATTGTTGTTTAGTTAAAGCTCCGATTTCAGTGCCGATAGCTTCACCATTTTTAAAAAGCATTAATGTTGGTATTGAACGAATGCCATACTTTACCGCTGTATCTCTATTTGAATCAACATCCATTTTACAAACCTTGAGATCTGTATTTTCATTCGCAATCTCTTGAATTGTTGGGGCTAACTGCTTGCAAGGCCCGCACCATTCTGCCCAAAAATCAACTAAAACTGGCTTTTCAGAATTCAATACATCTTTATCAAAGCTATCTTGGTTTACTATATTTACATTACTCATTGTTTTAACTCCTTGGAAATTTCTTTTGCTGCATATGTAAGAATTGCATCTGCGCCTGCCCTTTTAAAGCATAAAATTGATTCTAGCATAACTCTATTATCTAACAAGCCATTGTCTATTGCATGCTTTAACATGCTATATTCTCCGCTGACTTGGTAAGCAAATGTTGGTATTTTAAATGTTTCTTTGACTTTATATATAATATCTAAATAGGGCATGCCTGGTTTTACCATAACTATATCAGCACCTTCATTTATATCCATTGCAACTTCATGGAGAGCCTCATCAGAATTGGCCGATGACATTTGATAGGATGATTTAGAGCTTTTGCCTAAATTTGAAGATGACTTAACTGCCTCCCTAAATGGACCATAAAAATTAGAACTATATTTAGCTGCATAAGACAGAATAATAGTATTTTTAAAATCATTAACTTCCAGTGCTTCTCTTAATGACTTTATTCTTCCATCCATCATGTCCGATGGAGCAATGATGTCTGCCCCTGCTTTAGCTAAACTTAAAGCTTGTTTTATAAGAGTTTCAACTGTTAAATCATTATCCACATAATTGTTAAGAAGAATTCCGTCATGACCATGATTGGTATATGGATCTAACGCTACATCGGAAATTATTATTAAATCAGGGAAGTTTTTTTTAATAAGCTTTATTGCTGAACATGCCAAATTATCCTCGTTGAATGCTTCGGAGCCTTCTGCGTTTCGCTTGGATGAATCTATTACAGGAAAAATTGCTACAGATTTTATTCCTAGTTCATATATCTCACTTATCTCATCTATTAAGACATCTAGGCCATATCTCAAAATACCTGGCATATTATTAATTTCATCAAACCCATCAGAGTCTTTTACAAAAATAGGCTGTATTAGATCATCTTTGGTGATCTTATTTTCATCAACAATATCTCTAATAAAAGAATTTGATCTAAGTCTTCTTAATCTTGTGAAAGGAAATTTTCTATTTAACATATTTAATCAGTTACAGCCCCTAGGCTTGCAGATTTTACACTTTTTGCATATTTTGACAAAACTCCTTTTGAAGGAGGGGTTTTTGGATTCTTCCATTCAGCGAGTCTTGAATTGATTTTACTTTCATTAATATTAAGGCTTAGTTGGTCGTTATCAGCATCAATTGTGATCTCATCTCCGTCTTTAATAATAGCAATAACTCCGCCATCTGCTGCTTCTGGAGTAATATGACCTACAACAAAACCATGAGTTCCACCAGAAAACCTTCCATCGGTAATAAAGGCAACTTTATCACCTAAACCTTGGCCCATTATTGCAGAGGTAGGTTTTAACATTTCTCTCATTCCCGGACCCCCTTTAGGGCCTTCATACCTAATAACAACAACATCGCCTGCTTTTATGTTTTTTGATAAGATTGCCTCAACACCCTCTTCTTCTGAATTAAAAACTCTTGCAGACCCGGTAAATGATGTTCCTTCTTTACCAGTAATTTTTGCAACGGCACCATCTTTGGCTAGGTTGCCATAAAGAATTCTTAAGTGACTATTTTCCTTTATTGGATTGCTAAATGCTCTAATAATATCGTTATTCTTATATGGCTCAATATTTTTTAGATTTTCTTTCAGTGTCTTTCCAGTAACTGTAATACAGTCGCCATTTAAAATATCTTTTTCAAGCATCATCTTCATTAGCGGCTGAATGCCACCAGTAGCATTTAGCTCTGACATAAAATGCTTTCCAAATGGTTTTAAATCAGCAAGAACAGGTGTTTTTTTTCCAATTCTTGTAAAATCATCAAGACAAATTTTCACACCAATAGCATCGGCCATCGCGATAATATGAAGAACTGCATTTGTAGAGCCACCAAGTGCTATAACAACAGCAATAGCATTTTCAAAAGCTTCTTTTGTCATGATGTCTGAGGGTTTAATATCATGATCTAATAAATTAAGTATTGCCTTACCTGCATCTTTGCAATCAGATTTTTTATCAATTGATACTGCATCTTGACTACTACTTCCAGGCAAGCTCATCCCTAAAGCCTCTATTGCAGAAGCCATGGTATTAGCAGTATACATTCCTCCGCATGAGCCTGGGCCTTTAACAGAAATTTTTTCAACATGAATCAATTCATGCTCTGGAAGATCGCCTTTAGAAAATTCTCCTGTTTTTTCGCACACCGTTACATAGTCAGTATTCTCACTACTTGGTTTTATGGAACCCCCATAAACAAAGATAGATGGACGATTTAGTCTTGCCATTCCAATAATACAGCCTGGCATATTTTTATCGCAGCCTCCAATGGAAATAACACCATCATACCCAAGACATCCAACCACCGTTTCGATTGAATCAGCTATAACTTCTCTTGAGACCAATGAGTATTTCATCCCCTGAGTTCCCATAGAAATCCCATCTGATACTGTAATCGTATTAAAAAGAACCCCCTTCCCATTTGCATTATTCACAGCATCTTCTACAACCTCCGCCAACTCATTAATATGCATATTGCAAGGGGTTACTTTTGCTCCTGTTGAAGCAATTCCAACGAGAGGTTTTGTAAAATCTTCTGAGGTAAAACCAACTCCCCTAAGCATTGATCTAGATGCAGATTGATTTGGCCCATCAACTAAGTCTTTTGAGTATTTTCTATTCATAATATCTAGCCTGATGCATAACTTAGGGCTGCATTTAGCAGCCTTTTTGTATACTCTTCTTTTGGAGAATCAAAAACATTCTTAGAAGGACCTGCTTCAATAATTTCTCCCTGTTTCATTACAAATATAGTATCTGACATTGATCTTATTACTTTTAAATCATGGCTTATAAATAGATAAGTTAGAGAGTATTCATTTTGCAATTCTTTGAGTAGGCTTATTACTTGTATTTGTATTGAACGATCTAGGGCTGAGGTAGGTTCATCTAAAATCATAAATGCTGGGCTCATAATAAGAGATCGCGCGATAGCAATTCTTTGTCTTTGACCACCGGAAAACTCATGTGGGTACTTAGATTTGTCAGACGGGCTTATACCTACATCATTTAAAACCTTATCAATTTTTATATTTCTTTCATTTTTAGAGAAAGAAAAGTGTACCCCTAAACCTTCACCAACTATCTCACCTATTGTCATTCTAGGAGAAAGAGAGCCATAAGGGTCTTGAAAGATAATTTGAATATCTTTTTTTAACTTCTTAGTTTGCTGTGTTGTGTTTTTATTAATATCATTTCCATCATAAATAATATTCCCTTCATAAGGTATTAGATTAGCGATAGCTCTTCCTAGAGTTGATTTTCCTGAACCTGATTCACCAACAAGGCCAATGGTAGAATTTTCTTTTATAGAAAAAGATATATTTTTCACTGCATGAAAAGATTCTTTCTTAAATGGATTTGAAGAAGGAATATTGTAAAAAACATTTAGGTTTTTTATTTCTAGTAAATCCTTCTCATTTGTAGAAAAATTTTCTTTTGGTTGAGGTTCTGCATCTAATAATTTTTGGGTATACGCATGCTGAGGATTATGAAATACAGTTTTTGTATTTCCTTTTTCAACAATCTTTCCATCCTTCATTACACAGACTTCATCTGAAAACTTTTCAACCAAACCAAGGTCATGGGTGATAAATAGGATTGACATGCCAAGCTCTTTTTGAAGTTTGGTCATCAAGTCTAGGATTTGGGCCTGAATGGTTACATCTAAAGCCGTAGTTGGTTCGTCAGCGATAAGAAGGTCGGGTTTGTTAACAAGTGCCATGGCAATCATGATCCTCTGCCTTTGGCCACCAGATAGCTCGTGTGGATAAGCAGCAAATCTTCTATCAACGTCATCAATTTCAACTAATCTCATTAATTTTTTTGCTTCTTCATTGGCTTCAATTTTTGATTTTTTTGAATGAAGAAGGATTGATTCTGTAATTTGATTGCCTACTCTGTGGTAAGGGTTCAAAGATGTCATTGGCTCCTGAAATACCATAGATATAATATTGCCACGTATCTTAATAAGCTCTTTGGTTGAGGCGTCTATAACTTCTTTATCATTAAAAAGAATAGATGAATTCTTTGAATATGAGGCCTGAGGTCTTGGGAGTAATTGAAGAATTGACATCGCTGTTACAGATTTTCCTGATCCTGATTCACCTACAAGAGCCAGGGTTTGATTTCTTTCAATATCAAAGCTTATATTATCTACTGCTAGGAAGCTTTTATCTCTAACTTCGAAGCTAATGCTTAGGTCTTTAACCTTTAAAATTTTACTCATAGTACTTTCTTATATTCATCTAAAAAATTATCTACTGCTAATTTTGCTTTCCTCAATCTACTCATAGAAGCAAAGCCATGTATTAATGATGGATAATGTAATTGGTGAATATTAATATGTTTTTGATGTAATAGGTAGGCATATTTCTCAGCCTCATCGCATAGTGGATCAAATCCAGCTGTAACAATAATTGATTTTGGAAATCTGTCTTGATTAAAGACTCCCTTAAGAAGATCAAAACACGGGTTAGCCTTATCATCACTGTTATTTGACAATTTGCTCCATATCCAGCGCATATTTGAGGCTGATAAAAAATAATTAGATTCATACAGTTTAAATGATTCTGTATTACAGCTTGGGCTAATCATTGGGTAGATAAGCAATTGACTATCTGGAAGTAAAAAATCTTCTTGTGCTAGCTTGTATGATAATGATGCAGCTAAATGACCTCCGGCACTATCTCCGCATAAGCTTACATTTTTTGATGGAACTCCTCTATTTAATAGCCATTTGTATGACTCAAAGGCATCATCAAGTGCAGCAGGAAATTGATTTTCTGGTGATAATGAATAATCTAATGAATATATTTCTGCTCCTAAATAAGAAGAGTAATACATCAATAATTCATGATGGGTTTTAATGCTTCCAAAAGCATATCCTCCTCCATGAAAATATAAAATTGACTTACTGGTATTAATTTTAACTGGAGAGTATTTTCTTATATTTAGTCTGGACTGATTAATTCTAAAGTCTTCATAAGAAACGCTTGTAACTGGTTTGGCTACAGTCGATATGAAATTGGCTCTTAGTTCATAGGAAGACCTAATCCTTGGAATATCAATATTTACGATTTCTTCTAAATTTTTAGTTGGTATGAACTTTAAAAAAATTTTGGTTTGAGTATCTAACATGTGCCCTCGGGAAATAGTCTTTCCAAATATTCCAATAAATTTAAAGCACCAAGTTGGCATAAAGAAGAAAAAATTTAAGATAATTTTTTGAAACATAATTACTACTTTAAACTTTTAATGGTTAATTTTCTTCCTTTTGATAGATACAAAGTTTATTATTTTGCGATGACAAAAACATTTAAAGCACTGTTATTAATTATTTTTACAACACATGCAAATTATGCAGGCGCCTTTCTTAATAAGAATGAAATTATTTTAAGTGCTTCTGAGGCTTTCATTATTTCAGGTTATGAAAAGAATAATTCAGTGTTTGTGAGCTGGTTGATTGAAGATGGTTACTATATGTATAAAAAATCCTTTAAGTTTATTAACTCAAATCAAGAGTATGATTTTAAAATTTTAAACTCAAATGAAACAACTTTTAGTGACGAATACTTTGGAGAAACTCAAATATTTAAGGGTAAGCTTGCTCTTAGTTTAGAGCTAGACAGAGGCTACAATAAAGAAAATATATTGCTATACTTTCAAGGCTGCTCAGAATCAGGTTTCTGCTACCCGTTACAAGAATTAAAACTATCCGATATAATCTTTTAAATTCTTGAAAAATAATACTAAAATCAGTTAAAATCCTAAAATATGAAAATATTAGTCATCAATGGTCCAAATCTAAATCTTCTTGGTAAAAGAGAGAGCAATCACTACGGAGATATAGATTTAAATAAAATTGAAAACAATCTCACTGATTTGGCTCAAATGCATAAAAGTAAAATTAGCTTTTTTCAAAGCAATGCTGAGCATGAGATAGTGGATGAGATACAGAAATATATTGATGGCAGCATTGATGCAATAATCATAAACCCTGGAGCATTTACTCATACTAGCATAGCAATAAGAGATGCCCTCCTTGCTGTTGGCATTCCTTTCTATGAAGTTCATATCTCCAATATATTTGCTAGAGAGGAATTCAGACATCATTCATATTTCTCAGATAAAGCAACTGGTGTAATATGTGGGCTTGGGGCCTCTGGATATGAGTACGCTCTTTTAGATGCAATTTTAAAAAATAAATAATAATTATGGATATAAGAAAAATAAAAAAACTAATAGAGATGCTTCAGGAATCAGATCTTACTGAGATAGAAGTAGGTCAAGGAGATGAGTCGGTTAGAATTACAAGAGGCGGGGTTGCTCAAACAGTATCTGTTGCGCCATCTAATAATCAAGTTGTTCAAAATGCCGCTGGAATACCTCAACAAATAAATAATCAAACAGAATTAGTGTCAGGTCAGGCAATTAAATCACCTATAGTTGGTACTTTTTATAGAAGGCCGGGACCTGATAAAAATCCATTTATAAAAGTTGGAGATTCAGTAGAGGTCGGCGATGTCCTATGTATTATTGAAGCTATGAAAATGATGAATGAAATTAAATCTGAGTATAGTGGAAAAGTAACCTCCATAAACGCAGAGGATGGCGATCCAATTGAATTTGATCAACATATAATAACAATAGAGTAGATGTCTTATAAAGTTCTCATTGCTAATAGAGGAGAGATAGCCCTGCGTGCCATGAGAGCATGTAAAGAGTTGGGCATTCAAACCGTTGCTGTATATTCAAATGCGGATAAGGATTTGAAACATTTAAAGTTTGCTGATGAGAGTGTCTGTATTGGCCCAGCGTCACCAGCATTAAGCTATCTAAATGTTGCGTCAATTCTCTCTGCCGCAGAATTAACTGAAGTTGATGCTATATATCCAGGATATGGATTTCTTGCTGAAGATTCTAATTTTGCTGAAATGTGTGAAAAAAGTGGTTTTAAATTTATAGGTCCAAGTTCAGATATTATCAGGAAAATGGGAGATAAGATCACTGCCAAGACATTAGCTGAAAAATCAGGTATCCAGATTGTCCCGGGATATAAGGGTGCTTTGCCTGAGGACGAATCAGAGTTATCAAAGATAGTTGATGATATTGGTTATCCAATAATGATCAAAGCCACAGCAGGTGGTGGCGGAAGAGGAATGAGGATGGTAAGGGATGAGTCTGAACTGTTTAATTCCCTTGAAGTTACGATACAGGAAGCACTTAATGCATTCGGAAATGGGACAGTTTATTTAGAAAAATTTATTGAAAATCCTAGGCATGTTGAAGTTCAAATTGTTGGTGATGGTAAGGGGCAAGCCATACATTTAGGGACTAGAGATTGCAGCATGCAAAGAAAGCATCAGAAAATCATAGAGGAAGCTCCTGCACTCGATGTGGACGAAAAATCATTAAATCAAACACTTCATGCATGCGTAGACCTTTGCAAAGAAATTAAATATGAGGGAGTTGGCACGATAGAGTTCCTATATGAAAATGAAGAATTTTATTTCATAGAAATGAATACTCGTATTCAAGTTGAGCATCCAGTGACTGAAATGATCACAGGATATGATCTTGTAAAAGCACAATTAAGAATAGCGCTTGGGATGAAAATAGAATTAAACCAGGATGAGATAGATTTTAAAGGTCATGCAATTGAATGTAGGATAAATGCAGAAGACCCACGAACATTTCAACCATCTCCTGGATTAATTACTAAAATGCATACTCCTGGTGGTTTTGGCATAAGGTATGATTCACATATCTATGGAGGGTATAAAGTTCCGCCATACTATGATTCACTTTTATCAAAAATAATAACTCTTGCAAATACAAGAGAATCTGCAATAAAAAGAATGCTAAGTGCGCTTGATGAGTTCTTTGTTCAAGGCATTAAAACAAATCACTCTCTTCATCAAGATGTATTGAATGATAAAACTTTTATAGAGAACAAACATACGATTAACTATCTTGAGACAGAATTTTTGCCTAACAACTATGAGTGAATATAACCCATCCAAAATAGAAGAATCAATCCAAAAAATTTGGAGAGATGAAGAGCGATTTAAATCAGTTCCTGATAAAAGAGAAAAATTTTATTGCCTATCAATGTTTCCTTATCCGTCAGGCAAGCTTCATATGGGGCATGTCAGAAACTACACAATTGGTGATGTTATTTCCAGATATAAGAAAATGAAAGGATTCAATGTCTTTCAACCAATGGGATGGGATGCATTTGGTTTGCCCGCAGAAAACGCAGCAATAGCCAATAACGTAAGTCCATCAGAATGGACTAAACAGAATATTGAGCATATGAAAGGTCAATTAAATTCCCTTGGTCTTGGGTATGATTGGTCTAAAGAATTGAGAACTTGTGAGCCTACTTACTATAAGTGGGAGCAACTTCTTTTTAAGAAATTCCATGAAAAAGGTCTTGTTTATAAGAAGAAATCTTTTGTGAATTGGGATCCTAAAGACGAAACAGTTCTAGCAAATGAACAGGTTATTGATGGCAAGGGATGGAGATCAGGTGCCCAAGTTGAGATTAAGGAAATTGATCAATGGTTTATCAAAATAACTGATTATGCAGATGAGCTTTTAGATTCCTTAGATGGATTAGATTGGCCAGAAAATGTTAAGACAATGCAAAGAAATTGGATTGGTAAATCTAATGGTGCGCACATCAAATTTAAGCTTGAACATTCCAATGACTATCTAACAATATTTTCAACAAGACCAGATACTGTATTTGGTGCAAGTTTTTTAGCGATTTCACCGCAACATGAAATCTCTATTAAGCTGGGTGAATCAGACTCTGATATAAGAAGTTTCTTAATTAAATGCAAAGAAGTAAAGGCTGCTGAAGCAGATATGGCAAAAGCTGAAAAACTTGGGATTGAGACTGGCCTAAATGTCATTCATCCATTAACAGGAGATAAAATACCATTATGGATAGGTAATTTTGTTCTACTTGATTATGGAACTGGAGTTGTAATGGGGGTTCCAGGCCATGATCAAAGAGATTTCGAATTTGCATCAAAATATAATTTAGATATCAAACAGGTTATTGACGGAAAAAGTGATGAATTGCCTTTACTTGAAAAAGGCAAGCTTCTTAACTCAGGTAAATATAATGGGCTAGAGTCAGAAGATGCTATTGCCAAAATTATTGAAGAACTTAAAGAATCTAACCTCGGAGAAGGTTTAGTCCAATTTAGATTAAGAGATTGGGGTGTAAGCAGGCAAAGGTACTGGGGCTGTCCTATACCTGTTCTATACAATGATGGGATTCCATCTCTAGTTGATGAGAGTGAGTTGCCTGTTGAACTTCCCGAACTTCCTATGGGCTCTGGGCCAATTCCATTAAGTCAAAATAATGAGTTCATCAACTCTAAAGAAGGCTATAAGAGAGAAACAGATACTTTTGATACATTTATGGATTCATCTTGGTACTATGCGCGATTCCCATCTGCGGATAATAATGATCAAGCATTTGATAAAAATTCTAATTATTGGTTACCTGTTGATTTATATATTGGAGGTATTGAGCACGCCATTCTTCATTTACTTTACTCACGATTTTTTCATAAGGCATTAAGAGATATTGGTCTTGTAAATGGTGATGAACCATTTAAAAAGCTTCTAACTCAGGGCATGGTTTTAAAAGATGGTGCAAAGATGTCAAAGTCTAAAGGGAATACTGTCGACCCTCAGGCATATATTGATAAGTATGGAGCAGATACTGTCAGACTGTATATGATGTTTACTTCACCTCCAGAGCAAAGCCTTGAATGGTCTGAGTCTTCTGTTGAGGGATCTTCAAGGTTCCTAAAGAAACTATGGCACCTAATTAATGGTCGCAAATATAAAATAATTGATGAGCCGCAATCTTTAAATAAGAATCAGAAAGATTTGAGAAGGAAAGCGCATACCTCTATTCTTAAAATTATGAATGACTATGAAACAAGACATTCATTCAACACTGCAATTGCAGCCATTATGGAACTTTTTAACTCAATACCTGAATCATTTAAAAGAGATAATCCAAGTGAAGCTGAAATTTTTTGTTTAAATGAAACAATTATTTTTATTCTCAAGGCAATTCATCCAATAGCACCGCATGTTTCAGAATATTTATGGAATAATTTCACAGATGGTTCGCTTGGTAGAATTGATTCTTCTTGGCCATTTGCAGATAAAACTCTAATGGAAGCTGAAAGCTTTCAGCTTGTAATTCAAGTAAATGGCAAAGTTAGGGGGAAGGTTGAGATTGAAAAAACTCTTTCCCAAGAAGAAATAGAAAGCACTGCTAAGGCTGTTGAAAACATTAAAGCAAATATAGAAAATCAAACTATAAGAAAAGTTATTTACATCAAAGAAAAGATTATTAATTTTGTGATATAGAATATCTAGTAATGTTTTCAAAACAAAAATATCTATTTATTTTTCCACTAGTACTGGCGGCATTGTATGGTTGTGGATTTATGCCTCTTAAGAATTCAAATATAAAAACAAATTTTGTTATCACTCAAGATTTACCAAATAGTTTAAAAGTAAAGCTACTCGCCATACAAAACTATGAAAAATCTGGAGCGTTAGAGGTGCGGATTAATGATTATGATTTTAAAAAATATGAGGTTTATGGCGGAATTGCAATAAGATCTCTTGAGGGAGAGTTAAAACTTAAAGTAAATATTTTGATAAGTTCAAAAAATGGCATTATTAAAAATAAGGATTTTTTAATAATGAGGAGATATAAAACAAATGAACTTAACCCCTTTTCGCAAAATGAAACTGTGGAGTTTCTGAAAAATCAGATGGAAAATGATTTAATTGACCAAATAATGCTTGAGGTAAACTTAATTGAAATGTGATGGTCTGTCATATCAAAAATATATTGATAAAGGCATTAATATTTTTTTTCTCTTTGGCCCTGAGATAGTCTTAAAAAATAATGCAAAAGATTCTATAAAAAAACATCTTGCTGAACAGGGTTTTAATGAAAAAAAAATTGTTAAAGATAAAGAAATAGACCAAATAGATAAAGTTATTGCTGAAAATGTGGGTGGCTCTCTTTTTTCATCAAAGATGATAATAGAGATATCACATACCAAGGGAAAAATAACTGAATCAATTCAGTCAATAGGTAATATGGAGCATATAAAATCAAGAGATGATCTTGCCATCATTATTGATTCTCATGTTGAAAAGGTAAGTAGCTCTTTAAAATGGTTTAAGAATCTAGATGAAATTGCCCTAATCATTGAATCTAAAAAACTTAAATCATTTGAAGAAAAGATTTGGTTAAAACAGCAATTAAATTTTATTGATGGTTCAAAGAGGTCTGATCTAGTAAACAAGATTTCTGCGTTAGGTTCGGGCAATCTTGTAGCTCAGCAAAATGAAATAAAACTTCTTAAATTGGTAAGCTTGTCTGAGGAAGGTATCGGTGAAACCTCTATTAAGGACCAAGCTGAGTTTATGCCATTTGAATTAGAAGATAAGATTATTAAAGGTGATGTAAAGGGTGCTATTAGGATAGTTAACTCAATAAGAGAACTTGAGAGCCACTATGCGGCATTATTGGTTTGGGTGGTTGGTAAGATCATAAATAATTCAACATCTGCAATGCAGTCATCAAGGCCTGATGCGGCACTACTCAAACTGGGTGTTTGGAACAATAAAGTTGGTGGCTATAGAGCTTTAATGAATCGATTTGAGCTTAAAGAAATGATTAATTTTCAAAAAAAAGTCTTTCAATTAGACTTGTCAAATAAAGGCATTAACAAAGCAAATTTTTGGGAAAGGTTGAATGATTTAATTATTGAATTAGCTAGAGGCTAAAAAATTCTTTATTAAAAACTGATTTACATTCATTAAAAAGAGCATTTTGATCTTTGATATCATTTGCAAGATTTTCAATATCACAAACTTCGGCCATCCCCTTAGTTGAGCTGGTAAGCCAAATTTTAGAAGCTCCAGAAAGAGTATCAAGACTAAAATCACCTTCCATTACTTCAATGCCATTTCTTTTAAAGATCTCAATTGACATACCCCTAGTAATGCCTGGAAGAATATTATTATTTAACTTAGGTGTGCAAACTATATCGTTATTGATAAAGAAGATATTTGAAGCGCCCGCTTCGGTAATACTTCCAAATTTATGCATAATAATTTCATTACAACCCTTTTGAGATGCTTGATTCATCATTAGAGTATTTGCTAGAAGTGAGGTTGATTTAATATCGCATCTTCCCCATCTAATATCGTCACAAACTAAAACTTTAAATTTTTTATTTATGAAGTCGTGATCCTTAACATAACCAAAATATTCAATTTCAATATCATTCTTGTATAAATGATTTCTTATTTGATCCACTCCTCGAGAAATTTGGTAGTAAACATACCCGCTTTTGAATTCGCATGACTTTATAAGTTGTAATATTTCATTGGAGGCAATGGAGGGATCTATATCAATGTCTACAGCATTCGCACTTCTTTTAAGCCTAGTAATATGCTGATCAAAATAAATAATATTCTCATCAAAAAAAGGTATGACTTCGTAAATACTATCAGAGAAAGTATAAGCTCTACTAAGAGGAGAAACTTGAATATTTTCTAATAAATCAAAATTGCCTTGATAGACCGCTTTAATCTGATCCATTATCATTAAATCCAAATAAGCCCATTATCCACAGAACAAATTTAGACCATATCCTTCCAAAAAAACCTTTAGAATCAATACTTTCTAAGGCAATCAGATTCTCTGAATAAACCACTTCACTACCACTAACAATTTCCAGTGAGCCAATAAGCTCGCCTTTTTTTACAGGTGCCTGAATATTATTTCTATGCTTATAATTTATTTGGAGATCTTTGAAAGAAGTTCTTGGCAGTGTCAAGGAAACATCATTTAGGACTCCTATCTTTAGCGAATCAGTTAGCCCTCCCCAAATTGAAATTTCTTTAAGTTGTTGATCGGCAGAAATTACTTTTTGAGTGGCGAAGAATCTAAAACCATATTCCAATAATCTTTGTGTATCAGAAAATCTATCCTTGTCAGAGCTGCTCCCAGCGACAACAGTGATTAACCTCATGCCTCCTCTTTTAGCAGATCCAACAAGACAATATCCAGCTGCATCCGTATGACCAGTCTTAACACCATCTGCTGATTCATCACGCCATAATAATTTATTTCTATTTAACTGCTTTATATTATTAAAGGTAAACTGTTTTTCTTTATAAAGTGAGTATTCTTCTGGAAATTTATTGATGTAATTTGAAGTTAGGTTTGCTAAATCTTTTGCTGACGAAAAGTGATTTTCATTTGGTAGTCCAGTAGCATTTTGAAAAAGGGTATTATTCATTCCAAGCGAAGCTGCATATGCATTCATTAGATCTACGAAACCTTCTTCCGTGCCTCCAGCATACTCAGCTATTGCTACTGATGCATCATTGCCAGACTGAATCATTATTCCCTTGAGCAAATCTGAAACTTTTACTCGTTTGCCAGCCTCAATAAAAGTTTTAGATCCTTGCATTTTCCATGCTTTCTCGCTAATTAAGACATCATCTTCAGGCGATATTAGACCATTAGATATTTGATCAGCAACAACATAGCTTGTCATAATTTTTGTCATGCTGGCCGGCTCAATTGGGTTTTCAGAATTGAACTCAGCAATTACTGTCCCAGTATTTGGTTCAAGAAGAATATAACTCTTAACGTCTAATGGAGGCGAGTCTGGAACAAAGCTTTGAGACTGAGCAAATGATGATAAAAGTATTGTGGATATTAAAAGTAGGTTTTTCATATTTTTAGCTCTTCAGATAAATAATATACAGCCATAGCGTAAAAGTGACTAATATTATATTTAGTTATTGCAATAAAGTTATCATCTCCAATAAAAAAAAGTTCTTTTTCGCCTTCTTTGAACCTCAAAGAAATAAATTTAGTAAGCTTTTCATCAGGAATATAATTCTTTCTTACATTATTTATATCTACCTCTTTAATAATTGACCCCTCTTCCTTCCAACCGTGAACAGATAAATAATTTGCCACACTTCCAATTGCATCATCTACAGAGTTAAAAAGATCAGCACTGCCATCTCCATTGAAATCTACAGCATAAGCTCTATAACTTGATGATATGAATTGACCATACCCCATGGCGCCAGCATAAGAGCCTTTAGCTGATGTTATATCTATATTATTTTCTCTAGTTAAAAGAAAAAATTCTATTAGCTCTCTTCTAAAAAAACTTTCACGCCTTGGATAGTCAAAACTCAATGTTGCCAAGCTATCAATGACTCGATAGCTCCCCATAATCTTTCCATATCTGGTTTCAACTCCAAGTATTGCTGTAATAATCTCTTTTGGAACGCCATAAGTTTTTTCAGCTCGTTCTAAAGTTTTTAGGTTATCAGCAATAAATTTTTTACCATTTTTTATTCTCTTTTCTTCAATAAATAATTTTTTGTATCTATCCCAAGTCCATGTAAATTCTGCAGGTTTAGATATGGAGTCAATTATTTTTTGTTGTTTTTGGGCATTTGATAAGACTTTTTCAACGTAGGTTTTTTCAAATCCGTGTGTATTAACCAGTTTATCGATAATAGCGATTGAATCATCATTGTTTAAGTAGCTTGATTCAACATGATATGAAGATATGGATATAAGAATTAGTATAATTTTTTTCATCGTTGCATTAGTTTTTTATGAGAGGCCATTGAAATTATAATCCCAAAAGCAATGTAAAATGATAATAAAGATGATCCACCTTTACTTATAAATGGAAGTGGCATTCCAACAACAGGTATCAATCCAGTTACCATAGCTAAATTAATAAATAAAGTTGAGGCAAATATCAAGCTTAATCCGCCAATTGTTAATCTGCAGAATCTATCTCTAGCATTGAAAGCTAAATACATGCATCTTAAAAAAATAAACATATATATGGATAAGAGAATGCAAACTCCAATGAAACCAAATTCTTCTGCTATTACAGCAAAAATAAAGTCTGTTTCTGTTTCAGGTAAAAAGTCTAAGTGAGATTGAGAGCCAGCCTCAAAACCCTTTCCAGAAATTCCACCAGAACCTATGGCTATCTTAGATTGGGTTATATTCCATCCACTGCCAAAAGGATCAGCGCTTGGATCTAGTGAAGTTAATATTCTTTGTTGTTGAAATGGTTGAAGAAAATTATTCCATAGAAATGGCAGAGATATAAGAAATACTATGATGGAGGATCCGATAAATTTCCAGCTAAGGCCAGCAAAGAATAGAATATAGACACCTGCCATTGATACAACTAAGCTAGTACCAAGATCTGGTTGGCGAGCAATTAAAAGAAAACAAACAGCAATAATTAATAAGCTTTTAAAAGTATTTTTTAGATCTATGGGTATAGGTTTTTCAAATAAATATGCAGCAAGATATATTGGAAGCGCTATCTTAACTAGCTCTGATGGCTGAAGAGTGAACACACCTAAATCTAGCCAGCGCTTTGCCCCATTAATTTCTTTAGCAACAAGAATCGTTATTAAAACTAAGATTAAAGAGGTTATCAAAAAGACTCTAGATAATATCTTATAAATATCTGGATCTGGTTGACTTAATATAAACATTAAAAATATACCAAATCCTACAAAGATTGACTGCTTCATAACAACATTAATATTGCCTTGTGATGCGCTATATAAAAAGAACAACCCCATTACTGAGAGCAAAGTGATTGCAATAAATAAGTATTGATCGAAAAAAATTGTAAATCTTTTAAATGAAGCTTGTTTCATTCTTTAATAAGTGAATTAAGAACTTTAACTGCAACGGGACCAGCAACAGAACCTCCACTTTCAGCATTTTCAATAACAACACTGATGGCATATTTAGGATTGGGCATTGGTGCAAATGCAATCATAATGGCATGATCTCTCTTTAAAATATCTTGTCTAACAAGTTCATAGTCTTCTTTGCTGTCAAGACTTACTAATTCAACAGTTCCTGATTTTGCAGCTATATTATATGACTTAAGGTTTTTTAATCTTTTTGCTGTCCCTTTAGGATTTTCAATAACTCCTATCATGCTTTCATGAATTTTATCCCAGTCTTTACTTGTAATATTTGTCATAGGTAAAACTATAGTTTCTTTTCCAACATTATCATTAATTAAGGATAGTTTTTTTAATGAGCCCTTCTTACTCAATAGTCCGCTGTAAAAAGCTAGTTGCACTGGTGTTGCACTTAAGTAACCCTGACCAACTCCTAAATTCACTGAATCGCCCTTAAACCATCCAAAATTTAAGTTGTTCATTTTCCATTCAGGGCTTGGCAATAAACCCTTTCCGGGGTTGAAGCAGTCCACACAAATATTTCTTCCAAAACCAAAGTTTGATAAATGATCAATAAGATCCTTTATTTCAGATTGATATGCTAAAGAGAAAAAGAAAGTATTGGAGCTTTCTATTAATGCATTCTCAAGATTGATATTTCCGTGCCCTCCCTTTTTCCATCCCCGGTAGATTCTTTGATCTTCAGGTAATACAAAAAAACCAGGGTCATCAATTGTATAGTCCCAATTGATAATTCCACTCTGTAATCCATAAAGACCAATTGCAGGTTTAATTGTTGATGCTGGTGAATAACGTCCCTGAGAAGCTCTGTCAAAGAAAGGCTTAGCTTTATCTTCGATAAGTTTTTCAAAATTTACTGAAGATATGCCATTTGAAATTTGATTAATGGAGAATGAAGGAGAGCTTAAATATGTAATAATTGAACCAGTTTCTATTTCTACAACCACAACTGCTCCTTTTCTTCCATTCATTGCCTCAAAGGCAACTTTTTGAGCTTCTAAGTCTAAGGATGTAAACATATCTAAACCATCTGTAGGCTCAATAAAATCTATTTGCTTGAGGAGCTTCCCTCTTGCATCTACTTCAAAGATCTTTTCGCCAAAAGAACCTCTCAAAGAATTATCATAAGTATTCTCAATTCCTGTTTTTCCTATTAAGTATCCATTTGCATATTTGAATAATGTTTCTCCTGGGAATTTATCTTGCGTGGTTAAAATCTCAGACATTGTTTCATTTTCTGCAGCTCCAACAAAACCCAGCACATGTGAAAATAAATATGGGTATTCGCTCTCTCTTCTATATCTTTTATCTATTAAAGCTTCGGGGAAAAGATAGTTCCTTACTTCAAATCTAGCTATTTCTTCTTCTGATAGAGCTCTTTTTACAGCAAGCTCTCTATTGTATGTAGATTTGTTATCGAATTGTTCTAATACATAGTCTCGCTCATCCTGATCGATCAAAATAACATTATTTAATCTTTCAAGATATTTACTAATATTATCTATTTTTGAGGGTTGAATAATTAAGTCGTAGCTAGGAACATTATTAATTAAAATATTTCCATTTCTATCATAGACTATGCCTCTTTTTGGCTGAACCAGGATTGACCTTGTTTTGTTTTTTATGGATGCTGATTCATAGCTTGAATAACTATAAACTTGAAGGGTATATGTTCGATAAATAAAGGCTGAAAATAAAAATCCAAAGAAGAGATAGATAAGGATTAGTCTATTTTTAAAAATTCTTTTTTCGATAAATCGGTCTTCTATATCGATCATTTGTGATAAGGGGAATTATTTATAATTGAGAAAGATCTATAAATCTGTTCAACTAATAAGATTTTAAATAGTCTGTGCGGGAAGGTCATCTTTGAAATTGAAATAGCCACATCTGATGAATTAATAATTTCTTTTGACAGGCCAAATGATCCTCCAATTAAAAAATTAGTTATCTTATTCTTTTCAAAGCACTCTTTAATGAGGTGACTAAACTGAATGCTATCGAGCTCCTTGCCTTTAATGTCAAAAGCAATGTTGAATGAATCTTCTTTAAGTCTTGAAGATATTAATTTTGATTCTAAAGATTTAATTTCAGAGATAGATCTTTTGGGATGCTGCTGCCCTTTAATATTTTCAAATTTAAGAGAGACATGCTTTGGAAGTTGCTTCTTGTAAGCATCTATTCCATCTGATTCCCATTTAGATAATTTATTTGATACGCTTATTATATTAAAAAGCATTCAAGTGTTATTTGAAAGCAAGGTATTCTCCCCCCATAGCCCCTCTAAATCATAAAACTCTCTGGTTTCAGATCTCATAAGATTTATTACAACAGACCCGCAGTCAACAAGTATCCAACCAGAGTCTGCCGTGCCCTCACTTCCTAATATTTCAAAATTATTTTCTTTAACTTCTTCAATTAGCTTATTAGAGATAGATTTTGCATGTCTGTTTGAATTTGCAGTAGCTATTATAATTTTATCAGCAAAAGATGATATGCCCTTAATATCAAGGGACAATACATCAAGTGCCTTGCTATTTTCTAAGGATTTCAGACAAACATTTATGATTTTATTTTTTGACAAAGCTAGTTATATATAATTTATGTAATCTTAAGATATACTAAATTAAATTAAAATAAAAAGATAAGTAAATTTGGAAATTTATGGTTTAAATTTTTTATATGTTTGGCTAGAAAACAATAGTTATATACTTTTCTACCTTGGCATCATCTCAGTGCTTATTTTTATATTTAGCATAGTTGGATTAAGGCTGTTCATTATAGCCATTCCATCAGATTACTTTATTAATAAAAAAAGAGTTTCTGCATTAAGAGATAGCTCTATTTTATTGTGGGTTTTTTATAAAATCTTTAAAAATATTATTGGTTACATCTTTATCGCCATTGGGTTGTTGGCTTTAGTTTTGCCTGGTCAAGGAATTCTCATGATCCTCATTGGTTTGATGATGAGCGATTATCCGAAGAAATTTGATTTAGAGAAAAAAATTATAAAAATTAACACTGTTAGAAAAGGTGTAAATTGGATAAGAATAAAATCTAATGTCGAAAAAATTAAACTTAACTAAAAAAATTATTGATCATTCATCCTTTCAATGCATTTAGATAAAATAGCAAAGCGTTGAGATGCATCAAATGCCTCTAACAAGCTTTGCTTTTCTTCGGATGTTAAAGGTATTAGTCCTCCAAGGTGATACGCAATTGAGTCAGCTGAATCAAAATCTACCTCAATGGGCATCTCAATAACTTTTGGATGTTTCATTATTTGAGTAAGAATATTTATAAACTCTGGATATTCTGCGAGGATGGCCTGATCGTCTACTTCAGGATCAACCATTGCTTCAACATCTCCAATATTTAATCCATCTTCTAGCTGACATATATTATTAATAGCTACTTTATATTCAGATTTTACTGTTATTCCAAGCAGTCCATTCGGAAGGTTATTGAAGTCTATTATTTTTACATAAGATCCTTTTTTTGAAATCAATATATTATTCTTAATATCTCCCTTATCAAAAAAAGCAATTACGAAACCGCTTTCTGATTTTAAAGACTCTTTTATCATGTTGACATATCTAGGTTCAAAAATTTGCAGTGACTGAATACTTCCTGGAAGGGCAACAGATTTTAGGGGAAATATTGGTACGTTAGTTTTTTTCAAGGTATGCAATTAATGGATTGTAGATTTTAGAACTATCTTTATTTGTCATTATTAAAATAATATCATATTCGTAAATACATGATTTTATGAACTTAAGAGACTCATCTAGAGAATTGAATATTTCATCTTTATGATCTTTGCTTGGCATGCTTTCTTTGTGATCAATCCAAATAGTTTTAGTTAAGGCTTTTGAAGCCTCAAAAATATCATTGCCATGATAACCTCCGGACATAGTGTTGGAACCAAGCTCAACAATAGCTAGTACTTTTTTATTTTTAAAATTCTTATGAATAGCATCTGATGTATATTTAATAGCAGTTGGGTGATGCGCAAAATCATCAAATATTTTAATATTATTATATTCGCCTTTTGATTCAAGCCTCCTTTTGACACCTTTAAAACCTTTAAGACTCTCAATGGCATCATCTATAGGGACACCATTTTTATATGCGCAAAGAATTGCAGATGAATAATTTTGAAGATTGTGCTCGCCAATTAAAGGAAGGTCGCCAAGATAATACTTTTGTCCTGATATTATGAGATTTTTGCTTATTGAGTCTAAACTTATATCGGAGTTATTTATTGGGACTTCATTAGACCAAACACCACGGCTTAGAACATCGATAATATTCTTATTATCATTATAGAAAATTATATTTCCTGAGCTAGGGATCGTTTTAATTAAGTGATGGAATTGTTTTTTTATATCTTCAAGATCTCTAAAAATATCTGCATGATCAAATTCAATATTATTGATAACAAGAGTAGATGGCTTGTAGTGAATAAATTTTGATCTTTTGTCAAAGAATGCTGAGTCATACTCGTCAGCTTCAACAACAAAAATAGGATCTTTTCCAAGATGTGCAGATTTATCAGTTGAGCTAGAAATGCCTCCAACTAAATAACCAATGTCTCTCCCTTGTGATAAAAAAATATGGCATAGCATGTATGAGGTTGTTGTCTTACCATGAGTACCTGAAACTGCAATGACATTTTTTTTAGATAGCATTTCTCCAAGGATTTCTGGGCCAGATTTAAAAGGAAGTTTATTTTCAAGTATGTGTTCTACAGATTGGTTTCCTCTAGAAAGAGCATTTCCAATTATGTATAAGTCTGCATTTGGCAATGACTCTATTTCATACCCAGAAATAAGCTCAATTCCAGACTCGTTAAGCTGATCGGACATTGGTGGGTAAAATTGGAGATCGGAGCCTGAAATTTCATGACCTGAATCTTTTAAAATATGCGCAATGCCTCCCATGAAGGTTCCGCATATGCCTAGAATATGTATTCTCATAATGGTTATAATACTTTGGATGTTTTAAATTTTAAATGCAAGGGTCAGTTTTATGAAAAAGAATGCGTTTTATGCTCAATCTGGAGGAGTTACAGCGGTTATAAATGCAACAGCCGGAGCCCTTCTACTTGAAGCTAAAAATCATAAAAACAAAATTGGTAAAGTATTTGCTGGTAAAAACGGTATTCTGGGAGCCTTGCGAGAAGAGCTTATTGATACATCAAAGGAGACGCCTGCTGGAATTAAATCTCTCACTTATAGACCTGGAGGTGTATTTGGATCTTGTAGATTTAAGTTAAAAGACATAGAAACTGATATTGAGCAATACAAGAGATTAATAGAAGTCTTTAAAGCTCATAACATTGGTTATTTTTTTTATAACGGCGGAAATGACTCAGCAGATACTGCTCTAAAGGTTTCAAAAATAAGCAAAAAAATGGGATATGAGCTTACATGCATAGCTATTCCTAAAACTGTTGATAATGATTTAGTTATAACAGATTCATGTCCTGGATTTGGTTCGGCTGCAAAATATATTGCCACCTCAACATTAGAAGGGTCTTTAGATGTTCAGTCAATGTCAGAATCATCTACAAAAGTTTTTATACTCGAGGTTATGGGTAGGCATGCAGGATGGATGGCAGCTTCAAGTGTTCTTGCAAAAAATGAACATCAGAATGCCCCACATATTATCCTTCTTCCAGAAATAACGTTTAATCAGAAAAGGTTTTTAGATGAAGTTAGGAATAATGTTAAAAATGAAGGGTATTGTGTTGTTGTCGTATCTGAGGGCGTTAAAAATTATAAAGGGAGTTTTCTTGCAGAGTCAGATACTAAAGATGCTTTTGGGCATGCACAACTTGGCGGAGTAGCACCATTTATCTCTAACCTAATTTCTAAAAATCTTAAAATGAAAAATCATTGGGCTGTTGCAGATTATCTTCAAAGAAGTGCAAGACATATAGCATCACAAACCGATCTAGATCATGCTCAAGCTGTTGGAAAATATGCTGTAAGATATGCAGTTGAGGGCATGAATGGAATGATGCCTGTAATTAAACGGTTGCCAACAAAATCATATAAATGGATTGTTGAACCTGCACCACTATCAAAAATTGCTAATTTAGAGAAAAAATTACCGAAAAATTTCATAACAAAAAATGGTTTTGGCATAACAAAAAAAGGGATTGAATATTTTCAGCCTTTAATAAAAGGAGAGGCTAAGACTTATTTTAAAAATGGTGTGCCTGATATTAAGAATTTAAAACTTGAACTTGCAAAAAAGAAGCTAAGGCCTTGGAAAATTTAGTTATTTAGTTTGTCAATAATTTCACTAATTTCTTCTTGCAAAATCTTTTTATCATCTTGATTTAAAAATTCTGCAACCTCTACGTCTATTCCTTTTGACCTAAAGCATAATTTTGTTATTTCATCAGAGTTCTTGTCCACAAGAAATGAGGTAAAAGTTCTAAATTCCTGCCAGCTGTATTCAATTTTTTTTCTACCTTTTTGAATTAGAACTAGATCTTGAGATATAAAAATCTTTTGCCTTTGGCGACTCCAATTAAAGTTTAAATAGAATGCTATTAATAAAATTATGATTTCGAGGCCAGCAAATGGGAGTATCAAAACTGCTCCAAGAAAAAAAAAGACTGTTGCAATTCCAATACAGACCAAAGAAATGCTTAATAAGAATACAAGCCTAGCCAATCCATTTAAAGATGAGTTGGGGCTTATATCTATTAAATAGCTGTCTTCATTAATTGTTTTAACTATAACCACGGTACAATAAATATATGAGAATAATAAATCAGTATGATCATTATATAGTGCCATTTTATATGCCTGCTGATTTTGTTGTTAAAAAAGCTAAGGGGTCGCTTGTTTGGGACACAAATGGGAATAAATTTATTGATCTTACCGCAGGCATAGCAGTTACCAGTCTTGGCCATAGCAATGCAGAACTAAATAATATAGTTTCAAAACAATCAAAAAGTCTATGGCATCTATCAAATCTATACATCAATGAGCCATCTGTAACATTGGCTAAAAAATTATGTAATTTTACTTTTGGAGAAAAGGTATTTTTTTCAAATTCTGGAGCTGAAGCTATCGAAGCAGCCATTAAAACTGCTCGAAAGTACTCTACAAAAAAATTCAATTCTAATAAAAATGAGATTGTATCTTTTACAACTTCATTTCATGGAAGAACTATTATGGGCATAACTCTAGCTCATTCAAAGGCTCTTAATGATGGTTTTGGACCACTGCCAAAAGGGATAAAAAGTCATGAATATAATTCAATTGAAAATTTAGAAAAAGTTATCTCAGATGATACTTCTGCAATTATTCTTGAGGTCGTGCAATGGCAGTCTGGTATTACACCTGCAAATGTTAAATTTATAGCTGAAATAACTAGGTTAGCAAAAAAGCATAGGGCTTTAATAATTATTGATGAGGTTCAATCAGGAGTAGGTAGAACCGGAAGCTTATTTGCTTATGAACAGTTTAAAATAAAACCAGATATAGTCTGCTTTGCAAAAGGTATTGCAAATGGCTTGCCTTTGGGTGGTATTTTAACTACAAACGAAGTTTCATCTGCAATGACTCCAGGATTGCATGGAAGTACATTTGGAGGAAACCCTATTGCTTGTGCTGTTGGAGAAAAGGTTGTAGATATAATTTCAAAAAAATCTTTTCTTAATGCAGTAAAAAAGAAAGAAAAGTTGTTTTTAGAATTACTTAAAGAAATAAATAATGATTTAAATATATTTAGTGAAGTTAAATCTATGGGCCTATGGTTAAGTGTAACTTTTGCAAAGGATTCCAATATAAAAGTTGATGAGCTTATTATTGCATGCCATAAAAATGGGTTAATGATTTTAAAAGCAAATATGGATACGGTGAGATTCTCACCAAGCCTTATAATCGAAGATATGCTTATAGAAAAATCGATGCAAGTATTTAAAAAAACTCTTACTCAGATTCTAGCTCTTTAGATTTTTCCTCTTCTGATATCGCCTCCACTCGTTTTAGATGTCCCGCTAATATATTACCCCTTTTCGCCCTTGAGGAAATATAATGCTGCCAATCTTTGAATGGTAAAGATCTTGATTTGCTCCCATAATGCACTACGAGATTACTATCTTCAGCAAGAAGTTGAACGTCAATCATAAACTCATCTTTGGTTTTAAATTTTGCAGTGGGAATATTTATAATTTTATTACCCTTTCCTTTAGGTAGGGTTGGGAGTTCATCAATCTCAAAAATAAGTAACTTTCCAATATTTGATACTGCCGCAATATATTTATGTTTAGATTTTAATTTCTGAGCTTTAATCAAACGAGCTCCATCAGGAACTTTCATAAAAGCTTTACCAGTTTTTTTATTAGATACTGTATTGCTAAATTCAGAGATATATCCATAGCCTGCAGAGTTTGTAAAAATATATCTATCCTCGAGATCTCCAACAATAGATGAAATAAAGCTTACTCCAGATTCTGCTGTCACCCTTCCTGAGATTGGTTCACCCATGCCTCTGGCAGATGGCAATGAGTGGCTTGGTATTGAGAATACTTTACCGCTTGAATCCATAAATACTGAAATTTGATTGCTTTTACCTCTAGAGAAATCCTGAAGCTCATCATCACCCCTGTAATTAAGCGAAGAAGGGTCAATTTCATGGCCTTTAGCACTTCTAATCCATCCAGCTTTAGATAAGACAACAGTTATTGGTTCAGTTATTAAAGTTTCCTCCTCAGAAAATACCTTTGCATTTGATGATTCTTTGATTGGAGAGATTCTTTCCTCGCCAAACTCGTCCTTAATTTCAATTAACTCTTTTTTAATTAAAGTTTTCAGTCTAGCTTTTGAAGACAGAACTGTTTCAATTTCATCTTGCTCTTTTGCTAAAATGCCTCTCTCATCTTCAAGCTTAATTTGCTCAAGTTTTGCTAACTGCCTAAGCTTGATATCTAAAATTGCGTTTGCTTGAATTTCAGATAGATCAAATTTTGAAATAATTTCATTTTTAGGTTCGTCTGATTCTCTAATAATTTTTATGACCTCATCAATATTCAGATAGACAGCTAATAGGCCCTCTAAAATATGTAATCTATCATTTACCTGATCTAGTCTATGCTCAAGCCTCCTAACAACAGTCTCTTTTCTGAAGGTAATCCATTCTTTTAAGAGCTCTATTAAAGAAAATACTTTAGGCCCTCCGCTTAATGCTATCAAATTCATATTAACTCTGTAGTTTTTCTGAAGATCAGTAGAAGCGAAGAGATGGTTCATGACATCTTCAGCTATCACTCGATTAGATTTTAAAGTAATTACCAGTCTTACTGGCTCTTCATGGTCGCCTTCGTCAGTTAAATCCACTACCATGGGAATCTTCTTTTTTAGCATTTGATCGGCTATCTGTTCTAAAATTTTTGATCCAGAGGCTTGATATGGAAGAGCGTTGATAATAATTTGATTCTTTACTTGAGCCCATTGAGCTTGAATTTTAAAACCGCCCCTACCTGTTGTATAAATTTCATTTAGCTCTTCTTGGCTTGCAATGAGTGGGGAGTTGTTTGAAAAGTCCGGCCCCTTCACAATTTGAAGAATATCATTTAACTCAGCTTTAGGGTTTTCTAATAGATAAACAGTTGAGTCTATAACTTCATTTATATTATGAGAGGGAATATCCGTTGCCATTCCAACTGCTATACCTGAAGTTCCGTTGAGCAAAATAGACGGAAGTTTTGCTGGGAAAATTATAGGCTCTAACAGAGAACCATCAAAATTTGGTTGCCAATCTACAGTTCCAGATTTAAGTTCTTTAATTAATAAATTTGCAAATTTTGTTAATTTTGATTCTGTATATCGCATTGCTGCAAATGATTTAGGGTCATCTTGAGAGCCCCAATTGCCCTGGCCGTCTACAAAAGGATATTTAAATGAAAAATTTTGTGCCATCAATACCATTGCTTCATAAGCAGCACTATCGCCGTGAGGATGAAATTTGCCAATAACATCTCCAACAGTTCTTGCAGATTTCTTGTATTTAGAGCCTGCATCAAGACCAAGTTCAGACATAGCATATAAAATTCTTCTTTGAACTGGCTTCAGGCCATCTCCAATATTTGGCAAAGCTCTATCAAGAATTACATACATGGCGTAATTAAGATAAGAGTCTTCTGCGTATTTTTTTAAGCTAATAGATTCGATCTTTTTCATATTATTTTACTTCCGCTAGAGAGCCTTTTTTTTCAAGCCACTCTTTCCTGTCTGGAGCTCTTTTCTTACTTAATAACAAATCCATAACAGAATTTGCATTATCAGAAGAGCTTATTGATAAATTAACTAACTGTCTTGATTGGGGGTCCATCACTGTCTCTCTTAGTTGAGATGGATTCATTTCTCCAAGGCCTTTAAATCTTTGAATATTTATTTTTGGCTTGCCTTTTTTAGACTTTAAAGCAGCTACTATTTCCTCTCTTTGAGAGTCGTCTAGTGCATAGGCTACTTCTTTGCCACAATCAATTCTATAAAGCGGTGGCATCGATACATAAATTCTTCCTTGTTGCACCAAGGTTTTATAATGTCTCAAAAATAAAGCGCAAAGTAATGTTGCTATATGTAATCCATCTGAGTCAGCATCAGCTAAAATACAAATTTTTCCATATCTTAATCCTGAAATATCATCATTTCCGGGCATGACGCCTATGGCAGTAGATAGATTTTTTATCTCTTGAGATTTTATAATTTCAGTACTTTCTAAATCCCAGGTATTTAAAATTTTTCCTCTCAAGGGCATGATGGCTTGGAAGGATCTTTCTCTGGCTTGCTTTGCAGAGCCTCCAGCAGAGTCACCCTCCACAAGAAATAGTTCTGTTTCATTTAGATCTTCGCTATTACAATCAGAAAGTTTTCCAGGAAGTGCCGGACCTTTAAAAGTTTTTTTTCTTTCCACAACTTTTGAAGCCTTAGCTCTAACTTGTGCAGAAGATATTGCCAAATCAGCTATCTTCTCTCCTTCCTCGGTATTAGTATTGAACCATATGCTTAATGCATCTTTTGTTGTATTTGAGACAAAGCTCATATGATCTTTTGAATCGAGCCTTTCCTTTGTTTGTCCTGCAAATTGAGGATTCTGTAGTTTTGATGAAACAACAAAGAAAGCATTGGAGAGAACATCTTCAGCATTTATCTTCAGGCCCTTAGGAAGAAGATTTCTATATTCGCAAAATTCTTTTACAGCTTCTAAAAGACCTGATTTAAAACCATTTAAATGCGATCCGCCTTGAGAAGTCGGAATTAAATTTACATAAGTTTCATTAAGCCTGTCTTTAAGAGTTCTTGGGGACCAGTTAACAACGAACTCAACTTCTTGATTATTGCTTGGTTTAACGCAAAGAATAGATTCATCAAGAATAAGATCAGCGCCCTCTGATGATTCTAAAAGATATCCCTTAAGACCATCTTCATAAAACCATCTTTCTCTTTCAGATTTTTTTTCAAAAAAGAAATCAATTGTTAAGCCTGGACATAAAACAGCTTTTGCTTTTAGTAAATGCTTAAGATGTTTTAGTTGAACTTCAATAGTTTCAAAATATTTCGGGTTGGGTTTAAATTTTATGGTTGTTCCAGTATTTCTTGATCCCACTTCGCCTATCTGATGTAACTCTTTGCTTTTATCGCCATTATTAAAGGATATGCTGTACTCTTTTGAATCCCTTCTAATCTTTACTTCCAGCTCATCTGAAAGAGCGTTTACAACTGAAACTCCAACACCATGAAGGCCTCCTGAAAAATTATATTCATCACCTGAGAATTTAGCGCCTGCATGAAGCTTGCACATTATTAGCTCAACTCCAGAAACTTTATGCTCAGGATGAATATCTACTGGCATGCCTCTTCCATCATCAGCAATCTGTATGAAGCCATCTTTAAATATACTTACTTTAATTGTTGAGCAGTGCCCAGATAGAGCTTCATCAATTGAGTTATCTAAAACTTCTTGAATTAAATGATTTGGGTTATTTGTATCCGTGTACATTCCAGGTCTCTTTTTTACAGGATCTAGACCTGAGAGAACCTCGATTGCTTTAGAGTCGTATGAGTTAGCCAATTTAGTAAACCTTATTAATATTAATATTGAACTATTTGTATATATTCTACTCTAAGAAATTAATAATATTATTTTATAAGTGAGTTAATTTTTAATATTATTATTAAGAGTGGTAACGTTGCAAAATTTATTAAAATGTTTACACTGCACACATTAAATTTGAGTTAATATACTAGTATGAAATTAAAAAAAACTTCCAACTCATTAAGCCTTTGGACATTGGTTGGCTTGCTGATCTCTCCTATTGTATCGTCAGAAAATATTTTAGATATATATAATGAAGCATTAGAGAATGATCCTACATATAGAGCAGCAGAATACTCCTACCTGGCTGATAAAGAAATTGTTGTTCAAGGAAGAGCTGGATTGTTACCAAATGTATCTATAAGCGGAAGCACAAACTGGAATGAGTATTATCAAAATAAAGAATTAACACAAAACTATAATTCTTTTTCTTCATCTGCAACTATTTCCCAACCTTTGCTAAGACTGGATAGCTGGTTTTCGTATAAACAATCAAAGGCGCTAACAAATGCAGCAGAGGCAGACTTTGCTTATGAACAACAAAATCTTTTACTGAGAACAGCAGAGCTTTATTTTGGTGTTTTAAGAGCAATTGATAATTTAAATGCAGCTATTTCAGAAGAAAAAGCAATTAAGCAACAGCTAGATCAAGCTAAACAAAGGTTTGAAGTTGGCCTTTCTGCAATTACAGGAGTGCAAGAAGCGCAGTTGGCATTTGATATAAGTAAAGCGGCAAGAATTAGTACAGAAGGCAATTTATTTTCAGCAAGAGAAGCTTTGAATGCTCTTATAGGCAGAGAGGTCTTTAGTGTTGATGAGCTTGGTAAAAATCTAGAAATTGTAGCTCCAACCCCTTCATCAAAAGAGAAATGGGTTGAACTTGCATTGAAAAAGAATTATAGACTTCAATCAGCATATTTAAGAAAAGATGCTGCCAAAAGCGGAGCAAGGAGCGCAGCTTCAAATCATTTGCCAAAAATAAATATTGTTGGAACAGAGTCAGAATCTGAGACAAATCAGTATAATTACGAAGGATTTAGCATCAATGGTCAAGGAATACCTGTTCCATCAGTGACTGGAAGGCGTAATTACTCTATCCAATTAAGTATGCCTCTTTATCAAGGTGGTGCTGTAAGCTCAAGAAGAAAACAGGCATATGCGCAATATGATAGAACTACTGAAAATACTTTATTTACAGAAAGGTCTGTAATTCAAGAAGTAAGATCTCAATATTCGAATGTTATAACACTTGTTGCTAACGTAACTGCCCAAAAGCAAGCTGTAATATCAGCAACTAGCGCACTTGAAGCTACTCAAGTTGGTTATAAAGTTGGTACTAGAAATGTTGTTGACTTATTGCAAGCAGAAAAGAATTTATATAGTGCTGAAAAGAATCTTGCAAATGCCAAATATGATTACATTCTAGCCAATCTAAGATTAGGGTTGGCATCAGGAACAATAGCCCCCAAAGATATTATTAATATTAATAATCTACTGAATTAGTCTATGCCTGAATTGCCAGAGGTAGAAACAACCCGAAGAGCAATATCAGATTTTGAAGGAGAGGTTATAAAGTCTTCTAAGGTAAATAACCCTAATTTAAGATGGAAAATAGATAAAAATTTTGAAGCTATCGTTCATAACTTTCAAATAGAAGAGATTTCTAGAAGGGCTAAGTACATCATTTTTAAATCTGATACATACTCTATGCTTCTTCATCTTGGTATGTCTGGCAGTTTAAGAATTTTAGACAGAGCCTCTAATCAATTTAAAAAACATGATCATGTTGAATTTTTTTTTGAAGACAAAAAAATTATTTACAATGACCCTAGAAGGTTTGGTTCAATTCATCTGGCAAAAGACATCAAATCTCACTTTCTAATCAACAAGCTAGGTATAGAACCGCTAGAAAAAAAATTTACCGGTTCGCACTTATTTAATATTTGCAGTAAATCTAAAGCGCCTATTAAAAGCTTAATAATGAATCAAAAAAATGTTGTAGGTGTTGGAAACATTTATGCATGTGAAAGTCTTTTTGAGGCAAAAATAAATCCTTTCAAAGAGTCATGTTGTTTAAGTGAAGGTGAGTGTGCAAGTCTTGTAAAATGCATAAAAAAAATCCTTAGAAATGCTATTAAGGTTGGAGGAACAACCTTGAAAGATTTTTATTCTGCTGATGGAAGTGCTGGTTATTTTAAGTTTAAGCTCAAAGCATATGGTCGAGAAGATGAAGATTGCTTGGTTTGTAATGATAGGATTATGAAGACTGTTCAAAACCAGAGAGCCACCTATTATTGCAGCACCTGCCAGGTTTAAGTTCTATCTAGTTTAGCTTTAAGCGCTTGCTCAACAATTGGGTGAACGAAATTTGCAACATCTCCTTTAAGATCAGATATCTCTTTGATAAGACTTGATGAAACATAGATTAGACTTTCTTTAGGGGTCAAAAAAATACTTTCTATATCTGGGGCAAGAGCTCTATTCATTGTTGCAAGCTGGAACTCGTATTCAAAGTCTGCTACAGCACGAAGACCTCTGATAATTGCACATGCTCCATGCTCTCGAGCAAGATCAACAGTAAGTTGACGAGGAAAACCCACAACCTCAACATTAGTGTTTTCTTTGTAGATTTGTTTAACCAGCCTAACCCTCTCTTCAAGAGAGAATAAAGGTTTTTTTGATTCACTTTGAGCAACTGCAACGACTATCCTGTCAAACAGGACACAACCTCTATCGATAATATCCATATGACCTAAGGTTATTGGGTCAAATGAGCCGGGGTATATTGCAACTTTCATATAAGAATAATACTAAACAATTAGTATTTGGCAAATTTTTAGAAAGAATTTAATTCAATAATTACCTTGCATAGTTATATTTAGTTTTCTATTATTAAGTTTCGAAATTTAAATAAATAGTCAATTTTGGCTTATATATATGTGAGGAGTTATATATGAAATATTTATTAATGTTAACAGGACTTATGGCTATGCCATCATTCGCTGCGGGGGATTTAGCAGCAAATGACATGACAGGCGTATCTTTTTGGCTAGTTACAGCTGCTTTATTGGCTGCAACAGTATTCTTTTTTGTTGAAAGAGATAATGTAAGTTCTAAATGGAAAACATCTTTAACTGTATCAGGTCTTGTTACAGGTATTGCTTTTTGGCATTACATGTACATGAGAGGCGTTTGGGTGGATACTCAAACTTCACCGATTGTATACAGATATATTGATTGGCTATTAACCGTTCCATTGCTAATTGTTGAGTTCTATCTAATTCTTAGAGCAGTAACAAATGTAGCAAGTTCTTTATTCACTAAACTATTTGTTGGTTCGCTAGTTATGCTTATCTTCGGTTATCTTGGTGAGTCAGGAGCCATGAGTGCTATGGTTGCATTTATTATAGCTATGGCAGCATGGATCTATATGATTCAGGTTCTGTATTCAGGTGAAGGTGGCGTTGCTGTTAAACAAGCAAGTCCTGCGGTTCAGTCTGCATATAAAACAATGATGTGGATTATCATCGTTGGTTGGGCTGTATATCCGCTTGGATATGTAATGGGTCATTTAGTGGGTGAAACTAACCCTGCGTCATTAAACATCATTTATAATTTTGCTGACTTTGTTAACAAAATTCTATTTGGTTTGATTATATGGCATGCAGCTGTTACTGAATCACGAGGAACATAATCTATTAGATTGTTTAAAAACCCAGCTATATGCTGGGTTTTTTTATTGTTAACTATGGCTTTATTACTTGGCCGTCCCAGCTCAACAAGCTACCACTTTCAATATTAGAAGACCCCTCGATTACTTTAAAAAGTTTTGTAACACTTTCCTCAGCTGAGATTAAAGCGCCCTCTTTAACATTCTTTTGGAATGGTTCGCTAAGTTTACTTTTAACGGTCCCAGGCTGAAGTCCTATAACCACAGCATTTAAATTTGTTCTTCTTATTTCGATGCTAAAATTCTTTATGACTTGATTAAGAGCACTTTTGCTTGCTCTATAAGAATACCAACCTCCAAGCTTATTGTCTGAAATGCTACCAACTCTAGCACTTAAAAAAGCCATAACGCTTTTGTTTTTTTTATTAAGTAAAGGCAGGAAATATTTACCTACTAAAGCTGGCCCAATGGTATTAACAGTCAAAACTTCAACAAATTTATTAACGCTAATATCTCTTATACTTTTCTCAGGTCCGAATGATGATGTGTGTAGTATGCCGGTGGCAATAATAATTTGATCTAAATATTTTTCTTTTATAGTTTTAGCTGCATTCTCTACACTTTTCTCGTCAGTTATATCCATTTGAATATACTTTATTCTTTCATCGTTAGTTTCAATATGGGTTCTTGAAATGGCATAAATATTTGATATCGAACTATCTTTTAAATATTGATTTAGAAAAGCTTTTCCAATTGCACCTGATGAGCCTATGACTGCTACATTTTTCATAAATAAGATTATACATTCTATAAATTTTATATTTTTAATAAATTATCTAAACAAATATGCAAGATCAATGCCCGTAAATGTATCTTTAAAAATACCCCTTAAAAGTTAAACTAATACTAACTTATTAAAATATATCGGGGGAGTGTTTATGGGTTTTGAGGTGAGTGAAAGAGCTAAAGATATCAATGAACGTTTAGAGCGATTTATGCAAGAGCACATATATCCTCGTGAGCATGACTATGATGAATTCACAAGTAATCAAGATAATCTTTGGAAATATCCTGAGTGGTATGAAAGCCTCAAGGATGAAGCTAAAAAGCAAGAATTGTGGAATCTATTCTTACCTAAAGAGTATGCGCCTTGGAGCCCTGGTTTAAATAACTTAGAAATAGCTGGGCTTTTTGAAACTATGTCTAAGGCTGCATGGTCCCAACAAATATTTAATTGTAATGCTCCTGATAGGGGTAATATGGAAGTATTGGCTAAATATGGAACGCCTGAGCAGCAGGAAAAATGGTTAAAGCCATTGTTGGCTGGAGAGATAAGATCAGCATATGCCATGACTGAGCCTGATGTTGCCTCATCAGATGCCACAAACATGGAGCTAGAAATTACCAGAGACGGGGATGAGTATGTCCTAAATGGTAAAAAATGGTGGACTACAAATGTGATAACGCCAAGATGTAAATTTATGCTTGTTATGGGTAAGTCCAATCCTGAGAATTCAAGGCACCAACAACATTCAACTATAATAGTACCTACAAATGCTGAAGGTTTTGAAATTACAAGAGCTCTTAGAGCATTTGGAGAATATCACTCACCAGGTGGTGAGGGCGATGTCATTTTTAAAAACGTAAGGGTGCCTGTTTCAAATCTAATTCTTGGCGAAGGAAAGGGTTTTGAGATTGCTCAAGGCAGGCTTGGTCCTGGAAGATTTCAATACGCAATGATGTTTGTTGGCATGGCACAAAGGGCTTTGGAGCTAATGTGTGAAAGAGCTCAAAATAGAGTTGCTTTTGGGGAGCCTCTTAGTAAAAAAACTAGTGTCCAACATGAGATAGCTAGAAGCAGATGTGATATCGAGCAATGCAGGCTTTTGGTATTAGCTTCTGCGGAAAAGATGGATAAATATGGAATAGATGCTGCTAGAGATTATATTTCTATGCTTAAAATCGTAGCTCCTAAGATGTGTGAAGACGTATCTAGTAGAGCCATTCAAATATTTGGAGGTATGGGCGTATGTCAAGATACTCCTCTTGCCCATATCTTCACAACTAGTAGATTTTGCAGAATTGCAGATGGTCCAGATGAAGTGCATATGTCTCAACTAGCAAAATTAACAATGAGATCCTTATCGGTTTAATCAATATATGAAATTAAAACTTTTCTTTATAGTTGTTTTCTTTTCGGTCCTTTCTTTATGGATTTTTAAAAGAGAAATTGGTCTTACTCTATTACCAATTGCTATAAATATAAATAATCCAGTTGCTGAAAATCAAGAAATTGACTGGCCAATTGCAGAGTCTGATTTAAAAGAAGGCAAACCCAATATTATATTGATACTAGCTGATGACTTAGGTTTCAATGATGTTTCCTATTATAACGGCGGCGCAGCAGATGGCTCTTTATTAACCCCGCATATAGATAGCTTGGCAAAAGAAGGTGTCGCATTTTTAAATGGATATGCTGCTAGCCCTGTTTGCTCTCCTTCTAGAGCTGCAATAATGACAGGAAGATATTCAAGTAGATATGGATTTGAATTTACTCCGTATCCAGCTCAAGCTGCAAGAATTATGAATTTGTTAAGACAAGATGGAGAGCTTGGTACTATAAATCTAGAAGGTGTTCAGTGGGATGAAGTTGGATTGACTGTTGGTGGTCTGCCAAATGAAGAAATAACAATTGCAGAGATGCTTAAAGAAAATGGTTACTATACTGCGCATATTGGTAAGTGGCATTTAGGAGGGTTTACTGATGGAATGATGCCTAATGACCAAGGCTTTGATGACAGTCTCATGCTTAATAGCAGTCTCTATTTTCCAAAAAATCACCCTGATATCGTCAATGCAAAAATTGATTCTTCTGTAGAGGATATGGTTTGGGCATCATCTCAATATGCTGCAAGTTTTAATGGAAGCAAGCCATTTAAGCCTGGAGGTTATATAACTGATTATTACACTGACGAGGCTGTAAAAGTTATTGATAATAATAAAGATAGGCCATTCTTTTTGTACTTAGGCCATTTTGCTCCTCACAATCCCCTTCAGTCTTTAAAGAAAGATTATGAAAAACATAGTCATATGGAAAATCACACCCTTCAGGTGTATGCCGGAATGATTGAAGCTCTTGATAGATCGATTGGTAAAATTTTATCTGCTTTAGAAAAAAATGGATTAACAGAAAATACTTTAATAATTTTTACCTCAGATAATGGTGGAGCTGGATACATTGGATTGGATAATATTAATAAACCTTACCGTGGCTGGAAACTCACGCACTTTGAAGGTGGAATGCATATACCTTTTTTTGCAAAGTGGCCTACAAAAATTAAAAAAGGTATGAAATATGACAAAAGAATCCATCATACTGATATTTTTAGTACTATTTTGGGTGCAGCAAATATCGAGCACCCAAAAGAAATTACAATAGACGGTGTAAACCTTATTCCTTTTCTAAATGACGAAAAAATAGGCGAGCCGCATGAAACTCTATATTGGAAAAATGTTACCTATCAAGCAATTATTCATGATAATTGGAAGCTAATGAGGTCAAAATACCCAAAAGAGAAAGAATATTTATATAACCTTGGGAAAGACCCTTACGAACAAAGCAACCTTGCCATGTCAGAGCCTGAGATAAAAAGTTTATTGCATGAGAAACTGAATACACACATTGAATCAATGCCAGAGCCAAGCTGGCCTCAGTCAGTATTCATGCCTGTTGTTATAGACAGGCCGCAAACAGAATATAAAGAAGGCGATGAATTAATTTACTGGCCGAATTAATGTTGAAAGGATTTAATAAATGATTGACCTATATTTTTCTTACAGAAGCCCATACTCATACCTAATTCTTCCAAGAATGCTAAAGCTTAAAAATGAATCAAATATTAATATTAATTTTAAACTTGTTTACCCAATCGCAATTAGAATGCCGGAATGGTTTGAAAAGAAAAATATGTTTTTCTTTTTATCAACTATGTCAGATTTTAAGAAAAAAGCTAAGCAATTAGGTATGCCTTTAAATCTTCCAGTTAAACCTGACCCCATTAAACAAAACATTTTTACAGCAAAGATTGCAGAAGACCAACCTTATATCTTTGACATATGCCATATGGGTCAAGAAATGACTAATAGGGGCTTTGGATTAGAATTTGCACATAAACTTTCAACCAAAATTTGGTCAGTAAAAAACTGGAATATGGACGAACACCTTATTGGAATATTATCCGAATTTAATATAGAGCTGTCTGAAATTAGAGAAGCTATTAAAAAGAATGAAAGTACGCTAATAGAGCAAATTAAGCAAAATCAAGTTGAGCAATTGAAAGCTGGGCATCATGGCGTTCCTCTTTCTGTATACAAAGAAGAGTACTTCTTTGGGCAAGACAAATTTAATGATCTTATTGAGTGCATGAAAACAAATGGAGATATATAAATGAAAGTACTAAGAACCCCAGACTCACAGTTTGCAAATTTAAGCGACTATCCTTATGAGCCTGTTTATACAAATATAATAGCAAAAGACGGAACTGAATTAAGAATCCATCATATTGATGAGGGCCCTAGAAATGGCCCTATTTTGTTAGCTATGCATGGGCAGCCTGTATGGAGTTATTTGTACTCAAGAATGATCCCAATTTTAACTGAAGCAGGTATAAGGGTTATTGCTCCTGACTTAATTGGTTACGGAAAATCAGATAAACCTGCAGCTAGAGAAGATTACTCATATCAAAACCAAGTTGACTGGATGGGGGCTTGGTTAGAGAAAAATGATTTTCAAGATCTAACTTTTTTTGGCCAAGATTGGGGTGGTTTAATAGGTTTGAGAATGATTGCTGCAGATCCTGATAGGTTTGTGAAAGTTGCTATGGGTAATACAGGGCTTCCTTATAATCCAAACACACCTCAGGAAGTCATTGATGAGGTGAAGGCATTCAGAGAGTCTGATAAAAAAATTACTCTCTTTAGAATGCAGAAAGTTGTTAATAGAATGGATGATAATAGTCTTAGCGGTGAAAAGAAGATAAAAAGTCATGCGGCTACAAAATTTATGTATTGGCAGAAATTTGCATGGGATACTAAGAATCTTCCAATTGGGATGATGAACTCAATTATGATGGAGCAGGCTTTTAAATCAAAATTTGCAGCTTTCATTCACTATCTTTTACAAAGAATGGGTTTGGAAAAAATATCGCCCTTTTATACTGATTTAATGAAAGCGTATGAAGCTCCTTTTCCTGACGCGACATATAAAATGGGTCCAAGAGCAATGCCTAGTCAAGTCCCAACAATTCCTGATCAATCATTAGATGCTCAAGGGGAAGCAAGAGAATTCTTTAAGACAAGTGATAAGCCCTTTCTTTCTGTTTTTGCAGGCGATGATCCTGTAACAAATGGAATTGAAAAAGATGTTCTTAAGATGGCTCCAAATGCAATCAGTGCTCCACAAATAGGTGGGAGGCATTTTTTTCAGTGGACAAGGCCAAAACAACTATCTAAGGTGTTAGTAGATTTTATTAAGGGATAATTTTTATGATTCATCTATACACTGCATCTACACCAAATGGACACAAAATTTCTTGTCTGTTAGAGGCGCTTAAAATGCCCTATGAAGTTCATTCAGTAAATCTTGGTGAAGGCGATCAACACAAGGCAGATTTTGTAAAGATAAGCCCAAATGGAAGAATCCCGGCAATTGTTGACACAGACAATGATCTCTCAATTTTTGAATCAGGCGCAATCATGCTTTATTTAGCTGATAAGGCCGGTGAACTTATCCCTAAGGATGTGGTTGGAAGAGCCAAGGTTACAGAATGGCTGATGTTTCAGATGGGTGGGATCGGCCCCATGATGGGACAAGCAAATGTTTTCTTTAGGTACTTCCCTGAAAAATTCCAGCCTGTTATTGATAGATATCAAAATGAATCAAGAAGACTTTTTGAGGTATTAGACAGGCAGCTTTCAAAAAATGAATGGGTTGCAGGAGAATACTCAATTGCAGATATTGCTAATTGGTGCTGGGTAAGAACGCATAACTGGTCAGGGGTATCTATAGAAGGATTGGAACATCTTGATAACTGGAAAAATAAAATGTACGAACAACCAGGAATGCTTAAAGGAATCAAGGTACCAATTGATAGAGAAAGCATTTTAAAAAATGATAAAGATAAAGAAGAATTTATAAAAAATGCACAAAAAATGGTGAAGGAATAAAGGGAGGAATTTATGCTTAAAGTTCATTTTACACCGGGTACTAGAGCTGGGAGAGTCATATGGTTATTGGAAGAATTGGAATTAGAGTATGAGGTTAATATTATGCCCTTCACAAAAGAGGGTCTTAAATCTCCAGAGCATAGGGCAAGACACTCATTGGGGCGAGTGCCGGTTTTAGAAGATGGAGACATCTCAATATTTGAATCTGGTGCTATTATTCAATATGTGCTCGAGTGTCATAAAAATGGTGGTTTAAAGCCTGAGTCTAGTTCAATTAACTTTCCTTATTATCTTCAGTGGTTTCATTATTGCGAAGGCATGGTAATGCCTCCAATGAATCAAATAGTTGTTCAGACAATTTTGTTGCCTGCGGATAGAAAAGATGAAAATGTTTTAAGACAAGCACAAAATTTATTAACAAAGTCATTGGCTCCAGTTAATGAAAATCTAGCAGATAGAGACTATTTGATTGGTAATTTTTCAGCAGCAGATCTTATGCTTGGGCATTCATGCTTTATGGCAAATAGACTTGGCTGTGTACCAGACGAGATGGAAAATATTAAGAAATATGTAAGAAATATTGAGGCAAGGCCAGCATTTCAAAAAGCAATTACTCTAGGGGAATAATTATGAACTATAAGAAATTTAAGAATAGCGTGCATCCTACAAAAGATCAGATGAGTGGGTTCCTTGAAGGAAAAGATGACAAACCAATATCAATGATTAATCTTCTGAAATACAAAGAAAAAGCAGAATATGAAGATGGAAGAGAGACCGACCTAACAGGCGAAGAAGCATATGCAATATATGGCAAAGAGGTTATAGGTCACTTAAAGAGTGTTGGGGCTAAGTGGGTTTTTAGTGCAGATGTTACCCGTTTAATGCTTGGTGATATTGAAGAGTTATGGGACTCAGTAGCTATAGCTACATATCCAAGCAAAAAAGCTATGCTTGAAATGATAACAAAGCCCGAATATATGGAAAGTCATAAACATAGAGTTGCTGGACTTGCAGGTCAACTTAATATTGAAACAGTGGAGACTAAATAACATTGAGACAACTTCAAACCTTAAAAAGTGATTTAACTAAAACTAGAATTGTTGAGTCATCAGAATGTGAAATTAACGATAATGAGATCATTGTCTCAATAGAAAATTTTGCATTCACAACCAATAACGTAACCTATGCCGTTGCTGGAGATACTATTGGTTACTGGCAATTCTTTAAAACTTTAAATGATGAAAAAAATAAATGGGGCTGCATACCAGTTTGGGGTTTTGCAAAAGTTATAAAATCAAACATAGAAGAGATAGATATTGGGGAGAAATTATTCGGTTACTTCCCTCCAGCAGATCTCTTACATTTAAATCCAATAAAAATAACTGATCAAGGGTTTGCTGATGGCAAAGATCACCGCAAAGAACTGCCTGCGGCATATAACAATTATGTAAGACTTTCAGGCGATCCTGATTACGATGAAACTTCTGACAATATCAGATCTCTATTATTTCCACTGCATATAACTTCTTTTTGTATATGTGATGCAATGGAAGATGCATCTTATTATGGAGCTGATCAAGCTCTTATTGTTAGTGCTTCAAGCAAAACTGCAATTGGTGTTGCTCAAGGACTAAAAGAAAGCTCTGATACTCCTAATGTTGTAGGCATCACTTCAAATAAAAATTTAGATTTTGTAAAAAGTCTAGATTGTTATGATGAAGTAATTACATATGACGACCTATCTTCTGTTAAAGAAGAACTTAAGACTGTTATGGTTGATATGGCCGGCAGTCGCGAGATTCTTGGAACTCTTCATGGCTCGCTTGGAGATAACATGCTTAAATGCCTTACGGTTGGAATGACCCATTGGGATAATGAGGTTACAGCAGAAGATGCCTTAGGTCAGGCAATGTTAAGAGAAAGAACAGAATTTTTCTTTGCCCCTGCTCATATTCAAAAAAGATTTAAAGACTGGGGTTATGAAGGCTATAACCAAAAAACTAATGAATTTATGAAAGCAAGATCTGATCAAAGCCTCGACTGGATGAATATTAAAGAAATTAATGGGATGGATAATTTTATCTCTACATATGAGCGGTTTGTTGATGGAGATATAAATCCTAATGAAGGGATAATTATAAAAATTTAGGGCATAGATATGACTGAAAGAATTAAAATTTTTGGAGCAACGCCTTCTCCTTATACTCAAAAAATGCTCTCTGTATTCAGATACAGACATATTCCATATACAGTTCATAATGGAGATATTGCTAATAAGATTGCTAAACTTGGGGTAGAAGTCCCAAAGCCTGTCTTGCTTCCAACACTCTTACTAAAAGATGCTGCTGGTGAGCTTGTTGCAACAACTGATTCAACTCCAATAATTAAAAGATTAGAAAATGAATTTAAAGAAAGAGGGATAATTCCAGATGACCCTGCGCTCGCTTTTATAAATTATTTACTTGAAGATTTTGGTGATGAATGGGTAACAAAATATATGTTTCACTATAGGTGGTATTTCGAAGAGGATGCTGATATTGCTGGGACAATTCTTCCTTTGGTGGACTTGGCAATAAATACTCCCAATGAATTACATGCTCAATACAAAGAATTGATCGCTAAAAGGCAGATAGACAGGTTATGGGTTGTAGGATCAAATGATGAAACTGCTGAGCTTATTGATTTAAGTTATAAGAGGTTTTTGAAATTAATGGAAGAGCATTTATTAGTAAGTCCTTTCCTGCTGGGAAATAAGCCTTCTTCTTCAGATTTTTCTTTTTATGGCCAACTAACACAGCTGGTAAGATTTGATCCAACTCCAAGAAAACTAGCCTATGAATACTCATCTAGAACTGTTGCCTGGGTTGATATTTTAGAAGATCTGTCTGGACATGATGTAGAAAATACCTCATGGACTTCTTTGGAAGAGAGTCCTGATACATTAAAGAACATTCTAAAAGAAGTTGGAAAAATGTATGTACCTGCATTATTAGCTAATGCTGATGCATTAATTAAAGGAGCAGAAATTTGGGAGGCTGAAATTGATGGTGCTATGTGGAAACAAAAAACTTTTAACTATCAAGGCAAATGTCTAGCCTGGATAAAAGAAGAGTTTGATGCTCTAAATAAAGATGATAAGTTAAGAGTAAAAGAGTACCTTCAAGGAACAGGATGCGAAATATTATTAGGAGAATAATATGAAAATTGAAAACAAAAGAGTTGTTGTTACTGGCGCTGCAAGTGGAATCGGAAAAGCTCTATGCGAAGAGTTTTATGCTTCAGGAGCTAAATCAATTGTTTGTGTTGATATGAATATTGAAGGTGCTAAAGAGACTGCTGATAGTGTTAATGGGCTAGCAGTAAGCGCTGATGTTTCAAATGAGAAAGATATTATTAATGTTATTGAAAAAGCAAATGATTATTCAGGTGGTATTGATATTTTTTGTTCAAATGCTGGGATTGGAGGCAAACCTGGTTTTTTTGAAGCAGCCCAATCTGATTGGGAAATGATTTGGGGTGTGAATGTTCAGTCTCATATTCATGCTGCAAAACATGTTTTACCACAAATGATTGAACGCGGGGAAGGATATTTAATGAACACATCCTCTGCGGCCGGTCTATTAACACAACTTGGAGCAGCTGGATATGCAGTAACAAAAGCAGCGGCAGTAAGCTTCGCTGAATGGATAAAAATTACATATGGTGACAAAGGTATAGGTGTATCTTGCTTGTGCCCTCAGGCTGTGAGAACTGCAATGACTGCTAATGGTCCAGGGGTTGCTGGAGTTGATGGAATGATGGAGGCTGATGTTGTCGCTAAAGATGTCCTCAATGCAATTGAAGAAGAAAGATTTCTTGTAACGCCTCATGATGAGGTTCTTGAGTATGTTAAGAGAAAAGGTAATGACAGAGATAGGTGGATAACTGGAATGCAAAGGCTACAAAAACAATATGAAGATTTTTTAACACCCATGGAGGAGGATTAAATATTATGAAAACTAAAATAACAGAACTATTTGGAATTGAGCATCCTATTATTCAAGGAGGCATGCATCACGTTGGATTTGCAGAATTGGCTGCTGCGGTATCAAATGCCGGAGGTCTTGGAACAATAACAGGGCTTACTCAAGGCACACCTGAGAAACTAGCGAATGAGATTGCAAGATGTCAGGATATGACTGATAAGCCTTTTGCTGTTAATTTAACCTTTCTTCCATCCTTAACACCTCCAGATTATCCAGGGTTAGTAAAGGTGATTGTAGATGCAGGTGTCCCGGTTGTTGAAACTGCTGGTAGAAACCCTGCTGCATATCTCCCAGCTCTTAAAGATGCTGGGATTAAAGTTATTCACAAATGCACCTCTGTAAGACATTCGCTTAAAGCTCAGTCTATTGGATGCGATGCTGTATCTGTTGATGGTTTTGAGTGCGGAGGTCATCCGGGAGAAGATGACATTCCTAACTTTATATTGCTGCCAAGAGCTGCTGATGAGCTAGAAATACCATTCGTTGCCTCAGGAGGCATGGCTGATGCTAGAAGCCTTGTAGCTGCTATGGCTCTAGGTGCCGAAGGCATGAATATGGGTACAAGATTTATCGCAACACAAGATGCTCCTGTTCATCAGAATGTAAAAGAAGCTATTGTTAATGCAACAGAGCTAGACACTCGACTCATTATGAGATCACTCACAAATACTGAAAGAGTTCTAAATAATGAAGCAGTTGAAAGACTAATAGAAAAAGAAAAAGCCCTTGGCGACAAGTTAAGGTTTGAAGATATCGTTGATGAGGTAGCAGGTGTTTATCCAAAGATTATGCATGAAGGGACCATGGAGGCTGGGGCATGGTCTTGTGGAATGGTTGCTGGCTTGGTTAATGATATACCAACGGTTGATGAATTAATAAGTGGGATAATGTCTGATGCTGAAAGTATTATTAAAGCAAGATTGGGAAACTTCTAGGATAGAGTTTTAACTGCTTGATTCCATATTTTCTCGGTAAGTTTGGTCAGCCTTATAAAATCCTTAACTCTATTTAAGTTAAGGTTTGTTGAGCTGTAGCCTGTTAAAAAAGAAGAGATTTCTTCTTCATTTAAGTTAAAAGAAGAGATCACAGTTGCTATATCAAAATAAGGGTCATTGAGACAGGCGTACTCCCAATCAAGAAATGAGAATGACTCTTTAAAAAGAATATTGGGCTTAGTAAGATCATTGTGACAAAAAGTGAGTTCTGTTTTTTCGGTATATAAGTGATTTATTAATTTATCGATTTCAATGAATAAGTCGTCATTTAAAATAACCTTTTTATAGTGATTAATCATATCGAAATATGTTGTGTTGTCTAAATCACATATTGGCATATCATGAATATTTTTTAACTCAGCTGCCAGTTCTGTTAGAACACTTTTGTCTTTAAAAGATAGTCTTGAGATCTCCTCGCCTTCAATATAATTCCAGATGAGAACCCCTTGCTCGATATCTTTGAAAATAATCTTTGGGCTGCTACAAACACTATTTACCTTTTCCAATAATAAGACTTCCTTTGCTCTATCGAGCCCCAAAGATTTAGCAAGCTGATTATCCTTCCTAAGAATTACTTTAGATTCATCAAACCTGCAGAGATATATTTCAGAAATATGATCTGATTTAATTTGTTTTGTTATCTCAAGCCTGTGCTTAAGGTCTGCAGAGTTGATATATGTATCAAGCATCTTGTGTAAGTTTAATTTTTGCCCATGATTTATATCCAAAAAATATGATAACCAGATAGATGATAAATAAACCCGAGGTGGTATAAAGGCCTCTTGAAGCAAAAATAAATACTGAAATAAAGTCAATTACGAACCAATAAATCCAATTCTCTAAAAGTTTTTTTGCAACCATGTAAGTTGCAACAATAGCTCCCCATGTTGTGAATGCATCAACAAATGGAAGAGCCGCATTAGAAAGGTGCTGCATCAAGTATCCTGACGATAATGTAAGGATAAGAATTAATCCAATAGCATATATATGATTTTTTAAATTCCAAGTTCTAACGAATAGATTTTGATCAGGGGTTTTCATTTTTTTCCACTGGCTAAGTCCATAGAAACCCATAGCAAGATAAAAAATTTGAAGGAATGCCTCCATATATAAATTGGCTTGATACATCACATAAAGATAAAGGCAGGAGCTAGCAATCCATGCAAACCAGCAATATACATTTTGCTTTAGGGCAAGAAGTAAGTATGCAATAGCTAAAGCAGCGCCTATGGCCTCTATAATTAAATCCATAGCTACTTGAAGTCGTATTTAATAGACATTCCAAACTGCCTTGGGTCTCCATGCCTTTTGTAAAGAGTATCCTCAAAATTAGGGGCTTCATTACCAAAATAAAATCCCCTTACAGAGTAATATTCATCAAGGATGTTTTTAGCCCATAAACTAATTGTCCATTCATCAAAAGTATAATTATATTGCCCGTTTAGTAAATAATAAGAGTCTGATTTGTTGTCATGAGAATCGGAGTAATAAAACTCATCTTTTCCAACCAGATTAAAAGTCATATCTGAATTTGGGGACAGCAAATAATTTAATCCAATGTTATAGCTGGTTCTAGGTGCATGGGCCTGAGCACGCCCCTCTAAATCGGGTCGTGACTCCCAATTATTTATTTCTGTCTCTAAAAACCCAAGGCTTCCAAACAAACTTAGTTTATCACTAAGGCCGATGTCTATTGATGATTCGATTCCAAAGTTTTTGCCTTCTGCTGCATTCTGTGTGAGGTAAGAAAATGTATTTGGGTCTGATGGATCTAATTGTTGAGATATTAAAACTTGTTGATCTTCCCTATCTGAATAAAAGACAACAACCGAATAGCTAAGGTCTGATAAATTACTTGCAAAATTTATACCTAATTCATAATTAGTTAGAAACTCAGGATTATAAATAAGATTACTACTTTGACCCGCCTCAAGCCCAAGACCGGTATTAAAGCCTCCTTGTTTGTACCCTTTTGAGATACTGGTAAATATCGTTGTTTCTTGATCTAAAAATTTTGTAATAGAGATCTTGTTGCCAGACATTGAGTCTGAGGGGTTAAATGACTCATCATTGTTATCACTATACTTTGATTTCCAATTTTCTTGTCTTGCACCAACAGATAGCTTGAGGGAATCAGAAAGAAAGAAATCTAAGCTTCCAAATACAGCAAAATTCTTTGATGAATAAACGCTTGAAAAAAAGTCATTGCTAAAATATGGTCCGTATGGGTCAGCAGGATCTCCATATGCCCCATCATCATACCTGTTATTATTTTCTTTAAGTTTTAGATTAGTTACTCCCACGACCCAATCAACAGGTTTCTTAAAAAAACTTGCTTTCTTTTTAGAAACCAACCTAAATTCTTGGCCATAAGATTGCCTGCCTCTGAAAGTTTCAGAGAAGTAATCATAAAGGTAAGGTGCATGAGAGATCTCATTTCCCCAATCTGCATCATAGCTAAAGATAACATCGGTATCTGTAAAGCTCGATAAGCTCTGAAATTCAAATCTCTCAAATTCTTTAAAATATTTAACTCCATAGGTTTTTGTTTTTTGAGAGTCCATACCAGACCTATCAGAAAGTGTTTTTAAACTGCCATCAATAGTCCATATGTCGGCTGGATCATCTAAATCAACCTCAGATACTAAAAATTTTAGTTTAGACGATTCATTGATATCCCAATCTAACTTTAATCTAAGTGTAAGCTCATCTTTTTTTGATGTATCAGAACGATTTAAAAAAATATTTTCTCGGAACCCGTCTGAGTAATCTTTTCTTATTGCAAACCTATATTTAATATTTTTATTTTCAGAGATAGGCCCGCCGAATGCAATACCGGTGCTTCTCGAGCCATAATTACCAATCATTAGCTCTGAAGTTCCTTCAAACGAGCTTGTGGGTTCTTTGGTTCTTATATAAATCAGTCCCGCAAGAGCATTTGCTCCAATTCTTGACCCTTGAGGACCTCTATAGATTTCAATTTGATCTACATCAAATGTGGTGGCAATACCCCCTTGACCAGAGTAATCAATATCATCTATTAAAAATGCAACTGAAGTATTTGGAGTGCCTTGATAGCCAGATCTTTCTCCAATTCCTCTTATTTGAAAGTACCTTGCCCTTGAATCACTGGCTGCAAAATTTAGATTAGGTATCAAATAAGAAAGGCTCTCAAAATGTTTTATTGGCTCATCACTAAGGATGCTTTTGTTAAGAATTAGAACACTTGAGTCTTCTTCAATTATCTTTATGTCTCGCCAATCTGCCTTGACGACAATCTCTTCAATCTCATCTGAGATTGTGAATATGGATAAAAAAAATAAAGATATAAATAAATAAAAATTAATTCTAAAAAATGTAATGGTTTTCATGCAATTCCTCCGCCATTATTGTATGGATCAGGTTCAAAGGGTTTCTTTCGATCTCAGGCTAAAAAGCCACCCCTTTGCAGTTAAAATGATATTAATCTTTTTTAAGATATAAATCTATAGGGTAGAAATTTATACTTCTATGAATTTTTATAACCCTATTACTGTTATTATCAGTTTTTCAATTGAATATTTATAAAAGAAATGGATAAAAGAACAGAGCAAATTCTGAGGGATCCAATATTCCCATTATTAATAAAAATGTCTGCTCCAAATACTATTGCTTTTTTAGTAAATGCTTTTGTAGTTTTGGTTGAGTTTTGGTTTATAGGCCAGCTTGGTATTACTCCACTAGCAGCAATAACTTTGGCATTCCCTGCAATTATGTTAACCCAACAAATGGCCTTTGGGGCATTGGGTGGAGCCGTCTCATCATCTATTGCTAGGTCTCTTGGAGCTAATGATAAGGATAAGGCTGAGGAGCTCCTATGGCATGCTTTGTATATTTCATTTTTAGGAGCTTTAATCTTTTTTATAGGTTTTATGCTTGTTGGTGAATCGTTGCTAGTAATACTTGGTGGGTCTGGTCCTCTTCTTGAGGAGTCCCTTGCCTATTGTTTTGTTTATCTGACTGGTGGATTAGTTGTCTGGTTGTCAGGAAGCTTAACTGCGGCTCTTAGGGGGATGGGAGACATGCAGTTCCCAGCTGTTCTTACTGTAATATGTGCTGGAATCCAGGTTGTTTTATCAGCAGGCTTTATCCTTGGGTGGTTTGGATTTCCACAATTAGGATTGGTTGGATCAGCATGGTCGATGATAATAACTTCATCTTTTATGGCAATTGTAATTATCGCTAAAATTCTTAGATCGGACAGCCCTGTTCAATTAAAAATTTCAAAAATTGGTATTAAAAAAGAATTATTTGCTGATATTTTTTCTGTAGCTTTGCCTGCATCACTTTCTCCAATATTTACAGTTGGTACTGTGCTTGTTTTGACTGGTTTAATTGGGCAATTTGGAACCTCTGCAATTGCTGGGTATGGAATCGGTTCAAGAGTTGAGTTTCTATTAATTCCAATAGTTTTTAGCATTGGAACTGCAATGACAACAATGGTTGGAACAAATATTGGTGCTAATAAAATACTACGTGCAGAAAAGATAGGAATGGTTGGCGCCTCTTCTGCAGGATTGCTATCAGGCATAATCGGACTAATTTTAGCTTTGACTCCAGAGCTATGGATAGCTTTCTTCACATCTGATCCTGATGTTTTAATGGTTACCAAAAAATATATTCAAATATTAGGTGCTTGTTATTTATTCCAAGGATTTGGCTTGTCTCTGTATTTTGCATCTCAGGGAGCCAATGCTATGAAGTGGCCAATAATTATTACTGGTTTAAGATTTATAGTATTTACATTTGCAGCATTAATCTCAATTCATTGGCTCTCAACAGGAATAGTTGGGATTTTTTATTCTTCTGCAGGTGCTATGGTTTTATTTGGTGTCTTGATGGTATTAGCTGTTAAATTTGGTGCTTGGCGCAAATAAATAGAGCTAAAGATAGAATTTAAGGAGTTTAAAATATGGTTTTATTGACGGTCATGCTTATTGTTATAGCGATAATATTCGGACCCTCTTTGTGGGTAAAGTTTGTTATGAATAAGTATTCATCCCAACTAACTGAAATTTCTGGAACCGGAGGTCAGCTCGCAAAACATTTAATTGAAAAATTTTCTCTGAAAGGCGTTGAGGTCGAGATAACAGATCAGGGTGATCATTATGATCCAATTGAAAAAAAAGTAAGGCTTATGCGAGAGCATTATGAATCCAAGTCATTAACCGCAATTGCTATTGCAGCTCACGAGGTTGGGCATGCAATTCAGGATCAGCAAGGTGATAAGCGTTTGGCTACTAGAACAAAGATGATCCCCATTGCTAATAAGGTAGCTCGTTTGAGTGTTGTTATTATTTCTTTATCTCCAATAATAGGCATTATCACACGTCATCCAATGCCATTTTCTGTATTGCTCTTCTTGGGGTTATCTGGTTTTTTTGCTCGTATGGTGATTCATGCGGTGACTCTGCCAATTGAATTTGATGCAAGCTTTTCGAAAGCGCTCCCTATATTAAAAGAAGGAAACTATATATCGCAGTCTAGCGAAAAAGCCGTAAGTCGTATTCTCAATGCAGCAGCTCTCACTTATGTTTCTGCTGCGCTAGCTGATATTCTAAATCTTGGTAGATGGCTTGTTATATTATCAAGGCGGTAAATAAAGCAGTTTAAGGGTTAAATAAAAATGATGAATGGTGGGTCTAAACAATATTCAATTATATTCAGCCTGTTCTCCCATGTATATAATTTTTAGTAAGCTCATGCTCTGGATCTTCAAATATTTTTTTTGTATCTCCCACCTCAATTAAATCGCCTAAATGAAAGTAAGCTGCTCTCTGTGAGACTCTTGCTGCCTGACTCATTGAATGAGTAACCATGACTATTGCATAATTTTCTTTAAGTTCATTTATTAGCCCTTCTATTTTTTCGGTTGCAATTGGATCTAATGCGGAACAGGGCTCATCCATTAGAATCACATCAGGCTTAATCGCAATTGCTCTAGCTATGCACAATCTCTGTTGTTGACCGCCTGAGAGTGATGTACCAGGAGAATGAATTCTATCTTTTACTTCTTCTAGTAACCCTGCTCTGTCTAAGGATAAGTCAACCAACTCATCTAACTCTCTTTTGGATGATGTTATTCCATGAATCTTGGGTCCATAAGCAACATTTTCATAGATAGACTTTGGGAATGGATTGGGTTTTTGAAAAACCATACCGACCCTTGCTCTCAATAACACAACATCCATGTCACCAGAATAAATATCTTCACCTTCAAGAGAAAATTCTCCAGTAACACGACATGAATCAATTGTGTCATTTAGCCTATTTAAACATCTAAGAAAAGTTGATTTTCCGCATCCGGAAGGACCAATAAGCGCAATCACTTCTGATTTGCCAACCTCAAGGTTAATGTTTTTCAGCGCTTGGTTTTCGCCATAGAAAACATTGCAGTCTTTTACAGACATAACAACATCCTTAGATGTGCTTATGCTACCTACTGTTTCAAATTCCTTTTTCTGATTTACATTATGTTGATCGATATTTTTCATATTTTTACCATTTTATTTCGTATTTATTTCTTAACCATATTGCTAATGAGTTCATGAGAAGAAGAAAAGTTAAAAGAACCATAATAGCTGCAGAAGTTTTTTCAACAAATCCTCTTTCTGGAGAATCAGCCCATAAGTAAACCTGAACTGGTAGAGCTGCTGAAGAGTCTAATGGAGATGAGGGAATGTCAACAACGAATGCCACCATTCCAATCATAATCAACGGCGCAGATTCACCCAATGCTCTAGCCATACCAATAATAGATCCTGTGAGTATTCCCGGAAGGGCTAAAGGAAGTATATGATCAAAAATAGTCTGTATTTTTGAGGCACCAACTCCTAAAGCGGCGTCCCTTATACTTGGTGGGACTGACTGCAATGATGCTCTTGAGGCAATAATTACTACAGGAAAAGTCATGAGCGCTAAAACTAAGCCACCTACCAGAGGAGCTGAACGCGGCATCCCCAAATAATTAATAAAAACAGCCAACCCTAATAAGCCGTAGATGATAGACGGTACTGCAGCTAAATTATTAATATTTACCTCAATAAAATCAATAAATCTATTTTTAGGAGCAAACTCTTCTAAGTATATTGCGGCAGCAACTCCTAATGGAAATGCAATCATAAAAGTTATAGACAGCATCAATGCTGAACCAACCAAAGCTCCCAAAATTCCTGCTTGTTCAGATTCTCTAGAATCTCCAGATGTAAAAAGAGTTGCATTGAATTTATTCTCAATAATTTTTTGCTCTTGTAATTGTTTAATAAAATTAATTTGTGAATCTGATATTCTTCTAGAACTTTCGGGCAGGTCAACGTCTATATTCCCTTTTAATAGCATATCCACCTCATCATCCAAGGGAAGCCACAAATCAATTTGACTGCCAATCAATGAAATATCTTCTATAACTAGCCTTTGTATTTTTATACCAGCACCGGAACTAAGCAGTTCTCTTAATTCTCTTTTATCTGCTCTTGATTTGACTTTTGGGAACAACTTATAAAAAGCCTCATATACTATTCCATCAAAGTCTCCATACCTTATCTCTTCTATATTGCCTGTTCTATCTGGATCAATATATTCATAATCTAAATTGACGTTTAATCTAATCTCTGCCTGATTGAATGCGGTATATCCTTTTGAGATTATGCTACTAAAAAAAATGACTAAGAAAATTATTGCAACAAATATACTAAATTGACCATATCTCTGAAATCTAGCCTCTTTCTTATATCTAGTTTTTAGATTTTTGTTAACTATTTCTGTAATTGATGATTTATTCATACTGTTCTCTGTATTTTCTGACAATTTTCAAAGCTATAAAATTTAAAAATAATGTAAAGACAAATAAAGTAAGTCCAAGTGCAAACGCAGCTAATGTTTTTGGGCTGTCAAACTCCTGATCCCCTGTCAGCAAGGTAACTATTTGAACTGTGACTGTTGTAACTGCATCTATAGGATTAAAAGATAGTTTTGCCGATAAACCTGCAGCCATTACAACGATCATTGTTTCTCCAATTGCTCTAGAAGCTGCAAGAAGTATTCCTCCTATAATGCCAGGAAGAGCAGCTGGTAATATAACTTTCTTAATGGTTTCTGACTTTGTTGCACCAAGCCCATATGAACCTTCTCTTAAAGACTGCGGAACACTTGAAATAACATCATCTGATAGTGATGATACTAAAGGGATGATCATAATACCCATTACTAAACCAACTCCTAAAGCGCTCTCAGAAGCGATATCTAAACCAACTAAAGAACCAACATGTCTAATAAATGGAGCAACTGTTACTACAGCAAAAAAACCATATACGACGGTGGGTATTCCTGAAAGGATTTCTAAAATTGGTTTGGTTATAGCCCTAACTTTAGTATCTGCATACTCAGATAAATATATAGCAGTTAATAAGCCAATAGGGACAGCTAATAACAGTGCTATTAAGGAAATTAATATTGTTCCAGCAAATAACGGCATCGCCCCAAATAAACCAGAAGATCCAACTTGACCTTCTCTAATAGCCATTTGAGGGCTCCAGCTCAAACCAAATAAAAAATCACTGAAATTTATAACTTCAAAGAATCTAAGAGCTTCAAAAAGCACTGATAATAAAATGCCTGCTGTTACAAAAATCGCTACTAATGCAGAACTAAAAAAAAGGAGATGGATTGCATTTTCAATGAAATTTCTTGCTCTATAAGTAGCTGTAATTGATCTGTATGCATAAATAAAAGTAAGCAACCCTAAAATTAAAGAGCTGTAAAGAACAACTGAATCAATTAAATCATATTGTGCATTATAGAAATCTGCAGCCTGCTGGATGCCTGCAAATGATGAACTGTCAGAAATATTGCCAACTGCTAAGTTTTTAATATTATTAAGTACAAGAGTTAGCTCATTATCAGAAAGATTTTTAATGTTTTCTGGTAGAGAATTAACTAGATTTGATGTAACGAATGATTCTGCAAATAAAGAATATAATAAAACTATACATAGTGTGGGAATGGAAAACCAAAGGCTTGCGTAAAACCCATAATATTTAGGTAGAGAGTGCAAAAATCCATTCTGCTTTTTAATGTTAATTGCATGTCTTTTGGCTATAAAAAATATAGCTAAACAGAACAACAAAATAATTATAAATAAAAAACCAAACATTTAAGTAGTATTTAAAGAAAAAGCATGGGCATAAGACCCATGCTTTATATGCAAAATATTCAAGTTTTTAGGGGATAAATTAGTCAACTTAAATAAATACCTTTTTTTATAGTCCCATTAACGGTGTTAGCTTTTTGCCAGCAGATGCAAATTCTTTGTACTCTGAGTTTGGCATTGGAATTAAGCCTTTATCAGATAAGTATCCACTTTGACCAATAGCACCCTTACTTGTAAATTCTCTGACGTATTGCTTGATCCCTGGTATTGATGAGGCATGGGCATTTTTTACATAGAAATATAATGGTCTTGATACTTTATATGTACCATCTGCAATATTTTCAAATGTTGGCAAGGCTCCATCAACCATTGAGCCTTGGATAGTATCTGAATTTTGGTCCAAGAAACTATACCCGAATACACCTAACGCATTCGGATTCGCGTTCAGTTTTGAAACAATTAAATTATCATTTTCTCCAACTTCAATATAAGGACCGTCTTCCCTTACAGACCTACAGATACTTTTGTATCTATTTTTATCTTGTTTTTTAATATCTGCTAGCCATTTGAAAGTCTTGCAACCACCTTCCATGGCAAGCTCAGCAAATGCGTCTCTTGTTCCAGATGATGGTGGAGGACCAAGAACTTCGATAGCAATATTTGGCAAAGAGGGATCTACATCACTCCATGTTTTATTAGGATTTGCAACTAACACTTTTTTTCCTGAAGGGCTTGGAATCATGGGAGATAATGCCAAGAAAATTTGACGCTTCGTTAAACTTAGGTTTTGTCCTTTTCTTGAATTAGCAATAACAATTCCATCATAACCAATCTTTATTTCAGTAATTTCATTGATTCCTGCTTTTGCACAACTGTCAATTTCACTTTGTTTAATTCTTCTAGATGCATTAGTTATGTCTGGATGCTCAACGCCAATTCCTTTACAGAATAACTTAAGACCACCACCAGAACCTGTTGATTCAATTACCGGGGTGTTAAATTCTGTTTTTTTACCGAACCTTTCAGCAACAACTGTTGCAAAAGGATAAACAGTTGATGAGCCTACTATTTTAATAGTGTCTCTCGCAGCTGCCTGAGCTAAAGTTGAGATAGAGCTTATGATTATAAATGTCACGTATAAGCTTAAAATTTTCTTCATCATATTTCTCCTGTTGAAATGAAGTTATCTTTGGTGAACTTATGATAAAAAAATACTGCAACTTTAAAGCTACAGCTATGAAAATATTAGTGAAGAGTAATCAACGCAATTATGACAATTGTGAACTTTTAGATTGCAGAGTGGTGGGTCTGGGTGGACTCGAACCACCGACCTCACCCTTATCAGTCGTTCGTTCGTTTCAAGAAAACCCTTAGGTATAAGGTTTAACGACTAGTGTGTTCATACTAGTGTTCATATTTTTAAATCATTTATTTGTATTTGAGAGGTGAGTTATGCACAGCAATAATTCATAACTAATCATTGTTTATCTTGTAAATATTATGAGTCTTGTGAAACAATTTAATAAT